>WNGQ01001616.1_pt1 | contig 23285 bp, 24 predicted proteins | sample 5407661 | NCBI WGS metagenome assembly WNGQ01 (sample SAMN13153382, study PRJNA577476) | soil metagenome | isolation source: 60 cm soil or saprolite under Garry oak tree replicate 2 | place: USA:California | collected 2016-06-15 | reverse complement strand
GTTGAGGAAGGAGACCAGGATTGCCGCCGAGGAGAGGCCTGGTCCCATGAGCATGCGTCGGCGGGCCATCCAGATGAAACGGTCGTTGAGGCCCGCGTCCACCAGATGGTGATGGAACGTGGCGTACCAGAACGTCAGGTACATGGAAATTTGGGCGGCCAGGAGATTGAGCCCGTAAGCCACGATGGTCACTTGCTCGAATGGGTGATGGCCGAGGAGGGCCGTCGTAAGCGGGAGCAGGCCGACGAATAGAAGGAAAACGTTGTTCAGCCAGATGAAGGTCCGATCCGTGCGCTTGACGACTTGGAATCCGACGTGATGGCCGACCCAGAACACACCGAGGGTGACGAAGCTGAGCGCGTAGGTAAGGACTCCCGTCAAGACGTCTGCGAAAGCCGGGAGCGCTTGCTGGGCCGGTCCCGTGATGTACGGGATCGTCAGGCTGAGCCCGAGGACCGTCATCACGGCTCCGAAGATGCCGTCCGTCAAGGCCTCCACCCTCGTCTTCCCGAGTCCCGCGACGGAGTCGCTTCGTGCGCTCATGGAGCTTGCCGCGCCATCGTGGCGGTGGGCTATAAGTTCGGCCCACCGTGAGGAAGCCTGCGCGCCGACCTTGGTGTGACGCCCGATTCGTGTGTTGCGAGAGCTTCGAGGACGGATGCGGACGGCACGAAGAAGAGGCTTCCGGTAACCGCGCGGCTAAAATCGAGGAGTCGGTCGTAATTGCCAGGTGGCCGGCCGATAAACATGTTCTCCAGCATCTGTTCGATTGTGCGAGGCGAACGGCTGTAACCGATGAAGTAGGTACCGAACTCGCCTTGCGCTGCATGGCCGAAGGGCATGTTGTCCCGCAGGATCTTGGTCTCCCTGCCTCCCTCCACGATCTTCGTGAGCGCATTGTGGGCAAAGTCCGGCTTGACGGAGTCGTCCAGCTCGATGTCGGTTAGCTTCCTCCGGCCAACGATGCGCTCTTGCTCTTCGGTAGGGAGCGCATTCCAAGCGGCTAGATCATGGAGATACTTCTGGACGATGACGTAACTGCCTCCGGCAAATGCGGGGTCCTCTTCTCCGATGAGCGTGGCTTCGATCGCCTCCTGCCCCTTGGGATTCTCCGTCCCATCGACGAAGCCGATGAGGTCGCGACTATCGAAGTAGCGGAACCCATGCACCTCGTCCACGGGGGTGACGGCGGCTCCAAGGCGGGCCATGATGTGCGTCGCAAGCTCGAAGCACAGGTCCATTCGCTGCGCTCGGATGTGGAAGAGGAGGTCGCCTGGCGTAGAAACGGCGTGCCTTTTTCCCGCGTGAATCTCCCGAAACGATCGCAACTCCAAGGGCTTCGGCGGTCCGAAGAGGTTGTCCCAGGCATCGGTCCCAAACGCTATGACGCAGGAAAGGCTGCCGTCAAGCTCGCGAAATCCCGCCGAGCGGACGAGCCCGCTCAGGTCTCTACAGAAATGTCGGATTGTCGACCGATTCTTCACGCCTGGATGGACCGTAACCACGAGGAAGATTGCCGCGCGGGTCAATGGGGAGGCGACGGGCTGGGGAATCGCCTCCTCGTTGGGCATTCTCTCCCCCCGCGGTCGATATCGTAATTGAGGGTAATATGATACCGCTCAGGAGAGAGCCCCCTCGAAATTGAGCCCGGGAACGATCCGCTTCGCCGGAAAGCCTGTGAATGCAAAGAAACGGGCAGCTAGCTCGGGCTCAGTCCGATGAATGGCCAGCCACGACCAATGAAATCTCAACGAGTCCCTCCGAGATCATGGATTCTCCTCCACTTCGATAAAGGTGATGGGATGCCATTCGTCGTCGTGAAATCCGCATTCGGCGGCCTTGGTGGCGCCGGTAGTCTACGATTAGTCTGCGGCCATCGGGCACGTGCGGAACGTAGAGTAGCTGAACCTAGGGTTAGTTGGCACCCTGCCGGGAGCGTACCTACGCGCGCTCGCAGATCATCCATCGGGATTCGAAACCTCGAGCCGTCGTCTATATAGACCCTGTCGGTCTCAGATTTATAGACGCGATCCAATCGGGCCTTCCGAGGGCTTTCTATGAACGCCTCGCTCGCTCGACACGCCCGAAGCGAAGTTCGCGGGTCGACAAGGCCTCGGTTGCTTTGGCTAGTAATGTTGATCGCGGCGGTACTGATCGTTTCCGTCCTGCCGGCGACGGCGCGCGCGGACGACTCCGAAAGGCCCACGATTGTCCTCGTCCACGGTGCTTGGGCCTCGGCGCCGGGCTGGGACATGGTCGTCGCAGGGCTCCAGAAGGACGGGTACACGACCGTGACCCCGACGCTCGGCCTGCTTTCGATCGCCGGAGACGTCGGGATCGTCCGTGCGACGCTTGACGGCATCTCAGGCCCGAAGATCCTCGTTGGGCACTCGTACGGTGGGATTGTAATCTCGAACGCGGCGTACGGCCGGTCCGACGTGCTCGGCCTCGTCTTCACTGCGGCGTTCGTGCCCGACGAGGGGGACTCGATTTTCAGCCTCAGCGCGGGCTACCACACATCCGAGGCGTTCAGCCATTTCATCTGGACGGGCCCGCCATTCGACTCCCCCGCGTTCATCGATCCGGCGTTCTTCCCGCAGTTCTTCTGCCAGGACCTGAATCCGAACCTTGCTGCGACCCTGAACGCGGAACAGATCCCGCTCAACTTCTCCATCGCCCTGACGCCGTCCGGGCCGGTCGCGTGGCACACGCTGCCGTCGTGGTACGCCATCTCCGGGAAGGACTTGATGGTCGATCCGGCGGAGGAACTCTTTATGGCGCAGCGGGCCGGCGCGACGACCATCGTTTTGCCTGCGGCGAGCCACGCGGGAGGAATCACCCACTATGCGACCGGATTCGTGAAACTCATCGAGGAGGCCGTACAGGAGACGGCGGATTGAAGGGGCCGGGTTCGACCAAAACCCTTTACGTCGGCGAAGATGTTAAGGAGTCGAGCAAGAGCACGATCGACAACTCCTTAGCGGTCGGCGATGAAGGTCAAACGTTGAGATGAAAGAGTTCCAGACGAAAAACCAAAAAGTCTCGCCGTTGAAGCCCGGCACCAAGGCGCCAAGCTTCACCCTCAAGACGACGCCGGACCAGCATGTCTCTCTCCGAGATTTTCTCGGCAGGCCGGTGGTGCTGTGCTTCTATCCTGCGGACTGGAGCCCCGTCTGCAGCGACCAACTCGGACTCTATGCGCAGCTGATGCCGGAATTCAGGAAGTTCGACGCGGAACTCCTCGGAGTCTCCGTGGACGGAGTCTGGAGTCACCTGGCATTTTCGAAAGATCGCAGCCTGAACTTCCCGCTTCTCTCCGACTTCGACCCCAAGGGAGCTATCTCCCGGATGTACTGGGTCTTCACCGAACGCAACGGCGAATCGGCGCGGGCGCTCTTCGTCATTGATCTGAAGGGAATCATCCGGTGGAGCTACCTCTCGCCGGACGGGGTCAATCCGGGGGCTGACGGAATCCTTTCCGCGCTGGAGAATCTCAAATCACACGACTGAGGCGAGTGATCATTACGCCCCAGAATTACCAACCGCCCCGACTGACCCTGTCCGTCGGAGAACGGGACCACGTGGAGGGACCGTCCAATGCTCGAATGGTGCTCGTCGAGTACGGGGACTACCAGTGTCCCTACTGTGGGGCGGCCTACCCGATCGTGAAGAAGGTTCAGAAGGAACTCGGAACGAGGCTCCGGTTCGTTTTCCGAAACTTCCCCATTACCACCTCCCACCCGCAAGCGGAGTGGGCCGCGGAAACCGCCGAGGCGGCCGCCGTCCAAGGGAGGTTCTGGGAGATGCATGATTTTCTTTACGAGAACCAGGCATCCCTATCCGACCATGAATTCTTCGCCAACTATGCGAAGAAACTCAAGCTGGACGTGAAGAGGCTAGAGCAAGAGGTTGCTCAGCATGTCCATCTGGGGAGAGTTCGAGAAGACTTCATGGGTGGCGTCAAGAGCGGTGTCAACGGGACGCCGACGTTCTTCATTGGTGGCGCGAGATACGATGGTTATCCCGGGTTTGGTCCTTTGATCGCGGCGCTCGAAACGGCCGAGAAGGGCTGACCGCAACTCGGCCGATAGCTAGTCGAGTGTCAGTCGGCACCCCGGTTCGTGCACTTGCCCTCATTGCAAAGCCATAAATCCAGCCCTCACTTGGTGCTTAGCTATGCCCATGATTGACGTGTATGCACCGGCAGACCTTTTCCCGGCCGGGACCGAGGGTCTGCTTGGCAAGGAGCTTACGATGGCCGTTCTCCGCGCGGAAGGTGTGGCAACTCCCGGCCCCTTCCACCTGAACAACACCGCCGCGTTCATCCACCGAATGGACCCCCGCGCGGTTCACACCGCAGCGACCAACTCTGCACGGACTGTCCGTGTCCAGGTCATCACGCCTCCGGCGGCGTTGACCGCGAAGGTCAGAAGCAACTCGTCAAAGAGATCACCGAGATCGTGACCAAGGTCTCCAGCGACCCGACCCAAGCCAGCCGCACTTGGGTGATCCTCACCGAGGCAGCCGAGGGCGGTTGGGGGCTCGCGGGCACGGCCTTTGGCCGCGAGGAGTTCGCGGCGCTCGCCGCCAAGGCGGCCGCGGCGCGAGCGAAGTAGGAGTCCAATCAGCGTACGAGTCCAACTTCTCCAATCCCGCCATCGTTCTCTCGCTGGAGATGCCTGAGCTTGAATGTGTGCTCGGGCCGACGCGGTCTTCAATGCCGGGGATCCAGACTTCCGAACCGAGTCGCCGGTGGCGGCCGGAAGTGTGGTCGATTTCCTTGTCGATTTCGTGGCCGCGGCGGAGACGCCAGCGACGGTCTATGATCTGAGGAGAACGGGACCCGCTCAGCGGGCGGTCGATCCGCCGTCCACGGAGAGGGCCGCGCCCGTCATGAAGGAGGATTCGTCGCTCGCGAGGAATAGGATCGACCGCGCGATCTCATCCGGATTCGCGGCACGCCCCATCGGGATTCGAGCGGAGAGTCGCCGATAGTATTCGCCGAAGCGGAGGCCCAGCCGGCGCGCGTCCGCCTCCATCATCGGGGTACGGACCTCCCCGGGACAGATCGCGTTGACCCGGATCCCATCCCGCGCATGTTCGAGGGCCATGCACTTCGTCATCAACAGAAGCCCGGCTTTCGAGGCGCCATAAACAGCCGAACCCGGGGCTCCCAAGAACGCCGAGTCCGACGAGACGTTCACGATGATCCCACGCCCTCGCTTCACCATGCCGGGGAGCACGTACTTCGAGCAGAGGAAGGCGCCCTTCAGATTGATGTCCATGACCCGGTCCCATTCCGTTTCCGTGAAGGCCTCGAGGTACTTTTCAATCCAGATGCCCGCGTTGTTCACGAGCACGTCGATCGGCCCGAGCCTCCGTTCCGTTTCCGTGGCGAACCGCCGGGCGTCGGTGGCCTTCGACACATCGCCGCGGATCGGCAGCACCTCGCCCATGGCTCGCAGGCTCCGGGTCGCCGCCCGCAGCCGTGGCAGGTTCCGTGCCGAGATCGCGACCTTCGCGCCTTCGGTGAGGAACGCCTTTGCGGTCGCTAGTCCGATGCCCGATGACCCGCCCGTGACGAGGACGACCTGCTTCCCGAACCGAGGCATGGCGCGGGAATCGTCGGCGGGAATATAGCTTCCCGCAAACCTGGAAATTCTCGGCGGTTCCGGAGAGCGTCAGGTTGAGTAGCGCCCCGAGCGAAGGGTGTCACCTCAAGAACCGAAGCGCCACGTCGGGGGCTTCGAGGAACCGCGACAGCTCGTGGGCTTCCTCCTCGATTTTCGGTCGCAACTCCTTGGCTGATGAGGTGAACAACTTCACCTCGACCTCGAGCTTGCGAGCGGCGCGCTCATACGACCAGGTCCCGGCGACACGACCGTCCACCAAGACGACCGGCGCGAGCCACCCTGCGGCCTTGTAGACGCGCGCGTAGTGGACCGGGTCGACTAGATGGCTCCGTTCGTCATGGCCCAACAGGAACGGATCGAAACTCGGGAGCAGTCGCACGGTCTCGTGATCGCCTCGCTCCCGTCCCAGGTCCGAGAGGTCCTTCGCCAACAGGAATCCGCGACGGCCGTCCCGGTCCACCTCGACGAGCTCGTCCCCGAGGCGTTCCATCGTCGCCCGAATGGGTCGCATGTGGATCCCGGACCACATCCGGAGGTCGTGCGCATCCGCCGGGCCGAACGATCGGAGGTACCGTCGGACGAGCGCCTCCTCTGCTTGCTCCGGGGGGATCGACGGCGAATCGTGGAGCCATCGATCGACTCTCGCGAACGTGATCTCCTGTCCGGCATTCGGACCGAAGCACACGAGGCCTCGGACGACCGCGGGCCTCACGAGATGCCACGAGAGACTCGATCCCTCGGTCTTCCGCCCCCACCCTCCATCGGTCCACTCTTCCCATTTCGCGGCGAGCCGCTTCGCCAGAAATTCGGCGAGCTGATTTCGGGTGAGCGGTCCGTCCTCGAGGGCCTTGAGCACGAGCGTGGTGGTCTCCTCTTCCTTCAGGCCGAGGCCTCGGATCCATCGCTGGTGGTGGGCCAGCCTCGTCGGCATGAGCCCGGCGAGGACGAGGAGGAGCTCCTTCGACGGATGAAGATGCAATGCGCCCCGCAGGGACCACGTCTTGACGATCGTCCGCCGCTGCACGAGCGCCCGCTGGACGTCGTCGATCGTCAGCGGGCGAATGCGGGCCCAGAGGGCAATCCGGGCCATGGCGGCGACTTGGGCCTGCACTCCGCAGACGTCCCCAACGACGTCGGCGAGCTGGCCTCGGGGCGACCGACGATCCAGATGGTGCCGCCGCACCTGGAACGCGGCGACCTGGGCGGCGGAGAACGAGGGGCGATCACGTCGGTCCGTCACGCGAATCCGACCCCGACGAACCGGGCCCGAGGTCGTAAACGTTTGGACGCCCGCAGCGCGTCGTGCGGCAACGGTCGTGACTCGCGGCTTACAGAGGAGTGGGTGGCGTGGGGGGGACGTAGTAAGGGGCGTTGGAATACGCCGCACCGGGCGGGATGACGACAAGCTCGCCTCGCCGGAGCCGATCAAGAGTCCGTCGATACATGATCAGCCACAGTACGATGGAGGCTCCGCCGAGGACGTCTCCGGAGATCTCTGCCATCGCGAACGCGAACGGGATTTCCGTTGGCTGGGAAGGGAGGGGAGTGAGCGCAAGGAATGTAAGCCCTATAACCGAGACAGCGACCGCGCTTCCGACGCCGAGAGCGAACGCGCGAATGGCCCATGTTCGGGTGGGACGGTCGAGCAGTCGTTCGACGATCCAGAATACGGCGAATCCCGCCAGCACCGCCAAGACGACGTTCACGAACGTGAACGCCGCGTAGCGCGCCGGATTTATGGAGAACGTATACCCCAGCCATGGGAGGAATGTGCCGGAGGTCGCTGCGACGCCCACGTTCCCCAAGAACGCGACGACGACGTAAACGATCATCGCGGTTTGGCTCTGACCGATGCGCGTCGAATGTTCGGGTCCTAGCTCGGACCGACCCGCGCGGAGGCTCCGGAAACCGATGACTACCAGGATCGCGTCGATGAACAAGAACACCGCCAGGGTTCCGCCGGCGGCCACGAGGCCCGCGGGCCCTGGGCCGTTCCCCGTTACCCTCTCCGGGTCGATCGGCGCGAAGATCGCAATCGCGGGCCAGAACGCAACCACGATCGCGACTCTCAGGATTCGCTCCACTACGGCCAGGCCCATTGCCACGGTGAAGAAACCCAGTGCCGTCGCGGTCCTCACTCCCTCCACCCATCCGCAGCAACGCTCCTGCAAACTTAAAAGTGGTGGCGATTCAGGGACTCTAGGGACCGGTTCGCTCAATGGAGCGGCACGCCGCGTATCAAGGCCGATAATTACCAGCAACGGATTTATCGAACCCCGCGCGCGTGGGTCAACCATCGTATGGGGAGCAGCGTGCCTTTCGTAGCATCAGCGATGCTGACGGCCGCCGTTTCGGCCGCGTCGGAGAAACCGAAGAAGCCCGGGGACGCCCTGAGGTCGACCCCCAAACCTCCGGGCGCCTCGCGGCCCGAACCCCGCGAGCTCGTGGCGTTCCTGCAGATGAACCCCGAGGAGAAGTTCGACATCGAGGCGATCAACGCGATCGACGCGCCGGCCTTGGTCGGGGAGACCCACGGCGACAAACGAGTCCTGCGCGAAGTCCTCCGGACGGCCGAAGCGCTGTTGCCCCGGGTCCGCGCCGAGACGGAGGACCCGCTCCTGGTCAGCGCGATCCTGCGCGCGAAGACCTTCGACTGGTATCAGCGCAGTCCCTCGGATCCGAGTTGGGTCGGGTCGATGCCGCTTCGGTGGGGCGGGATCTTCTACGAGTCCCGAGTCCCCGGCGGCCGACTGAGCCGGAAGCTCTCCGTCCGGCTGACCCTCCTGATCAATCAGTGCGTCGAGGCGAGTGGCGCCGTCGCCTTCCTTCGTGCCGGGGTCGCGGGGATATTTCGCGGCTCCGCGATGATGGCGAAGATGGTCACGTTCACCCTCGGTTCGAAGCGGCCGCGGCTCACGCAACAGGTGGCGCAGGCGTACCTCGACGACCTGGCGTCGACCGCGCGCCGCGGAGACGCATTCCTCCCGCTGGAACGGCTCAGCGACCTCGCCCGACGGAACGGATCGTCCGAGGTCAGCATGACCCTCGCCGACCTCTTCACTCACGATGCCGTCAACGTCCTGACGGTCCTGGATCCCCGCTTCCATCCGGGGATGAGCGCCTTGACGATCCGCGTGGTCCCTCCCAAGAACCCCGACGACGCCGCGACGTACGACCTCGTGCAGGCGGGTGGAGGTCCCGCGAGGGAGACGAGAACCGCGGAGACCGCGACGACCGAGCCGGTCCCTTCGTCCCCGTGGGAGCGGACGGAGATGACGAGGAAGGACTGGCTCGCCGTGCTGAAGGGCCTCGAGAAGCGGAAGGCGAGGCTCGAGGCGCCTCCCCGCGAGAATCCGCGCGATCGCGAATCGTACCTCGGCCTGAGGGAACTCCTCCTCACGGACGCCTCCGGTCGCAAAGCGTTCATGGCGGTCCACTGGAAAGGGAAACCGAGCGGCCTGACGCTACTCTGTCAGCTCCTCTCCGACGGCAACCTCGTGCCCGAGGCCGACACCGACGGAGACTATCTCGAGGCGGAGCTCGATCATCCCGACAAGGGCCATCCGGACCACCGCGCGAAGGACGGCCAATGGAACATCGGCCACGGGTGGACCGTCGTGCGCGAACGGGCGGACGGCGGCGTGAGGACTTATCGGGCCGAGAGCAAGTCGGCGGACTGACGGACCGTCGCCGTCAACACTTGGTATACGTCGTCGTGATCGAGGACTCGCGGGAGTACGGGCTGGGCGAGCGCGCTCTCCAGGATCGCCCACGTCGAATCGGCCCGGACGCCTCTCGGTGCGATGACCAGGTTGAAGAAGTTCAACGCGGAGGCCCGCGGAGCCTCGCTGATCGCCGTGGGGATCGGGAGGCCGCACGCCCACACCAGGAGCTCGAAGATCAGGTTCAGGGTCGTGTTGCGCGCGTCCGGCGTCGTGTTGCGGCACAGGAGCAGCGTGCGGCTGGTCGGGTCCGTCATGATGCGGGTCGCGAGGGTCTCGATGGCGGGGAACGTCAGATGTTTGTGGATCCCGCTGCCGAAGGGCATGCGGCTCTCCTCCTCGGACCGGGGCGGCACCTGGAGGAGGGCCATCTCGCCGGCGACCTGGGGGTCCCGGCGATCGAACTCGTTCATCGCGCGAAAGACCGCGTCCAGGTTGATCCGACCGGATCGGAGCACGTCGGTCCGCGCGACCGCGGTGTGATTCGCGAACGTCGGTCTCCCCGCTTCGTCGGGCGGGCCCCGCGTGATCCCGGACAGCAGGACCTCTCGGCCGCCGCGCACCGGGTGCATCATGTGCAGATCGATTGGGTCGTCAGGCGACTGGGCGATCGCGCCGCGGATCGGTGTGTAGTGCCCACGGAGGTACGGGTCGTACAGGCCCGCGTCGAGGCCCTTCGAGACGCCCCTCGTGGTGTAGCCGACCCCGGGCAGCGCCCCGTAGATCCAGTGGTCGAACTCCACGACGCCTCCGTCTGTCGTGCCCTGACTGGAATCTGCGCTGCCCATGGTGAAGCCTGCTACGCCGACCGAGCGAGAGCCTGAGCCTGGAACTTCTCCGCCTCGAGGATTTCGTCGGGGATCTTGTGCGCGATGTCTCGGAAGTGTTCGATGAACTCCACGTACTCGTCGTACGCGAAGTCCGGTTCCCCGCCGCCTTCGGGTGCGAATCCCGTGCGGACGATCTTCGGCTGCCCGACGGGCTCCATGCCTTCCTGTTGCTCCGTGCGCACCCAGCTGAGGAAGTACGCGGACTTGTCCATGCTGACGCCGGCGATCTTCCCGCCGCGGATCTGGGAGAGCGTCTGCGGGACGAAGACCCGGAGGAGCGCCTCTGCGTATTCCTTCCGTTGGCGCTTGCCCTCGGGGAATCCGCGGTGCAAGCCCAGTCGCGCGAGGACGTCGTCTTTGAGGGTATCGAACTTGGCGAGCACGAACGCGGGGTAGATCCTCGGGGGATCGGCCTTGACGCCGGAATCCTTCAGTCGGTCGAACTCCTGCTTCTTGTAGGTCTGGAACGCGACGAGCAACTTCGCGACCGTGCTGTCGTATCGGAGCATCTTCTTGTAGGCGGGCGTGTCGACCTCGGTCGTCATCTTGCTGCAGTCGACCAAGACCACGACGACGACGCTCTTCAGGAGCTGCTGGATCAACGGCCTCGACGCGATCCCGGTATCGATGAACTCCTCGATGTCTTCGCCCGAGACGTCGTACGCCGAGAACCGGAGGGTGGAGAACGGTTGGATCCAGTTCTGCTGCCGGATGTAGTAGGGCAACTTCCCGACGACCTTCCGGAGGTAACCGAAGACGAAACCGAGCTCCGTGATCTCCTCCTTCAGGGTGGCGCTCGGGAAGCGTCCGTCCTTCATGCCTTCATAGACCGCCGACATGAGATTCAGGGATTGGATTGGCGCGTGGAAACGGAAGTCGTCTTGGACGCCGGTACCGTACTTGACCTGGGCCGAATACAGGAGTCCCAAGAACGTCGTCTTACCGGAAGCGCGGTCCCCGAGTAGTGCGCAGGGCATGACGGCGGGATGACCCCCCAACCGTACTTAATCCTAATCCCAACGTTATCATCGTCGCGACAACCCAAGAGCGCCAGGTGAGGAATTCACTTCCCGGCGTCCCTCGCGATTTCCCAGAAACACTCGAGCAAGCCGAGGTACTCGTCCTTGGAATAATCCGGCTCCCAACCCCCGCCGTCGCTGCGCCGAAGCCGAATCCGCTCCCGGCGGCCTGGCGACGCCGCATCCGTCCGCACCCAGCTGAAGAAGTACGACGGCGTCGTGAACGTCGCTCCGCGATTCTGCCGTGCCCGGACCCGCGCCATCGTGTTCGGCAGGTTGTGATCCAGGAGCGCGTCCGCGTAGGCGGCTCGAGGGCCCGTCTTCTTCATCTCGGGTGGTGCGGCTTCCAGGTTCGCGGCGTGTAGGACCTTCGGGTCTACCGAATCGAATTTGGTGAAGACAAAGATTGCGTCGAGCGATCGGCGGCTGCCACGCCCCCGGGAGCCTTGCATGGCCGCCAACAGCGCTTCGACGGCGCCGTCGTATTTCCCCATCGCGCCGAGCTGCCGGTCTTCGTCCGCGAGGACGAGCTTTCGGCCGTCCACCAGGATCGCAATCGCGTCGCTCTCGAGGACGTCTCTCAACATTGCATTCGTGAGGGAACTGCCTTTCCGAAATCGATCCATTTCGTCCTCGAGGTTCCTGAGGAGGACGAAGCGCAGCGAGGCGGGAGCACCGGGCGTCCACCCTCGCGATCGCAACCGCGCCAAGATCCCGAACCCCGACTTGCGGTACCCGAGGTGGAACGTGATCCCACGAATGCCCTCCTTCGCCGCGGAATCCGGGAAGTTCCCCGACATCACTTGCTGGAAGACGCCGGAGATTTCATCGAGCGATTCGAAGGCGACATGAAACCGAAAGTCGTCGGCTCGGTCCGAGCCCGACTTGACCTGTGCCGCGTACAGGAGCGCGAGGAACGTCGTCTTCCCTGAATCACGGTCTCCGACGATCACGATGTTGGGCATCGGCAGCGGTCTCTTCCGGACGCGCCCTGCGGCGGGGCGGAGTCGCGGTCCTCGTGGATGAGCTTTTTGGAGGCCGGCTTCGACATCCTTCGGAGGCCATCGTCCAGGATCGCTTCTGACGCATCCGTCGAATCTGCGAGCGAACCTCGGGAGTTTTCATTACCGCCATCATCCATTCCCCAACGGGTTCTGATGACGCTCTCTCGGGGTCTCGGCGTGTGGGGCGTGTCCTTTGCGGTTGCGGTCCTGATCTCGGTCGCGCTCGTCCCTTCGCCCACGGGCGCCGCTCCCCGGCCCCGGTTCGACTCCGAGCAACTCTTCTCCGCGGGCAATGACTGGGAACCCTATGTCGCGGTCGACCCGAGCTCGACGTACGTGTACATGGTCGCGACGGGCCTCGATTCGAAGGAGTGTCGTCAATGCTCGGAACCGTCGATCTTCATCCGCGCGTCGCCGGACAGCGGGGCCACCTGGGGCCCGCCGCAGTTCGTGTGCGGCGTCCGATGCCGGAGCAACAACATCGCGGGCCCGTGGCAGGCGGATCCCATCGTCCGCGTCGCCGACGATGGCACGGTCTACGTCGCGTGGCTGGACAACTGGAACCCCGGGATCGCCGTGTCGAAGTCGTCCGATCACGGGACCACGTGGACGCGACCCGTGAATGCGGGGAACTCGGGCTCGGGCTGGGGCGACAAACCGTGGATGGCCCTGTCCGGCGACGGCAAGGACGTGTACGTCGCATGGAACCACGGCGATCCGTACATCGCCGCGTCTCACGATTTCGGCGCGACGTTCGGCACGCCCGTGCGCCTGACGTCGCCGACGAATTCGCTGTTCTACTATCCGGAGAGCGGCCTCGTCGCTTCCGACGGCACCGCGTACTTCTCGATGAGCGTCGAGACGTCGAAGGGGACCGGACCCGTGGAGCTGGTGCTCGCGAAGTCGACCGACGGCGGTGCGAGCTGGGCGCTCCTCCCGGTCGAGCACAGCGAGGAGTCCCCCGGGTGCGCCGTCGGCGTCTGCATCACGGACGAGTTCCAAGCGCAGATCGTGATGGCCGGGGACCGCGCGGGGACGATCCTGGTCGCCTACATGAAGAACGAGGCGGCGGGGGCGCCGAAATTCTTCTTCAGCCGCACCTCGACGGATGGCGGGCTGGCGTGGAGCGCGCCGAGCCGGATCAACGACCTCGGGGACAGCGGCTTTCCCGTGATCACCGCGGGGCCGGCGGCGGGGGACTTCCGCGTCGCGTGGCAGGACAACCGCAACGGGCCCACCGCGTGGAACACGTTCTTCAAGCGCACGACCGATGGCGGCGTCCACTGGTCGGACGAAGTGAAGCTCTCGGACCTGGGGAGCGGCGCGCCGTACAAGACCGCCGACGGGTACGTCTTCCCGTACGGAGATTACTTCGGGATCGCAGCGGACGCGCGCGGAACGAACTTCGTGATCTGGGGCGAGGGGAACGGCCGAGGATCGGGCGGCGGATGCTGGTTCACGAAGGGCGCGTGACGAGCCACCGCCAACTCTCAGTCGATCAGGTGAAACCTTTAATGGTCCGGCGGGATGCTTCGCCCGATGCTCGCGCACGACTCCGCCGGCCCGAGTGACGGCCCCGCAGTCGTCTTGGTGCATGGCTGGCCCCTGAACCGCACGATCTGGTCCGAGGTCTCGCCCCGCCTCGCCGCCTCCGGATTCCGGGTGCTCGCACCGGACTTGCCGGGTTTCGGCGAGAGCCCGCTCCTTCCGACGCCCAGCCCTCGGGTGGAGGCGTACGCGGCGGAACTGGCGACGTTCCTCGAGGGCTTCGGGCCGCATCGGTTCGCGATCGCAGGTCACAGCTTCGGCGGGTACGTGGCGCTCGCCCTCGCCGAAATGAGCCCGCATCTAGTCGGAGGCCTCGGCCTCATCGCGTCGCGGACGGGCGCCGACAATGACACGGTACGCCGGGGTCGGCTCGAGACGATCGAAAAGGTCCGCGCGGGCGGGACGAAGGTCCTCCTGCCAGGCCTCGCAGAGAAGCTCGTGGGCGCTCGTGCGGCGGTTCCGTGGCGGCCGCGAGCGAGCCGGATCATCGAGCAGGCGCGCGCCGAAGGCGTGATTGCGGGTCTCGCCGCGATGGCGGCGCGGCCGGACCGCACCGCCGTGTTCGACAAATTTTCCGGGCCGCGACTCGTGGTCCACGGGAGCGCGGATGCCCTGATTCCGGTCGCGGAAGCGGCGCAACCCTTGTCGGGTCGGCCGCCGATCCGGGCGATCCTGCCGGACGTGGGGCACATGCCGATGTGGGAATCACCCGAGGCGACGACGGACGCGATCGTCACGTGGTCGAAAGCGCTTCGTCCCTGAATGGATCGCGTCGTTCCCGCTCACGTCGGGTCGCCGAAGGTCAGGTAGTGCCACGGCTTCCGGACCTGGTCCGTGAGGTCGATGAACACGTGCTTGATCTCCGTGTAGTCCTCGAGGCTGTAGACGCTCAGGTCTTTCCCGAACCCGCTCTGCTTGTACCCGCCGTGCGGCATCTCGCTGACGATCGGCAGGTGGTCGTTGATCTCAACGGCGCCGAAACGGAGGGCGTTCGCGACGCGATGCGCCCGCTGCACGTCCTTCGTCCAGACGGACGAGTACAGCCCATACACGACGTCGTTCGCGACCTCGATCGCGTCCTCCTCCTTCGCGAACCGCTGCACGCTGACGACGGGCCCGAAGACCTCCTCCTTCGCGATGCGCATCGACGGGTCCGTGTCGACGAACGCGGTCGGCTCGTAGAACCAGCCCTTGTCGAACGTCTTGCCTTGAGGCCGCTTGCCGCCCGTCGCGAGCTTCGCGCCCTCGTCCTCGCCGATCTCCACGTACTTCTCGACCTTCTCCCGTTGCTTCTGCGATACGAGCGGTCCGAGGTCCGTCGAACGCTGGAGCGGATCTCCCATGCGGACGGTCTTCAGCCGCTCGAGGAATTTGTCCTGGAATTTCTTGTACGCCTTGTCCTGGACGATGAATCGCGCGGCCTGCGTGCAGTCCTGGCCGCCATTGACCATCGACGCGGCGACGGCCCCTTCCGCAGCGGCAGCGATGTTCGCATCCTCGAAGACGATGAACGGCGCCTTGCCGCCCAGCTCCAGGTGGAGCCGCTTCACGTTCGACTTCGCGGCGCCCATGATCTCCTTGCCCGTCGCGGTGTCGCCCGTCAGAGAGACCATGTCGACCTTCTCGCTCGACGCAAGTTCGTTCCCGACGATCGGACCCGGGCCTGTAATAAGATTCACGGTCCCCGCCGGGATGCCCGCCTCCTCGATCAGCTTGCCGAGCTCGAGCGTCGTGAGCGGCGTGAGGCTCGCGGGCTTCAGCACCGCGGTGTTCCCCGCGGCGAGGGCCGGCGCGAGCTTCCAGATCGCCATCATGAACGGATAGTTCCACGGGGTGATCTGGCCGATCACGCCGATCGGCTCCCGCCGGATCACGCTCGTCCCGCCGTAGGCGTACTCCATGGACGCCTGGCCGGTCAGCGTGCGGGCCGCGCCCGCCATGAACCGCAGGTTGTCGACGGAAAAGGGGAGGTCTCCGTCCCGGGCCTGCTTGATCGTCTTCCCTTGGTTCTGGGTCTCGATGGGCGCGAGGCGGTCCAGGTTCGCCTCGATCAGGTTCGCGAGTTTGAACAGCGCCGCCGATCGGTCCCCGGGCGTCATCCGGGGCCACTTGCCCTTGTCGAACGCCTCCCGGGCCGCGTCGATCGCCGCCCGCGCGTCCTCGATGTCGCTCTGCGGCACCGCGGCGATCTTCCCGCCCGTGGCGGGGTTGATGACGGTGTACGTCGCCTCGGTGTGGGACGGAACCCACTCGCCGTTGACGTAGTTCAGATACTCCGACTTGCCCACGCTATCCTCCCCGGTCACAGCGGTTACGGCCGCAGACGGCTAAGTAGCTTTCGCGCGGCGGGCCGTCGGATCCGCGTGCCCCCTCGACATGCCGCTTCCCAGGGAGGGACGCCGCTGTTCCCTGCTTACAAAATGTGATAGCCTCTCGCAATAGTATAAGTGCGGGAGCCTTTGATGCGGAAGCGGTCGGACGTCATGAAAGCCCACAGTATCTTCGTGGAAGAGAAGACCGTTTACCGATGCGCGTGCAACGCGGAGTTCGAGGACATCAAGCGGGCGGAAGCCCACCTTCGGCATCCTCCACAGGAGAAGGCCAAGAGCGCGAAGCCGAAGAAGCACGCACCTCGCCGACGGGAGCCGATGACGACCCTGCAGCTGCCGTCGCTCGAGATTCCCGATAGTGGTCAGTAAGGGACTCGCCGAGCTCCCAGGCCCGCGTTCGCATTCGGGGTCCTTACTTCTCGGCCGGGCGCTTGCGGCCTTCCGACTTCGTCGCGTTCCGCTTCTTTGCCGCCTGCGCGGCGAACCCGATCTCCCGGTCGACGAACACGAGGGCGCCGGAGACCGTGGCGCCGGCGGTCCGCACGAACGCGTCCGCAAACTTGCCGCCCGCTGCGGCGACTTCTTCGACTCGGCCGGCGAGCTGCTGGAGGAATCCCATGATCTCGGTCCCAAAAGCACGTGGCCCGCTATGAGGCTGTCGCATCACGCGGCGAGTTTGTCCATGACCGCGAGGAAGGCGTCCGCGAAGCGCTTGCAGTCCGCCTCCGGGACGGTGAAGGAGACTCGGAGGAACTTGCCCCCGTGCTTCTTCGAGAGGTACGAGCCCGCGCGCGTGTGCACGTAATGGTCAAGGAGCAGGCGCTCCTCGACCGCTTCCGGGTTCACGCCCGTCGGAGCGAGGTCGATGACGAACATGTTCGCCCTCGACGGGAACACGGGGAGCGAGGCGCCGTCGACCTTCGCGACGGTCCGTCGGATCGTCTCCTGGTTCCGCTCGCACACCCGACGCACTTCGGGGAGCCATTCTTTTTTCGCGTGCAGGGCGGCGAGCGCCGCGCGCTGCGCGAGCACGTTCACGCCGAGGACGTTCGTGTCGTACTTCCTCAGAGCCTTGATCGCGTCGGGCGGCCCGAGGATCGCGCCGATTCGCATGCCCGCGAGGCCGGGGCCCTTGCTGAAGGAGTACGACAACAAGGTCTTCTCCGGATAGAAGTCCGTCGCGAGGACGTGGTCCGCGTTGAAATCACGATATGTGATGTCGTCGATCAGCCAGAGACCGTGGTCCTTCGCGATCTCCGCGAGCCCCTTTACCTGTGAGCGCGCGTACCCCGAGCCGAGCGGGTTGTTCGGGTCGATGACCAGGAGCATCTTCGTCGCGGGCGTCAGCGACTCGAGGGCGAGTTCCGGCGTGAGGACGTACGGCTTGCGGTAGATGTCCGCTTCGACCGCGTGAGCGCCGGCCATCGCGACCTGATCGTGGATCGGGAGGAACGCGGGGTCCGTCGACAGGGCCTCGTCGCCCGCCTTCAAGAGGGCGCGGGTCGCGATGTACTCCCCCTCGATCCCGCCGTTCGTGAGGATCATGTCGGCCTCGTCGAGGCGGAGGTCTGCCCGAATCGCCTCGGGCAACCCGAAGATGCCGGCCTTACGCGGATAGAGGTTGAACTCGCGATCGTCCGCGCTCCGCCGGATGGCGTCGATGATGGCGGGGTGAACCGGCAGCGTGTTCGTGTTCTGAGACATCCACGCGACCTCCTTGCGATGCTCGTGCGCGAACTCGAAGTTGTCCTTCGACGTCATGGCGGTCCCTTCGACCTCGAGCGACCGAGGCGCTTACGCCTCATATCCGTTACGGTCTGCGGCGCATGACTCGGTCGATGATCCCGATCCGCTGTGGGCGCTCACGGGGGAAGGAAGAAAGCCTTAAGGCGGTCGTGGGGATAGGCCGCGGCGCGGGCTCGTGGTCTAGCGGCTATGACATCGCCTTGACATGGCGAAGGTCACCGGTTCGAATCCGGTCGAGCCCACTCGACTTCCGATTGCGGGCTGCTCGCCGCCATATCTTTATCTCGGACGTTCGAGTTCGTAACGCGGCATGGCCGACGTCGTGAGCGTGCGCGACCTGACGAAGTCGTACGGCGATGTTCGCGCCGTGGACGGCATCTCGTTTTCCGTCGGCAAGGGCGAGGTCTTCGGCATCGTCGGCCCGAATGGGGCCGGCAAGACGACGACGTGGGAGATCCTCGAAGGCCTCCGTCACGCGGACAAGGGCGAGGTGCGCGTCGCGGGACTCGACCTCCGCAAGGACCGGCGCAAGCTGCGCGAGCTGATCGGCGTCCAGCTGCAGGCGACCGCGTTGTTCGAGCGGCTCACCTCCCGCGAGACCCTCGAGGTGTTCGGGGCCATGTATGCGCGGAGCCTGCCAGCCGACGAACTCCTGACGCTCGTCAACCTGGAGGAGAAAGCGGACGAGTGGACGGAGAAACTGTCCGGGGGGCAGAAGCAGCGGCTCGCGGTCGCGCTCGCCCTCGTGAACGATCCGGAGGTGGTGTTCCTCGACGAGCCCACGACGGGCCTCGATCCGCAGGCGCGTCGGAGCCTCTGGGACGTCATCACGAAGCTCCGCGACACCGGGAAGACGACGATGCTCACGACGCACTACATGGAAGAGGCGGAACGCCTCTGCCACCGGGTCGGCGTCATGGACCACGGGAAGATCCTCGCCCTCGATGAGCCCGCCCAGCTCATCCGGAACCTCGGGCAGCGCGACGCGGTCGAGTTCGCATCGAACGGGGATTCGTCCGGGTTCGGCACGCTGCCCGGCGTCGAGGAGATCAACATCGAGGACGGCCGCGTGACGCTCTACACACGAAAACTCGAGACGACGCTCACCGCCGTGTTCGAATACGCGCGCACCCACGCGTTGCCCGTCGAGGACTTCCGCGTCCGGAACGCGTCCCTGGAGGACGTCTTCCTCCAGATGACGGGGAGGCGGATCCGCGAATGAAGCTGCCCCTGGGATTCCACAAGTGGGTGGGCGCGAACCTGCGCATGTTCTTGCGGGACCGCGCGACCCTCGTCTGGGCGATCCTCTTCCCGATCATCTTCATGGGCCTCCTCGGCCTCGGTTTTGGGCGCACGGACCCCGTGTCGTTCCACGTCGGCATGATGGACGACGACGGGTCCGGGTGGTCGACGGCCCTCTGGACGGTGTTCGCGAACAAGTCCCTACCGTTCAAGATCACGAACTACACGGATCAGGGCTCCGGGCTCTCAGCGGTGAAGGCCGGTACGCTGGACATCCTCGTCATCGTGCCGCAGGGCTTCGGGGCCTTCATGGACAACCAAACGTCTCCGACCGGGGACAAGAACGGCACCCTCGCCCTGATCGCGTACTGGGGGATCGACGAGCGAGGCTCCGGCCAAGTCGCCCTCCAGACCGTCCGCGAGGTCTCCGACGCCTTCTTCCGCGCGGCCACGAACAGTTCGACGACCCTCGGCGTGGCCCCAGAGTCGGTGAACGCGCAGTCGCTCGACTACATCGACTTCCTCGCGCCCGGGATCACGGCGATGGCAATCATGCAGAGCGGGGTGTACGGCCTCGCCCTCTTCATCGTGTCGTCCCGCGAGAAGCGGATCCTGAAGCGGCTTCACGCAACGCCGGCGGGCGCGGCATACATCCTCGCCGGACGCATCGTCCCTGCACTGCTGATCAGCCTCGTACAGCTCGGCCTGCTGCTGTCCCTTGCCGTCTTCGCCTTCGGTGTGCATATCGTTGGGAACATCCTCGTCCTGATCGTGGCGGCGTTGTTCGGCGCGTTCGTGTTCATCTCCCTCGGCTTCTTCGTCTCCTCCGTGTCCAGGAGTGCGGACAGCGCGGAGAACCTCACGGGCCTCGTGACGTTCCCGATGTTCTTCCTCGGCGGCGTGTTCATCCCGATCGAGCGGCTCCCCCAGGCGGTCCAAATCCTCGCGTACATGATGCCGCTGACGTACTTCTCCGATGCCCTTCGCGCCGTCATGATCCGCGGGGCCGGCTTCGCGGAGATTGCGGTGGACCTCGGAACCCTCGGGCTCTTCGCCGCGGTCGTGTTCGGCCTCGCGGTCAAGCTCTTCCGCTGGGAGTGAGTCGCGGACGCCTCAAACCGCGTCCGTCTTCGCGATCGTGCGCACGATGCCGAGCGCCAGCCGGCCGAAGATCGGATTGACGTTCTCCCCCGTCTTGGCGCTGGCCCACATCGCGAACCCGCCGTACCGCTCCGCCTTCTGCTGCGGCTCGTTCTCGTCGTAGAGGACCATGACCTGGTCCTTGAGGTCCGCCTTGTTGACGACGATCGCGAGGGGGACCTCGCCGCTGATCACGAACGACCGCCGGATCCACTCGTCGAGCGCTTCGAAGGTCGAGTAGCGGGTCACGTCGCAGACCGCGATGAGGCCCTGCGCGCCGCGCAGGTACTCCTGATGGAGCGTTTCCAGGTACGATCGCTCGCCGATTAGGTCCCAGATGCTCAGCTGGACCTCGAGCTGCTTCGACGGATCCGTCTTGTGCGTGAGCCAGATTCGCTTCAGGCTCACCTTGCTGCCCAGCGTCGAGATGTATCGGTCCTCGAAAGCGTCCTCGACGTATCGCCGGATCAAGGAGGTCTTGCCGACGGCGGCCTCGCCGATCAGGCAGATTTTCGCCTTGAGGATGCCGGTCAGTTCCAAGCGCGCGCGAGTCGGTCTTCCTCGGGTATGAAGGCTGTGCCTTCGTTATCGGGGTTGAGAGAGCGAACTGCGCGGAGGCGCGACCCGCGAGTCCTACACTCGGTGACGTAACACGCGGCCCGCAAGGACTCCGGTCGGTCGCCCCCCGTCGACCGCGACGGACCCGTTGACGAGCACCCAGTCGATCCCCTCCGGGTAGGCGTGCGGATAGTTCTTGAATGGATGCGCGTGCGGCCACAGGTTCGTCGCCCGGTCCCGCACCCGCGCCAGGCCGAACACGACGACGTCGGCCGCGAAACCCTCCCGCAACAGCCCGCGGTCCCGGAGGCCGAGGCGTGCGGCGGGCATCCCGGTCATCTTGTGAATCGCGTCTTCGAGCCGCAGCACCGGCTCGTCGCGCACGAACCGCTCGAGGATCCCGGGGAACTCGCCGTAGGTGCACGGCTGGTATGGGGCGGTCGCCGACGTCCGCTCTTCCTTCGGCGCGACCCAGCCGTCGGAACAGATCATCACGAGCGGATGCTGCAGCGTCCGCTTGATCTCTTCAAGATCCATGTAGTCGAACAAGCCCACCGCGTGGTCGCGTTCCTCGACGATCGTATCGAAGAACGCCGTCCATGGGTCGATCCCCCGTTGCTCCGCGAGCCCCGCAATCGTCAGCCCTTCCTTCGTCGGATCGCGCGGACATCGCAGGAGCCAGATCCGGTCGAATCGCTCGTGCACGAGCAGGCCGACGTACCCGGCGCCCGGCCGTTTGTCCGCCTTGATCTCCGACTTCAGCGCGTCTCTCTGCACGGGGTCGGCCAGCAATGTCCGGAGCTCCTCCGGCGCGAGCTTCTGGGTCCACTGCGGGAGCGCGTGGCTGAGCGGCGGTCCGAAATCCGTGTGGGCGTCGTTGTCCGCCAGGACGTCAACCCCTCGGGTCCGAGCCGCCTCCCACAGCGCCTGGATCTCGTCCGACTTCCCGAGTCCGCCGTACTTCGGGTTGTTGTGGCTGATCTGGACCGGGCAGCCCGCGAGCTCGCCGATCTCGATGCACTCCCGGACCGCACCGACGATCGTCTCTCGTTCCCCGCGGATGTGCGAGGCGTAGAAGCCGCCGCGGCGGGCGACGACTCGCGTGAGCTCGACGATCTCGTCCGTGTCCGCGAAGCAGCCCGGCGGGTAGACGAGGCCCGTGCTCATGCCGAACGCGCCCGCGCGCATCGCCTCCTCGACGTGGGCCTTCATCGCCCGCAACTCGTCCCGCGTCGGCGGGCGCTCCTCGAAACCCATCACCGCCAGCCGAACGCTCCCATGCCCGACGAGGCCTGCGACGTTGATCCCGACCCCGTGGCCTTCCATGAAATCAAGATACTCACCGTACGTCGACCAAGTCCAGTCCCGCGCTTGCGCGTAGTACTCGAAGCGACGCACCGCCAAGTCGCGATACCCTTCGCCGATCGGCGCGGGCGAGTCGCCGCAGTTGCCGATCACGTGCGTCGTCACACCCTGTCGAACCGCGCACTCCGCCGTCGGCTCGACGAGGATCCCGATGTCGCTGTGCGTGTGGATGTCGATGAATCCTGGTGCGACGTACATACCGGGCGCATCGATTTCGCGAGCCGCCTTCGTGCGGCGCAGGCGACCGATGCGGGTGATGTTGCCTCGACGGATCCCGAGATCCGCGAACCGCCACGGCGCGCCCGTGCCGTCGAGGACGCGACCACCGCGAATCACGACATCGAACGCCATCGCGCCACGGGAACGATGCAGGTCTTCTTAACGCCACCATGGCGCCGACGCCCGACCCGCCCCAGGGTCTCGTGATCGGGGTTGCTGTCGAATTTCGAAAAGCGTCCAATTCGCCTTATCTGGGCCCGAGGAGACTACCCGGTCAGGGAGACGTGAAAAACATGATTTCGATTCCGATCGCCGCCGCGATCGGTGCGACCATCGGGGCGATTGGACTCGGAGTGGCGTCTGCCGCCACGGGCGATGTCACAGGCTTGAGCGTAGCCCTGGGACACATCCCGAGCGGGACGCATGGCTTCGATGTCGTCTCGACGGTCGCCAATGCGCTCGCGGGAGGAGCCGCAGGTGGCGGGATCGGCGCGGCCGTTGCCGCAGTCGCGAAATCGCTTGCGGCGCACTAGGCCGGCGTCCAAACGGGAGGCCGCCAATGCCATGCTCAAATGCGCATCGCTGGGGCTTCCCTCACGACCGCCTCCAAGGCCGAGATGAACCGCGGATCCGCGTTCAACGATTCGGCGCGCTCGAATCTCATCCCGAGGCCACGCGCTTGAGCCCTCGCCTCGATGTCGAGATCGTAAAGGATCTCTAGATGGTCCGAGACGAAGCCGAAAGGAACCACGACGACCGCCTCTTCCCCCGCACGGCCGAGCTCGTCCAGTACGGCCTCCAGCGGGGGTCCCAGCCACGGATCTTCCGTCCGGCCCGCACTCTGGTAGCAGAGCCGCGTCCGGACTGGCGGGAGTTGTTTGAGGATCGCCATCATGGTCTCCTGCAATTCTCGCTCGTACGGATCCCCT
>WNGQ01002144.1_pt1 | contig 23310 bp, 21 predicted proteins | sample 5407661 | NCBI WGS metagenome assembly WNGQ01 (sample SAMN13153382, study PRJNA577476) | soil metagenome | isolation source: 60 cm soil or saprolite under Garry oak tree replicate 2 | place: USA:California | collected 2016-06-15 | reverse complement strand
TTCAATTATCAGGTCGGCTCCTGGGTGTGGGGCCTCGAGGGCGACCTCGACTGGGCCCGGATCCACGGCAGCAGCGGCCCGATCAACGGCGTGAACTACGATAGCTATCTGCAGTGGCTCAGCACCGTGCGCGGCCGGGTCGGCTATGCATTCGACCGGTTCCTGCCCTATGTCACCGGCGGCCTGGCGGTCGGGGACGTCAAAGGTGCCATTACAACTCCCCCGGTGACGATCCTGAGCGGCACCAACACCCAAGCGGGCTGGACCTTGGGCGCGGGCGTCGAATATGCCTTCACGCCGAGCCTGAGCGCCAAGGCCGAATACCTGTTCGTCGATCTCGGCTCGAGCACGCCCGTGCCCGGGGACAGCGTCGAGCTCAAGTCCCACGTCGTTCGCGGCGGCTTGAACTGGCGATTCAATTGGGACGGCCCGCGGCGGTATTAAGCGCAACGACGGCGGCGGGCCGGCGGCCTGTTGCTGCGGCTCGAACAACCCGGCAGCCAGGCGCGGCGACGCTATTCGATGGCTTCCGTCACATCCTCGTAAACGTCGATCTCCACCGCCTGCGACAGCAGCGTGCGCCAAGTCTGCAGAAAAGCCCGCATGGTCGGATCGCCGGCAATCCGCTGCCGATTCATCTCGAAAGCCTCCTCGGCCTCGTATTCCAGCACCTGCACGAATTGCGTGGGATCGTCGACATTGTGCAGCAGCCGGATGCGGGCGCGCCCGAAAGCCTCGTAGAAGGGAATCGCGGCCTTGATGAAGGGAAGCAGTTGTTTGGTTTCCGTCGTCGGCGTCCTGATCTTGAAATGCAGAATACGCCGTACCGTTTTCGCTTCGTTTGCCATCCGGCGCGCTCCTAAAGCCTCGCACGCGCGACCTTTCGCGAGGCGTGCGTGTCGCCAGCATCCATCGGCTTCATAGCATATTGCAGGGTCGAAAGCGGAGCTTGGCCCCGCGCACATCCCACGGATTCGGCGTGCCGCAGGCACGCAAGCCGCCCGATTTCGGCGCCGCATCGATGCTTGAGCTTTGGCGCGCAGGACGCCGAGGTCGCATCGATTGTGAAGCAGTTCACATCGCCCGAATCGGTGAATGCGGTACAGTCTGCATGGCGGGCGCCGGAATGTGCGCAGCATGCGAATTCCGCGGGGCATACATGCGACTCTCGCGAAAGGGCACTTTCTCGCCTATTTCCGCGCGTGAAGCCGGCCGGTCCGGCTCGCCCGCGCATGCGGACCGGAATTCGACGCGCAGGATGGCCCCGAGCTGCGGGTTCAAACCGACGGGGCTGCGAGCTCGGAATGGCAAGACAATGAAAACCATCCACCAAACCCCGCCGGTCGGCGGAATGCAGAGGCTCGGGACCGTGTTCATCCGCATGGCAGTGGGGCTCTTGCTGGGCTCCGCGATCACCGTTGCGGTAGTGGCCGCAGGCTTGGATCTATTCCCGCTGCGACCCTGATCTTCCGGGCCGCCTGCCCGGCTCACCGGGCGCGCCACGGTACCTCGCTGCCGGGGCGTTTTATCGATGATCGAGATCCATCGGATCGCAAGCTTCGGCCCGAACCATCGTGGCTACCGACCGCGATACCTTCGCTGCAAGGATGTTGCCGACGCGCGCGAATCGACTGCCTCGATGCGGATCCGCGCGTAACGCAAACGGGCATCGAGCTCGCTCTGCGTCATTCGTCCGATTTTGACGCGCTGCTCCATGGCAAACCGATCGAGCACGAACGGCTTGCCGGCAAACCGGCACACGATCGAAATCGTGCAATAGACCGTTCCCGGGATGGCGCGGATGCGCTGCGTTTCCTGCTTCGCGATCTCCGCATTGGCGGGGAATAGGTTCCGGTACTCCGGGCTTGCGAGCACGAGATAAGGCTCCAGCCGCGTGGATAGGAGCAATCGGGCGATCAAGGCAGCAAGGATCGCCGCCCGTGCGCGATCGACCTTGGACTCATCGAGGCCGAAAATTTGGCTGGTCGTATCGAACGCCAGCCCCAGACCGAGAGCCGTGGCGACCGCGAGCTCGAATTGCGCATTGTCATCCACGCCGTCTCCGCCCGACTGCAGAAAAAATGCCGCAAACGCCACGCCGATATAGATCCGGACGAATCGATTCGATTCGGTACCCGATGCGCGCCATGACCAAATCAGACACAGGAGCAGAGCGGGCGCGATCCACTGCAGGCGGCCCAATAGATGCAGCGATCTGACCACGCTGTAATATCGCGGGGAGAATAGTTGATCCGCGAATGAAGGTCCGAACGCGAATACACACAGAGCAAGGCCGAAACCGGCCGCGCCAATGCCGACAAGGGTCGCGCGCAAGCCCAGCCGCCAATGGATGCTGGTCAGCCAAAGCAGCGCCGCGGCCGGCGTGGCCACCAGAGAGTGCTTGTAGAATCCGGCGATTACCATGAGCAGCACTGCCGGCTCTACCGACCGTTCGCGCCGATGGCGCGCCAAAAACCAGGCAAGCGCCGCGATCATCAACCCGGTCGCCGGCAGGTGCGGGTCGTTCATTCCGACGTATCCGTCGAAGAACCGCGCCGTGGTCGCCAGAAACCACAGTCCGCCCACAACGGCTGAAATCCTACTCGCTCCGAGCCCGCGAATGCAGACGGCTGCCGACGCGGAGATCGCCGCCACCGCGAGAATTGACAGCGCGCGCCCCACATACAGCGCGTCGAGGCCGAGCTTCGAGACGAGAGCGACCCAATAGAACGACAACGGCGGGTAATTATTGGTGATGAGCGCATCCGCGTCCGGATACAATCGACGCGATCCCGATGCCGCATCGGCATGATAGGCGTTCCAGGCCTCGTTGACGTCGATCTCCAGCGGAAACCCGGCACGCCAGATCGGCCAGGCGCAATACACGCCGGCGAGGATCCCGAGCATCACCAATCCGCCCCGGACCAACCGCGAATGTGCGCCGTCGCCGTCGAGCGCGCTCGATCGGCGCGATTGCCGCAGCCGCGCCAAACGGCTCGCCGGTTTCGCGATCCGTCGGATTTTAATCACGAGCGGGCATCCCCATCCTGCTCTGTCGTCCTGCGCTTGCGCGATGCCCACGGACAGGCATCAAACGCCGGAAGACCGACAGCGCCAATTCCGGTTTCCCAATTCGAGCCGAGGCGTCCCGCAACGTCCTAGAGCGTATCGCGAACGAGTGGAACATAGCGGGCATTGGTGAGATAATTGACGCATCCCTGTGGAGTGAAGCAATCGAGCTGATCGCCGACGGCGTCCCACAGCCCGGCAACAGTGCGCGAATCGATTTTTCGTAACCCGGCTTTGAGCTTCGCGAAGGCTTGCTCGATCGGATTGAGATCGGGGCTGTAAGGAGGCACATTAGACGGGCGTTGCGCCACGGCGCTCGATTGCCTCACGCAGCCCGGCGACTTTTTGAAGAATAAAAGGCTCATAATGAGACGACACGTGCAACCAATAGAAATCATTTTTGATTCAATGATCTATTTTCCAGGTTGTTAATGCCTCGTTATCAATGGAAAACCCCAAAAGAAACGCCAACGCGAGATCGACGCCAGCGTTCGAGAAAACTCCGTAGTAGATCGAGAACAACGCCTCGATAATCAGCCAGGTAAAGATTCCATACAGCAGCGCCCTCATCAGATCAGTGTCCTTTTTCTGAAACGCATGCCGACCGACGAAAAAGAAAGTCGTGCATAAGCCGATAAATGTGGCACCATACACGCCGTTTCCCCAAGGGATCAAAACGTCCGTATTAAAAACTGGTATGACGCCAAGGCCGAAAAAAGCGAACACGATGCCCCACAAAACACCGATGATTGAGACGACGCTAAACCATAGTCTCAGGATTTCTCTGTTCATAACCTCATTATAGCGGCACGAAAGTCTGCCTTCAACCGCCGCCGCGATCCGAACGACGCAAGTCTTCCGAGTAAGGTCGTTCCAACTCTGCTGGCCTCCGCCCAGTGGTCAGCTTGAATCACATTCCGTCATCGGCGGGAATCCCCTTCCGATTTCCTTCCGTTCGGAATAGGCTCTAGTCGGTCGGACTCGCCGTACGCCGTTGATGCTCGATCGCTTGGCGATGAAGCGGCGGGTCAAGAGCAGACGGTCGACGGCAGGCGAGCTAGGGGCACGCAAAAGCCACGGGGACTCGCAGCGAGCCGATCGATCCACGCACCTCGGCGGATTTTCCGGCGCGACAGCCTCGAGCCGCCGCAACCGCCGCAATGCTTCATTCACGCCCGAACTGCTTGCGCAATTCGTCCTTGGCTCGCATCAGGGTGCGCCGGCGCGAAGCGGGCAGGTTCTTGCCCGCACGATTGATGTAAAACGTCAGCATCGACAGCGCGGAGCGGAACGGATCCGCCTTTCGTCGCTTGCTGCTTTCTGCGGAGCGTTTCAGCGATCTGGCGATGCGCTTGGGGTCCTTCCCGGTGAAGACGCCCGCGCGCAGATCCAACGCATCGCTGCGCTCGGTCACCTGATGAGACCATTTCCGGCTTGCACGTTTGGCCATGTGACACCCGCAACAACGAGGGTGATATTGTTGAAAATCGCCAATGCGCCGCAATGTTCCGAATCTGGGAACGATCAACGATCAACTCGGCTTCATCGACTCTTGATCGGAATCATCCCCGGCTCGATTTGAATCGCCCGCGGTTGGCGCTCGAACGCCTGCCGCATCGCTTCGACCGATTCCAGCAACTTGTCGGGATTCAATCGGATCGTGGTTCCGCAGCCTGGACAGGTAATGTTGTGATTTGCTTTGAGCCAGCCGACCGTCTGCTGCATTTCATGCATGCATTCGGGGCATTAAAACACGATCTTGTGGTCGCCGATCCGAGCCATTGGTCACACGGGCGTCTGTGATGGCGACCATAGCCGTCCGCGCGAGGCGCCCGCAAAGCATCCAGGCGGTTAAGCTTAACCGTGGGTGCGTGGTCCCGAGCAATGCGCGCGATCCGCAGCGTTGCCGTTTGCGCGAGGCGTGGTAGAGGCTTCAGGATCATTCAGTCCGCCCCATCCGTCTCTCCGCTGTCGCCCGGATCCGTGCATGTCCTCCCCGATGAGAGAAGCAGCCCCCACCGGGAAGCCTGCCGCGTCCGGGCCGCGATCGCTGTTTCTGAGCGTATTTCCCTCGATCATGCTGCCGATGTTCCTGGCGGTGATCGATCAGACCATCGTCGCGACCGCGCTGCCGGCGATCGCCGCATCGCTCGGCGGAGTCGAGCGCGTCTCCTGGGTGGTGATTAGCTATCTGGTCGCGGGCACGGTGGCGGCTCCGGTCTACGGCCAGCTCGGCGACGTTTTCGGCCGTCGCCGGCTGATGTTCATCGGCCTCGCGATCTTCCTCGCCGCCTCGGTGTTTTGCGCCTTCGCCAACAGCATCGAGATGCTGACGCTCGGCCGCGTGCTGCAGGGCCTGGGCGGCGGCGGTCTGATGACATTGTCGCAGGCGCTGATCGGAGAAACCGTGCCGCCGCGCGAACGAGGTCGTTATCAGGGCTATCTCGCCGCGGTGGTGGTAACGTCGAATACGTTCGGCCCCGTCGCCGGCGGCTATCTCACCCAGCACCTGGGCTGGCGCTCGATCTTCCTGATCAACCTGCCGCTCGGCGTCATTGCCGTGGTGCTGACCTTGCGTCTCAAGGCCAAACCGGGCTTTCGCAGCGAGCACCGCTTCGATTCGACGGGCCTGCTGCTGTTCGTGCTGTTCATCGCCCCAACGCTACTCGCGCTCCAGCAGATCCAGCACGCCGAAATCGGCGCGCTGCCGGCGATCGCGGCTCTGGCCCTGCTGGGCCTGGCCTCGCTTGCGCTGCTGGTGCGCCAGGAGCGACGGGCGCCCTTCCCGCTGCTGCCGATCGGCTTGTTGCGCCAGCCGGCGATCTGGGGCAGCGACGCGCTCGCCGCCTGTCATGGTGCGGCGCTGGTCTCGCTGATCACCCTGCTGCCCATCTACCTGCGCGTCGCGCGGGGCGCGTCGGCGTCGGAAACCGGTCTCCTCCTGGTGCCGCTGACGATCGGGATCGGCATCGGCTCGATGATCACGGGACGCGTCATCAGCAGGACCGGACGCACTTCGATCTTTCCGTCCTACGGCCTGATCTTTGTCACGATCACGTTGCTGTTTCTGGCGTTCTGGATCCCGCGTCTCAGCGCTTGGGCGCTGGCCTGGGTGCTGTTGTGGAACGGGCTGTTCATGGGAACCGTCATGGGCGTCGTGCAGGTCAACGTGCAGAGCGTGGCCGGGCCGCGGATGCTCGGCGCCGCAGCTGCCTCGGTGCAATTCTCCCGATCGGTCGGCGCGGCATTCGGGACGGCCCTGGTCGCCGCGGTACTGTTCGCGACCCTGGCATGGACCGATCCGGAGGCTGCGCACCTGTTCGGAACGATGGTGCAACACGGCGCCGACGTGCTGGCAGCGCTGCCCGCTGCGCGTCAGACGGTCCTGCGGAACGCATTCGACGAGGCGTTCCGCGCCGCGTTCCTGACGATCGCGGCTTTCTCGGCACTGGGGCTGGTGCTGGCCTGGTACACGCCGGTGCGGCGGATCTGAACCGCCGGAGAAGGCGAACATCCTCGGCGGCGGCCGAGAACGGCCAGCCCGCACGATCGACGCGCCTATTGCGGCTGGTCGGGCTGTCCGAGGAATTGCAGCTCGTATTTGTGCTTGAAAACTTCGATGTTGTAGACGACGTAGATCGCGGCCGCCGCGCAGATCAGTGCGCACGCCACCAGAATGACGTCCCGAAAACTGCGCGACATGGCAAGGCACATAGGTATCGCGCCGACATCCGGCAATGCGCGTACCGCAAGGCAGACGCCTGCAATTTGCTGCATGGTCGAGGCCGGGGCCGCCGGCGGGTTCGAATTTCGAGAAAAGGAACATTCAGCGACAATCCGCATTGAAATTCGCTTCTGTTGCCGCCGGAGACCCTCTCCGTGGCGGGGCCGTTTGCGGCGGACCTGACGTGGAGCTCATTCTTTCATTGCTCTGGCTGATCGCCGTCGGCTGGCTGCTGCTGCGCGCTTTGCGCCAGCGTGGTGCATTGCGGTCGGTGCTCCCCGCGACCCCTTCCGGGCAGGCGCCGAGCGTCGCCGTCATCGTTCCGGCGCGCGATGAAGCCGCCAATATCGCCCGCTCGCTCTCGGCGTTGACGGCCCAGAACTTCCCGGCCTTGCACATTGTGGTCGTCGACGACCAGTCCGTCGACGCGACGGCGGCGATCGTCGCCTCGTTTGCCGAACGCGACCCGCGAATCCGGCTGCTGCAGGCATCAGCGCTGCCGCCGGGCTGGGTCGGAAAATGCCACGCCTGTTGGACCGGGGCCCGCGCCGCGCTTGCGGCCGAATGGCTGTGCTTCATGGATGCCGACGTCGAAGCCGAGCCCATGCTCATCGCGAGCGCGGTCGCGACCGCCGAAACCGAGGCGCTCGATCTGCTGTCGCTGGCGCCGCGGCACGAGCTAAAGTCCTTCGCCGAGCGGCTGATCCTGCCGTGCGGCTTCTACTTGCTCGCATTCATCCGCGACCTGAACCGGATCCCCGCGCCAGATCAACCCGAGGTTCATGTCACGGGACAATTCATGCTCGTCCGCCGCGCCGCCTATGACGCGGTCGGCGGGCATCGGGCGGTGCGCAATGCGATCTGCGAGGACGCGGCGCTCGCCGGATTGATCAAGCGCTCCGGCCGCAGGATCGCGCTCTACGGCGGCGAGCGCCTGCTCTCGACCCGCATGTACACCGGATGGCGGAACTTGTGGCCCGGCCTTGCCAAGAACCTGGTCGAGATGCTCGGCGGCACGCAATCGACGATGTTCACCGCGCTTCTCGGAGTGGTCCTTGCCTGGGCTGCCGTGCTCGTCCCGCTGATCGATGCCTTTGGCTGCAGTGACGGCGCGCCGCGCGGGTGCGCGGCGCTCGCCGTGGCGCTGCCCGCGAGCGCCGCCGCCTTCGGCTTGCATCTCGCGGGAACGCAGTTTTTTCAGATCCCGTTCTGGTATGGGCTTATTTTCCCGCTGGGCTACACCGCCGGCGCGCTGATCGCGCTCGACAGTGTGCGGCGGCGGCTGCGCGGGCGCGTCACGTGGAAAGGGCGCACCTACCCATGAACGAACTCCCCGATGCCGGCCGAGCGCGTCCGCAGATGCCGCATCGCGAACTCTCGGAGCACGTGCGCCGGGCCTCGGGCCGGGCGACGACCGTCGTTCTCGTCGTGATCGTACTGTTCCTCTACGGGATCCGGCACGTGCTGCTGCCGTTCGTGCTTGCGGGCGCGGCGGCCTATGCGTGCACTCCGGTGGTGAATTGGCTCACGGCCCGAACCCGGCTGCCCCGCCTCGTGTGGGCGATAGCGGTATTCTGCCTGCTCGCCGGCATGCTCGCCCTCATCGGGGAGCGCGGGCTTCCGGTCCTGTTCGCGGAGCTCGCCAATTTTGCCACCGATACCGAGCGCATCATCGAGGATGCCATCCGCGGCGTGATCGGCGATCGCACCGTGCTGTTGCTCGGTCGGCCCATGAACGCCTCGCAGCTCGCCAAGCAGGCCGTCGAGGGCGTCCGCGGCTGGGCGGCGCAAACCACGGAAGTCGTCACCCTTGCCGCCTATAGCTTCGCCTTCGTGTTCGGCACGTTCATGACGCTCGTGATCCTGTTCTATTTCCTGACCGGGGGACCGCAGCTGGCACGGGGCGCCATCCGGCTGATCCCACCGCAGCAACGCGCGCTCATCGCCCATATCGGCTCGAAGATCGATCCGGTGCTCAAGCGCTACATCATCGGCGTCGTCCTAGTGGTCATTTACGCGGCGGTCGCGGCCTATATCGGGCTCGGCCTCATCCTCGGGCTCAAGCATGCGGTGTTTCTAGCGGTTTTGACCGGCCTGCTGGAAATGATCCCGGTGATCGGGCCGTTGATGGCGGCCGTGATCGCCGGAATCGTCGCCTTGCAGGCCGCGACGGGGGTGTGGAACATCATCGCCTACGTGATCTACGCAGCCGCGCTGCGGCTGTCGATCGACCAGCTGTTCGGCCCGATCGTCCTGGGCCACGCCGCGCGCATGCATCCGGTGCTGGTGATTTTCTGCTTCCTTTCCGGCGGGTTATTGTTCGGGGTAGCCGGCGTGCTGATCGCGGTGCCGGTGGCCCTGACGATCCGAATCGTGCTCGCCACGCTTTACGACGAGCCGCTTCCCTACGAGCGGCCGGGCGGCCCCGATCCATGAAACGCCGGTGTTCCCGCAAAAATTCGACGCGGTGGGGAATTCGGCTTGCGGAGATCGCGTTTCAATGCCTGAATCGGCGGCCCCCTCCCCTCGCTTGCGTCCGATTGCGGCGATCCGGTCACCTTTGCCCAGAGAAACCGGCGCGAAACTCCAGAACTACCGAAGCCGCACTGAGTTGGCACATCAGCCCTGCGTGGTAACTTTATGATTGTTCAATGGACGTCGGATCTTTTGTTCGTGACGGCCTGTCTCGGCTGCCTTTACCTTGCAACCGCAGCCGCCATGACGTTGCGCTTCCGGGGCCACCAGCCGCCATCCACGCACGGCAAGCCGGTGCCGGTGACCATCCTCAAGCCCCTGCACCGGGAAGGCCCTCGCATCTTCCGGTGCCTCGCCTCGTTCTGCAGGCAGCGGTACCCTGCGCCGGTGCAGATCGTGTTCGGCGTAGAAGAGCCAACCGATCCCGCGGTCGCTCTCGTGAAGCAGCTTCAGGCGGCATTTCCCGACTGCGCCATCGAACTGCGGATCGGCGCGCGCGGGCACGGCGGGAATCGCAAGATTTCGAACCTGGCAAACATCGCCGGCGGGGCCGACCATGACGTTCTGGTCCTCGCCGACAGCGACATCGAGGTCGATCCCGACTATCTCGCGCGGGTCGTCCGCGAACTACGACAACCCGGCGTCGGCGCCGTGACCTGCCTTTACCACGGAGTGTCCGGGACGAGCGTCTCGGCTCGGCTCTCCGCCTTGACGATCAACGCCCAATTCCTTCCCAACGTGATCCTCGCCGTGACTTGCACGTTTGCGCAGCCGTGCTTCGGCGCCACCATCGCGCTGCGGCGGGAGATGCTGGCCAAGATCGGCGGGCTCGAGCAATTCGGCGATTCGCTCGCCGATGATTATTCGGTCGGGGAGGCAGTGCGCTCGAAGGGGGACGAGGTGGTGATCTCGCCGGTCTCGGTCGGCCATCTTTGCAAGGACCAAACCGCGCAGGAGCTCTGCTCGCAGGAATTGCGATGGGCTCGGACGATCCGGGCGATCGATCCCCTCGGCTATTTCGGCTCGATCATCACCCACCCGTTCCCGCTGGCGGTGCTGGCGGCGCTGACCGGGAGCGGCGGGGCCGTGGCGCTGGCGGCCATTGCCGTGCTGTGCCGGATCATCTTGTTGAAATGCGTCGAGCGGCGCTTCGGGCTGGAGCGGCAGCCCTACTGGCTGGTGCCGTTTCGCGACCTGATGTCGTTTGCGATCTTCGTGTGGAGCTTGTTCGGCACCAGCGTCAACTGGAACGGCGAGACCTATCGGGTGACGCCGCAGGGGACCCTGGTGCGCAGGACGGTGTCGTGATGCGGACGCTGTTCCTGCAGGCGCCCTCGTTCGAGGGCTTCGACGGCGGCGCGGGCTCGCGCTACCAGGCCCGCCGTGAAATTCGCTCATTCTGGTATCCGACCTGGCTGGCGCAGCCCGCAGCCCTCGTGCCCGACAGCAAGCTCATCGATGCGCCATCGCACGGCGTGTCGATGGCTGAAATCCTGGCCCAGGCCGATCAATTCGATCTCGCGGTGTTGCACACTTCGGCGCCCTCCTTCGCGTCCGATCTGACCGCGATCGAAGCCTTGAAAGGCGCCAATCCGCGGCTCAAGGCCGGCTTGATCGGCGCCAAGGTCGCGGTCGAGCCGGAAGCGAGCCTGAAGGCTTCCGCGGCGATCGATTTCGTCGCGCGGGAGGAATTCGATTTCGCCATCAAGGAAGTGGCCGAAGGCCGCGACTGGGGTGGCGTCGCCGGCCTCTCCTTCCGCAACGCCCAAGGCGCGATCGTGCACAACGAGGACCGCGCGATTCTCGAGGACATGGATCTGCTGCCCTTCGTCACCCCGGTGTACAAACGCGACCTGAACATCGACAAGTATTTCATCGGCTATCTCCAGCACCCCTATCTGTCGTTCTATACCGGGCGGGGCTGCAAATCGCGTTGCACGTTCTGCCTGTGGCCGCAGACGGTGGGCGGGCATCGCTATCGCACGCGCAGCGTCGGGCACGTCGTCGACGAGGTGCGGTGGGCGCGGCACGCGTTCCCCGAGGTCAAGGAATTGTTTTTCGACGACGATACGTTCACCGACGACGTGCGGCGGACCGAAGCGATCGCCCGCGAGCTCGGCAAGCTCGGCGTGACCTGGTCGTGCAACGCCAAGGCCAACGTGCCGCGCGAGACCTTGCGCGTGATGCGGGACAACGGCTTGCGGCTGCTGTTGGTCGGCTACGAGACCGGCAATCAGCAGATCCTGTACAACATCAAGAAAGGCATGCGCATCGACGTCGCCAGGCGCTTCACCAAGGATTGCCACGAGTTCGGCATCACGATCCACGGCACCTTCATTCTCGGCCTGCCGGGCGAGACCAAGGAGACCATCCAGGAAACCATCCGGTTCGCCACCGAGATCAACCCGCACACCATCCAGGTGTCGCTCGCGGCGCCGTATCCGGGAACCTATCTCCACCGCCAGGCGCTCGAAAACGGTTGGCTCGACGACGCCAATGCCGAGCTGGTGGACGAGCGCGGCGTGCAGATCGCGCCCCTGCACTACCCCCATCTCAGCCATTCGGAGATTTTCCACTCCGTCGAGGAATTCTATCGGCGCTTCTATTTCCGCGCGCCGAAGATCGCTTCGATCGTCTCGGAGATGGCGCTCAGCCCCCAGATGATGAAACGCCGATTGCGGGAAGGGCTCGAATTCTTCCGCTTCCTGCGCGAGCGCCGCGAAGCCGCGCACTAGGAGCCTATCGCGCGGCCGGTGCTGGCCCGCGGCTCCGCGCCGCCGGTCGATCAGCGCAAATAGCCGGCCTTGCGGAACCAGGCGATGGCGTCGGCGAGCCCTTGCTGGTAGGGCCGCGGCCCGTAGCCGAGCTCGCGCCGCGCCTTCTCGTGCGTGAAGAACATGCGATGGCGCGCCATGTGCAGGCTGTCGCGGGTGACGAACGGGTTTCCGCCGGTCAGCCGCGCCACGGTTTCGCTGCCCCAGGCCAATGGGAACATCAGGGCGAGCGGCAGCTTGAGCCGCGGCGGGCGGCGACCGATCTGCTGCGCGATCTCCGCCAGCATCTGGCGAAGCAGCACATCCTCCCCGCCGAGAATATATTGCTCCCCGATCCGCCCGCGTTCGAGCGCGGCGAGATGGCCCGCCGCGATGTCGTCGACATGCGCAAGATTGAGGCCGGTGTCGACGAACCCCGGCATGCGCCCCGATGCGGCCTGCACGATGATCCGGCCGGTCGGCGTCGGCTTGATGTCGCGCGGCCCGATCGGGGCCGTGGGATGGACGATCACCGCCGGAAGCCGGCGGGTCTCGACCAGATCCCGCACCACGCGCTCGGCGAGCACCTTGCTGCGCTTGTAGGCGCCGATCGCTTGCTCGGCCGCCAGCGCGCGGCTCTCGTCCGCGGGCGAGCCGTCGCCGCGGAGCGCGAGCGTCGCCACGCTGCTGGTATAGACGACGCGCTCGATGCCGGCCCGGAGCGCCGCTTCCATGACGATGCGGGTGCCTTCCACGTTGACCTGCAGCAAGTCGTCGACAGAAGGCGCCCACAGCCGGTAATCGGCGGCCGCATGGACGAGGTAGCGGACATCTTTGAGCGCCGCGGTGATCGCTTCCCGGTCCCGCACGTCGCCTTCCACGATCTCGCAACCGGAGTCGATGAGATTCGTGCGCGGACTGGAGCGCCTTACCAGCGCCCGCACCGGATAACCCGCACGCCCGAACGCCTGCACGATGGCGGATCCGATGAATCCGCTTGCGCCCGTGACCAGGACGGGCCCGGCGTGCGAATCGGCAGGCTGGACCATATGCGACCGCCCGGATCGGCTCGGTGGATACGGGCTCATACCACCAAAGCAACGATGCTGCATCAACTCCAGCGTGGCGCGGGCCACTCGCATCCGGCCGGGCTCGGACTGGCGCGACGCCTTCGCTCGCACCTAGTGCCGAGTAATTCACGGAACGCGCCGCGAGCCGCAATGCTTAAATTTTTTGCCGCGATCGGTGCTGCGTCTGCCGGAACTCGGCATGTGCGCCCGAGTTCTGCCGATGGGAAGCTACTTTCCCGGGCGCCGAAGAGCCGCGTGAAGACTCCCGACGCGTGTCCGGAGCGATGGGCATTCGGCGAGGCCCATCGCCGAGGTGGGAAGGATGGCCTCATCGATTCCGAGCCGAGTGATCCGGGTCGTTCGCCTTGCCCGCCGATGGGGCAACGGCCCCTTGCGTTGAGGAGGTTGGAAAATGGCTTACCTGGACGTCAACCCTATGATCGTGGCGTTGCGGACCAGCCCCAGCGATTTCGAGCTGAAGCGCGGCTGGCTTCGTCACTTCCCCAGCCGGCATGAATTCAAGTTCGACAGCGAGGGCAATGTCCGGCTGCATGCCCGCTGCGACTGCGCCATGCTTGCGGTTCGCCGCGAGCAGGGCCTCGAGCTTTGGCAGACGTTTCAGCAATGGCACGTCAGCTATTGGCGGCCGCTGGAAATCAACAAGGAATTCGCCTCGCATTTCCGGAAACCCAATCCGCTTACGCGCGCGTTCCGGAATATGATCGCGAAAATCCGGCGTGCCGTGCTCCTGCGCAGCGAGGACAGGGCCGCCGCTCGAGCGCCCTCGATCGTGCCTGCCGAGTAGAGCAGCCGGCGCCCAACCGGGTCACCGGGCCAGCGCGGATCCGGGCGGCCTCCCCGGCCGCCCGCAGCTATCTTGCGCGCCGGAACCGCGCCGCAAAACCGCCCTGCCCGCGCGCCTCGCGCAATGTGAGCCATTTCACATCGGCCGTCCCGGTCCCGTGCGATGCTGCGCAACGCGCTGGCAGTCGGCCTTTCCCCATCTTCACGGCTGCCGGTCGGACTGGCCCCGGCCCGGTCTCGAGCCGGGGTCTCTTTTTGCCCGGACGATTCCGCCCCAAACCGATCGCATGCACGAAGATTGCGGCACTGCCTCAGTGCGAATTTGCCAGATAGGACAAGGCGTCGTCGACGAGCCGAATTGGGTCCCGTTCGCCATTGCGAGCCATCTCGATGATGCGCTTGGCGAGCAATTCACGCGTGGAGACAGAGCGGTAATCGGCAGCCAGAACGTTGCCCGATGTCTTCAACATCTGCCACGCGGTGTCGAACGCCGCCGTCAAGACTTTCGTCGCCTCGGGATCGAAGAAGCCATCGCTTACGAGCAGCGGGGTTATTGGCATGGTGGCGCTTCCCTCCTGGGCGGGAGCGCGACTGGTCTCTCGGTCACCGGGAGTGCCCCTTCTTCGTTCTTTTCCCGATGATGCAGATATTATCCGCCGATTTGCATCATCTAGCGAGTCTTGGTTTTCCCCATCCACAAGCGTTTGGACCATATCATTAATTTGCCAAATCCGATCCGGCACCCCGGCAGCCGTTGCCGAGGAATATGTCCGGGCCCCCAACGACCTCGATCCTTTTCGCGGCTCTAGCAACGATCTCGAGAGGCCCTCCGCAGGCCAGGAGTGAGGCGCCGGGGACATCGAGGGGGCCGGCCCGGGTGTGGTATGTTGAGGCGGATCTATGGGTACCAAGCCTCCACAATCCGTTGGGCACCAACACGTGGATCGAATGAGGCGGCGGGAGTTCATCGCATTGCTCGGCGGCGCGGTCGCGTGGCCGCTCGGTGCGGGCGCGCAGCAGCCGGCGGTGCCGGTGATCGGATTTCTCAGCAGCCGCTCGCCCGTCGAGTCCGCTGCCGTGGTCGCAGCGTTCGGCCGAGGGCTGCGCGAAGCCGGATTTGTCGAGGGGCAGAATGTTGCGATCGCGTTCCGCTGGGCGGAAGGCCGTTACGACCAGTTGCCCGCGCTGGCGGCTGATCTCGTCGGCCTGCGGGTCGACCTGCTGTTCGCGGCGGGGGGCCCTCCCTCGGCACTCGCGGCCAAGTCTGCAACTGCAACCATCCCCATCGTCTTCTCGGCGGCCAACGACCCGGTCCGCCTCGGTCTGGTCGCCAGCCTCAATCGACCGGGCGGCAACATCACGGGCATGAGCACGTTCACGACGCCGCTTGCGCCGAAAACTATCGAGCTACTGAAAGAGCTGGTGCCGAAGGCCGCCGTGATGGCTTACCTCGTGAATCCATCCAATCCGAGCACGGAATTCGCGTCGAAAGAAGCGCTGGCGGCCGCGAGCGCGCTGGGGATAGAGCTTCATGTACTCAAGGCCAGCACGGAGCACGACCTCGATGAAGCTTTTGCAGCTCTGATAAAACTGCATCCCGATGGGCTGCTTGTCGCCGGCGAACCGTTCTTCGACAGCCGGCGTGACAGGATCGTGGCGTTGTCCGCGCGACACGCGATTGCTACGGGCTATGCTTGGCGCGAGAACGTCGTGGCCGGCGGCCTGATGAGTTACGGAACCAGCTTGACGAACTCGTATCGCCTAGCGGGCGTTTATGCCGGCCGGATTCTCAAGGGCGAAAAGCCGGCCGACCTGCCGGTCATGCAGCCGACCCAATTCGAGCTGGTTATCAATCTGAAAACAGCCAAGACGCTCGGCCTCACCGTGCCGCCTTCGTTGCTCGCCCGCGCCGACGAGGTGATCGAATGAGGCGCAAGGTAGCGGCGGCCGTTTTGGAGACAGGCTCGCAGCCAAACTCGAAGCGAGGCGCTCGGGATTTGGCGGGCAATTGACTTTCGCGAAAGCCGGTGCGCTTCCTGCCGGCAACGGCCGATTTTCAGGCCGCGGGAGAGACTCACGGCAATCGGGCCCGCGCAGGTGGAGGAGAGCATGGCTGTCACGGACTCCGCTTCGCAACGAAGAGGAATTGCCGACGTCGCCGGCAAGGCTGCGGCACCGCGGTCATCGGGGGTGTCCGAGATCGTGATGATGGATGCCGTCGAGCTCGCCCGCGCCATCCAATCGAGGCGAATATCCTGTGCCGAGGTGATGAGCGCCTACCTCCAGCACATCGACCGCATCAACCCCCATGTGAACGCGATCGTGTCGCTGCAGAATCCCGATGACCTGATGCAGCAGGCGAGAGAACGCGACGATGCGCTCGCGCAGGGCCGGTGCATGGGTTGGATGCACGGCTTTCCGCAGGCGATCAAGGATTTGGCCGCCACCAAGGGCATCCGCACCACGCAAGGGTCCCCGATCCTCGAGGACTTCGTTCCGCAGGAGGACGCCCTCTACGTGGAGCGGATCAAGCGAGCCGGCGGCATCATCATCGGCAAGACCAATACGCCGGAGTTCGGCTTGGGCTCGCAGACGTACAATCCGGTGTTCGGCACCACGCTCAATGCGCACGATCCGTCCAAGACCTCGGGCGGCAGCAGCGGCGGCGCCGCGGTGGCGCTCGCGCTTCGCATGCTGCCGGTCGCCGACGGCAGCGATCATGGCGGCTCGCTGCGCAACCCGGCCGCCTTCAACAACGTGCTCGGGTTCCGTACTTCCTATGGCCGCGTCCCGGCGGCGGTGCCCGATGTTTTCAATTCTTCGCTTTCGGTCGCGGGGCCGATGGCCCGCACCATGCCGGATCTCGCCATGCTGCTCGCGGTCCTGGCCGGATACGACCCGCGCGCGCCCTTGTCCAACCGGCAGGATCCCGCGCAATTCAGCGAGCCGCTGCGGCGCGATTTCCGCGGCACTCGCGTGGCGTGGGCAGGAAATTTCGGCGGTTATTTGCGCTTCGAGCCGGGCGTGCTCGATCTTTGCAAGCGCGCCGTCGGCGTCTTCGAGACGCTCGGCTGCACCGTCGAGGAGGCGTGGCCGGATTACCCGATCGAGCAAGTCTGGGAGAACTGGCAAACCCTGCGCGCCTGGCAGACGGGCTGCAAGCTCAAGGAGTTTCATGCCGACCCGGCAAAACGCGCGTTGATGAAGCCGGAAGCGCGCTGGGAGGTCGAAAACGGGCTGCGGCTGAGCGCATTCGAGGTCTTCGACGCTTCGGTCGCGCGCTCGTCCTGGTACCAGGCAGTGCGAAGCTTCTTCGAGCAATTCGATTATCTGATCCTGCCGAGCGCGCAGGTTTTCCCGTTCGATTCCCGAATCCATTGGCCGGGCGAGATCGACGGCAGGAAGATGGACACCTATCATCGCTGGATGGAGGTCATGATCCCGGTCACGATGTCGGGCTGTCCCGCCCTCGCCGTCCCCGCCGGTTTCAATGACGCCGGCCTGCCGACCGGGTTGCAGATCGTGGCCCCCAATCATGGCGAGCTCGCCTCCCTGCAGGTCGCGTCTGCGTACGACGAAGCCACCGGCTGGATCAGCAAACGAACGCCGGCGCTGCTCGACAAAATGTGAGCGGTGGCGGCTCGGCGTTGCGGCAAGGCCGCGTTGCGATCCGACCAGACGGTTTCGGAATTACTCGACCAACATCGCCAGTGCCGAGCCCAGCGGCTTCGTGCCAACGCCCTGACAATTGATCGCGAAGTTCGAGTTGCCGACGAAGGTAACGGTGTCCGCAATGAGCTGCGTGCATCCCGTCGTGGTGTTTGCGCCCCCGGCAAAGCTGACGGCGCCCTCCGGCAAGTAAACCGCGCCCTTCAGGATCTGGGTTGCGCCGCCTTCGAATTTGAACGACGTCCCCGCCGTCATGCTCGCGTCGCCGAACATCACGATCCCGGCGGTAGGACCCGAACTCGGCGCGCTCAAGTCGATCGTCGCGCCGCCATTGATGGTCGCGTCCGCATAGTTATGGCCATTGCTGGAAGTGAACACGAGGGTGACGCCGCTGCCCGACATGCTGGCACCGCCGTTCACCTGCAGATTCCCCTGATCCAAATAGTAAATACCCGGATTGAGCGTGACGTTCGCCCCGGCGTTGAGCGTCATGCCCCCGCAATAGACCCCGGGATCTATCGTCACCGCCGCCCTGGCGCTGAAATTGTGTTGGCCGCAGCCGGAAAACGACGGATACGAGGTGCCGGAATAAGGATCGTTGAGCGGCGGTTGCCAGGTTGCGATCCCGTTCGTGGTGGTGATATTCGTCGTCCCCGAGACCCCGCCCGACGTCGAAACCGAAAGCGCCGAGAGCGTAGCCGACCCGCCAACGTTGAGCGACGTGCCGTCATTGGAATCGTCGATCAGACTGCATCCGTGCAGGGCGACGTCCGCGGTTCCTTGCAGATCGGCGGCCTTGGACGTCGAGCGGTTGAGGGCGAACACGCAACCGGATCCTCCCGTGCCCATGGCAACCGCGCGCGCCGAGATGGTGACGGATTGCGAGTGCCATAGCGCCGACAGCAGCCCGGCCTGCGGTTGGCTCACGATCACCTCGACCGCGCCGGCCGTGCCGGTATAGCTGCCGGAGCTCGGCGGGCGGTTTACGGTGACCGTCACGCCGTTGGCGCCGTCGATGAACCCATAACGAGCTATAACGGATTGCGCCTGGACCTTGAGAACACCATCGTTGCTTTCCAAGTAATAATCCACGGCGGCAGCGAGCGCACCGGAATCTGCCGCGCTCTGCATCGCCTGATGCTTGTAGTACCACAGACCCGCCTCGGTCCCGAGGCTGACGAATCCGAGCACCACCGGCAGCGTCAGCCCGGCGACGATGAGATACCCGCCCGACTGATCGCTCCAGAATTCGCCGAGCAGGTCTCGCCACACGGCAACGGTGGATCGTCGCTCGTCGGCGGCAATGCCACGCATCAAGGCGCCATCCCTTTCGGTGCCGGCCAAGAAACAATGCCCGGGAAGTCGAGATCATGAACCCCGACAGAACATTGTAACGCTACTGCCTGTTTGCGTTCGCTGAATCCGATGCTTCATTTTTGATTAGTTTTGACTCGCTTTTGCACCGAGCTGAGCGCAAGCGCCTCACAGCCGGACCCGGGCCTGTGGCTTTCCGGCCGGCTCGGATCCGGCATGCTTAACCGACGGTTGACGCGCGGGCGTGCATGTGGATCGCGGTCTTCACGGAAAGAAAGCAGTCCTCTGACATATTTCTTGCATCGGAACTGCTGAGAAGCTCCGGGCCGCGATTGCGGGCAACTATGGCGTTTCCCAATCCGCTCTGCCACGCACCGCGGAAACAGAATTTCGGCCGATGCACCTACGACCAGGCTCTCGATCGCAATTTACATTTGGTAGGCGAGGATGGTGCGGCGGAGCGCCTTCCGGTTCAGTCATGCGCATGACGCGAAAATCGCCACGGATGCGATCGGCCGCGCTGGCATTCTCCCGATTTGGAGCTGACGTCAGGGGCGTTGCCGCCATCGAGCTCTCCATCATCGCGCCCACGCTGGCGCTCGCCCTCATCTGCACCGCGGATCTGGGGCTCGGAATCTATCGCAACATGCAGGTCCAGAATGCCGCGCAGGCAGGCGCCGAATACGCGGTCGCCCACGGATTTGTCGCCGAGTCCATCACCACCGCCGTGCAGGCCGCAACCGCGCTTTCCGGCATCAGCGCGTCGCCGGCCCCGAGCCAGTTCTGCGGCTGCCCATCCGCCACGGGAATTGCGGTTGCGACGTGCGGCGCGACCTGTCCGGGAGGATCAACCGTAGGAACCTACGTCACGGTATCGGCGCTTGCGACCTATCGGACGTTGTTGCCGTATCCGGTGCTGCCTTCCAGCTTCGCGCTCACGGCGCAATCCACCGTTCGCATTCAATGACACTCACTCGCTGGCGCAGCAACGAATCGGGAGCGGGCGCCGTCGAATTCGCGCTCACGGCCCCCGTGTTCTTTGCGATGCTGATCGGCATCATCGAATTCGGTCTTCTGATGTGGACCCAGACCGGCCTGCAGCACGGCGTAGAAATGGCTGCGCGCTGCGCCAGCATCAATTCCGCCGTTTGCGGATCCGTGACTGCGATCCAGCAATACGCAGCACAGCAAAGCTTCGGCCTCAATCCGCCCGCATCGTCGTTCTCCGTCAGCACGCCGGCATGCGGCAAGCAAGTCAGCGCCAGCTACGAATTCCGATACGTAGCGGGATATTTCGGCAGTCCCGCCATTACGGTCACCGCACAGTCCTGCTTTCCAAAATAGTGCCGGAATTCGTCCGGTCCGATTCGCCACGCGCTATGCATTCCCGTTTTTTTCGCGGTCCTGCGGTCGTCCAACGCGTGTGTTCCGAGCCGTGCGCGATCTACCAACCGTGCAGGAACAGGGCGTCGGGCGGCGGCGCGGGACCGGCCGGCTCGACGCTCAGCTTGCCGTAACGGCCGCGGAAAAACACCAGCGGGCGCGGCATGGCGGCGTGCAGCGGCGAAATCGCCACCACCCTGCCGATGAAGATTTCGTGATCGCCGCCGTCGTGGCGGGCATGGGCGACGCACTCCAGCGACACCAGCACATTGGGCAGCACCGGAACCCCGGTCTCGCCCGGCAGCACGCTCACGCCTTCCCACTTTTCGCCCAACGCGCGGGCGAAGCGGTTGGACATGATCTCCTGATCCTCGTTCAGGACGTTGACCGCATAGCGGTCGACCTGCTGCCACGCCGCAAAGCTGTACGCCGCGCGCGACACGCTGAACAGCACCAATGGCGGCGACAGCGACACCGAATTGAACGAGCTGACCGTCAGCCCCAGACGCTCTCCGGCATCCGAGAATGCCGTCACCACGGCGACGCCGGTCGGAAACACCCCCAGCGCATCACGGAAAGCGCGCTCGTCGAAGCTCACGATCGATGACTCCCATTTCGCATGCCGCCCATTTAATGCACTCAACGGCAATGCCGGCGCAACTTTCAATCGCGCGGCCGAGCGAAACCCCCTCCGCAACCAGGCTCGCCGGGAGCGCCTGATCTCCGCCGGCGACGGCGACCCCGGACCGTCCGGCCAAGCCCAGTGGAATTCGGTTGCGCGCAGCTTGCCACGGGCGGGGGGCGGCCCGTATGCTCGGGCACAACTTTTCGGGGGGAAACACCATGTCTCGCACCGTGAACGCCGGGGCGCGTTTGGACCGGCTGCCGCTTTCGTCGTTTCACCGGCGCATTTTCTTTCTCATCGGCGCCGGCATGTTCTTCGACGGCTACGACCTTTATGTCGGCACGACGGTGCTCGGCTCGACCATCCAAAGCGGCTTCTCGACGCTCAACCAGAACGCTCAGTTCGTGTCGGCGACGTTTTTCGGCATGACGCTCGGCTCGCTCATGACCGGGTTCCTCGGCGACCGCTACGGACGACGCTTCACCTACCAGATCAACCTGCTGATCTTCGGCATCGCTTCCTTCGTCGCCGCCTTCGCGCCGAACATGGACACGCTCAATCTCCTGCGGTTCGTCATGGGACTGGGGTTGGGCGCCGAGATCGTGGTCGGCTATTCGACGCTGACCGAGTTCGTTCCGCCGCGGCTGCGCGGACGCATGCTCGCGAGCATGGCGCTGCTGGTCGTGTCGGGCCTGCCGGCTACGGCGTTGATCGGCACGCTGGTGATCCCGACGTTCGGCTGGCGACCGATGTTCGTGGTCGCCGGAATCGGCGCGCTCATCGTCTGGTATCTGCGCAAGGCGCTTCCCGAATCGCCGCGCTGGCTCGAAGCGCAGGGCAGGACCGAGGAGGCCGAGGCGCTGATGCAATCGATCGAGCGCGAAGCGGCCGCGGCCGGTCCGCTTCCGGCGCCCGCGCCGGCCGCGCCGACCGCCGAGTTCAACCTCGGCTCGCTGATCAAGCCGCCGATCCTGCAGCGCATGATCGTCGGCTGCGTGGTGCTGATCTCGATCAACACCCTGATCTTCGGCTTCGTGACCTGGCTGCCGACCTTCTTCGTGCAACAAGGGCTCACGGTCGCGCGTTCGTTCGCCTATACGCTGGTGATCATCCTGGGTTCGCCGGTGGGTTGCCTGATCGGCGCGTTCGGCGCCGATTATTTCGGACGCAGGCGCTCGATCATCGGCGCCTCGGTTCTGACCATCGTGTTCGGCGGCATCTATCCGTTCGTGTCCACCCCGGCGCTGCTGCTCACGGTCGGGTTCCTGTTGATCGTCGCCATCTACATCCAGGTCGCCATCCTGTTCGGCGTCTACACCCCGGAGCTGTTTCCGACCGAAATCCGGCTGCGCGCCAACGGCATTTGCAACACCTTCGGGCGGGCCGCGACGATCGTCACGCCCTTCATCGTCGTCACGCTGTTCAGGGGATACGGCGTCGGCGGCGTGCTGGCGCTGATGATCGGGCTGCTCGTCGTGCAGATCGCGATCGTCTACGCCTGGGGCGTCGAGCCCAACCAGCGCCCGCTCGAGGAGATGGAGGCCGACGCCGGGGAGCCGACCGGAGGCGCGCCGCGCCCGGCGACCGCGTGATTCATCAAGCAGGAGCGTCCACCCGATCGCGGGCGAACGCCTGCTCGCGCGTGAGCCGGTGAGCCGGTGAGCCGGTGAGCCGGTGAGCCGAGGAACATGGTTTCGGCGTCCTCGTTGCTGGTGCAGGGCCTGCTCTGGCGGAGCGTGAGGAGCGGATAGACCGGAACGCGATGGAACAGCTCGCGCTCGCCGACGGCGATCTCACGGCGGCACGCGCCGGCAGCGGACGCGATCTCGTGATTCTGCATTCGCTGCTGACCGATCGGCGCGCGTTCGACAGCGTGCTGCCGGAGCTTGCGTCCGGGTTCCGCGTCACCTTGCTCAATCTGCCGGGATTTCACGGCTCTGCCCCGGTCGAGGGCAGCCTCGAGGCCTATGTCGGCTGGCTTGCGCGGGCCTTCGATAGGTTCGGCATCGGTGCCGAGCCGATCCTGATGGGAAACGGGTTCGGCGGCACCGTCGCGCTTGCCTTCGCGCTGACGCACCGCGATCGCGTCGGCAGACTCCTGCTCTGCGACGTCGCGCCGGGTTTTCCGGAAGCCGGCAAGCAGGCGTTCCGCATCATGGCGGCAACCGCCGCGGAAGGCGGCATGGGCGCCATCGCCGAAATCGCCGCAAAGCGGGTGTTTCACACCGTGTATCTCGGCAAATATCCCGAGGCGGTCGAGGAGCGCCGAGCCGTGCTGCTGGAGATCGATCCGATCGGATTTCGCGCCGCCTGCATGGCTCTGATCGATGCCGATCTCGTGGCGGACCTGCCGAGGCTCGCGGTGCCGACCCTGGTGATCTGCGGCGAGCTCGACCAGGCCACGCCGCCCGAGCTCAACCGACT
>WNGQ01004827.1_pt1 | contig 23319 bp, 21 predicted proteins | sample 5407661 | NCBI WGS metagenome assembly WNGQ01 (sample SAMN13153382, study PRJNA577476) | soil metagenome | isolation source: 60 cm soil or saprolite under Garry oak tree replicate 2 | place: USA:California | collected 2016-06-15 | reverse complement strand
CGATTCAATCTCGGCGATCCTTGCTCGCAACCAAATCTTTAGAGCTTCCTCGATGTCGCGTAGCAAGACCTCGACTCTCAGCTCGGTGTCGCGGCAGGCACAGGGAATCAGGTCAACCAAATGAAATCCTCGTCCGGCGCCTGACCCCCGATGTTCCATATCATTGAAGCTCCCCATGACTGTCATCCGGTTTCGCGGGATGCGCTCTGTCCTATGGCGGAGCAAGTGCAAGCGATGTGCCGCCTGATCGCGGGGTCATTCGTGGGATAAGGTGCTACCACAAGACGGGTTAGTGGGTAACTTCACGCACCAAGATGAACTTTCTCGCAGTTGGAAATCCAAGAGAGCCCTTGAGAGCTTAGCGTTCTCCCGAACGGACCTCATGCTTCCTCGGATGGCATTCCACACAACTGAACATCGAAATGTCGCCGAGGTTCACCGGATGCTGGAAGGGCTTGTTCGCCTTGTGGCAGAACTCGCATTTGTGATCCGCGAGGCCTCCCAGGTCAACCGGATGTTGAAAGGGACCGGTCTTCACATTCTTTTCTGGCGGGCCGGCCGAGTCGTAGATCACCGTATGGCAGATGTTGCAATCATTCCTGATTACTTTGCCGGAATTGCTCACATGCTCGCCATCATGACAGCGAAAACAGCCTGAGGAATAGAGATGTCCGATGTTGTTGGGATGCGTCTGCCAATCGGTCTTCCTTTCGGGAAAGAAGTAGGTTTGAAAAATGCGCTGAATCTCTTTAGTGACGGACTTGATTGAGTCATTCTTGCTTGAATAAAGATCAGCATAGTTGGTGCGATAGAACTGATCCAAGCCCGCGGAAATTGACGCCAGAGCTTCGTCAGTTGAGTTGTACGGTCTGCTGAGAACGGCGATTGCCTCGCGTTTAAAATACGGAAGAGAAGCATCCAATCTGCCGGCCGCAAACGACTGATCGACGGCCACATCAGGAGGCAAGAAAGTATGCGCCGGACGATTGTGGCAATCGATACAATCCATTCGCCTGCTCTCAGCTTTCGCTAACTGCTCGGAAGAAGGTGGTCTGTTCCGGTCGACGTACTCAGTAATGTTGCCCTGGCGGTCTTTGATGCGCACCCAGGGAATCACTTGCCGGTGATCGTCTGATGAAATGTAAGTAATCTCATTCGCGATGTTCATGTGCCAGTGGATTCCCGTAACGGGTCCGCTTGCCGGGTCGCCACCTCCGACATTTATTAGCATTCGCACGCTGCGCAAAGAGTTTTGCTCGTCATAGCCGTAATGGCTGAACGTCTTGAATTCGTTCCCGTAAAACTTCGAGGGCCAATGACACTGTTCGCACGTATCGCGTGCCGGTCGCATGTTATGAACCGGAGTAGTAATTGGCTTGGGCACTTTATTGAACGCCACGGCATAAAGTTGATAAGCGCCGGTAATCTTTGATCTTGCGTAGGATTCCGCGCCCGACCCGACGTGGCATTCGACGCATCGCACCCGCGCGTGTGGCGACACTCCGTACGCGACAAATTCGGGCTTCATAGTTTCGTGGCAGGTTTGGCCACAGAAAGCAACCGATTCGGTGTGCTCGTAAGCCCGGTAACTCCCAAACGCACTCATGAAAACAAAAATCATGCTGAGGCCGATAAAGCTGAAAAAGGTGCGCCGGCTATGCGGATTATTGAAGTCAATCTTGGGAAAGGCGGCGATCTCTTCGGGCGAAAAGCGGCGACGCCGCCGCCGCTCAAGTAACATCCCAGCGCCAAATACTGCTAGACCGCAGACAAGAACTGAGGGAAGAATTACGTAGGCGAATATTCCGAGATAGGCAGCATTCGTGGTTTGGAGAAGTTCCAGCAGAAGCAGCAGAACGATGCTGCTAAGGCTGGCAAGGGCGATCGCGGCGCCGATAAAGCTTATGTAGTTACGAGCAAGACTGGGAATTTTTTGAACCAGTTTCGTTTCGTCGTCCAAGGCAATGTTCCTCGACTTTGTTGCCTAACACAAATAGTCCTATGCCGCCAAGGTAACTTAGCAGCATAGGCAGAGCCGGTCCAAAAACCGACCATTATCAAATGGACTTTTCTTAACTCCGAAGCAGACTCTATTGTTTCAGCGACTTCATGTACGCCACCATCGCTTTAGCTTGATCGGCAGTAGTACCCTTCGCCTCAAAACCCGGCATGTTTGGCGGCTTCTCCGCTTTCTTGCCCTTCAAAATGGTCTCGACAAGCTCCTCTTCTTTCTTGTCTGCGTCAAACTTTTTCTCAGCCTTCTGGCCATGACAGACGACGCACTTTCCGTCCTTATAGTAAGTGGCCGCGTCCGTAAACTTAGGCTCCGTTTGAGCTGCACCTGAGACTAAGAAAATCATTGTCACAAGCGCCACACTGATAACGGCAGCTCCGATTATCTTCACCCTGGCGATTTTCATTATTCCTGTTACCCTCCTGAATATGAAGCGAGATGGACTTCAATCACCTGCTCATGCGTTAGGGGCAATGACCGTGCCGGACGACCCGACTCGCCTTTCGCGGTTGCTTTTTGTGCTTCTAAAACAAAATTCATCTTTCATAGCGGGCTTTTGCTCAATGCTGCGAAAGTTTCCTCAGCCTTCAGAAGTGCCATGTGTCTCGGTTGTGACATCTCTTGCAGACCGAAAAGTCCTCGCCGCCAAAAGCACGCTTGCCGTTATGGCAAGACATGCAACTTAGCGCGCGCCCGGTTGCATGATGATTGAGGGGTTCCGGCGCACTCACTTGTCTTCGTTGTGGCATTCCAGCTCGAACTTGATGACAGTCGCTGCAACTTACTTTTTGATGATTTACGTGGCTAAAGCTTACTTTGAATGCCGACGCGAATTCCAGTGTGCGAGAATAACCTCCTAACTGATGACAAGTTCCACACGAAGATATATCGCGGCCGTTCGATTGCGCGCGCGGAGTGTGGCAACGATAGCAAGTCACGTGGGCGTTGAATCCCGCAGGTATGGAAAGCGCTACGCCTCCACGCGAAGGCCGATGACATGTCGCGCAACTTACGCTGCCCATCTTCAGATGAAGTGAGTGATCGAATTTCATTCTGAAGCTGGTAAGTCGCGGAAAAGATTTCAGTGCTCCCGACTTCACGTCTGTGTGACAGATAGTGCAGATCGGGCTGTCTGAACTTGAGAACTGTTGCGCGTGGCATCCGGCACACGGCAAGTGCCCAGAGCTTCCCGGAAGTTTCGGGCGCGGTGAATTAGTCTCTCGCCGATGACACAGAAGGCACGGCAGCCGAGAGTGATTTCTAGTGGTATGCAGAAACTTCGTGTAATCGAGACCTTCGGGGAATTGCATTTGCTCCTGGGACGATGGAGATTCAGTTAGGTTAGGCATCGATCCAGACGCCCGCGAGTTAATTTCAAAGCAAACCGCGATGCCGGCAACCAGCACGACCAGTCCCGTAGGGACGAAATATTTATAGAAAACGGAGACCAGAGGTATCCGCAAGCTCCGTAGGAGCGACATGTCGGCCGCTTGCTTCTCCACTGCTTCCGGAGGAAATATTTCGCACCTACGGAGCTTAATTTTAATATTGGTTCGCTTCTCTATAAACATTCGGCTCCTACGGAGCTAACGCCTAACCGTTACTTCTTTATCGCTTTCGGAATAGCCTCAAGGTGATTCACCGGCACGCCCTCTCTGCCAAACGTGATGTGACACTTCGCGCAAACGAAATTCGCACTCGTCTTCTTCTGATCGATTTCATAATTTAAGATTCCGCCATCGTCAGTCGTGGCCGTGATGTGACACCCTTCTGCGCCACCGCACGACCGCGCCGGAACTCTTAGACTTTTCACATCGAGCGTGTTCATCGTTGGCACATTGTGACAACCCAGGCAGCTTAAGTTCGGATGGTCGCCTCCTTCATGTCTGAATGTGCCGGAGGAAATGCGTCGACTCCATTGGCGAAGCATTGTTTTGTCAATGATTCCCATGTCGGTCGCAACCTTCGGATCGAAATCCACTTTCAAGGTTTGCGCTGCGGGCAGGAACTTATGACACAAGCTGCAGTCGCTGGGCGCTGGCGGGATTCCCAAATCCGCATTATGACAACTGAAGCAGACTGTGTGACTGCTCGGCGTCATCTTGAACGTGCCCTTCTTCAGCCAAAAATTGTCGCCGATGTTTTTCGGCGGCCTGGTGACGTATTCTTCGCTTGACTTGCCCTGCGGCTGGTAGGTCTCGTGACAAACAGGACAGCTCTTCGGCGGCGCTGGTTTCTTTTCCTGGAACAGCGCATTAACGAACAACGCGCGATTCTGAGAAGCGGGCAGATTGAACCCAACCACATCGAGATGCTTGTCATGTGGAAAGCCGACACCGAACTCCGAGACCAACTCTCTTCGCTTCAGTTTTGGATCGGTGACATCGCCAAGGCTGGGAAAGAGCCAGCGTGTCGTATCGCGCGGACTGACGGCGATATGGCAGTTGAAGCAAATCACCGGCGCGGGTCTTTCACGCGCGAAGAACTGTTCGCGATGACAATTCAGGCACGACGAGTGCTCGGGAAAATCGGTGACATCCTGGAAAGCTGCCTCTCCTTTGCGCACTTCCTTCCAATTCTTCGACGGAACTTTGTGACACGAACTGCATTCCAACTTTTGGGTAATAACATGAGTGCGATGCGAGAACCTGGAATAATCGACGCGCGGCTTCGGTGGGGAAGTGGTTTTCTTCTGGACACGAGCCCGCGGTATACGGCGCTGGGCCGCAGCACGGCTTGATCGTGCGGCACTCGCAAGAAAGCACAATAACGACAAGGCCGTGAGCGCTAGGAAGACACGGTAAAATCCCCGAACATGAAACTGCACTAGGCTCATCTTTCATTGCCGCAGAGCGGCGAAATGTTTATAGCCCCCCGTGAACCACAAGACAATCGGTCAGCTCCTTTAGGAGCGCGATGCTTCTGCCTGCCGGTTCTCAATCTGCCGAATCTTCAGGTACACGAGGCCCGCCAAAAACAAAATGAACACGAGGGACACTGCAAGTCCTTCACGCCTGAATCTTCTCTCAGCCATCGCGGCCAGCCCAGCTTGATAACCATTGCTGGCAACTTCGAGCCCCGGCGCAACTACCTTACCAACCTCGTCGCTCGACGATGAATGAATCAGCACGCGCGCGTGCGTTAATGCGTCCGTTGCCCCTTTCAATTCAAACTTCGGCTTGCTCACTTCCATGCCCGCACGCTCAGCGCGATTCAAAATCTCAGTTGACTTATCAATGCTGGCAATCAGTTTGTCGATCTGTAAACGCATGAGTTCGGCTGCGACAAATCCTTTGTCTCCGCCAGCATGACAGTTGATGCAGAGAGCGCCTTGCTGCGTTCCGATCATTTGATCGTTCGGCTTGGCGATCGCGTGATTGCTGTGACAGGTGATGCATTCACCCAACTGTTTGTCATCGAACGCCTTCTTGTGCGGACTGGTTTGAAATAGCTCTGCCTGACGCGCGTGACACTGACCACAGACGTTGGCGACCGAAGCGATTCCCGGCGGCGTCGCACCGTGATTGCCATGACAGTCGTTGCAAGTCGGTGCGGACAGATCTTGTTTTTCGTAGAGCGCCTTTGCGTGGACGCTGGCCTTGAACTTGTCAAACTGATCTGTGGGAATTCCAAACTTGCGCATGTAGTCCGCGCTTGCGTGACACGTGGCGCAGGTTTGAGCGACGTTCAACGGATAGACTGATGAAAGCGGATCACTGACGGCTCGAATAGCGTGAACGCTGTGACAACTGATGCACGTTGCTACCCGCGACTCTCCGGCCTTGAGCAGTTTGCCGTGCATGCTCGTGTAATATTCGCTTTCCTGATCCACGCGCAAGCTGGGATTGAATCGCTTCATCAGGTTTGCGTCGCTGTGGCATTTCCCACAGTAGGCAGGAATATCCAGCGGCTTCGGTCTTCCCAAATAGCCTTTTCTTGGGTCCTTCGCTCCTTCTTTCGTATCGGCGTTGGGATCGCCGCCATGGCAATCGTTGCAAGACAATCCGCGCGCATGATGTATGTCGTTATCAAAAAGCTTCGCGGGCGCGCTCAGTCGAGGATCATCTAATTTCGAATGGCATTCGATGCATGAGCCTTTCTTTTGAGCCGCCGCTAGAGTGGATAGCGTCAGAATTAGCGTGAGTTGAAAAACGAAACCGACGCGCCGCGCGCTGATCGCGCTTCGACAGGATCTATTGTGCTGTCGATCGGTCGTCATAGTTCACTCACGTCAGGTAACCAACAATTGTCATCGCGACGATATAAAGAAGGGCAATCACTCCGATCACATTGAAGATCAGTCTTCGCTTGCGATTAGTTGGAGACCGATCCACAAACGGCACGACAAACAACAGCAGCGCGACCAAGCCGAACGCCAGAATCCCAATCACTTCACCATCGAAACTTAGAATCTTTGCTGGGATTAACTTCAGTGTTTGAAACATGAATAAGAAGTACCACTCCGGCTTGATGCCCGCCGGCGCAGGCGCGAATGGATCTGCCTTCTCGCCCAGCTCCCAGGGAAACAACGCAGCCAGCACCGCCAACGCGCCAATTGCCAGAATCCACCCGATCAGATCGCGCATCAGGAAGTTGGGGACAAACTTCATCTTCTTTACGTTCTGGCCTTCGTACTTCGACGGCACACTCATGCCATGCATCTGAACCAGCAGGACGTGAATGAAGATCAGCACCGTTGCAGTCGCTGGCAATACGGCAACGTGAAAACCAAAAAAGCGGGTGAGCGTGGCGCCGGTTACATCATCTCCGCCGCGCAGGAACCGGAGCATTGGTTTGCCCACGATTGGAACCACTCCGGCGATCTCTGTCCCCACTTTCGTCGCAAAGAAAGCGAGCTTGTTCCAAGGCAGCAAATATCCGCTGAAGCCAAAACAGATCACGATGAACAAGAGCAGAACTCCGCTGATCCAGGTTAGTTCGCGAGGCTCACGATAGGCGCGGAGAAAATAGACGCTGAACATGTGAATGAAGAGCGTCGCGATCATCAAGTTTGCTGACCAGCTATGAATCGAGCGGATCAGCCAGCCGAATTTCACCTCGGTCATGATGAACTGGATGCTTTCGAATGCGTTTTCTGAGCTGGGACGATAATAGAGAAGCAGTAGTATTCCGGTGACGACCTGCACGGTGAAAAGAAACAACGTCATGCCGCCGAAGTAATACCAGATCGTCTGCCGGTGGAGCGGGACCTCCTTCTTTTGCGCCATTGCAGCAAGCGCGCTGAGTGACAGACGATCGTCAAGCCATTGCGTTAGATCTGCTACCTTCATCGAGGCTCATGATTTGCTGACGACGATATCGTCGCCCCGCACGTTCACCTTGAACTCCTCTAAAGGCCGTGGCGGCGGGCCACCCACGTTCTTACCGCTTAAGTTGTACTGGCCGTTGTGACAAGCACACCAAATCTGCTTCGTATCGGGCCGATATTGGACGATGCATTCGAGGTGCGTGCAGACAGCGGACAGTGCTTTCAACTCTCCCGTTTGCGTGCGGACGATGATTCCTGGCTTGTTGCCAAACTTGAAAATCTTCCCCGAATTGATCGGAACCTCGCTGAGCTTCGCGGCGACGACTGAACTTTCTGTAGATTCGATCACCTGCGGCGGCGACATGAAACGGATAATTGGGTACACGATCGCGCCGAACGTCGCGACCGCGCTCGTCCCCAGCAGATAGTCAAGAAACCGGCGGCGGCTTGGTTGAGCACGGACGCTTTCTGAGTCAGTTTGTTTTTGCCAGGACACTTACCGCTGATCCCTTCGACGAACTAGAAAATGCTTAGCGGTTGACGGCTTCGGAGATTAGTAGCGCACGCAAAGCACACTCCAACCACGGTCAATGCTGTGGCTGAAGTTACATTGCGATGCCGATGTCCGGCTCCGCCAGACTCGACTAACTATTCGTTTCGACCAAAGTACAAACGCAGCGACATATATGGCTGATGCGCGTGGTAATTCTGCGGGCGCGGGCTGCCCGGAAAAGTGCTGGGAAACTTGCTCTCGTTGTAGTTGTAGTACTGGTATCCCAGGTTCCAATCCAGACGACGATTGAGGCGGATTGCCAGACGAGCTTCGGGTGATTGGAAGCTCATCGGATAAGAGGTGATCAGAGTGCCTCCGAGAACCGTCGTGAATGTGCCCGAACTAACGAAAGTTCCGCCCGTTGGATCGGATAGACGGCCACCCTGCCCGTTGTCTCTGTTGATTCGGTATGACGTGTAAAGGGTCATCCGGCGCGCCAGCGTTGCGGTCGCATCGATAAAGAAAAAATTATTTCTCTGAAAATACAGCGCGTGACCGAAGTGATGGAAAGTCGTGACGGCCGGCGGCACCTGGTAGAAATAATCGATCACTGAATCGCTGTTCACCCAGTTGTAGTTGTAACCCATACTAAGCGAGAGCCGGGGATTCGCCGCCCAGTCGACGGACGAAGTAAAGGTTCGCAATTTGGTATTCACCCCGAAATCCGAAACCGAAACGCCGGCGATCTCCGAAGGGTTGGAATTATTGCGGGTAATCAGGGCGAGGTTCAAATTCACTTTTCGATTTGGCGCGTACCTGCTCTTCGCTCGAATGTTCGTGTAATTGTAGTTTCCGATGCGCGTGAACACGTTGTCGGCAGTGCCATGCTCGGCATCGAAGTAAATCGTCCAGTTCTTTTTCGGTCGCGCCTTGAACCCGCCTAAGAACGCGTTGGTGTGATTAGTTTCGAGATCGTCCACCGCGCACGTTACGCTGGGCGCCGGGCAAGCTGCGACAGGCGTAAGCACCGTCGGGGCGTTGGAATTCAGAGCATACCCAGTCAGTGTTTGGTGGTCGCGGCGATTGGTATAACGGTAACCAAAGTGAACGGAGTAGTTCTTGTTGAACTGGTAGTCACCCTCGATGGTGTTCTGGTACTTGCGATACTGCGTTGTTTTGATCACGCCGAGGTTTGCGAACGCGCGTGTGTCGATTGTAGTGCCACGCTGAACTGAGAAGAGGTCATTGAAATTGGCCATACCGTCGATCGTGAAATCTTCAACACGAAATGTATTCGAGATCCTGAACTTGTTTGTGGCGAGAATAGTGAGGCCGATATTGCCAACCGTATTCGGGCGTTTAGCTGTGGATGGAATGTTGTACTGACCGACAATAAGAACATTTGGCGGAGCGAGTTGCCCGGTAATTCTGGTATTGAAATTTGTGCCCGTCATATTCTCGAAGAAAGTTGAATTTGACGTGGCGCTGCTGTGAATGATGCTGCCGGTGACGTCCAACTTTTTGGCGACCAGTGTATGAATGCTGGCGCGCGTGTAGTCAACGCTGCCGCGCGTAGGTTCGTTGCGATTGAAGCTCGTAAAGCGAGCTGCCGCCGGATTCGCGTTAATAAAAGCCGTGTTATCGACGAAGCTGTCGTCGCGGAACCGACGGAAACCTTGCAGGAAAGTCCAATCGATTGGCCCAACTCTCCCATCTGCGCCGATACGAAAATCATTCGATCGCGTGCGCGCGTGGCTGAAAAGCTGAAACTCGTTACCGCCTTGATGGTAGGTGCTGAAGAATGGGCCGCTGTAACGCTCCGGAGAATAGCCCACCGTGAACCTAATGGTTTCGTTCTTTGGAAGTATCGTGAGATCGAAATCGCCAAACTGCGTGCTCGTGTTGTAACCGTGGTAACCCGTGACTGGATTCGGCGGAACGCTGAAAGTTGTCGGCGAGAATATCCAGTTCGGATTCGCAAAATTGTTCAAGTATCTGAAATACTTAAATCGTCGATAGCTTCCCTCGAACCGATACCACTTCGGTTTCTCGACATTAATCCGCATCGAACCATTCGGATCGGCTCCCCAACCACTCGAAGTTACTAGGAGAGTATCAAAGAGACCACCCTTGCCATCCTTAGAACGCATCAGAAAACTGCTGTCAAACAGACGTACGCCCGCGTGATAGTTCAGATCGCTGCGGTACTTATTTACATCGCCACCGACACGCAGACCACGCGTCTTCTCCTGGTTGTGGCGCCGGCTGCGGCGCCCTTGTCGTCGACTTCTTTGGAGTTGGTGAAGGCGATGGCGCTTGTGCTCTGGCGATGCCCATGACGAGAAGAGTCCCGAGGACGACTCCCGTTAGCATGACCAGCCTGTTTGTAAACTTGTCCTTCATAGGCACCATCCCTCAACTCTCGCTTACCGCGCAGCTTAGACCGTCAACGGAAAAACACCGGACTCGTCCGCGAGCCGTGGATCTTCGCGTGGCAGGCCGTGCAGTTGGCGTATTGCGCGTTTTGGTTGTGCTGCGGCCCGGCCGGTTCAGGCGCGCCGACGTCGTGAGCCAAGCTGTGGCAAGTCAGGCAAAGTTGATCGACAGAGCTCAAGCGCAGCAGACGCGGATTCGGAGAGCCGTGCGGCGTGTGGCAAGCCGTGCATCCTTCAGTCTTTACCGGCGCATGTTCGTAAGTGAACGGCCCCTGCTTGTCCGCGTGACACTTAATGCAAGCTGCATCCGCGCCTGTTGCCAGCCTGGCCTGCTTCAGTTCAAAGCCACCGTGCGGATTATGGCAATCGCTGCACTTTATGGCGCCTTCAAGAACTTTGTGATGGAACGGCTTGGTGAAGTCAGGTTTGACTTCGCTATGACAGCTCATGCAAAGCTGTGGCTCGCCCATCTTTAAGATTCTCACTGTTGAGAAACCTGGCTTTTGCGAATTGGTAGGATTCACAAAGACGTTAGAGCCCGGCATGTTCTTCGCGCTCGCGGTGGTTAAGTGCGGCGAGTGACAATCCGTGCAACCGATGTCGTTGCGCCAATGTTCGCCACGCCGGAAATTGTTGTGCTCTTCCTTGCCCGCGTGGCAGGAGAGACAAGTCTCGGAGATCTCTTTAGATGATTTATTTTTGAACGAGATGATCTTTTTCGGGTCACCTTCTTCGAGGTGGGCCTTCCCTGGTCCATGGCACGCTTCGCAGCCAGTTACTTTTCCTTTCCAACTGCCAATCTTGGCAAGTCGGGCGTGCGAAGTATGCGAGAAGGCTCTGAACTGATCTTCGTGACAGTCCTTGCACGCTTCACTGCCAACATAGTCATCAGCGCTGTAGCTTGCTGGTTTGGTTTGGGCAGGTTTGACGGACTGTGAAGAACTTCCAGACGCAAGCCACAAGACAGCAACGGTCAGCGAACCGCAAATCACTAAAGCTTTGATGACCTTGGGTGTACTCAACCTCGGCCCCCAACGGTTATGCAGTTGAAGGTCAACCGCAGTTAAGACCTGAACGCGAGATGAGCGTCTTGCTTTGCTCTATTCGCTAAAATCGACTCTGCTTGCAAAAGTCCACGAATTGTAATGGCTAGGGCTGTCGTCTGGCTGTGACGGCCATCACATGACAATCTTTTACTCTCTTGCGATTTCCTTCTCAGCAACGTGCCACCGACTCAAGGGCTTTGCGATTTCGGACAAAGATAGCGTTGCCGACCAGACTAACTATGTGCTTTCGCTTGAACTCCCCTAGCACGCGCGTCACTGTCTCGCGCGATGCGCAAATCATCTGAGCCATCTCTTCGTGAGTAAGACCGGAGGCTATGCGAATCCCCTGTGGAGTCCGTTTCCCAAGTTCGTCGCACCACCTGACCAACAGACAGGCGAGCTTCTCTGACGCCGACTGCGACAGAAAGAGCAGGCGTGTGTGCTCAACGACCCCGCTCAGTTTGCGGCTAAGAGACTGGGCCACCCCGAAATAGGCCTTCTTATCTCGATCGAGCACTTTCAAGAGATCCCCTCGCGAGATGAAATCGATCCGACAGCGCTCCAGCGTTTCTGCCGTTGCCCCATAAGCCTGGCCTCTCAGCGTTGCGTTCATACCCAACAAGTCACCCGGTTGCGCTATCCGCAGCACCAGAGTCTTTCCATCGGCGGATGCGATCGAAACTTTCGCGCGCCCTTCACAAAGTACATAGACTCCGCGCGGCGGTTGCCCCTCGACAAAAAGCACCGAACCGCGCGGGTGATACTTGCCCACTTTCACATTGTCGAGGCCGCGTATTTCACTTATTGGCGAATCACAGGAACCAGCAAAACCGTTGGCACCCTCCTCGTGTCCGAGGTTCTGTGTGCTCAACATTGTCTTTGTGTGAGCTTTCGAGGAGCGCTTCTTTCACATTAGTCCGTTTACTTATGAAATGAAAGGATTCTGATAACCGCCCCTGCGCTCACCCTCCGCGATTGATAAGCGCAACAGTTGTACCAAGTCGCGCACTAAAGGATTGTGAGCAAATACTGATCAGATTGAGTAAGCGAGAGCGATGGGAGTGGAATATCACGCAGTCGCATTGGCGCTTGTGAGAGATTCTCCACAGATTGATTCTGCATTCGGACCAACCGTGTGTGGTAAGCTCACGAAAAATCGCCCTACATCGTGTTGCGGCTTAATTGTTGCTTTGAGTTTCGACTCCAGGAGTGTGTCGGAACGCAGATCGCTAAGTACGGTTAAGATCGATGCCCACCAAGACGAATCATCGCCCTGCTGTGCTCATGGCTCTTGCCGCATCCGCTGTACTGACTCTTCTTATCATTGTCGGATCGCGGAATCTTGAGCACTACGATGCAGCGCTCTTTGGTTACACGGTTGCAAGTGTCGTCGCCTTCGGCGCGGTTGTGTTTCGTTATGCGATTTGGCTACAGCGTCCAGCAACGCGCGTTTACTGGCGTCGCGGCTGGAAGTTATTTCGAGACCGCAAGAATCTGATTGCTAATACCAGCAGCGCAGCGAAGACGCTGGTCGGTGGAATGGCGATCCAGAAGTTCATTTTTCGTCGCGGCTTTTCGCGCTGGCTAATGCACCAGCTAATCATGTGGGGCTGCATTATCTCGGCGCTGATTACTTTTCCGCTGGTGTTTGGCTGGGTCCACTTTGAACTGGAAGGCCAGCGCGGCTATCGAGCTTATGTTTTTGGCTTCCCGCTTAATGTGATGGATGGGCGAAACGCGATTGCCTGGGTCGCGTTTCACGCGCTCGACTTCACCGCGATCATGGTCATCATTGGTTGCGCGATTGCGATTCATCGCCGCCTGCATGATCGCGGCGCAATTGCGTTGCAGCAATACATCCTCGATTTTGTTCCACATTTGCTATTAATCGCAATTTGTATCACTGGATTGATGCTCACCGCATCGAGTCTGTGGTTGCACGGTTACATGTATTCGTTCATCGCGCTCTCGCATCAGGCGGTCGTGATCATGACGTTGTTCTACTTGCCCTTCGGCAAACTGTTTCATGTGATTCAACGGCCAGCATCCATTGGTGTGGAGCTTTATCAAAGACGTGCTCGTGAAATGCCTCAGGCGGTCTGCCCGCGCTGCGGAGTAGAGTTTGTGGCCGAGATGTGGTTGGGCGATCTCAAAACCGTGGTCGATAAGCTCGGGTTTGATTACACGATGGGTGACGGTCATGTTTGGCAAGACTACTGTCCGCGCTGCAAGCGCGTCATTCGCGGACTTGCGTACGCAAATTTGCTGCAGCAAGAGGTTCGCGTATTTCAGGGGTCGCGAGTTGACGGCGGTCACGAGTCTTAGCACAGAGCTATGAGTAAGGTCGGTAATCTCGAAAGTATTATCGAAGCCTTCGGACCGCATCTACATGATGCCCCGTACGACGGCTGGCGCGCCGACCGTGTGATAGACAAAGTTGTGCCGACTCATTGTCCCTACTGTGCCGTTCAGTGCGGCATGAATCTCCTCGTCGAGAAGAACCATGTCGTTGGTTTCGAACCACGCTACGATTTTCCCGTCAATGAAGGCCGGCTCTGTCCAAAAGGCGTAACGGCATATCTGCAAGTTCATCATCCCGATCGGCTGTTGCATCCACTCATCAAGCGGAACGGCATGTTCGAGCGGGCCAGCTGGGACGAAGCGCTCGATCTCGTAGTGTCGAAATTCAAAGAACTGCAAACCAAGCACGGCAAAGATTCCATTGGTGTCTATTCGGGCTCTTCACTTACCACCGAGAAAACTTATCTGATGGGCAAGTTTGCACGTGCTGGCTTGGGTACGCGTTACGTTGATTACAACGGACGCCTTTGCATGGTGTCGGCGGCGGCGGCGAACAACAAAGCATTCGGCATCGATCGCGCAGCGAATCCGTGGAGCGATATTCCGCTCGCGGAAGTCCTGCTAATTGCCGGGTCGAATTGCGCTGAAACGTTTCCGGTGCTCAACAAGTTCCTTTGGCAGCAGCGCGACAACGGCGGACGTTGGATCATCGTCGATCCGCGCGAGACACCAACCGCCCGACAGGGCGATCTGCATCTGCAACTAAAGCCCGGTACGGATGTAGCGCTCGCAAACGGCATGTTGCATATCTTGATTGAAGAACGCCTGGTCGACGAAGCGTTCATCGGTGCCCGCACTAACGGTTGGGAAGCGACAAAGGCGCTCGCCGCGCGCTACACGCCGAAAGTTGCGGCTGAAATCACAGGCGTGCCGGCGGAGAAAATTGTGAAGGCCGCGCACATCTATGGTCGCGCCAGGACTTCGATGATCCTGCACGCGCGCGGGATAGAACACCACTCGCATGGCGTCAACAATGTTCTCTCGTACATCAATTTGGTGTTGGCAACAGGAAGCATCGGCGCCCCCGGACGGGGTTATGGAACGATCACAGGCCAAGGCAACGGCCAGGGCGGGCGCGAGCATGGGCAGAAAGCGGATCAACTTCCCGGCCAGCGTTCGATTTCAGATCCCGAACATCGAAAGCACGTCTGCGAAGTGTGGTGCCTGCCTGAGGAAGAGTTGCCACAAGCGGGCGTTTCAGTGGTCGAGATGTTTCAGAAAATGCGCGGAGGCGAGATTCGCGGGCTGCTCTCAATCTGCAACAACGTGATGGTGAGTTTGCCTGACACGAACGAAGTCCGTCGGTCGCTCGAAGGCCTGGATTTTTATGTCTGCATCGACTTCTTCATGTCCGAGGGCGCTCGTTATGCCGATGTCGTTCTGCCCGGCAGCACTTGGAGTGAAGACGAAGGCGTCACCGCGAACAGCGAAGGCCGCGTCGTCAAGATCAACAAGGCTGCGGACCCACCCGGCGAAGCGCGCGCAGACTGGTGGATTGTGCAGGAGATCGCGCGCCGGATCGGGCGTGGCAAATATTTCACGTTCAATTCACCGCGCGAGATTTTCGATGAGCTCCGTATCGCCTCGCGCGGCGGCAATGCCGATTATTACGGCATCACCTGGGAAAAAATCGAAAAGCAGAATGGCGTCTTTTGGCCTTGCCCGTCTGAAGATCATCCTGGAACGCCGCGCTTGTTTGAAGATCGCTTTTATCATGCGGACGGCAAGGCGAAGTTTCACGCCGTCGAATACGAGCCGCCACAGGAGACACCGGATAAAGAGTTTCCCTTGATTCTGACGAGCGGACGCGTTGTCTATCAATATCTTTCCGGCAATCAAACACGACGCATCGGATTTCTGGTCGAGCAGTGTCCAGAACCGTACGTCGAGATTCATCCTGAAACGGCGGCGAAGCTGAAGGTCAATGACGGCGAGCGCGTACGTGTTATTTCGCGGCGGGGCGATGGCGTGTTTCCCGCTTTGATTGTCAAGACAATTCGTAAAGACACCATCTTCATTCCATATCATTGGGGTGAAGAGCTGGCAGTGAATCAACTGACAAACCCTGTGCTCGATCCGACTTCGAAGATTCCTGAGTTCAAAGCCTGCGCTGCGCGCATCGAGAAGATTCACTCAAGACAACTTCCCATTCTGGGTGAAAAGCGTAAGGGCACGTCGCGTAGTGAAGTTAGATGATTTGCCACAGAGACACAGAGACACAGAGACGGGAAAACAAAAAGAACAGTGAAAACCAGCATTAACTCGCCGCAGCTCTTGCCATCATTGTTTATGTCTCTCTGTGCCTCTGTGGCTGATTAGGTCTTAGTTATGGAAGAAACAATGTTCATCGATCCGCAGCGCTGCATCGGCTGCCGCGCCTGCGTGGCCGCGTGTCGAGAGTGCGGAACGCACAAAGGCTATTCGATGATTTATGTCGATTACCTTGATCGATCAGAAACAACGGCGACGATGCCGACCGTCTGCATGCACTGCAAAGAACCAACATGCGCGTTGGTTTGTCCAGCAGACGCGATCAAAAGCACAGAGGATGGCGTCGTGCTTTCCGCGTTGAAGCCGCGCTGTCTCGATTGTCGTAATTGCGTCAATGCTTGTCCTTTCGGCGTGCCCAAATACAACACAGAGATGCACCTCCAGATGAAGTGCGACATGTGCTACGACCGTTCGAGCGAGGGCCTGAAGCCAATGTGCGCGAGCGTTTGCCCGACCGGCGCGATTACCTTCGGCAAGTATGAAGACATCGTGCCTCTGCGCCGCACCAAGCCCGTGAACGCGCACGTGTTCGGCAATCAGAAGGTCGAGACGAAAGTTTACTTGATGTTGCCCACAGATGCGGACGAAGTTGAAGTTGACGGATGTGGTGTCTTTGAAGGACGAGTCAAGACTGAGCAGCAACCAGCAAGCGAGTCATGGATTGACTTACAAGTTGAACAAACAGACAAGAGCAATGAGTTCTAAGATCAAACAGACCATTGAAAGAGTTCTGGCCGACGAAACTGATGTTCGCGCGGCGACTGCGCCACATCAGCGGGACTTTCCGTATGACCGCGAAGAAGAAGCGCAGGTAACTCGGCGCGAGTTCTGCAAGTTTCTGGGACTTACCTCGGCGGCTCTGTTTATAGGCGCGACTGGATTTGCCGGAAAAGCTGCACTCGATGCGCGCCGTACAGAGACTTTTTCTGCTGCAAAGATCGAAGGCGCTGAGAGATTGGTTCCCGGCACTTCGCTTAACTTTCGTTATCCCACAGAAAAGGACAGTGCGATTCTCGTGCGATCACTCGATGGCAGTTACCACGCATTCGGGCAGAAGTGCACGCATCTTTCCTGTCCCGTCTATTTTGATCGCAGTCACCAGCGGCTTGAGTGTCCCTGCCACGAAGGAGCATTCGATGCGCAAACCGGAGACGTGTTGCATGGTCCGCCGCCTCGACCCCTTGATGTTGTGAAGCTGGACGTGCGTGGGAACGGTGAGGTTTGGGCTATCGGAAGAACGGCGGCGAATGGCGAGAGATTAGTCTGATGCAGCAATCAACAGTTCCAACCAAACCAAGTACGGTCCACGGTCATGCCGGGAGGGGACGCGCAGCCGTGGCGCAAGCACGACTGATACTACTCGTAATGGTGAACGTGGCGCAGCTTTGGATTCTGGCGGCTACGGTTGAAGCTGCGTTGGCACATCGCTTTTCAGCATTGTTGCCGCTCGTTATCGCTTCCGGCATATGCTTTGTCATTACCCTCACACTTATTTTCTGGTGGCGTCCAGCTTCGCGCCATTACACCAGTTCCGGCTACTTGAAACGATGAAGAATTCGGTTGAGTCTCTCCTGGAACACGACCATGAGTCGTTGGGCCAGTTGCTTGCCGAACTCGAAGCGGAGCTAGCAAAGCCGAACATCGCTCGCGCTTTTGAGTTGCTCGATCTTTTCTGGGCTCGTCTGGCTGTTCATATTCGCGCCGAGAAGCTGCATCTACTTCCCGCCGTCGAGTCTGCTCCAAATCGCTCTTTACTGGGAAAGGCAGTTTGCCGACACGTGAAGAGGCGCAAAACGTACTCGCGCGTCTCCGCTCTGATCACGATTTCTTCATGAAGGAACTGGCGTTCGTCGTAAAGACCATGCGCGAGATCGTTAAGGTTCAACCGGCGGGCTACAAAGAAGTACAGCACGTGAAACAGCGCCTGACTACGATCGGGAAACGCTTGGAAGCTCACAATCGATTGGAGGAGAAGCGAGCTTACACGTGGACGGCATTACTGCTTTGAATGAGAACTCGATTGATGAGCTTCGTGAACGTCTAAGACATGAACTGAAAAATCTTCCGCCGCGATTTAACTGACTCGGCGAATGCCCTATTCCCGGCCCAGCGAAGGCGTTACCCACATGTGCGCAGAAATTCGCATCACTCCGCCATTTTTCGCAGTTCCTTCAACAAATCCTCTCAAACATGGCTAGAAATTAGCGGCATAATCATTGCTCCGCTGCCTTCATGGATCTCTTTCTGCCCGTGAACCTGTAGTAAGCATGAAGACTCGTGGCTCGCTGGATTGGAATTATGAAGCGGCGGATTACCGGTTTCGATACAGATGAGCATGGAGATTGGCGGGCAGAGCTTGAGTGCTGGCACTTTCAACACGTGCGTCATAACCCGCCGCTCACAACGAGGCATTGGGTACTAACAAAGAAAGGCCGCGCCTCGCGCATCGGATTTGAACTGAACTGCAAACGCTGTGACGAAGAGACTGAGGTGGTAGAGAAGCGAATATGATGCGCGGCAAGATCGGCAACGCGGCAGCTAATCTGTTTCCAGGCTACTTTGCTCTGGTGATGGCTACGGGAATAATTTCCATTGCTGCGTTTCTGCTGAACATGAAACCAATAGCGTGGGGGCTCCTTGTCGTCAATCTGATCGCGTACTCGGTCCTAGGGCTATTACTACTGATTCGTTTAGTAAGTTTCTTTACCCGTGTCGCAGCCGACATCGCAGATCACGTTCGCGGTCCCGGATTCTTTACCGTCGTCGCCGGAACATGTGTGTTAGGCAGTCAGCTACTCATCGTTGCCGGTTGGACCAAACCGGCGGCGGTTCTCTGGATGGTAGGACTCCTGCTCTGGCTTCTAATCATGTATTCCTTCTTCGCTCTGGTCACCGTGCGTGAAAACAAACCGCCGATTGAGCGTGGACTAAGCGGTGTATGGCTGATTGCGGTCGTCGCAACTCAATCGATTTCCGTGCTCGGCACTCTGTTGGCCGGTCAGTTCGGAGCATTCCGCGAGCCGCTGCTTTTCTTCACGCTCTGCATGTTCCTGCTCGGCTGCATGCATTATCTGCTTCTCATCACGCTTATCTTTTATCGCTTCACATTCGTCAACCTGACAACGGCGGCGCTTACTCCGCCTTACTGGATCAACATGGGAGCAGTCGCGATTACGACACTGGCTGGAGCCAGACTGATTCTGGCGGCTTCCGAATGGAGTCTTATCGGCGAGATTTTGCCGTTCATCAAAGGGTTCACTCTCTTCTTCTGGGCTGCGGGCACCTGGTGGATTCCTTTGCTCTTCATACTCGGATTCTGGCGTCACGTGTACAAGCGTTTTCCGCTTCGCTATGACCCGCAGTACTGGGGAATGGTCTTCCCGCTTGGCATGTACACGGTTTGCACCTTTCAGTTGTCGAAGGCGATCGCCTTTGAGCCTTTGATGATCATCCCGCGCTATTTCGTTTTCGTCGCATTCGCTGCTTGGCTGGCCGCTTTCATCGGGCTCATTTGGAGCTTGTTGCCACAGAGAGCAACCGCTGCGGCGCCGGTTCGTAATATTTAACTAATCAATTTGGAGACTTAATCATGAATTTCTCAACAACGAAAACAGTGCGCGATCTTGCCGTCGAGATTCCCGGCGCAACTCGCGTGTTTGAAAATCTCGGCATCGACTATTGCTGTGGCGGTGACCAAACCTTGGATGATGCATGCGACATTGCAGGTGTAACCGTTGAGCATGTAATGGATTTGCTGGAGCATGAGAATGGCTCGCACGCGGACTTTGAAGAGCCAAACTTCCTCACGGCAACGCTCGCAGAGCTTATCGATCATATCGTCGAAAAACATCACGTGTTCACTAAGACCGAGATCTCCCGCTTGCGAGCATTGATTAGGAAGGTCCATGGTGCTCACGGCAAGAATCACCCGGAACTTACAGAGTTGCGAGATCTGTTTAACGCCCTCAGCGATGAGCTTGAACCACACATGATGAAAGAAGAGCGTGTGCTGTTTCCATATACGATCCAAATGGAAGAAGCGGCTCGAAATCGACACGCGCTAACGAGACCGCCTTTCGGCACCGTAGCAAACCCCGTGCGCATGATGATGCTGGAGCACGAAGACGCCGGCGCTTTGCTGTACCAGATGCGCAAAGTCACCTCGAACTACACAATTCCGCCTGACGCCTGCATCAGCTATCAAACTCTCTACCAAACGCTGGACGCTTTCGAGAAGGACCTCCACCAACACATTCATTTGGAGAACAACATTCTCTTTCCGCGCGCGGTTGAGATGGAAGCGGGCATTACCAGCTAGCGAAGCACTCGGCCTGGCTGAGGCGGCAATCAAGAAAGCGCAATAATGAAAGGGCGAAGGGCTGGAGGAGACTTTTTCGAACGCGGGCGATTGCTTACTTCACTTTTCTCTATCGCTCATTCAAGGGCAAAGTCATCTTGGCTGAAGAGAGTGGTTACTGACGCCCCAGGCTGCGAATCACCCTTAACCTGACAATCCCGGACTAAAGCGATCGCTCTACTCTTTATGACTAAGAGCGGGGAACCAATTGCTTCTTGAAACCTTTCAGGCATGATGAGCGTTGACGCGTCCGTTCCTCTCAGCAGTCGAGGCAGTTAGTTGTTCCTTGAAAAGACGAGCTGAAGCGTCGAGAAAATCATATGACGTGACAATACCAACGAGTTGGCCATCGTCCACAACGGGAAGGCAGCCTACTTTGTTGCTGCGCATTAGCTCCAATGCTTCCAAGGTCGGGGTTGTGGACGAGACCGTCACGGGAGCGGGCTTCATGATCTCGCGAACCGTTAACGGATTGGTGTTGTGTGTCCGTGTTCCGCGGCTCAGCAAACGCAGCAAGGCTCGATGAGTGACTAAACCTACGAGCCGTCCTTCTTCATCTTCGACAGGGATATGGCGAATGTGGCGCCAATCCATCACACTTGCGGCCAGATCAACCAGGTCATCAGGACGCAACGTAAAAAGATCGGTTGCCATGAACTGCCCCACGGTTTGATAGCTCTGACTCCAATCCGCGTCTTCCGTCGCCTCAATAATCTGCCACTTATGCACCGGTTTGCCCTCCTTCTGTCGCTGAAGCATCGTCGAAGTGAGCATTCGATAACCCATGTCTTTGGGTCCGGGAGCTTCTATCGCAGAGAGAGACTTCAGCATCCACTGCGCACCGTTTCGCCCACTTTGTACTCTTTCATCGATGATGCCCAAGTACCTGTCGATATCCAACGTATCGACACCGGCGCTTTCCAAACCTTGCCGCGCAAGTAACAGCAAATGATCCAGAATCAATGAGGAGGCTGGATAGCTTTTCCCATCGATCCAGTTGAACTGAGCATTCAAGCCATGTCGCGCTGCCGCAAAGAAGTTTGCCTTGGCGTCGTCAAAGGTCATTCGTTTAGAAATGTCGCCATACTCTCCAGGCAGCGATAACATCAATCCGATGAAGAACGCTGCGTTAGCGATTTCGTCAATCGTGGTTGGTCCAGCGGGAAGCGCGCGATTCTCGATACGGAGATGAGCCACTCCGTTGCTAACACCATAGCAGGCGCGATTCCACGGCCAAACAGTCCCGTTATGCATGCGCAGCGCTGAAAGCAAGGGTATTTCCCTACGCGCCAAAACCTGCATCGGATCCTCGTCTGGGCGCGTGATCATGATCGGGCGAAAGCGCGCAATCTGATCGTGCAGCAGTTCAATGACGGAATGCTTTAACCATTGTTCGCCAAAGCCCACACGGGTTGGCTGACTGCGCGCTAGCTGGATCCTTGAACGCGCGTCGGCTGAGTGTTGGAATAGCGCCAGGCGCGTCTCTTGCCACAATCGGTGACCGAACAAGACTGGAGAGTTGACAGCAGCGGCCAGAACCGGGGCCGTGATCGCCTGCGCAATGTTGTAGGTGACTACGAATTCGGAAGGGTTGACCTGAAAGTGGACCTGAAAGCTGGTGTTGCACGACTCCATCATTATGTTGTCGTGTGTGACCTGCAGTTCATCCACCCCTTTGATGTGGATCGAGAAAGGTCCGCCTCGTAGCCGCGTTACCGAACGGTTTAGCTCTTGATAACGCGGCATCGGCGTCAGATTCGTGAGTGTAAGATCCGACACTCTCAGCGTGGGGAGAATTCCGGAGAGCAAAACGTCGGCTCCGAACTCTGTCGCCGCCACGCGCGCTTTTGCTAAGACGTCCTTCAGCTCTTCATGCATTGAGTGGAAGCAACGTCCAGTCAACTCAAGCGGGGTTAGGTTGGCCTCCAAATTGAACCGCGCGATCTCAGTTGTCAGTCGAGCATCGTTTGCCCGCTCCAAAACCTCCTGAGCAAGCGGCGCTGGGCGCAGGTGGCGATCGACGAGAAACATTTCCTGTTCAGCGCCAATGCGTTGCACACCGCGCTCGATCCGGCCGTCCTCCAACATGAATGCCAGCGCGCGCAGATCAGCCAGCAGAGCCTGCGTGAACTCATGCAGCTTTTGCTCGTCTAATTCCTGTTCGACGTTATGCTCGCCCATCTCAATCCTTGGATTAGCCCGCAACGCAACTTCAAGACCACCCTTACCAGGGAAAATTTTCGAGTCGGATTTTCAGACTCCATTAGGAATTTTTGCTCGCGCTCCTTACCTCGCCGAATACTCTGCGTAATAATTCCCGGACCCGGCCAAGCGAAATGCGAGATATCACCCAGCTCTCCCTAGTGGGTAGCGATAGAAAGGAATCCGACTGATTGATATTTGAACGGGCTGAGACTTAATGTCAGTTTTTGCGCCGTCACCGGATTTCGGAAAATGCTTTTTGGGAAGTGTCCCAAGGGCCTACCTCACCGAGGTAGCGGTCCACTGATTCTATTTGGTTAAGTTAACGAAGGAAGTGGTAGGAGCGGGCGAAACTGCGGCCTTTCGGGAGAGAATTGTGGCAGTCGGCGGCAACGCCCAACTCTTCCGTTAGTTATTCTGAATAGGTGCAATGCTTGGCAAAATGGTTAGCCGCCGACGAACAGCATTGGGCGCCGCTGGGCCCGCGTCGTGAACTTCGCATAAGGGTGATTGACTCGCTGCCGGAAGAAGCGTATACGATCCGGTGTTCGAAATACAGACCGATCTCCTGAGCGGACAGAAAACTGTCTCGGTAAGCCGCTGGCTCATGAGGAGGACCGAGACTCAACTACGGAGGTGAATTATGTCAGTCTTGGCTTGGATTGTGCTTGGTCTAGTCGCCGGTTTCATTGGCAGCAAGATAGTCAACAAGACGGGCGAGGGCATCATCCGCGACATTCTCTTGGGTGTCGTCGGAGCAGTCGTTGGCGGATTCCTGTTTAGATTAGTTGGCTTCAGCGGGGTGACCGGGCTCAACCTGTGGAGTCTACTCGTCGCCGTCGTCGGCGCGGTTTTGTTTCTGGTTCTGTAT
>WNGQ01003038.1_pt1 | contig 23325 bp, 21 predicted proteins | sample 5407661 | NCBI WGS metagenome assembly WNGQ01 (sample SAMN13153382, study PRJNA577476) | soil metagenome | isolation source: 60 cm soil or saprolite under Garry oak tree replicate 2 | place: USA:California | collected 2016-06-15 | reverse complement strand
CGGCATTCTCGATCGGTTCGATAGTCTGATCCTTGTTGCACCTGCTGTGTTTCACTACGTCAATTATTTTGTCGGCTTTGCTGTCGGCCAACCGCAGCAAATTTTTAGCGGCTGGCAAATCTGATGGAACCCTGGAACCTCCAGCCTGCCCACGACACCGGCCTGACTCCAAGCGAGCGCTTCCGCAGCGTGCGGCGCGAAAGCGGGCTTCTTGAGAGCCTTGCGCACCAGGTGTGTTTTTCGCTGCTGCGAAGTTACTTCGCGATCGGACATCGACTAACGATCGTCGGCCGCGAGAAACTGCCAACGCACGGGCCTTTTGTGCTCGCCGCGAATCATTGCAGTCATCTCGACGCACTGGCTCTTGGAGCGGCGCTCACTCCCCGCCATCGCGAACGCGCCTTTCCTATCGCCGCAGGCGACGTCTTTTTTCAAACGAGAGTAACCAGCACATTTTCGGCAATCATGCTTAACGCGCTGCCGATGTGGCGGAAGAATTGCGGCCCACACGCGCTTGCCGATCTGCGGCGGAAATTACAGGAAGAACGAGCGATCTTCATCATCTTTCCAGAAGGCGGACGCAGCCGCAATGGATCGATGATGCCTTTCAAGCACGGACTGGGGATGTTGGTCGCGGAAACCAATGTGCCGGTAGTGCCGTGTGGTCTTACTGGAACTTTTGAAGCTCTGCCGCCAGAGCGCAACATTCCGCGACCTGTGCGGATCAAATTAGCGATCGGTCGGCCTCTGGATTTCGCAACGACTCCAAACAATCGTGAGGGTTGGTCACAAATCGCACGAAGCGTAGAGTCTTCAGTCCGCTATCTCGCTACACAATAAGATCGGATTGTAAGGATGGCGCGCTGCGCCGCTGTGGGTTTAGCGCCAAAGGCGCTGGATTCAATTCCAAGCCTGGGGCAACGCCCCAGGCTCTCTAGGAGCCGAAGGTCAGCGCTGAAAGCGCGATTCACCTTTCCTTTAGTGGAGTGCAAACGCCCAATGAATCGCGCCTCCAGCGCTCGATTCGTGGGGAATCAAATTCCCGGGGCGATTCCCCGGGCTAAAGGTGACATAGCGCCTTCGGCGTTAAACAGATACCCTCCGTCGTCCCCTACCTCTCTGCGTAGTGTTCTAGCTTTTGCGCAAGCTCGGGTGGAACGTGGGCGACAATCACAGCGTCGCTGCCCTCGTAGCGCAGCTCCAGCACGTGACCAACACGATGGATCTCCGCGATTAACGCAGATTCATTCGATGGAATACGAAAACGAGAGCGCAACCGCCACGAGCTGAGCGCTTCTTCCAGGGCCTGCACCAATTTGTTAACGCCTTCTCCTGTTCGCGCAGAGATCGCGACGCTGCCGGGAAAGCGTTTCAGATATGAATCGACCAGCTCGCGGTTCGACAAGTTATCGATCTTGTTGAACACGATCAGAGTTTGCTTGCCGTAGGCGTCCAGTTCCTTAATCACGCCATCGACCGCTTCCATCTGCTCATCCACCCGGGGATGGCTAAGATCAACAATATGAATGAGCAGATCCGCTTCGCTCACTTCTTCGAGCGTGGCCTTGAACGATTCGATCAACGTGTGAGGAAGTTTTCGTAAGAATCCGACCGTGTCGGTGAGAAGGACCCGCTGTTTGTTAGGCAGAACAAAACTGCGCGTGGTGGGATCGAGCGTCGCAAAAAGTTTGTTCTCGGCTACAACATCGGCGCCGGTCAACAAATTCAACAGCGTGGATTTGCCAGCGTTCGTATAACCTACCACTGCGGCAACAGGCCATTGATGGCGTTTGCGGCCTTCACGCTGTATTGCACGTGTTTTGCGCACCGCTTCGAGCTCTCGCTCGAGCCGCGCAATTCGTTCCTGCACGCGGCGGCGATCAACTTCCAATTGCGTTTCACCCGGGCCGCGGGTGCCGATTCCGCCCGTCTGTCGTGACAAGTGATGCCACATCCGGGTGAGACGCGGCAAAAGGTACTGCAACTGAGCGAGCTCAATTTGCAATCGACCTTCCCGGCTGCGGGCGCGCTGCGCAAAGATATCGAGAATCAACTGCGTTCGATCGAGAACTTTGCGCGCGAACAAATTTTCCAGGTTGCGACCCTGTGCGGGTGAAAGCTCATCATTGAAAATGACCGACGTCACCTGTTGATCCTGACACGAATCCTTGATCGATTCCGCCTTGCCGCGACCGATGTAATATGGCGCAGTCGGTTTCGGCAATTTTTGCGTGACCGTATCGACCACTTTCGCGCCCGCGGAACTCGCCAGTTCGCGCAGTTCCTCGAGCGAATCCCGAAGGTCCCATTTCGAGACGCCTTCCTTTTCCAGGCCAATCAGAAGCGCGCGCTCCTGCGTTTTTTGCGGACGCGTTTCGATCATCCCTTTACGCGAACCGTCGAAACCTTTCCGCGCTCCGAAAGCGCTCGGAGCAGGACCCATTTTACAGCCTCGTTGTGACTAAGAAGCGACAAGTTCAGCGGTGAAAAATTAGTTTGCCGCCGAAACCAGGTCAACTGTCTTTTCGCGTATCGGCGCGACGCCTGCTGAATCGCCGCGATGCATTGCGAGATCGATCCCGCGTCGGCGGGACCATCGAGCAGTTGACGAATCTCGCGAAAACCAATCATCTGCGATGCAGTCGAACTTACCTTCCCGGCGGCCTGCACTTCTTCGATGACGCCGCTCTCGAACATTGCTTCTACTCGCCGATTGATACGGCCATAAAGCTCTTCCCGATCCCGAAAAACGAAGATGCCTGTAGCCGGGATCGTTGGTCCCGGCCGGCCGGGGTCACCGACCCCGGATACAGCCCACTGCTTGCGCTGAGCGGAAACAGACTTCCCAACAAGTAAACAAATCTCCACGGCTCGGATTACACGGCGACGATTTTTCATGTCGATCTTTTGCGCCGCTTCGGGGTCGAGTTCGGCAAGTTGGACCTGCAAGTCGTCCAGGCTCATGGCATTCAATTTTTCACGTAGCTTTGGATCAAACTTGGGCACCGGCGCCAGTCCGTCGGTAAGCGCTTTGATGTAAAGCCCGCTGCCGCCGACAACGATCGCGAGCTTGCCGCGTGAATGAATTTCTTCGATGGCGCGTGACGCGGCGCGCCGATATTTTTCGGCGTTCATTTCTTCGTGGAGAGGCGTTGTGCCGATCAGATGATGCGGAGCCTTGGCTAGCGTTGAAGCATCCGGTTTCGCTGTAAGGAGATCGAGTCCGCGATAAATTTGAAACGCGTCCGCGCTAACAATTTCTGCGCCAATTTCCCGCGCGACCTCGGCTCCCAGCTCGGACTTCCCTGTTGCAGTTGGGCCTACAATAAAAAACGTGCGCCTCATCCAATTAATTGCGAGTTGCGTTGCCAGTTTTCGCTCAGAATAAATTTAGTGGGCCCGTGCTTCAAGATTCAGAGTTCTCGGTTTCTTGCTCTATTGAAAAGCCGAAACCAGCATAACAGAGGATCGGAAGCGCAAATTTTGCAAAGTCCACACTTTCATCCGGTTAGCCTCGGCCTGTTCGGTAAAGTACCGTCGGCAGATTTTACAGGCTTGATTGTCGCACGAGTTTTTACTTCAATCGCGGCGTGAGCCCTCCTGGTCACTCTGAAAGCTCGCGACAAGGCGAATCCGTGTCGCCCTGGCAGTCGGATGTTCGCGAGTCGAACGCGAATGGTTCGGCAAAAGTCGGGCAAAGACGGGCGATGCCGTTTAGAACCACACATTGGAGTGTGGTATTGGAAGCGCAAAGTGAATCGCCTGCGGCACAAAAAGCTCTGGAAAAACTTTGCCGCGTTTATTGGCGACCTATTTACACCTTCGTGCACCGGCAAGGTATTGCGCCCGAGGAAGCGGAGGATGTTACCCAGGCTTTTTTTGCAGATTTGCTGGAGCACAAAAGTCTCACTGCCGTTCGCAAGGAAAAGGGACGCTTTCGTTCTTACCTTCTTGGGGCGCTGAAATATTTTCTGGCCGACGAGCGGCGTCGCGGGATGGCAATTAAGCGGGGGAAAGGACAACGGCTTATCCCACTCGAAGCACTAAGCGCCGACGAACGGGCGGAAATGGAACCCACTGACCCAGTAACCGCAGAGCAGATTTACGAGCGTCGCTGGGCTTCTACGGTATTAGAACACGTGCTTGGTCTTTTGAAGAATGAATACGTCGCGGCAGGCAATGCCGCGTTGTTTGATTGCTTGAAGCAACTGCTGCCAGACGAGCCGGGCTCTCCTTCACAAGCGGACATCGCCGGCCAGCTAGGCATGACCGCCAATGCAGTCAGGCAGGCGTTTCATCGATTTCGACAGCGTTATCAATTGTTGTTACGAGAAGAGATTGCCCATACGGTTGCTACGCCCGCCGATATTGAAGACGAGCTGCGCCATCTCATTGCGGTAGTAAGAGGATAACGTGCGGTAAAATTTTGCGAAGTACAATCGGGGAGCACTTCGCCCCAACGCTCCAATCATGTTCAGAGTAATTCGAGTTTGCCGAAAGTGCGGCGCGAAAATCTTTTCAGATTCACCGGAAGGATTTTGCACAGGGTGTGTGCTGGAAACAGCACTCGGAATCTTCCCGGAGGCTGTAGCTGCTGGTGATGACTGTGGCTCAGCAAAAAATCTGCAACGGAATAACGCCGACATCGCATCGCGTGCAAAGACCGCAGCACGAGTAACAAAGATGCTGGGCAAGCTAGGCGACTACGAGTTACTGGAGGAAGTCGGCCGCGGCGGTCAAGGCGTCGTGTTTCGCGCCCGACAAAAAAGTCTTAACCGTATAGTTGCACTAAAAGTGATTGGACTCGGCCAGTGGGCCACCAAAGCACACCTTAAGCGCTTTAGGTTAGAAGCGGAAGCTGCTGCCAGCCTCGATCATCCATGCATCGTCCCGATCTACGAGGTGGGCGAGCGCGATGGCCAATGCTACTTCAGCATGAAGTTCGTCGAAGGCGGTCAGCTTGACGAAGTAGTTAAACACACTCCGATTTCGATTCAGCAGGCGGTGGAACTTATCGCCAAAGTAGCGCGCACTGTGCATTACGCGCACGAACACGGCATTCTGCACCGAGATATCAAGCCGGGAAACATTCTGCTGGATTCAAAAGGCGAACCGCATCTCACCGATTTTGGGCTGGCTCGGTTGGTTGAATCTGAGAGCACCGCTGGAAGTGCTAGGCACACCCAGTTACATGGCACCGGAACAAGCTGCCGGTAATAACGCTAAGCTCACTTCCTCAATAGATGTGTACGGACTTGGCGCAGTGCTTTACCAACTTCTAACTGGCCATCCCCCTTTTGCCGGAGGAACAACCTACGAGACTATCAAGCTCCTTCTGGAAACCGACCCGCGGCCGCCGCGTCTGTGGAACCCGAAAGTAGATCGCGACATCTCGACAATCTGTTTGAAGTGTCTCGAGAAAGTTCCACAGCGCCGTTACTCTTCCGCTCTTGCACTGGCAGAAGACCTTGAATGCTGGCTAAGGCACGAACCGATCCGAGCCCGTCGCACGGGCGTTTTTGCCCGCGGTAAAAAATGGCTGCAACGAAATCCAACCGCCACGGCGGTCGTGACATTGTCACTCGCCTTGATAGCGGCGCTAAGCATAATCGTTTGGAAAAGCGAACTATTCCGTCGCCCCGCAGCAGCTGGAATTGCGGTGCTTCCATTTGAAAATCTCAGCAACGACAAAGAGGACGCCTCTTTTGCCGACGGCGTCCAGGACGATCTTTTGACCAAGCTGGCGAAAATTGCCGATCTCAAGGTGATCAGCCGGACCAGCGTGATGGGATTTCGCGGCGAGCACAACACGCGCGAAATCGGCAATGCGCTTCGGGTGTCGCACGTGTTGGAAGGCAGCGTGCGCAAAACCGGGGCCTGGCTCCACATAAACGCTCAGTTGATCGACGCGCGCACCGATTCGCATATCTGGGCGGAAGAATACGATCGCGATTTGAAAGACCTGTTTGCCATTCAGAGCGAGATCGCACAAAAAGTCGCTGGGCAGCTTCACGCCAAAATCTCAGCCGCTGAGAAGGTGGCAATCGAGCGCCCACCGACCGCCGATATCACCGCGTTCGATCTTTATAGTCGCGCCAAAAATCTCGTTCTGGCGTGGAGCTACAACACTAATGAGAGAGGGAATCTGTCGCAGGCAGCCGATCTGCTGAACCAGGCTGTCGCGCATGACCCGACATTTTTCCAAGCGTATTGCCAATTGGCCTGGGTTCATGATGAGCTTTACCGGTTTCGTTTCGACCGTACACCTGAGCGCCTGGCGTTAGCCGAAGCGGCTCTCGAATCGGCGTTACGCCTGCGTCCCGATGCGGGCGAAGCACACTTGGTGCGTGCGGGACATCTTTATCGCTGGAAATCGCGCGCCAGGCCCTGCCCAATGATGCTCGGTTATTCGAGCTCAATGGATATATTGAGCGTCGCCGCCCGGGTGGGAATCAAGAAGAGGCGTTACGCAATTTTCAGCGCGCGATCGAGCTCGACCCGCGCAATGTTTTGTTGCTACAGCAGACCGCTATCAGCTACGACGATCTTGGCCGCTATGCCGACGAAGAAGCCGTCTTGGACCACCTGCTGGCGGTACGGCCAAATGACGTCGAGAGAAAGGCCAGGCGCGCGTTGGTGGAACTGGACTGGAAAGCCGATACCCAGCCCTTGCATAAATTGATCGATGAACTTCGTGCGAAAGATCCTGGTAAAATGCAAAACGTGGCCGATAGCTGGCTCATTTGCGCATTGGCAGAGCACGACCCTGTCGCCGCTGCCAATGCTTTGGCGGCGATGGGCGAAAACAGTTTTGGCAGCGCCGCGGTAAGATACAGCCGTCATTTCATGGAAGGTCTTATTGGTCGGATGACAAAAGACGATGCCAAAGCACGTGCCGCTTTCACTGCTGCCCGCGCAGAACAGGAGCAACAAGTCCGCGCACATCCCGATGACGCTGGTGCTCTATCCTTGCTTGGTTCAATCGACGCTGCCCTAGGGCGAAAAGAGGAAGCACTGCGCGAGGGCCGGCGCGCGGTTGAACTGCTTCCCGTGGAAAAAGAACCGACCGATGGCAAGCGCATGATCGTGGGTTTGGCTAGAATTGCTGCCTGGGTTGGCGATAAAGATCTCGCCTGCGAACAGCTTGCCGTCGCCATCCGGCGTCCGAGCGAGCTCAGCTATGGCCAATTGAAGCTGTACCCGTGGTGGGACCCGTTACGAGGCGATCCGTGCTTCGAAAAAATCGTCGCCTCCCTGGCACCGAAGGACAATTAACCGCGGATTACGCGGACAACACGGATGGGTAGGGCGCGACGAATCGCGTGTCCAATTGTAGGGCGTCTGTGTCAGACGCCAACCAAAATCCATCCATGACATCCGCAGCGGAGACGGTTTCGCCGATTCAACGATTCAACGATTTAACGTGGAGCAGCTACTTTGCTCGTAACGCCGCACGAAATTTTACGAAGTACATCAGTGGATAGCCTGAAGGTGATACTCACGACGGGAACTCACAGAAGTTAAATCAACAGGAGAAAATCAAATTATGAAACCTTCAAATATTCATCGGCCAAACTTACGTGATGCGTGGCTCCTACCGACGTTCATGATCGGTGCGTCTGGCCTTCTAATCGTTGTCGGGTTGGGGTTTGGGCTTTTGTCAAGAGCGCAGGCCACTAACGCCTTACCGCCTCCGGATCCAGCGCTGACGGGAAATTTTGGTCGGATGTTCCGTAACTTGCCACCGTTCGCGCCGCCCACGAATGCGGTTCGCGACGCTCTTATGGAACTCGGTAGTCCGAGCGGGATTATAGATGCGAACGACGATCTGGCAGCAGGCCCTGTGGCACTGATAACCGATCCCAACCTTCAACTGGTCAACCGAAATAATCCAACCCATACCGCTGGAGTAACGTTCTTCGGCCAGTTCCTTGACCATGATATGACGTTTGACCAGAGGTCCCGGCTCGGATTCCCGACGCAGCCCATCATTTCACAAAACGCTCGCACCTGCTTCTTTGACCTGGACTCCGTGTATGCTGGCGGACCAGACGGTAACCCGGAGCTATACGATCCGGCTGATCCAATCAAATTCCTGGTCGAAAGCGGTGGGCAGTTTGAGGACCTGCCGCGAGATCCAATTAACCACGTGGCGATTATCGGTGACCCACGCAACGACGAGAACATGATGATTGCCGGCATGCACGCGGCCTTTCTGTTGTTTCACAACCGTGCAGTGGATCTCATTCGATCACAAAATCCGTCGATCACTGACGTTCAAGCTTACTTCCAAGCCCATCGCCTGACCGTGTGGCATTACCAATGGATGATCCTTCACGAGTTCCTGCCACACGTTGTCCCTCAGTCGGTGATAGATGATGTGCTAACAAATGGTCGCCATTTCTATAACCCGTTACACAACCAGGCCTTTATTCCAGTAGAGTACCAGATCACCTATCGGTTTGGGCACAGTATGGTACGGCCCTCATATCGTGCCAATCTCCACGGCGATAATGGACAGCCGTTCTTTGGTATGATTTTCGACCCGGCGGGGGAAGGCAGCCCCGATCCGGTAGACTTACGTGGCGGCGCCAGAGCTCCGAGACGCTTTATCGGCTGGCAGACTTTCTTCGACTTCGGTGGCGCTTACAGTGCTGATGTACGTCCCAACAAAAGAATCGACACAATAGTTTCCACGCCGCTCTTCCGCCTTCCATTAGGGACGATCTTCAGTGGGATGCCGCCGGACTCGCTGATGCAACGCAATTTATTAAGGTGTCTGACTTGGCAGCTCCCCTCCGGTCAACGCATCGCGCAAGAAATGGGCATCCCACCACTCAGCAGCGCGGAGCTGGCTGAGTTGCAGACGATTCGTCCCGAGTTTGTCCAATCGACTCCGCTTTTCTATTACATCCTGAAAGAAGCTCAGTTGAGGGAGGATGGACTACGTCTCGGCCCTATGGGCGCGCGTATCGTGGCCGAAGTATTCATTGGATTGCTTCAGCTAGACCCTGACTCTTACCTTAGCGTGCAATCGAACTGGGTTCCGACGCTGCCCACACACGACGGAACACCGGAAAGTTTTCGCATGATCGACTTCCTGACTTTTGCCGGCGTGGACCCAACAAGCCGCGGTCAGTAGTCCTCGGCTATTGGCTATAAAGCGACATTAGTTGCCCCGTGACTGCGCTAACCACGAATCAACACTAATCGACACTAATCCGGTCTACTTCTCATCCTCGATTCGCCCTATTTCGATTACGCGGACGACGACCGGGACGATTTGGTTTCGGTTTGCTGATTGTTTCTAGTTTTCCGTTATCCGTGATATCCGGGTAATCCGTGGTTCTTGAGTCTCTCGGTATTTTCCGCGTAACGCAGCGCGGAATTTTACGAAGTACATCAGTGAACGGCTAGAAACGCAATCATCAAAGAAGAGGGAGAAAGAAAGATGCAGTCAATGAAATCGATCGTCTCTTTAATTCTTTCAGTGGTTGGTTGTGGTCTGGGATTGCTCGGCCTTCTTGCCGATTCCCAGTTGCTGGGCGCACCGCCTCGGGGCACGGGGGACGATAACGAGCCGGCGCCTTGTCTCAGCGAGGCTGTGATTCAGGTGACGGCAAGTCGTTCTCCAATAACTTTGGGAGAGTCTAGCGTGGTAAGTTGGTCCGTAAAGCTCCCGAGCCAATGCGGTGGGGTACACGTAAAGTTGAACGGCGTGCCTGTTGCAACAAGTGGAAATCAATCCGTTTCCCCGGTGCGAAGCATGGCGTTTACGGTTGTGGTGAGCGAAACACGACTCGGCGTGTATGGAGAGAAAAGGGCATTCACACGAGTCGAGGTAGGCTATCCGCCCCGGGTAGTCATCGACCCGAGTACCCGGGATCCCGTCCAGGTATTGATCGCGGCATTGACTGACTCGAAAAACGCGACGCAAACGATTGAACTATGCAACGTTGACCTTGATCTGACGGGACAGTCTGTCGTCATTGACAGCGGTCGGTCACTGATTGCATCGCCCCGTTGCGCTCGCGGCCCGCGCAGTCTTGGACCACGCATCTTCGTTACTGACGCCCGCCGGGAAGACAAGCCATTGTTCGTCATTCGCGGCGACAATGTCCTCTTTTCAGGGTTTCGCCTTGAAGGTCCGACGAGCGAAATCGGAGCTGGCGAGGAGCGTCGTGAATACGGGATACAGATTTATCCCTTCGAGTCTCCCGATCCGATCAACAATATCGAAATCTCGAATATGGAAATCTTTCACTGGAGCGGAGCGGGAATTTACGTCGGTGACAATACCGTTCAGGCGGAAAGGGGACGTCTGTTCAACACAAACGAGAATGCTGTACGGATTACGAACAACTTCATTCATCACAATCGGCACGGCGACGGCTACGGTTACGGCGTCGATGTAGTCGGTGGGGCATATGCCTTGATCGCGCATAATGTTTTTGACGAGAATCGCCATGCTATTGCCGGCGGTAGCAGCGACGGCAAAAAGGATTTTTCCGGCTACACGGCGCGCGAGAATCTGATTTTGTCCGGGGGCGGACTGCACTGTTCCGAACGGTGGTATAATGGGATAACTGGCTGGCGATTATTCAATTGCTGGCAAACCCATCAGATCGATATGCATGGCAACGAATCGAGACTCTTTCTCGGCGATGCATGCTGCGGATTAGCTGGGGAGACCATTCTCGTAGAACGCAACACGATTCTGTATACCAAAGGCTTGGCGATCAAGATTCGTGGCAACCCGGTGGATAAGGCCGTGGTTGATGGCTGTGTCTTCAAGCATAAAAGCAAGACCGACGCGATTGATCAAAATGGCGCCCCCGGTTGGCTTGGAGTATTTGGTGGCGATAACATTAGCAACCCGATCGATGTTCGTCCAAACAATGTATTCGATGCCGATCCGACAACCGAGCTGGCCAGCTGCGATTTTGTCGGTGGTCGACAACAGGATCAGTTCATGGCCACAGGTGTCACCTGGTGGGCCTTTTCAACGCTAACAAATCAGTGGCGTTATTTGAACACGATGCCGCAGAAGTTATCGGAGCTGCAACTGGGAGACGTTGATGGCGACGGTGTGTGCGATGTTACACTGAAACCAAGGCCGGGTGAGCTACTGCCAGGAAAGTACTCCAAGAGCGGCACGAGCCCATGGTTGCTTCGGGTGGTTCAGGGACCTCCCCTCCCGTGAGATGACGCTTACTTCCAGGCCCGCCGCCTCAAGCCATGACATCATTTCCAACCTTCCCACGTAATGCAGCGCCAAATTTTACCAAGTACATCACGAGTACTGGGGTATCTGGTACCTTATTGGTGTGAGTGACGGGATGCCACCAAGCTTTTTCAGTTAGGTTGTTTGTTGGTCTAGGAGTAACCAGATACTTAAGTAAGGGCGTTTGTACGACCGTTAGGCTCTAGGAGGAAACGCGATCAAACAACTAATCCTGCAATTCAGGCGCGACCACTGGCCCAAGGTTCGTTTCGGCTTGAGAGCTTGCACAATTACGGCGCTGCTGGCGGCTGGCGTGATATCTACTTCATGCACCAGGAATTTGACGGGTACCTACATGGCTGACGACGGGGGCGTTTACTACCTGCAGCAGTCTGGCAGCACGCTTTGGTGGGCCGGGCTAAGCTTGGATCGGGAACTCCCGGCGGATCACGTGTGGCATCGCGGCCTGCACTTTACCAACGTATTCCGCGGAACCATCAACAGCGATAACACGATTGTGGGAGAGTGGTCTGACGTGAGCCGCGGGCTGACACTAAACAGCGGCACGCTGACGGTGAAAATCGGCAGTTCTGGTGGCGTCACGCACCTCACGAAGCTGACGGCGACGGGAGGTTTCGGAGCCACCACTTGGATCCGAACCGACCCGCTGGACGACACAAAGTTCAATGGAACTACTCTTGATATCATATCCAGATTTGATGCCGTCCGCAAAAACAACGGCGAGACGATTCATCACAATTTGAAGCCCTACCGCGACGCAACCGTGTTCTATGGGCGTGTGGTCATTTCACATGTAGACTACATCGCCGATAATCACGGAGTTGAATCCGAAATTCCCCATGTCAATTACGATCCCCCGTTCGATCCGCCAATCCCAAACTTTCCAAACTTTGGCATCATAGACCGGACCTATCACGAGTTTTTTGTGGCGAATGCCGGCGATGCTGACCTCGACATGCGGCTGAAGGTCGATCTGGACAAGCTGGAGCCTGAGTTTTATACCACGGGTTGGGGAGGGCGTACTTATGGCCCAGAGATTTTCAGGCTCAAACTCAATGACGCTACTACTCACCGGAAGCTCAATTATGCAGGCAGTGACGCGTACATGGGAGCCGAGACCATCATGTTCTCCAGGAACCCCTCGCAGGACATTCTATTGCCAGGCTGGTCGGAGATGGACGGCAATAGCGTCCTGATCAATGGTCGCCCGATCAACGGCCCTACGCTGAGCCAGAACCCGGCGCCCGACTGCGATTTCGTTCAGCCCTGCCCGAACTTAGCCGGAGAAACTCCACAGCAGCTCCAAAGCAACTATCTGGATGCTCCAGCCGGGATCGCATTTGGCAATCTGATCTTGTCCGCATCCGGCAACGGTGTGCTCGACCGCTTCGGTATCGCCGGCAACGGCATTGGCACGTACCTGAGAGTCACGGGAGCTCTGGTTCTTGATTGCGGCCACCTTCCCGAACACGGTTACCCCTGTTTCGACGGCGATGATGATAATCCGGATGACGATAGTTCCGACGTAAGCACCCATCAGAATCAAGAGATCCACCCGGTTTATTCTATTGACGTCATCAACTCCCCGTTTCGACCGGAGGACATCGCCTTGCCGGCGCGGATGAATCTGACTGGGGCGTGGGGTGGCAGCGACGGGAGTACCTACTACGTGCGCCAGATCGGCAACACCATCTGGTGGCTCGGCCAGATGCGCGACCGGCAGCCCATGCAGCGTGGGACGAATTTTCCGATCATCGGCGCGAAGCAGCTTGCGCCGGCTTTCAACGCTGGCGATCCGCCTTGTCCGTCCCAACAATGTTGGGCGTTTGCCACTGTTTTCAAAGGGACTATCACCGAGTTTCCTATCGACACTGTGATCGAGGGCGATTGGGCTGGAGTGCCGCAAAGCACATCAGCAGGAAGTACCGGCGGGCACATGAAGTTCTTCGTCTTTAACCACAAGATCATCGTTTCTGCGACGCCCAGTATTTTCCCGGTGACCATCGAGAAAATGTATGAGCCCGAGGACACGACGCCGCCAGTCATCACGATCACTCAACCTGCTGCGGCCCAGTATCCGCACAACGCCACGGTCACATTCAACTATTCCGTGAGCGACGGGCCGGGCTCGGGGGTTCAGTCGTTCACCCCGCAGATGGACAACGCCGCCACGGTTGGCAATCACGGTCTGCAAAGCGGGCAGGCAATCAATCTTCTCACAGAGATGAATCTTGGCCAGCACACCTTCACAGTGAAGGCGATTGATAATGCCGGGAACGAGGATTCGTCCTCGGTAATTTTCACGATCGTCGCTACGCCCGACAGCATCAAGGACGATGTCAACCAGTTCTTCGCAATAGGCGCCATTCGGAACCATGGCCTGGCCGACTCGCTCCTCGCCAAACTGAACGCCGCTGCGAGCGCACGCGCCGTAGGCGATTGCGCAACGGCAAATAGCGACTACCAGGCGTTCATCAACAAGCTTTAGGCGCAAATCGGCAAGGGCGTGGACGTCGCGGCGGCAATGATCATGATCACGGACGCCCAGTACCTGATTGCGCATTGCCCGTGATGACTCAGCGCACCGGCCATCGCGTCCACGTTTCGCCGCCTCCGCCACGCCCTTCGCGGTGAGGCCACTAGAATGTTGAGTGGAAAAGTTCGCGATCGCGAGGGCGGGCTCGCCAGCACGCGAGGCGGGTGCCCTCCCCTACCTTTCTCGTGAGGCCTTAACGATTTGGGCGAAGCTGCGCGGATCGAGGCTGGCGCCGCCGACGAGAGCGCCGTCAATGTCTGGCTGGCTCATGAGTTCGCCTGCGTTTTCAGGTTTGACGCTGCCGCCGTACTGAATCCGGACGCGCTCGGCTGTCGTGTCGTCAGCCATTTGGTGCAAAGTGTGGCGAATGAACGCATGAGCTTCCTGTGCTTGAGCGGGCGTCGCATTGCGGCCGGTGCCGATGGCCCAGACCGGCTCATAGGCAATCACCGTTTCCTGCAATTCCTTTGGACTCAAACCAGCGAGACTGCCACGCAGCTGGATCGATAATATTTTTTCAACGTTACCTCGGTCTCGCTGCTCAAGAGTTTCCCCAACGCAAACAATGGGCCGCAGCGTTGCCTCATGCGCGGCGCGCACCTTGCGATTCACTATCTCATCAGTCTCACCAAATAGGCTGCGCCGTTCGCTGTGCCCGAGCACGACGTAATGCACAAACAAGTCGCGTAGCAGCGCAGCGCTGATCTCACCGGTAAATGCGCCACGTTTTTCCCAGTACATATTTTGCGCGCCCACCTTAATGTTTTGCGCTTTACCGAGCGATTCCATCACTTTTGCAATCGCAGTGAAAGGCGGCACGATCACCACTTCCACATCGGTGATGTCCCCCAAGTCCAGCAGCATCGACTCGACAAATCGCGCCGACTCGGCTTGCGTCATGTTCATCTTCCAATTAGCAGCGACGATTTTTTTGCGCATGTGATTTGGCTTCTGGCTACCCACTCAGAACTGAAAATAAATGAACGGTGTGTAGTGTGGCGGAACAAATAAGAGGACGACCGCAAAAGTGCAACCATAAGCCGCCGCGAAGACAGGGGCAGGCCATCGTCGCCAAGTTTCAGCAAACCATCGGCGCGAATTGAGCCAATGAATTAAAGCAAGAGCGCCAATCAGCAAAAGGAACCAGCGGTGGAAATGTTCGTTACCACCGCTGTGAAACAGGGTGAACTGCTTTAATATTGTTCCCGCGCTACCGAGGTCATGCGCGCGGAAAAAGATCCAGGCAACGCACACCGCATAGATCGTAATCGGCCAGGCAAGCCAGCGCATCGCCCGCGCTGCCCACTCAAGACCCTCGGTAAGGCGGATCCACTCGCGATGAATGAGGAGCGCGGTTCCATGTAAAGCGCCCCAGATAACAAACGTCCACGCAGCTCCGTGCCATAGGCCACCGAGCAGCATCGTGATCATGACATTGCGGTAAGCAAACCCACGCGAGCCGCGATTTCCGCCAAGCGGAATGTAAAGGTAATCGCGCAGCCAACTTGAGAGACTAATGTGCCAGCGTCGCCAGAAATCAGAGACGTTCCGGGCAAAGTATGGAAACTGGAAGTTGTTCGGCAATTGGTACCCCAGTAGCCGGGCAGCCGCGATGGCCATGTCTGTGTATCCAGAGAAGTCGCAATAGATCTGGGTTGCGTAGAACAGCACACCAATCCACGCGCTCATTGCCGTGAAGTTCGCCGGATGAGCGAAGTAGCGATCGACGGTCGGCGCAACGCCGTCGGCGATGCAGGCCTTCTTGATGAATCCCACCAGGAATAACATCACCGCTCCGCGCACATCGACATTGGAAAACTTCTTGGCCGAAACCAGCTGCGGCAAAAAGTACACGGCACGGACAATTGGCCCCGCTACCAATGGCGGGAAAAAACTCACGAACAACGCAAGATCGACAAAACTCGAAATGGGGCGCTGCTTGCCGCGGTACACGTCGATCGTGTAGCTCATCGAGTGAAACGTGTAGAAGCTAATGCCGACCGGCAGAATAATGTTGAGCGTGTTCACGCTCGCCGGTAAACCGAGCCAGGCCAGAAACCCGGACGCCGAAGAGATAAAAAAGTTAAAGTATTTGAAAAAAACCAGGACGCCGAGATTGACGCACACGCTGGCGGCAATCCAGAAGCGCCGCCATGCCGGACTTTCACGGCGTCCGAGCATTTGTCCGACGATGTAGTCCACCGTCGTGGACCCGAGGACTAAGAACGTAAACTTCCAATTCCAAGCCGCGTAAAAAACATAGCTGCAGAGGAGAAGCCACACCTTTCGCGCGGCGTTATTGCGCATCGCCCAGTAGACGATGAACACAACCAGAAAAAACCAGAGGAAACGAAATTCAACGAAAGACATTCGAACAGAGAATGGGATACGAAGTTAAACCGGTCGTAATTGATCGTTGATCACTTGATTTCGCCTGCTCGCGCAAGCTCCACAAAATTCGCCGCCACAACGCGCGTAAAGTCTTCCGCTCCCGACTTAGTCAGATGTTGTCCATCGCGACGTACGCTGCTCTGATAGAGATTCGGATAAACTCGGGGATTATTAAACGCCATCACAACGCCGGAGGCCCCTGTGCTTTCCGTGGCGATGTTAATTTGCGTTGTGTTTGGCGTGATCAAAAAGATTGGCGCGGCTCCAATATTCCTGACTTCTTGCGCGCACTGCCGGTAGGCCTCGACGGCATAGGGTGAAAGAGGATGTGTGCCGGCGTCTGTCATCGCAGCCGCGAGCCCATGCTCATACGCTGCGGTCTGGCTGGGAGACATTCGATTCGGTCTGGTGACGTAACCATCGCTCGTCGCTCCAAGGTAGCTCGCGCGACGTTCCTTTGTGTCGCGGCCCAAAAAAAAGTATAGAACATCAGCTGCTCGTGAGACGTTCGTATAATTTCTTTCAACCTGCGTCACATAGAACGTCAGCAGGCTACGCGTATTTGTCTCGTCTTTTTGACGCAGAACGATGTCGTGAAGCTTCGAGGGATTCGGCAGCCAAAGCGGATCAGTGCCGGCATCGGTAAGTTTTCGCAAAAGGAGCGACGCCCGCTTCCAATCGGCCCAATACAGCGCGCGGCGGCTGGTCTGGTTCTCGGGAGACCACTTCGTTTGCAGTTCATCGTATTCAATGAAAACCCATTTCAAATTGCGCGGTCTAAGGTTTAAGACCTGCTCAAGCAGATAAGCGGTTTCCGGCAAATACATGCCGCCAACACCGAAGTTGAAGCTGTGTGTCGGCAGCCCACTCTCCCGTGTGACACGATCAAAAATAGCGGGCGAGATCTGAAAGTAGACGCGGCTCGACCCAATAAAGAGTGTGTCAAATTCATCCTTATGCGCGGAGAAGAATCGGAATTTCTGTGAGACCCCCCCGTCGATTTCTGGAAACGGCAGAATCGCGTGTAGACTCACGCACGTTACAAGAAAGGCAGTTACAGCAGTGGCCGAGTTGGTCAGCGCCTGGATCACAGCCTTGCGACCCGTCGATTTGAATGGCGCTGGAGGTTCAACGTGAACCTTCGAAACGACCTCGCGAACCGGCACAGCTTATTTCCTGTCGCTTAACGCAGCAACGCCGGGCAATTCCTTGCCCTCCAATAATTCAAGCGACGCGCCGCCGCCGGTGGAGATGAACGTCATTTTGCCGGCAAGCCCGGCCTGTTTCACTGCGGTCACCGAATCGCCGCCGCCGATGATTGTCGTCGCGCCCGATTGGGCAAGCGCTTCTGCGATTGCAATTGTTCCCTCGCCGAACTCGGGAATTTCGAAAACGCCCAGTGGTCCGTTCCACAGAATCGTTTCGGCCTTGGCAATTTCTTCCTGGTAAAGTGCAATCGTCGCCGCGCCGATATCGACTGCCTGCCATCCATCGCTGATTCCATGCTGTGGCGAGAGCCGACTTGTGTTTCGCATGTTTGCGCCGGGACGAATTTCGTCTGCTTCCACTGCGTCAATCGGTAGCAGAAATCTTACGCCGCGCTTTTTCGCCAGCTCAAGAAGCTCGCGGGCCAAATCGAGTTTATCTGATTCGACTTTACTTGCGCCGACCGGAATCCCTTCCGCCTTTAGAAACGTGTTTGCCATTGCGCCAGCGATCAAAATGACATCGGCCTTTTCCATTAGCGCCTTCAAAACGCCGATTTTATCGGAAACCTTGGCGCCGCCTAAAATGACAACGAAAGGCTTGGCCGGATCCTGAAGGCCGTCACGCAGGTGTTTCAATTCCTTCTCCATCAGAAAACCCATCGCCGATTCGTTCACGAACTTTGTGATCCCCACCGTGGACGCGTGCGCGCGATGAGCGGCCCCAAACGCATCGTTGACATACAGATCGCCGAGACCGGCGAGCGCCTTTGCAAAATTGGGGTCGTTCGCTTCTTCACCGGGCTGGAATCTCAAGTTCTCCAGGAGTGCAACGTCGCCGTTGTTCGTATGTTCGACGATTTTTTCCGGCACTTCACCAATCGTGTCGTGACTGAAAATTACCGGCTGATGGATTAGCGAGTGCAAATAATCGCCGATGGGACGAAGCGAATATTTTTCAACCGGCTTCCCCTTGGGCCGGCCAAAATGCGACATCAAAATGGTTTTCGCGCCGTGCTCTCGCAGATAGTTGATCGTGGGCAGGCTTTCGCGAATCCGCGTATCGTCCGTAATACGGACCTTCTGGCCGCGCAGTTCCATCGGCACATTGAAATCCACTCGGACCAACACACGTTTTCCGCGCACATCGAGATCACGAAGTGAAAGCTTCGTCATTTCCTAATTCAAAACGATTCCGAGCAGGAGCACGAGCAAGATTACGGGCGCTATTCCGCCAGCATTTCCATCAATTCCACGCAGCGATTGCTGTAGCCCCATTCGTTGTCGTACCAGCCGACCACCTTTACGAAACGGTTCCCAAGCGTAAGCGTCAATTGGCTGTCGAAAATGCAGGAGTGTGGATTGCCCACGATGTCTTGCGAAACGAGCGCTTCATCGCTGTATTCGACGACCCCTTTGTAGCTTTTAGCCGACGCAGCTTCTTTGAACGCCGCATTGATCGCATCCACGGTCGTGTCCTTCTCCAGCACGGCGGTGAAATCGGTCACCGAGCCGTCAGGGGTCGGTACACGAAACGCGCCCCCATTAAGTTTCCCTTTCAATTCCGGAATGACTTCGCCGATTGCCTTGGCTGCGCCCGTGGTGGAAGGGATGATGTTGATCGCCGCCGCTCGCGCGCGTCTCAAATCCTGATGCGGAAAATCGAGGATGCGCTGGTCGTTCGTGTAGCTGTGTATGGTGCTCATGAATCCATGCGCGATTCCGAATTTGTCGTGCAAAACCTTCGCTATCGGCGCGAGACAATTCGTGGTGCAGCTAGCGTTGGAAACAATCTTGTCCTTCGCGGGATCGAAGACGTTATCGTTCACACCGATACAAATCGTTACGTCCGGGTTTTTTGCTGGCGCGCTGATCAGCACTCGTTTGGCGCCTGCTTTTAAATGCAGTTCGGCTTTGTCGCGGCTGGTGAAGAACCCGGTCGACTCGAGCACCACATCAATGTCCAGTTTTTTCCAAGGCAGGTTCGCCGGATCGCGGTCCTTCAGAATTCTAATTTTGTGTCCGCGTACGATGATGTTTTCGTCGTCATAACCGATTTCGCCGTCAAATTTGCCGTGCACTGAGTCCCATTTGAGCAAATGCGCCAGGGTGTGCGTATCGGTCAGATCGTTGATGGCTAGGACTTGCTGGACTTGTTTTTGCGTCATTGCGCGAAGGACGTTGCGTCCGATGCGCCCGAAACCGTTGATTGCGTAGTTGGCCATAGAAATAATTAAAGGGTTAAAGGGTTGAAGAGTTAAACCGTTACGCGGAAAAACATCAACGTCCAACTCCGAAGCGGTGGTATCGGCATCTTGCCGATCGGAAATCGGCTGGAAGGCGATGCCACGGCGGGAGTTGAGCGCTGCCGCTTAAGCGCTGAGCGTTGCATTGTGAGAGCCTGCATCGCTTTACTTATTGCCTGGTCAGTCTTTTCGCTTCAGACCGTTCACGCCAGCCCGACGAAAACGATTCTCGTCCTGGGTGATAGTCTTTCTCAGGGTTTCGGACTCACGCCAGGCGAAGCCTACCCGATGTTGCTCGCGAAGAAGTTACGCGCTTCCGGCCTGAATTTTCAGGTGACCAATGCCAGCGCGGCCGGGGGCACCACGGAAGGCGGCTTGCAGCGGCTCCCGGCTCACTTGAAACGCAAGATCGACATCTTCATTCTGGAGCTCGGGATCAATGATGCTTTTCGAGGAGTGCCGGTCGATCAAATCCAAAACAATCTTCAGCAGATCATCGATAAGGTGAAAGCGCGAAATCCAAATGTGCGAGTTGTGATCGCCGGAATGCAATTACCCAATTACGCGACCGACGATTACGTTGCTGCGTTTGGCAAAGTGTTTGCCGATCTCGCTACCAAAAACGGCGCGGCACTCGCACCGTACCTTCTGCAGAACGTGGCAGGCAATCCCTCAATGAATTTGTCCGATGGAATTCATCCAAACGCAGCCGGCCAAAAGATTCTTGCCGAAACCGTCTGGCGCGTGCTCGAGCCCGTAGCGCGGGAAGTGGTCACTCCGTCATCCCGAGCGGAGCGAGGGACCTCGCCAGCAAAGTCTGGATCACACTGATCACAGCGAAACTACGCCATGTTTTGTGAGATCCTTCTCCCGCGACAGCGGGATCAGGATGACAGCGCACACAAGGCAACCGTTGCGCAGGTGTGGAACGTTAGTTAAAGAAAAGTAAGAAAAGATGGACCCTGCACGACCAAACGATCCTGACCCAGCCGACCCATTCAGTCCTGAGCGGGCCGATCACGCCGTCCTGGAAACGATCGAGATCGCCACCGAAGGCGAAGATTGCGATGATTGTGTGCGCAAGCTGCGACCGGTGCTGAAGAAAATTGCCGGCGTGAAAGATGTAAAAGTCGATCTGAAGCATGAGCGTGTCATCGTCACCTTTGACGCGCGGAAGACGCATCCGCCCGATCTTCACGATGCAATTCTGAAAAGTGGTTACAAACCGGGACCGACGGCTGATTAAATTCGCGTCATCCTGAGCGGAGCGCAGCGAAGTCGAAGGATCCCGCGGAATAACGTAAGGTCCCGCAACGGGATTCCTCGACGTCGCTCGGAATGACAAATCACAGCGCCGGTTGCTGCTGCGTGAGGCAATGAAATGCGCCCAGTCCCCAAATCAGTTCGCGGCAATCAATCCCGATAACGCGGCGATTAGGGAAACATTCGCGAAGAATCGACAGTGCAGCGTGATCGGCAGGGTCGGCGAATGTTGGCACCAACACGCAGGTGTTTGCGATGTAGAAGTTCGCATACGTAGCCGGCAGCCGTAACCCTTCTCGGATGATCCTCTTCGGCATTGGAAGCGTAATGACCTCAATCGCGCGCCCGCCACTTTTAAACGCCTGCAGGCGCGCGAGATTTTTCTGCAGCGGCTCGTAATTTTCGTCGTCGCGATTTTCTTCGACAACTGTCACAACGGTCGATTCGGAGACAAACCGCGCCAAATCGTCGATATGGCCGTCCGTGTCGTCGCCAGCGATTCCGTCGCCGAGCCAGAGAATATCGCGAACGCCCAGGTAATCCCGCAGGCGTTGTTCGATCTCTTCGCGCGAAAGATTTGGATTCCGATTTTTGTTTAATAAACACGACTCGGTAGTAAACAGCGCGCCTGCGCCGTTCACATCAATCGCACCGCCTTCCAAAATCATGCCCGGATAAAACACGGGAACATCGAGGATTTCTGCAACGCGGGTTGGCGCAACTTCATCCAAATCGAATGGCGGATATTTGTTTCCCCAGGCGTTGTAATCCCAGTCCACGATCGCAAGTGGAGCCGGCGCGCCCTCGCGCCGCCCACTTTGCCGCGGCTCGGGGGCGAGCCGACTCCATCGTTCATCACGCGTCAGAAATATGGGACCGTGATCGCGGCACCAGGGCTCATTTGTTGGAACGAGATAAAACGAGATTCGTTCTGTCGGTAATCCGCGTATCACTTCGCGCGCTTCGGCTTCATGCGCAGCATTGCAGACATTGATGCAAACTTGCTCCGATTCGATCAGCGCCTCGACCATCGCTCGCAGCGCGGGCATGACACGATCGAACAAATCAGGGAAACTGATTCCTTCGCGACGCGGCCATGAAAGCCACGTTGCCGCGTGCGGTTCCCATTCCGCCGGCATGCGATAACCGAGAACTGCTGGAGTTTGCGAAGGTTTTTCCATGGACGCCAACGTTCAACGCCCAATCCGCCTCCGCAAGGCTACGGCGCGACAGGCGCTCAACATCCAATTCGAAATTGATATGGATTGAAGGCGATTCCGTCCCTAAGAGGTTCGCGCAACCGCAGGCTTGTAAATCGCACCAACGATGACGCCGGTCACGATCATCTCGATGAAGCCGCCGATACTTGTCAGCACTAGAAACTTCGCCGGAAAAGGCTGAGTCGCATAGATCGCACAGCGCACACTGACTCCCAGAATCTCCAACATGATTCCGAGCCGAACACCGGCTGCGATCCCGCCTCCGGCGAAACCGCTGGCGTAAATCATAACGAACGCGAGCGCCAAGCCCGCTTGACCGATAACAATCCAGTGAAACAGGCTCATCATTTCTTCGCGCGGACGAAAGAGACTTTGTGCTTCGGCGAAAACATCTTTCAGCAGCACGCCATTATAAAACCAACCCCACAAGAAAATGAAGATAAATGCCGCAATGAACGCGAAGCTGAATCGCTTCATGAATCAGAATCTACCTTGCGACCGGTGAGCTGGACTTGTAGATCGCGCCGATGATTGCGCCGGCGATGGCAAATTGGATCAAGTCGCCGGCGATCCACCCGGAGAGGATTTTCGTTGTCAACGGTTGGACTGCGAACGAAATCAAATCTGCCCCGGCATACACCAACGCCACCAGGAATCCCAGCATCGCGCCGGCGCCTGCGCCGCCCCCGGGAACAAACTTTGCGCAAAGCATGGTGAGAAAGAATGCCATCACGACGTGACCTAAAACGAGCCATGGGAAGTGATCCTTAAAATCGGCTTCGGTTCGGAAAACCGCTGGCACTTCTTGATGCGCGCCATGCATGAGCGTCCCGTACCACAGGAAGCCAAATAAAAAAAGGAAAACGAAGGCTACTACGAATGCGATGAAAAATTTTTTCCAGTTCATAATTTCTTTCTGTTGAGGTTCTTGTTGAGTGCCGCGGGAGTGGAATCCTTGATCGCAAAATCGCGGGCCGATGTCTATCTCAAATTTTAGGGGCGAGCAAGGAACGACTCCTTCCCACCCGTCGCGTCCTTGACGGCTAGCAAGCCGTCACTCCTTGAATCTGCAACCCAAGTTTGCGCAAAAGAGCTACATCTACATCGGCTGCTGGATTTTTTGCGGTCAGAAGTTTGTCGCCGTAAAAAATCGAATTCGCGCCTGCAAAAAAACAGAGTGCCTGACCCTCGCGTGAAAGCCGGGTGCGCCCAGCCGCCA
>WNGQ01001609.1_pt1 | contig 23331 bp, 15 predicted proteins | sample 5407661 | NCBI WGS metagenome assembly WNGQ01 (sample SAMN13153382, study PRJNA577476) | soil metagenome | isolation source: 60 cm soil or saprolite under Garry oak tree replicate 2 | place: USA:California | collected 2016-06-15 | reverse complement strand
TCACGACCTCGCCCCCCACGGGCCGATCGCCACGAGCCTGGGCCGCAGGCATGCCCGCCCGCCGCCGCCCGCCACGGTCCCTGGCACGGGCTGTCCGGCCGCCGCGCACGTCACCAGCAGCACGGTCCCGGTACCTGGATCGACCGCGCCGCCCAGGCCGGACAGGCCAGACGCGCCCGACTGGTCAGCGAAGTAGTGCGGCCAGGGCAGCGACCTGACCGTCCACAGGATCCGCCGCTGGGCGACGTTGTATCCCCAGGCCGCGCCGCCGGACCCCGGGTCGAGCCCGAGCGCGACGCCGGCCCGCACGCCGTAGACGCCGGGCGGCGTCGCCGCGGCGCCGTGCTGCTCGCGCAGGGTCACCGGGTCGAGACCGGTCAGCGCCCCGGCGATGTCGGCATACAGGACCCGCCGCACGGGGTCCGCGGCCTGGACGACGGCACCAGGTCGCTGCCCGGTCATATGGCCGGTGGCCAGCCTGTACGAGCTGAGCCCGCCGCTGCCGGAGAAGACCAGGACGCCGTCCGCGACGCCCGTCAGCATCCCGCTGAACGAACCGCTCGGCGGCCGGATCAGCCGTTCCGCGCCCGTGCGCAGGTCGATCTGCCTGACGGCCGTCACCGGCGCGGTGCCGACCACGCCGCGTGCCGAGACGGTCACGTAGAGCTTGCCCCCGGCGACCCGCCAGGCCTGCTCGGCCGGGCCGGTCGGGTCCCGCCAGACCGCCCGCCCGGTCCCGTTGGCGTAACCGGCCACCGACGTCGCGCCGACGATCACGGTGTGCCGCCGGCTCGCCCAGGCCGCGCCGCCGGTGCGTGCCGCCGGATACGTCCGGAGCTGCTTGCCGGTTACCGCGTCGAGCACGACCTCCCGCCTCGCCGCGACCGCCCCGGAAACAGCCACCCCGGACACGGCCGCCCCGGACACGGCCGCCCCGGACACAGCCGCCCCGAACGCGCCGACCTGACCAACGCCGGCAGTGGCGTCGACAGCCGTTGTGACCCCGATGGTGACCACGCCGCGCCAGGCCGCGACCGACACGATGGCCGATCCGGCGGGCAGGCCGTCCAGCGTCTCGGCCCATCGCGGCGAGCCGCTCGTCACGTCGTACGCGCTGAGCGTCAGTCCGAAACCGATCACCGCCACGCCCTCGCCCGCGGCGGCGTAGGCCTGGCCCTGGCTGAGCACCGTCCCCTCGACGCCGTCCTGCGCGATCCACGACCCGGGCAGCGGCCGCGACCAGCGGACCAGCGCTGCCGGGCCGCACCGGTTCTGGCTCCCCCGGCACGACCCGGAACCGGTCCGCGCGGCGATGCCGCCCGTCACCAGCACCGCGACCACGAGGACCGCCAGCACCGCACGCGGCACGGGCACGCTCGCCAGCCGGCGCTTCACGTCCAGGATCATCCCCTCTCGCGGTGGGTCGCCCGCGGATGCGTCGCGGCAACCCGGACCGGGCACCGATGTGAGCGCGGCTCGGTTGACGTCGCGCCGCCCGGCGCAAGTAGCGTTGGCACCCAGACTGGCACGTGACTGGAAACGACGTTCACGCTAGGAGGATTCATGTCCGACCGGGCTCCGCTGCCCTACGACTTCATGCCGCAGGTGCCATCTTTCACCGTCGAGAGCGACGACGTTGCCCAGGACCAGCAGATGGGCGATAACCAGGTATACAACAGCTTCGGCATGAGCGGCCAGAACATATCGCCGCAACTGCGCTGGCACGGCTCCCCGGCCGAGACCAAGAGCTTCGCCGTGACGTGCTACGACCCCGACGCCCCGACCGGCTCGGGCTTCTGGCACTGGCTGGTGCTCGACATCCCCGCATCGGTCACCGAACTCCCGGCCAACGCGGGCGCGCCGGGCGGCGGCGGGCTGCCGGCCGGCGCGTTCTCGGTCCGCAACGACTACGGCACCAAGGACTTCGGCGGCGCGGCGCCGCCGCAGGGCGACCCGCCGCACCGGTACGTGTTCGCGGTGCACGCACTCGACACCGACTCGCTCGGGATCGACTCCGACGTCTCCCCCGCGGTGGCGGGCTTCAACCTGCGCTTCCACACCATCGCCCGGGCACTGATCGTGCCGGTCTTCGGTCACTGACGCAGGCCTGCCGGCTCACACCAGCGGGCTCTTTTTCGTTATTCAACAAACAAGCGGTGGCTGGCCGTGCGGGAAGCCGGCGGCCGGGCTCGGGCGGTGGCACGCCGGCGGCGGCCGGTCGCACGCCGGCGCGGCCCGACAGCCGCGCGCATCCCGCTAGTCCCGGGTCAGCCGAGGCCGGCCAGGACCTCGCGCTCGCGGTCGGGGTCGAGGCCGTGCTTCAGGCCGCCGTCCCTGACCGGCGGGTCGCCCTCGGCCTGCAGCCAGCGCCACGTGTCGGCCACGGTTTCCTGCACCGGGCGGCAGGTCAGTCCGGCCGCGTAGATCGCCGAGACGTCCCCGTCGTGCACGGCGGCGTCCTCGCCGTCGGGCGGCACCCAGACCGGGAGCTCGATCCACGGCTGGATCCCGGCCGCCTCGATGACCTCGGGGTCCACCCAGACCAGGCGAGCGTCCGACCCGGTCGCGGCGACGGCGGCGCCGAGCAGGCTCTCCATCGTGGCGTGCCCCGGCCTGCTGACCGCGTTGAACGCGCCGCTGATCCGCGCGCCCGCCGCGTGCAGCAGCCAGGCCGCGAGGTCACGGCAGTCGATGTACTGGATCGGCATGTCGCGCGGCCCGGGCGCCAGCACGTCGCCGCCGCGCTCGATCCGGCGCAGCCACCACGGCATCCGCCCGACCAGCTCGTACGGGCCGAGGATCAGGCCGGCCCTGGCGAGCACGGACGGGCCGTCGAAGTGCTCGAGAACGGCCAGCTCGCCGCCGCGCTTGGCCGCGGCGTAGTCGTCGGCCTGCTCGCTCGCCGGGTCGCCGCCGGTGACCGGCGCGCTCTCGTCGGCTCCGGCCGGCATCGGCCACCGGTAGACCGACCGGCTGGACACGTAGCCGTAGTGGCCGGCCCGCCCGGACAGCAGCGAGGCCGCGTCGCTCACCACGCGCGGCGCGCGGCTCCAGGTGTCGACCACGGCGTCCCAGGTGTCGCCGGCGAGCGCCGCGCGCAGTTCCGCCTGGTCGGTACGGTCCGCGCGGCGCGCCCGCGCGCCGGGAACGTCCTTGCCGCTGACGCCGCGGTTGACCGTGGTGACGTCGTCACCGCGGGCCAGCGCCGCCTCGACCACGGCGCGTCCGACGTGGTGCGTCCCGCCCAGCACGAGAACTCTCATGAGCCCATCTTGTGCGACGACGGCTGCCGTGGTCGAACATGTTCATTTACGGCGTAGTCGGCGCCGGCGGCCTCCTCGAGGTGCAGCCTGGGCACCACCGGCTCCAGCCAGCGCGGCATCCACCACGCGCGCCTGCCGAGCAGCGTCATCACCGACGGGACCAGGACCATCCTGACCAGGGACGCGTCGATGAGCACGGCGAAGGCCATGCCGATGGCGAGCATCTTGATGGTGGGCTCGGAGCTCAGCACGAAGCTCGCGAACACGGCCACCATGATCGCCGCGGCGGTGGTGATGACCCGGGCGGTGGCGCCGATCCCGATGGCCACGCTGCGGTGCGGGTCGCGGGTGGCCATCCAGGCCTCGTGGATCCTGGACAGCAGGAACACCTCGTAGTCCATCGACAGGCCGAACACGATGCAGAACACCAGCATCGGCACGTAGGACGGGATCGGCAGCGTGGTCTGCAACCCGATCAGGCCGGCGCCCCAGCCCCAGCCGAAGATCGCCACGATGACGCCGCAGGCGGCGCCGATCGACAGCAGGTTGAGTATCGCCGCCTTCGTGGCGATGACCACCGACCGGAACGCCATGGTCAGCAGCACGTAGGAGATCGCGATCACGGCGAGGATGAGCCACAGGATCCGGCTCGTGACCCGGCTGGTGAAGTCGACCGCGCCGGCGGTCGTGCCGGTCACGTACGTCGTGACGTGCTGCCGGGGCAGCACGACCTCGCGCAGATGGGTGACCAGGCTGGTGGTGGCCGCGGCCTGCGGGCGGGTCGCGGGAATCACGTTAAGCACCGCCGTCGTGCCCGCCTTGTTCACCGCCGGCGGACCGACAGACGCCACGCCGCGGGTTCCGGCCAGGCTGGTCCGCATGCCGTCGAGCAGCGAACTCGTCGCCTGAGCGGACTCCCGCGGCAGCTTGACCACGACCGTCAGCGGCCCGTTCACGCCGACGCCGAAGCCCTGGGAGATCAGGTCATAGGCGCGGCGGTTGCTCTGCGACTTCGGGTTGGTCCCGTTGTCCGGCTGGCCGACCATGATCGACAGCAGCGGGATGGCGAGCACGAGCAGGACCGCCACGCTGACCACCGCCCACGGCCAGGGCCGGGCGCTGACCCGCCTGCCCCACCGCGCGAACGCGCTGTTCTCGTGCTGCGCCGCGGTGACCGCGGCGGTGCGCGTCGCCTGCTCGCGGACCGAGATCCCGGCCTTCCTGGCCCGCAGCCGCGCGAACAGGCTCCGCACGTTCCCGCCGACCACCCCCATGAACGCGGGGACCAGGGTCAGCGCGACCAGCATCGTCATTGCCACGACCGTCGCGCCGGCCAGTCCCAGCGAGCCGACGAATGTCACCCCGGCGATGTACAGGCCGAGTATAGAGATCACCACGGTGCTGCCGGCTACGACGATCGCCGCGCCCGAGGTGCCCTCGGCATGCCGCGCCGAGGCGACGACGTCCATCCCGCTGTCGAGCTGCTCGCGGTGCCTGGCGGTCAGGAACAGGCCGTAGTCGACGGCGACGCCGAGACCGAGCAACGTCGCGATCGTCGGCGCGGTGGTCGGGAACGTGGTCGCCGCGGCAAGCAGCCCGAGCAGAGACAGCCCGGCGCCGACGCTGAACAGCGCGGACACCAGCGGGACGGCGGCGGCGATCAGCGACCCGAACATGAACAGGAGCAGCGCGAGCGCGCAGGACAGTCCGATGACCTCGGAGTTGACGTCGCTGGTCTGCTGGCCGATGTTGCCGGCCCCGGCGCCGTAGTCGACCCGCAGCCCGGCGCTGGCGGCCGGCGCGACCGCCCTGTTGAGCTGGTGCAGGTAGGAGGTGTCCAGCGAGTACGGGTTCACGCTCCACGACACGCTGGAGTAGGCGATGCTGCCGTCCTTGGACACGGCGCCGGCCTTCGGCGCGGCGAACGGGCTGCCCGCGCTGATCACGTGCGGCAGCTTGGCGACGTTGGCGGTCGCCTCGTTCACCTCGCCCTTCCTCGCCGTCACCGTGCCGGTCGAGGCGTGGAAGACGATCTGGCCGCCGTATCCGCCCTGCTGCGGGAAGGTGCTGTTGAGAACGTCGAGCCCGATCGCGGAGCCGGTGCCAGGCACCGTGTAGTTGTTGACGTAGCCTCCGCCGAACTCGTGCTTGGCGCCGAACAGGCCGCCGAGGATGATCAGCCAGCCGACGATGACGACCCAGCGCCGCCGTACGGCCAAGCCGCCGAGCCCCTCCAGCAGCCGATTCACGGTCAACCATCCTGCGGGCCGGCCACCCCGCCAGCCTCACCCGCGCGGGGTGATCCGCCGCGCCTCCTGCCTGGCGGGGGCCGGCGTCCCCTACTGCCGCGGGAGCGAGGCGATGTGCTGGCCGCACGACGACGGGTCGTAGCCCGGCAGGCTGGCGAGCTGGTCGAGCAGCCAGCGCGAGCGGAGCACCTTGATCAGCGCCTGTATCTCGCGGGAGGCGGCCCGGCCGGCCGGGATAACCAGGTCGAAGCGTTCCGCGGCGAGCGGGACGAAGCCGAGCCCGTACGCCAGCGCGGCCGGCTCGCAGGCCACCCCCGCGTCGGCGAGACCCGCGGCGATCGCGTCGGCCACCTGCAGGTGACCGGCCGCCGCCGTCTGGTAGCCGGGGACCCGCGCGCCGTCGATCCCGGCGTCGCCGAGCGCGCGGTCGAGTACCCGCCGGGCCTCGGCGCCTGGCTCCCTGTTGACCAGCCGCAGGCCGCGGCTGACGACGTCGCCGACACCGGTGACGTCGCCCGCCTCGGCGGCGCCCGTCCCGACCACCAGCCCTTCCCGCCAGGCGCTGAACCCGACCACCTCAGCCCCGGCGGCCAGCAGTTCGGCAGCGGACTCGGTGTTGTACTCGCCGGAACGGTCGCGCAGGTGCGCCCCGGCGGCGTGGACGAGGCCCTCGGCGGCCAGGCGCAGTGCCTCCAGGCTCGAGCAGGGCCACCAGCCGAACGCGATCGGCGGGTCGAGCAGGCTCAGCGGTTCGGTGAGCAGCGGCAGCGCCGGGTCGCACCCGGCGACCACGAGCGTCGGCCGAGGTGGTCCGATCGGCCGGACACGCGCGGACCGGGTCAGCGCGTGGATGCTCAGTGCACGATCCCGTGATCCACCCATCGTGGATCCGTCTGCTGGCTCCCCAGCGAGCAGGCCTCCCGCCGGCAGCAAGCCGACCCGGATCGCGGTCGCGCCGGAAAGCGGCAGCGCGACGAACGAGTCGCCCATCGGGGCGAGCGTGACCCGCGCTCCGCGCGCGCCCCGGCGGCCAGCCGCGCCGTCGTCGCCGATCACGCGGGCCGGCACCGGCTCGATCGTGCCCTCCGCGCCGAACAGCTCCTCGACGGTCATCCCGAGCGCCTGGGCGAGCGCCAGCGCGACGCGCAGCGACGGGTCGGACTGGCCGCTCTCGACCGCCGAGACCGCCTGGCGTGACACCCCGGCCATGCCCGCGAGCTGCTGCTGCGAGTAGCCGCGCGCCTGCCTGGCCTGCCGCAGCCTGGCGCCGCTGATCATCGGGGCACTCCGGCCCGGCCAGCCTCCTGGGCGGCCGCCGGCTGGCCCGCGGCGACCGCGGCCCCGTCCGGGCCGAAACAGGGCGGATCAACGGCCGTCAGCACCAGCTCGTGCCCGGCCGGCGCGGCTTCGGGCAGCCGCGCGACCAGGGTCGCGCCCGCGGCCCGAACCGTGAGCTCCCAGAGCGCCCCGGCCGGACGGCACGTGGCGACGACGCCGGCGAGCACCAGACCCCGGTCCGGGTGCCGGCCGCCGATCATCCGGTCCGGATGGATCCCCGCCACGGTGCCGGCGGGCGCGGGCACGAACCCGGTGTACCCGACCAGCTCGGCGACCCGCCGCGCGGCCGGCCGGACCACGACCTCGCTCGGCGTGCCGGTCTGCAGTACCTGACCGCGGTCGAGCACCGCGAGCCGGTCGGCGAATGCCTGCGCCTCGGCGAGCTCGTGGGCGACGAGGACCGCGGGGACGCCGCGTTGCGCGACCAGGGAGACCACCAGGTCGGTGAGCGTGCGCCGCAGGGCTGCGTCGAGCCCGGCGTACGGCTCGTCGAGCAGCAGCGCGTCGCAGTGCGCGAGCAGCAGCCGCCCGAGCGCGACCCGGTGCGCCTGGCCGCCGGAGAGCCTGGCCGGCATCGCGGCGAGCAGCCCGCCGATGCCCAGTGCGTCGGCCAGCTCGGCCAGCTCGGCGGGTTCAGCCCCGGCGGACCTGCCGTAGCGCAGGTTGTCCCGCACGGACAGGTGCGGAAACAGCCCGGGGTCCTGGCGGAGCAGCCCGACCCTGCGCTGCCACGGCGGCACGGCGGTCGCCGGCTTGCCGGTCGATGTCAGCACCCGGCCCGCCAGCGTGATCGTGGCCCGGCGCGGCGCCGCCAGCCCGGCGATCACCTCGAGCAGCGTGGTCTTCCCGGCCCCGGACGGCCCGAACAGCGCGAGCCGCTCCGCCGGCCCGACCGTCAGGCGGGCGCGGACGGTGAACTCGCGGCGGTCAACCTCGACGTCGGCCTCGAGCACGGGCGCTCCAGATGTAGGCGGCGATCGGCAGCGGCAGCGCGACGACGAGCAGGACGAGTGCGTACGGCAGCGCCGACGGCAACCCCGTCTCCTGCAGCGTCGTCCAGATCTGCAGCGGCAGCCCAGTTGGGTGGTAGGCGACGATGACGACGGCGCCGAACGCCCCCATCGCCCTGGCCCAGGCGATCGCCAGCGCCATCGCCATCCCCGGCGCCGCGAGCGGAACGGTCACCCGGCGGAACACCCGCCCCGGCGGGTCTCCGAGCAGCGCGGCCTGCTGTTCCAGCCGTGGGTCGACGCTGGCGAACGCCGCCTGCGCGCCGAGCACGTAGTACGGTGCGGACTCGTACACCTGCGCGATGACCAGGGCGAGGAACGTGTTGGTCGCCGACAGGTGCAGGTCGCCGAGCAGGTGCCCGATCGGCGTGTACGGGCCGATCATGAAGACCAGCAGCAGGCCGACGACCAGCGGCGGCAGCAGCAGGCTGGCCAGCACGCCGGTCTCCCACACACGCGGAAACGGCAGCGCGCCGCGGGCCAGCGCCCAGGCCAGAGGCGTGCCGAGCAGCAGGAGGACACCAAGCGTGACGGCACCAGACTCGGCCGACGTAATCAGCGGGTCGAACGCGCCAGGAGCGCTCAGTGAGCTGGTGATGCTGCTCCACGACACGTGCGTCAGCAGCGCGATGACCGGCCCGAGCAGCACGATCCAGATGATGCCGGTCCCGGCCACGGCCAGTGACCGGTTGGCGTAACGCAACCCGCGCGGAACCGCCGGCCCGCCGGGCCCGCCCCGTCCGGGGCCCGGCGGCACGACGGTGACCGGGCTAGCGGCCAAGCTCTTTCCTGATCAACGCCGGCACGGCGTCGGCCGGGCCGGTCAGCGCCGGCGTCAGCAGGGTGTAGCCGCCCTGCCTCGCGTAGAGATCCCGGCCTGCCTTGGACAGCACGTAGGCGACGAACGCGTCGCCGGCCGCCGCGTCCTTCGCGCCGCTGATCGTGGTGATGTCGAGCGTCAGCGGCGATCCGGTCTTGGTCTCGTTGCCGGTGATCGTGATCGACGCCTTCGCGTACTGGCCGGCGAACGACGCATCGCCCAGGTTGATGTCCGGCGGCAGGGCGATGTAGCGCAGGTGCAGCTGCTTGGCCTGCGACAGGTAGGCGCTGGCCGCGTCGACCTGGCCGGCCTGCAGCCGTGAGTCGAGCGCGGCTTCGTCGAAGATCTGGGTTGACTTCGGCGAGGCCGGCGGCCCGCCGAGGATCTTGGTGACCGTGTCCTTCGGCAGGTGGTACTTCATCTGCGCGAGCTCGAGCATGTAGATGAAGGCACGGCCCTGCGGGTCGGTGTTCGGGTCGGTCCGCCCGAGCTGGAACCCCGGCTGCTCCATCAGCGTGAACAGGCCGGCGAGCGGTTTCTTGCCGCTGGCGATCGCCTCGAACTGCGGCGCGTACTTGCTCGCCGGGTTGTACGCCACCACGATCGAGGTCGACGCGTACTGGATGAACCACCTGGCGAGCTTGGGGCCGAGCTCGGCGATCGGCTTGTCGCCGACGCTGATGAAGACGTTCGGGAAGATCGTCTTGGCGGCGATCTCGCCGGATAGCCCGTCGGATGGGCCCGCCGTGCCCTGGTAGGCGTACCCGGTCGCGTTGGCGAAGGCCGGGCCGAAGACCCGCTCGTTGAGGTACGTCAGCGACGCCGCGTACGCGACGTTGGCCGTTCCTGAGTGCTTGGCGTCCCCGCTGCCGCCCGAGTTGCCCGGGTTCCCCGAGCTGCCCGAAGAGCTGCAGCCGGCGGCGGCCAGCCCGAGACACGCCAGCGCGGCCATCCCGGCCATCCCGGCCATCCCGGCCATCCCGGCCATCCCGGCCCGCAGCCTGCTTCTTCTCAGCGTCATAACCCGGACGGCTCTTCTCAGCGTCATAACCCCGGACGATAGCCACTGTAGCTTGCGCGACGCAAGAACTCCCGTCATCGTGGGCAGCCTGCTCGCCGCTGACACCGCGGATGGCGCGCCCAGCCACGCTGGGTGGCATTCAGCGAGCGTTCAGGTTGGCGTGGTCGGCTGGCGGAGGCGGCTGGGCCTGCCGGACGGTGGCGGTTCGGGAACCGCGCGGCTACACCGGCCCGCGCCCCCTAGCATGGTCTCCGGCAGGCGCGCAGGCACCCCCCTCAGGTTTCCTCACGGCTAAGGCAGGTCAGCAATGGGCAAGGCGGAGCGAAACCGTCAGCACAGCGCCAGGGAGAAGATCGCCGCCCAGCAGGCTTCCGCGCGGCAGGCCGACCAGCGCAGGAAGGGCCTGGCGGTGGCCGGCAGCATCGTCGCCGTGCTGGCCGTCGTGATCGCGCTGATCGTGGCCAAGTCGCTCGGCGGGTCCACGGCCAGCGCGTCGGGCGCGAACACGGCGAGCTCGACCGTCGCGGGCGGCGTCAGCCATGACATCGCGTCGGTGCCGGCGACGACGCTGGACCAGGCCGCGGCCGGCCCGGTGTACCCGGCCAAGGGCAGCACCTACCCGCACGCGATCCGCACGATCAGGCCGAGGGGCCCGCTCCTGACCGCCAGCGGGAAACCGGAGATCGTCTACGTCGGAGCCGAGTACTGCCCGTTCTGCGCGGCCGAGCGGTGGGCGCTGTCGGTGGCGCTGAGCCGCTTCGGCTCGTTCTCCGGGCTGCGCCTGATCCACTCGAGCAGCACCGACACCGACCCGAACACGCCGACCTTGAGCTTCTACAAGGCGAGGTACACCAGCAAGTACCTCACGTTCCTGACCACCGAGGCCCAGACGGTCAGCAAGGCGCCGCTGCAGCCGCTGACCGCGCTGGACAAGACGCTGATGGCCAAGTACGACGCGCCGCCCTACGTGCCGGCCGGGTACAACGGCTCGTTCCCGTTCGTCGACTTCGGCAACAGGTACGTCATCGACGGAGCGAGCTACGACCCGTCGCTGCTCGCCAACCTCACCTGGCGGCAGATCGGGGCCGACCTCGCCAAGCCGTCCAGCACGGTCGGACAGGCGATCGACGCCGCGGCCAACCACATCACCGCGGCCATCTGCAAGATCACCAGCAACCAGCCTGGTGATGTCTGCACGTCAACCGGAGTCACCTCAGCCAGCGGGAGCATCTGATGGCAACACGGCAAACAGCCGGCAAGGCGGGCAAGCGCGCGACGACCTCCACCGCGAGGAAGCCCGCCCCGAGGAAACCCAGGGCGGGCGGCACGTCATCGCCAGCCAAGGCCGCCAGGACCGCGGCTGGCTCCAGCGCGGCGAAGCCCGGCAGGGCCGGCAGGGCCGCGGCTGACTCGGCGGCCAAGCCAGCCGGGGGCACGGCCGGCGCGAGCGCCTCACCGCCGCGGCGTGCGCTAGCCGGCCTCGGCGCGGCCTGGCGCGCCGCCGTGCGCTGGGCTGGCGGCGGTGTCTCGTTCACCGCCCTCGTCGTGTCCGTGCTGGGGCTCGCCGACGCCGCTTACCTGACCTACCAGCACTTCACCGAGTCGGCGAGCTTCGCTGGCTGCTCGGAGCATGGCGGGATCAACTGCGTGGCCGTGACCACGAGCGCGTGGTCCCATCTGTGGGTCTTCCCCGTCTCCGTGCTCGGCCTGGCCTTCTTCGCCTTGATGGTCGCGGTCAACTCGCGGTGGGGCTGGCGCGCGCCGTGGCCTGCCGTGCACTGGGCCAGGCTCGGCTCGGTGGTCGTCGGCATCGTGCTCGTGCTGTACCTGATCTGGGCCGAGCTGTTCAGGATCAACGCGATCTGCCTGTACTGCACGGGCGTGCACGTGCTCACGTTCATCCTGTTCGCGCTGATCGTGGGCCGGGCCACGTTCTCCGGACTCCGCGCAGTCCCCGACAGCGACTAGCCTGACTCCCACCGACGGCGCGGTTGCGCCCGGGCTGCCGTGGTTACGGCACGGGTTTGTATCAGGAAGAGGCGGAGCGGGACAGATGAGCAAGGCAACACGGAACAGGACGCGTAACGCCCGCGAGCGGATCGCCGCCCAGCAGGCTGCGGCCAGGAAGGCCGAGCAGCGGCGCAGGATGCTCATCGTCGGCGGCTCGGTCGGCCTGGTCCTGGTCATCGTCGTCGGGCTCATCCTGTACAAGAGCCTGGCCAAGCCGGGCAAGACCCTCGGCTCGGGCAACCTCCCCGCCGCGGTGGCGAAGAACATCACCAACGTGCCCGTCAGTACGCTGAGCGCGGTAGGCACGGGCCCGCTCCCCTCGACCGGGCTGCCGCTGAAGACCATCAGCGGCACGCCGCTCACCAGCGGCGGCAAGCCGGAGATGCTCTACATCGGCGCCGAGTACTGCCCGTACTGCGCGGCCATGCGCTGGCCGATGGCCGTGGCCCTGAGCCGGTTCGGCACCTTCGGCCCGCTCACGGGCATCCACTCCTCAAGCTCCGACACCTACCCGAACACTCCCACGCTGACGTTCTACAAGCAGCAGTACTCAAGCCCCTACCTGACGTTCACGCCGGTCGAGAACGAGAACGGGACCCACAAGCTGCTGCAGCAGACCACGAAGGCCCAGCATGCGCTCTGGGTCAAGTACGACACCACGCCTCAAGGCCTGGGTTACCCGTTCATCGACGTCGGCAGCAAGGTCGTCGTCACCGGCCCCCTCTTCGACCCTGGCGTGCTCAAGCACCTCACCTGGGCGCAGGTCGCGAGCAAGCTCAAGAACCCGAGTGACCCCGTCGCGCAGAGCGTCAACGGCGCGGCGAACTACCTCACCGCGTCGATTTGCAAGATGACGAACAACAAGCCCGCCAGCGTGTGCACCGCGGCCCCGATCCCGGCAATCGAGGGCAAGCTGTAGCCGACCGGGCGGCTGGCAGGCCCTGACCTGGCACGATGAACGGGGTCGGCTAGCCTGGACGGTCGATGCGATGGTGTCTGCTCACCGATCTCAGGCGGCCCGGCGCTTGGCTTGTCCTCGCGCTGGCCGCCGTCACCTCACTGCCTGCCTGCGGCCTGCTCACCTCAGGACCCGATCACACGTACTACATCAGTGCCTCGGGCGACGACTCCGCGGCAGGCACGTCGCCCTCGACCGCGTGGCGGACGCTCAAGCGGGCCGATGCGGCCAGGTTTCGAGCTGGCGACCGGCTGCTGCTGCGCGGCGGCGACCGGTTCATCGGCCAGTTGCGGCTCGGGTCCAACGACGCCGGCAAGCCCCGCAATCCGGTGACGATCGGCTCCTACGGCTCGGGGCGGGCGACCATCATCGGCGCCCGCCGCTCGGCCATCGTGGTCGTGGACACGGCCGGGGTCGACATCGGCAACCTCGTGCTGGTCGGCGGGCACTCGTCGGGCACGGGCTCGGCCGGGATACAGCTCTTCAGCGACCGCCCGGCGAAGCACAGGCTGCGCCACATCGTGATCCGCGCGGTGGACGCGAGCGGGTTCGAGACCGGCATCTCGATCGGCGCGCGGAACCCGGGCGCGGGGTTCGCCGGCGTGCGGATCAGCGACTGCGCGCTGCACGGCAACCTCGACGCCGGCCTGGCCAGCTACGGACCCCGATTCGACCGGGCGGCTCCGTCGTACGCGCACGCGGACATCCGCATCGTGCGCGTGAGCGCGTACCGCAACCTGGGCGATCCGGCCAACGCCCAGAGCAATACCGGCAACGGAATCGTGCTGGGCAGTGTCCGCGATGCCCAGGTAACGTGGTCCACCGCGGCCGACAACGGCGGAGACAACGCCGCACCGAACGAAGGCCCGATCGGCATCTGGGCCTATGACTCGTCCGGCGTGGTGATCCAGCACGACCTGTCGTACGGCAACCGGTCGGCCAGCCGCCGCGACGGCGGCGGATTCGGGCTTGACCAGAACACGTCGGGCTCCTGGATGCAGTACAACCTCTCCTACGGCAACGCGGGCGGGGGTTACCAGGTCTACTCGCCCAACGGCGCGGCGAACACCGGCAACGTGGTGCGGTTCAACATCAGCAGCGGCGACGCCCTTCGTACCATCAACGCCTCGGGGATCATCGTCGCCGGGCGCGTCTCGCGCGCGGCGGTGTACCAGAACACCATGATCATGGGCCCGCAGGCCGGCATCCCGCACAGCGCGCTCTGGCTGGGAGCGGTCAGCGGCGTCACCGCACGCAACAACCTCTTTGTCGTGGAGCACCCCGGCCCGGTCGTCATCGCGCTGCACGCGATGCCGCGATCGGCGGCGATGCTGCAGGGCAACGACTACTTCACGACGGCACCGCGCTGGCAGTTGCTGTGGGGGCTCGGGTCATCGTACGCATCGTTGCGATCCTGGCGGGCGGCGACAGGCCAGGAGCGGGTCGGGGGCAGGGCGACCGGCCTGGCGGTGAATCCGCGTCTGGCCGGCCCGGTCCTCGGGCTGGCCAGCACGTCCGCCACGAATACGGGCAAGGGCGCCGGCTTCGTCCCGCTCAGCGGGTCTCCCGTCGTGCGGGCCGGCCTGGATCTCAGGCGCCTCTTCCACATGAGCCCAGGGCGGGTCGGCTTCTCCGGCAGGCCGCTGCCCGCTGTGGAGCCCAACATCGGCGCCCTGACCGGAACCAGTCCGCCGCGCTCGTGATCGGCTCGGCCCGGGCCGGGCCGCGCAGCCGCCGCCGCTCAGCTGGCGCGGCCCAGGGTGCGGACGGTCCAGCCCGCCGCGAGCCAGCTGGGCGGCAGCACGTTGCGCCCGTCGACGATCCGGCGCCTGCGCACGATGGCGCCGAGCGTGGCGCCGAAGCATGGCCCCTCCCCCCTCGCGGGCTGTCGCGTCGTGACCCGGCTCGGCTCCGGGCAGGCGTGACCCAGGCCTCGAGAAGTGTGAGTGCAGGCGCGATTCAGGCCCGATAATGGCCTTGAACGCCGCACGGCCGCCGGCCGCGGCTAAGACGAGGCGCCGTCGCAACGCACCCGCGCGCCTGATGAGGTGACTAGCTGATAACCCGATGAGCCAAAAGCGCTATCGCCCGCCTGTTTCCCCTCGTGGGAGGCTATACCGGTTGGCCGTACGGGTCAAGACGGGTCGCCCGCGCCGGCGAGGCTGAAGTCACAGCCCGGCGAAGATTTTTGTTAGGCTAACGAACTTGGATGCTGAGGCGCGACCGGTTCAGCCGGACGAGACCCGCGCCTAGGCGGCGGGCGCTCGAGTAGCCGCTCCGGCAGGCGTCACGCGCGAGATCGCGGTCGCTGCGGGGCAGGACCAGCCCCCGGGGATGACCAGCCGCGGCGACCGCGTTGTCCGCAAGAACCAGCCCGGCGGGCCGGCCGCCGCGGGCCCGGCCTGGCCCGGCCTGGCCCGGCAAAGCGCAAGGAGCATGGATGACATCAGCAGCCGACCCGCACACGCGTTGGCTGCGGCGGCTGATCGGCTACTGCTGGCGCTTCCCGCGCCTGGTCATATTCGCGCTCGGCGGCTCGCTGCTGGCCACGGTCATCGCCGTGGTCATTCCGCTGATCCAGCGCGACATCGTCAACAACGCCATTCTCGCCAACCGCCAGCCGATCTGGCTCGGCGCTGCCGCGCTCGTGGCCGCGGCGATCCTGAACTTCGCCGGCGTCTTCACCAGGCGGTATCTCGGCGGGCGGATGTCGCTCGACGTCCAGCACGACCTGCGGACCGAGATGTTCGCCGCGCTGTCCAGGCTGGACGGAGCGCGGCAGGACCAGCTGCACACCGGCCAGATCGTGAGCAGGTCCATCTCGGACGTGAACATGATCCAGGGCCTGCTCGCGATGGTCCCTTTCCTTCTCGGCAACATCCTGCTGTTCTTCCTTTCCCTGGTCGCGATGGCGTGGCTTTCGCCGCTGCTGACCGTGATCGCGCTGGCGGTCGGTCCTGCGCTGTTCGTGATCTCGCTCGTGTCGCGGAACAAGCTATTTCCGGCCAGCTGGGACGCGCAGCAGCACGCCGCGAACGTGGCGGGCGTCGTCGACGGAGCGGTGACCGGCGTCCGGGTCGTGAAGGGCTTCGGGCAGGAGGAGCAGGAGGTGGAGCGGCTCGAGGCAGCGAGCCGGCTGCTCTACGCGGCCCGCGTGCGCGCGGTCAAGCTGATGGCGCGGTACAACCCTGCCCTGCAGGCCATCCCGGCGCTCGGGCAGGTCGGCGTGCTCGTGTTCGGCGGCTGGCTGGCGGTCCGTGGTGATATCAACCTCGGAACGTTCTTCGCGTTCTCGTCCTACATCGCCCAGCTGGTCGGCCCGGTCCGCTCCCTGACCGGGCTGATCACGCTGGGTCAGGAGGCCAGGGCCAGCGTGATCCGGGTCTTCGAGGTGATCGACTCGCGGCCGGTGCTGACCGAGCGGACCGGCGCCGTTGACCTGCCGCCAGGCACGTCCGAAGTCGAACTCGACGACGTCACGTTCGGCTACCTGCCGTCGCAGCCGGTGCTGCGCGGGCTGACGCTACGGGTACGGCCGGGCGAGACCGTCGCGGTGGTGGGGACGTCGGGGTCGGGCAAGTCGACGATCTCGCTGCTGCTCCCCCGCTTCTACGACGTCACCGGCGGCGCGGTGCGGATCGGCGGGCACGACGTCAGGGACCTGACCCACGACTCGCTCCGATCCGCGATCGGCCTGGTCATGGAGGAAAGCTTCCTGTTCTCCGACACGATCCGGGCGAACATCTCCTACGGCCGACCGGACGCGACGCAGGAGCAGGTCATCGCCGCCGCGCGCGCCGCCGAGGCCGAGGAGTTCATCCTGGCACTGCCCGACGGCTATGACACGGTGATCGGCGAGCAGGGGCTGACCCTGTCCGGCGGGCAGCGGCAGCGGATCGCGCTGGCCAGGGCGCTGATTACCGACCCGGCGATCCTCGTGCTTGACGACGCCACCTCGGCGATCGACGCCCGAGTCGAGGCCCAGATCCACGAGACCCTGCGGCGGGTGATGGCCGGGCGAACCACGCTGCTCATCGCCCACCGGCGGTCAACCTTGCGGCTCGCCAGCAGGATCGCCGTGCTGGATGATGGGCGGCTGGTCGATCTCGGCACGCACGACGAGTTGACCGCGTGCTGCCCGCTGTACCGGCTGCTGCTGGCGGGCCCGGGTGACGACGCCGAGGGCGTGGACGCGGGCGAGCTCGCCTACTACCAGGACGTGCCGGCCAGCGGCGACGGCCAGGCCGAGGCGGCGGAGGCCGTGGCCTCGGCCGGGCTCGTGGCCGACCAGGGCGAGCGGGGGCTGCATGGCCAGGCGAGCACCGCCATCGGCCGGGGCATGGGTATCGGCGCGGGCATGGGTATCGGCGTCGGCGGCGGGGCCGGCCGCGGCCGGGCAGCGGCGACGGTCCGGCCAGGCGCCGTGGCCGACGGCGGGATGCTGGCCGGCATCCCGCCCACGCCGGAACTTCTGGCCAAGGTCGCGGCACTGCCCCCGGCGGACGACCAGCCGGGCGTCGACCGCGCCCTCAGCCGGGCCGGGGACCTGCACTTCAGCCTGCGCAGGCTGCTGCGGCCGTTCGCGGTCGCGCTCGTGGCCGGCCTGATCCTGGACGGCCTGGACGCCGTCGCCGGCATCGCGCTGCCGTGGCTGACGCGGGGCGGCATCGACCACGGCATCGAGGCCGGGGCGTTCCGCGTGATCGCCGCGATCTCCGTCGCCGCCCTCGCCATCGTCGTGGCGGACTGGGCCGTCAACGCGGTGCAGACCGTCGTCGTCGGCCGCAACGGCGAACGCCTGCTCTACACCCTGCGCGTCAAGATCTTCTCCCAGCTCCAGCGGCTCGGGCTGGACTACTACGAGCACGAGATGGCCGGCCGGATCATGACCAGGATGACCACGGACGTGGACGCGATGTCCACGTTCCTGCAGACCGGCCTGATCACGATGGTCAACGCCGGGCTCACGTTCGTCGGCGTCATGATCGCCCTGCTGCTCATCAACGTCAGGCTCGGCCTGGTCCTGTTCAGCGTGCTGCCCGTGCTGGTCATCGTCACGGTCATCTTCCGCGCGAAGTCGTCGAGGGCCTACGCGGAGGCCAGGGAGAAGGTCAGCGCCGTCAACGCCGACCTGCAGGAGAACGTCGCCGGGCTGCGGGTCGCCCAGGCCTATCGCCGCGAGCGAGTGAACCAGGACAAGTTCGCCGGGCTCAGCAGCTCCTACCTGGCCTCCCGGCTGCGTGCGCAGCGCTACATCGCGCTGTACTTCCCGTTCGTCCAGGCGTTGTCGACGATCGCGGGCGCGCTCGTGCTGTTCGCCGCCGGGAGCGAGGTGCACAGCGGGGTGCTCACGGCCGGGGGCCTGATCGCCTACCTGCTCTACATCGACATGCTGTTCTCGCCCATGCAGCAGATGTCCCAGGTCTTCGACGGCTACCAGCAGGCCGCTGTCGGCCTGCGCCGCATCTCGGCCCTGCTCAGGACGCCGACCAGCACGCCCGCTGCCGAGCACCCGGTGACCGCGGGACGGCTGCGCGGCGACGTCGAGTTCGCCGGCGTGCACTTCAGCTACCGCGACGTCGGCCAGGAGGCCATTGCCGGGATCAGCCTGCGGATCGCGCCCGGCGAGACCGTGGCCCTGGTTGGCCAGACCGGCGCGGGCAAGTCAACGCTGGTCAAGCTCGTCGCCAGGTTCTACGACGTCACCGCGGGCCGGGTACTCGCCGACGGCGTGGACGTGCGCGACTATGACCTGGGCAGCTACCGCGGGCAGCTTGGCGTGGTGCCGCAGGAGCCTTACCTGTTCGCGGGAACGCTGCGCGACGCGATCGCCTACGGCCGGCCGGACGCGACCGATGCGGAGGTCGAGGCCGCGGCACGGGGGGTCGGCGCAATCGAGATGATTGCCAGGCTGCCCGGCGGGTTCGGCCACGGGGTCGCCGAGCGCGGCCGCAACCTGTCGGCCGGGCAGCGCCAGCTCATCGCGCTCGCGCGCGCCTACCTGGTCGATCCGGCGATCCTCCTGCTCGACGAGGCGACGGCCGCTCTCGACCTGGCGGCCGAGTCCGCGGTCATCAGGGCCACCGAGCAGCTCACTGCCAGGCGCACGACGCTGCTCGTCGCGCACCGGCTCAGCACGGCCGCACGCGCCGACCGCATCGTGGTGCTCGACGGGGGCCGGATCGCGGAGGTCGGCACGCACGCCGAACTGCTCGACGCCGGCGGCGCCTACAGCGCGCTGTGGTCCGCGTTCTCGGGCGAGGCCACCCTGGCCGCGTGAGGCGGCGGGTGAGCGCAGCGGGGGTCAGCGGGTTGACGCGTCGGCCAGCGCCGCGCCGGCCAGCACCGGCTCGGCGACGATCACCGCATCGTCGGCAGCCGGCGCGCCGGCCGCGATCGGCTCCGGTCCCGACCGCATGGTCCACACCTCGCGCGGGATCAGCGCGAGCGCCGTCGCGACCAGCGTGATCGCGGCGGCGCCGTACTGGGTCGCCGAAACCCCGAACCTGGCCGCCAGCGGCCCGGCGACCAGTGCGCCGGCCGGCATCCCCATCGTCGTGCCCAGCGCGTCGTAGGCCGATACCCGGGCGAGCTTGTCCGCCGGGATCTTGGCGGCCATCGTCACGGTCCAGAGCACCGCCAGCGTCTCGATGGCGACGCCGAGGACGAACGAGGTCACGCAGACCACCCAGAGCGGCAGCAGCATCGCCAGCGACAGGGGCGATATCGCGATCGCGCCGCCGATCAGCACGACGTACAGGATCGGCCGGCTCGGCGCCCAGCGCAGTGCGATCAGCCCGCCGACGATCAGGCCGGTCGCCTCGGCCGCGGAGATCAGGCCCCACGCGGCCGGACCGCCCAGGTGCGCCCGCGCCACGGCCGGGCCGAGCACCTGGAAGCCGCCGCACCAGGCGGCCAGCACAACGGTGAACTGAAGCACCGTGGACCATAGCCAGGTGTGCGACCGGAACTCCGACCAGCCCTCGCGCAGCTCGCGGAACATGCTCGGCGCGTGCTCGTGGCCGGCCGCCGCACCGGACCGCTCCAGCGGCGCCACCCGGATCGTCAGCAGCAACGGCACGGTCCCGAGCATGCCGACGCCGCACACGGCCAGCGCCCAGCCCGCGCCGAACAGCGCCACGCACTCGCCGGCCAGTGCGGCGCCGGCCATCATGGCGGCGTTCATGGTCAGCCTGCTGATCGCGCTCGCCTCGCGCATCTGCCCGGCAGAGACCAGCCGCGGCAGCAACGCCATCGACGCCGGGTAGAACAGCGCGATCCCGGTGCCGGTCAACAGCTCAAGCAGGACCATCACCCAGACCCCCGGGCGGCTGGTCAGCACCAGGATGCCGAACAGCCCCTCGCCGACTGCCATCATGACGTTCGCGGCCACGATGACGAGCTGCGGCGCGATCCGGTCCGCGATCACGCCGCCGATGAGCAGGAACACCAGCGAGGGTGCCGCCTGGGCGGCGATCACGTACGACAGGTCGGCGGTCGACCCGGTCGCGGCGAGTACCGCGAACGAGACACCGACGAGCGAGAACGTGGCGGCCATCGGAGCCACCAGGCGGTCGGCCAGCAGCAGCCGGAAGTTGCGGTTGGCGAGGACGGGGAAGCGGCGCCGCAGCGCGCGCGTAAACATGACAAGCATCCAATCTCATCAGGTGAGCGGCCGGCCCTCGATCCTATCTGCGCCGGTCAGGGGCACCCAACAGGTTTTCGGCCCGGCATATGGTGCCGCCACGAGGCCAGGCCACCGGCCGGCCGTATACACCGGTTGCAGGCCACCTGCGCCGTCTGAGTGGTCGGTTGCTCACTGGGGGGAGCGTAACTAAGCGCCGGAAATGCCCGGCGCCATCTGTGCAACCGCCGGCGGCGGCGCGGCATTCCGCGCAAACGACGTCGGCCAGTGCTCCGCCCGCGCCCGCCGCGGTTCGATCGAGCAGGATCCACCGATTGGGTCCGCAACGACCGTTCTGTAGAGTCTGCTTGCGGGCCATCGGCCGGCAGCGGCCCGAGGGCCGGCAGCGCAGCTATCGAGGAGGCCACTCGCTGATGAGCATCCTTGGCACCAGGGTCCTGCGGACCGAAGACCCGCGGTTCCTGACGACCGGCGGTGTCTACACCGAGGACCTGACCGACGACCGGCTCGACGGCGCCTGTCACGTGTTCTTCGTCCGCTCCCCCGTCGCGCACGCGCGGGTCGACCGGATCGACCTCAGCGCCGCGCTGGCCGCTCCCGGCGTCGTGGCCGCCTTTACCGGCGCCGACCTCGCCGGCCTGCCGAGCATCGAGCCGATGATGGCGGGCCTGCTCAACGCGAAGATGACCAGGCGGCCGCTCGCGACCGACAAGGTGCGCTTCGTCGGCGACCCGGTCGCGGTGGTCGTCACCGAGGACCCGTACCAGGGCGAGGACGCGGTCGAGCTGGTCGACGTGGACTACGACCCGCTGCCCGCCGTCGTGGACTTCGACGACTCGCTCTCGAACGAGGTCATCGTGTTCGAGGCCGCCGGGACCAACGTGGTCGCCCAGTTCGGCAACGCCGACAGCCTGAAGCCCGAGCTGTTCGACGGCTGCGAGGTCGTGGTCGGCCACACCTTCGTCAACCAGCGGGTCGCGCCGGCGCCGATGGAGTCTAGGGCGGGCGCCGCCGTCTGGGGCGACGACGGCAGGCTCACCAGCTGGATCCCGAACCAGGGCGCGCAGAGCACTCGCGAAGGCCTGGCCGAGATGCTCGGCGTCGAGGCGAGCCAGGTCAGGGTCATCACCCCGGACGTCGGCGGCGCGTTCGGCGCCAAGTTCGGCGCCGACCCCGAGCACGCCGTCGTCGCCTGGGTCGCCAGGCAGCTCGGCAGGCCCGCCCGGTGGACCGAGACCAGGTTCGAGAACATGATCGCGATGACGCACGGCAGAGCGCAGCGGCACGCGGTCACGATCGGCGGCAGCAGGGACGGCGACGTGCGCGCCTACCGGCTCGAGATCGTCCAGGACGGGGGTGCCTACCCGCGCATCGGCGCCGTGCTGCCGTTCCTGACGATCATGATGGCCACCGGCCCGTACTCGATACCGGATGCCGAGGCGGTCGGCACCTCGGTCGTCACCACGACCACTCCGGTCGGCGCCTACCGCGGCGCGGGCCGCCCGGAGGCAACAGCGGCGATCGAGCGGGCGTTCGACCTGTTCGCGGCCGAGATCGGCAAGGACCCGGCGGAGGTCAGGCGCCGGAACCTGCTGCCGCCGTTCACCGAACCGCACCAGACGGCGTTCGGCGCGCTCTACGACAGCGGCGACTACGCGGCCGCGCTGGACAAGGCGCTCGAGGCGGCGGGCTACCGCGAGCTGCGCGCCGAGCAGGCCAGGCGCCGCGCGAGCGGCGACGTCGTCCAGCTCGGCATCGGCGTCGCCTGCTACGTGGAAATCACCGGCGGCGGCGACGAGTCCGGCCCTCCGCAAGAGAACGCGACCGTCGAGGTCCACCAGGACGGCACCGCGACGATCCTGACCGGAACCTCGCCGCACGGCCAGGGCCACTCGACCGCGTGGGCGATGATCGCGAGCGAGGAGCTCGGCATCCCGGTCGAGAACTTCACCGTGAAGTGGGGCGACACCGACCTGATCCCGGTCGGCGGCGGAACCGGCGGCTCGCGCAGCCTCCAGCAGGGCGGCGCGGCCGTCCAGCAGGCATCCAGGGAGCTGGTCGAGGTGGCCAGGGAGCGGGCCGCGGCGGCGCTCGAGGCCAGCGCCGACGACCTGCGGTTCGATCCGAGCAGAAGCGCCTTCGCGGTGGCGGGCGACCCCGAGGCGTCGGTCAAGCTCGCCGACCTGGCCAAAGAGGAACGGCTGTTCGTGCACTCGATCTTCACCGCTCCCGGCGCTACCTTCCCGTTCGGCACGCACGTCGCCGTCGCGGATGTGGACACCCAGACCGGCAAGGCCGTGCTTCGCCGGGTGATCACGGCCGACGACGCCGGCCTGGTGCTCAACCCGCTGCTCGCCGAGGGCCAGCGGCACGGCGGCATCGCCCAGGGCGCCGCGCAGGCACTGCTCGAGGAGGTCGTCTACGACGCCGACGGTAACCCGCTGACGGCGAGCTTCGCCGACTACCCGATCGTGTCGGCGACCGAGCTGCCCAGCTTCGAGCTGGCCACCAGCGAGACGCCGACCAGCTACAACCGGCTCGGCGCGAAGGGCATCGGCGAGGCGGGAACGATCGGTGCGACCCCCGCCGTGCAGAGCGCCATCATCGACGCCGTCGCCCACCTCGGCGTCAGGCACGTGGACATGCCGGCCACCCCGATGCGGATCTGGCGGGCGATCCAGTCAGCACATGCCCAGCAATCAGATTCGGAGAGTGCGTGATGCAGGTCGAGCTCACCGTCAACGGCGAGCGGCGGTCGGACGATGTCGAGCCCCGGCTGCTCCTCGTGCACTACCTCCGCGAGGTCTGCGGCCTGCGGGCCGCGAACATCGGGTGCGACACCACCTCGTGCGGCGCCTGCACGGTGCTGCTCGACGGCGAGTCGGTGAAGTCATGCACCGTGCTCGCCGCCCAGGCCAGCGGCCAGGACGTCGTCACCGCCGAGGGCCTGGCCACGGACGGCGAGCTGCACCCGGTGCAGCAGGCGTTCCGCGCCGAGCACGGTCTGCAGTGCGGAT
>WNGQ01001791.1_pt1 | contig 23336 bp, 16 predicted proteins | sample 5407661 | NCBI WGS metagenome assembly WNGQ01 (sample SAMN13153382, study PRJNA577476) | soil metagenome | isolation source: 60 cm soil or saprolite under Garry oak tree replicate 2 | place: USA:California | collected 2016-06-15 | reverse complement strand
CGGCAACTATTTATTCACTCCGGTAAAGATCGGAAATTACACGATAACCGCGGAAGCACCCGGGTTTTCGAAGACAACGCAAACTCGTGTCCATTTGGATGTGCAGCAGCGACTTGCTGTGTCCCTAACGTTGAAACCTGGCGTCATAACCGAGACCATTACTGTTGATACGGCTCCTCCTCTATTGCAGACGGAGGAAGCATCTACCGGCGAAGTAATGTACACAAAAACCGTAAACAATACCCCGCTCAATGGGCGTAACTGGGTTTTTATTGCCCAGCTAACGACCGGCGTGGCTCCGCCGAGTGGTTCACGTGGTGCCGGGAAGGGCGACTTTAACGCCAACGGTCAGCGTGCTGAGCAGAACAACTTTATTCTTGATGGCGTGGACAACAATAATAACGTGGTTGATTTCCTGAACGGCGCGAGCTTCGTCGTACGGCCCCCGCCAGACGCATTGGCCGAGTTCAAGATTCAAACGGGCGCCTACAATGCTGAATTTGGACACTCGGCTGGAGCGGTAGTGAATGCAAGTATCAAGTCGGGAACGAACGCTGTCCATGGCAACCTTTGGGAATATGTTCGTAATACCGCCTTTGACATTCATGATCGTTTCGCCGGAACAGTGCCGGTACCGAATTATCAGCAGAACCAGTTCGGTGCAACTCTTGGGCTTCCGATCATTCGGAACAAGCTGTTCTTCTTTGGGGACTTTGAAGCAAACCGTGTGCTCTTTGGCGCCGCTGGCCAAACTTTCACCGTGCCAACCCTTAAAATGCGCACTGGAGATTTCAGTGAACTGCTGACTGCTACGAATAACGCAGGTGGCCAGCCGATCCAGCTCTACGAGCCAAATGCGACGAATAATGGGGCAACCCCGATTGCCGGCAACCGTATTGACCTGGATCCGAACCTTACCATGGACCCAGTCGCGCAGGCGATCCTTAATCTTTATCCAACCCCAAATCTGGGTTCGGCAAGTCAGACTCACGATAACCTAACTGCTGCGCCCCACGTGACGGACAATACCTTCCAGTGGGACGCGCGGATGGATTACAACCTCAGTTCTAGCGACCAAATGTTCGCTCGCTATAGCTATTCACATGAACCCCAGTTTCGCGCCGGTCCGCTCGGTTCTCCTCTCGATGGCGGGGACTTTGGTAGCACCGGCAACATATTTAGTTTGGGGCAAAATTTTGCCTTCAGCGAAACCCATCTTTTTTCTCAAGGTTTAGCAAATGAACTTCGATTTGGCCATAACTACGGCCACTTTGGGTTTCACCAAATAAACGCGGACACCAATGTTGCGCAGCAGCTTGGCCTAGGCGGAGTTCCGTTCGGCCCATTAAATGGTGGACTACCCCTGGTCAACATTACCGGCTACAGCCGCTTCGGGACTCCACAGTTCTACTTGTCTGACGAGCACTTGAACGTCTTCGAGATCCTCGATAACGTTTCCAAGAATGTAGGACGGCATGCTCTCAAGACGGGCGTTAGTTTTCAGAAAATCCGTTTCTCGACCGAGCAGCCTACCAACCCTCGTGGCAACTATAACTTCACGGGGCAATACACTTCACAAGTGGGCACCGCGAACACCGGGTTTGGTGGGGCGGACTTTTTATTAAACCAGATGAACAACGCCGGCATCTCCAACTTGTTTACTACCAACGATGCTCGCTGGGACCGGGCAGTTTATTTCCAAGACGACTGGAAATTTAATCGAAGACTGACCGTTAATTTGGGACTGCGTTATGAGTTTGCCCAGCCTTATTATGAAATGGGCGGTCATCAGGCATTGTTTTCTCCAACAAGCCTTGCGACCGGGGCTGGGACCGGCGTCTACCTGATTCCATCGCAGAGCCAGAATGTTCCGCTCTCCTCCGTATTCACAAACCTGTTGGCCGCCAACAATGTGACGGTCCAATACAGTAAAAACCCTTCTCTCGTGGAATCGCAGAAGACTAATTTTGCGCCGCGAATTGGATTTGCCTACCAGACAACGGATAAGTCCGTTGTTCGTGCGGGTTTTGGCATTTTCTATGGTGGGCTGGAGAGTACCGGATATTTCCCGAACCTGGGAGAGAACTATCCTTTTGAGTTCGACTCCACTTTCCCTGCGCCGTCGTGTACAGCCGGGGGTGCCTGCCCGAACGTTGGCATCACTCTAGAAAACGGATTCACTAACGCAATTAACGCTGGCCTGCAAAATTCAATCAGTACGCCCGCCCTCCGAAGCGGTGATCGCCAGGTCCACACGCCGTACAGCGAACAGTACAATCTGTCTTACGAATACGCAATCTCCAACCACATCAGCGCGCAGGCAGGATATGTTGGCTCGCGGAGCCGAAATTTGCAGGTCTTTCCAAATCCGAACGCGGCACAGGCCCTCGCGAAATCCGGAACTAACACGAATTTCTTGCAAGCGTTTCCTGGTTTCGGCGGACTGACGTATACCGCCTACGCTGGAATCAGCAACTACAACTCGTTGCAGGCGAAGCTAGAGCAACGCTTTAACAATGGTCTAAGCTATTTGGTGAGCTACACCTGGGCCCATTCACTGGATGATGCCCCCACCCCGCTAGGTAGTACCGGAGATGCCGGATATCGCAACACTGAGATCGTACCCATTCGATCGGACTACGCCCGCTCGCCTTTTGATATACGGCAGAGGCTAACGTACAACCTCAACTATCAGCTGCCGTTCGGAAAAAGTCGAAGTTACATGAACGGAACCAGCAAATGGCTTGACTACGTTATCGGGGGGTGGTCGACTAGTATGCTCTTTCGTGCACAGACAGGCCCTCCCTTCACGGTAAATGCGAGTGGTATCACCAGTCCGGCAGGAGCTGGAACCCGGGCGATTCTTGCCTCGGATCCGTTCAAGGGAGGAGGAACGCCTGACGTGGCTTTTTCGTGCTCAAATCCTGCCAATGCCACTAATTCTGCTTGCATAGCTAACCCTACCGGTTACACTTTTACGTGCCCGACCGCTGTTCGCACGGTTCAGAACTGGTACAATCCGTGTGCATTCAGAAACCCAACGCCGGACAATCTTGCGGTCGGCCAAACCGTTTCAGGCTCGGCCGCTCTGGCTTATCTAGGGGGAACTCGCAACCAGATCGCTGGACCTGGTTACCTGCGTATCGACCAATCACTGTTCAAGGCCTTCCACACTTACCGTGAACAGGAATTGGAATTCCGCGCGGATGTATTTAACCTGCTCAATACACCGGCTTACGCCAACCCCAGCGACGTCGGGATTTCAGGAACCGGCGGTCTGATCACCGGTTCCCGTTCACTACAGGCGAATACCCCAGACTCGCGGTTCTTTCAATTCTCACTGAAGTATAGCTTCTAGGGTTACACTTGAAATTCGGCGGATGGGCTTTACATGGAGCTCGTCCGCCGAAGGTTCTTCCGGGATATGGTTTTTCTCTGGCGCTCGGGTTTCTGTCGACGACTTATTCTCCGCCTGAGCACACTTGTTTGTCTTTTCCCCGTTATTTCATTAGGTCAACCTCCGCGAGGGGGAAATGCCGGCGCTAGCCCTGCGGATCAGGCAATCAAGAATGCTTTGGCTGCAGAGAACGCAGGACAATTGCAACAAGCGGAGGTCGCGCTGCAGGAGCTCGTGAAGAGATACCCGGACAACTTCGACGTTGTCGAGGGACTAGGATTACTTTACGCCACTAAAGAGAACTTCAAGTCAGCTTTTCCATTTCTTGAAAAGGCTGCGCGGCTGGCCCCATCTTCGGACGTTGCCCAAGCGAATTTGGGAGCTGTCTATCTGAAACTGAATCGGAACCAGGAAGCAGTGAAGTCTTTGCGACGGGCGGTGGCCCTGGACGCAAGAAATCGAGAGACACAAACCAATCTGGGACTTGCGCTGATGCGAACGGACCAGCCCAGACTCGCAGCTGATGCGTTTGAACGAGCGGCGAAATTGGCCCCCAACGATCCGGATTTGCTTTACAGCTGGAGTGTGGCGCTGCTGAGCGCTGGCGAAGCGTCGAAGGCTGCTGAGGTGCTGTCCCGGGCGCCCGACCGCGATTCATCTGCTCAAATACAGAACTTGTTCGGGGACATCGCGGAGCGTCAGGACCGCTTCAAGGATGCCGTTGACTACTACCAAACCGCAGCCAAGCTGGATCCAAGCGAGGCGAACATCTACATCCTTGGTATGGAATTTGTCCGACATTGGACATTTGACCCGGCCATGAAAATCTTTGAGTACGGCCTGTCGCGGTACCCAGACAGCGCGCGATTGTTGTCTGGGCAAGGGATTGCGAAGTACGGGAATAACAACTATGCGGAGGCAGCGCAGATTTTTTCCCGGTTGCTGGCAAAAGATCCGGACAACTCGTTTTATGCAGGTATTTTGGGTCACAGTTGCGGCCTAATGCCGGATTCGGTGGACGTGTGCAATAGCTTGGATGATTTTGCTCGCCGCCATCCCACGAACTCAGAAGCCTCAACCTATGCTGCGGCTACTATCTTGCGCCGCCCCGGATCCGGCGACACTCGGGCCCATGCCCGGAAACTGCTGGATCAGGCGATTGCAGCCGATCCGAACCTTGCAGAGGCATACTACCAAAAAGGACTTCTGGAACAAGTTGAAGGGCAATGGAGAGAAAGCATAGCTCCACTCGGAAAGTGCGCTGCATTGAAGCCAAAACTCTCGAAGGTGCACTATCGGCTGGCCATGGCCTACTCTCACGTAGGAGAGCGGGACAAAGCAAAAGAGCAGTTGAAACTGCAGCAAACATATAGCCAACAGGAAAAAGACGAGTTAGATGCCAGAAGGAAGGAGGTAACAACTTTCGTGGTTAGTGTGCAATGACAGTGACCGATGTGAGCGACTTGAGGCCAGAGTCCTGCTTGAAGAAACATCCGCAAACAAAATGTAGTGAATGGGATCGAACATCATGGGCAACGGATTGAGGTGGCGCTGTCTCCTGACGGCTAGCCTCGCTGCTATAGCGACATTTAGTTCCAATGCGTTCCCGGAGCTTCTTCAGAGTTTGCCATCAATCGAAGACGGTGAGAAGGTAGCGGGAGGCAGGTTTTCAGACATCACCCCCCAGAGCGGTGTGCAATTCCTTCATGTGGCGCCGCACACGTCGCGAAAGTACTTAATTGAGACGATGGGCTCGGGCGTTGCGTTGTTCGATTGCGATAACGACGGACGCCTCGACATCTTTCTTGTCAACGGCGCGCCCTTCGCCGACCCGACACCGAAGGGGACGATTCCGAAAAAAGCTGGTCCGCAAGACTGGAACCGTCTCTATCATCAGAAGAGCGATGGTACTTTTGAGGACATTACCGAAAAGGCCGGCGTGCAAGGGGTTGGCTATGACATGGGGGTGGCGGCCGCCGACTATGACAACGACGGCTACGAAGACCTGTACGTGACAGGCTACGGTGGCAACCACCTGTATCACAACAACGGCGATTGCACATTCACTGATGTTACTGACAAATCCAACACTGGAGGGAGCGGCTGGTCGACCAGCGCAGCATGGGTTGATCTTGACGGCGATGGTCTCCTGGATTTAGTGGTGCTGCGTTACGTTGTTTGGGACTGGGACGACAAATGGTGCGGCCCTCAGGAAAATCGTGGTTACTGCCATCCAGATGTCTTCCAGCCGATTCCGATGCTCGTCTATCACAACGATGGCAACGGCCATTTTACCGAGCAAGGGGAGAAAAGAGGTTTGAGCAAGCCGGCAAAGGCTTTAGGCATTGCAATCGCCGATTACGACGGCGACGGCCATCCGGATATTTTTGTGGCGAATGATTCGATGAACGAGTTTCTTTTCCACAATAAAGGAGACGGGACCCTCGAAGAAGTTGGCATGGAATCGGGAATCGCTGTTGACGGCGACGGTCACACCTATGCGGGCATGGGAGTGGACTTTGGCGACTATGACAACGACGGATTTGCAGATCTACTGGTAACTAACTTGGCGAACCAGCGGTATGCCGTGTACCACAACGAACATGATGGCACCTTCAATTACGCCACTTTCCTCACAGGCATCGGCCGCATGACGGTGCTCCATTCGGGCTGGAGTTTGCGGTTTGTAGATTTTGACAACGACGGATGGAAGGATTTGCTGATTGCTCAGGGGCATGATCTCGATACGATCGAGAAAAGTTTTCCCGAACTGCATTATCGTGAACCCATGTTGCTGGCAAGAAATACAGGCAAGGAGTTTGTGGATGTTTCTGCCGCAGCAGGGGACGTTTTTCGGGAGGCTTGGGTGGGCCGAGGAATGGCCATCGGCGACATTGATAATGACGGCAGAATTGATGCCGTTGTGAGCACTAACGGCGGTCCCGCCCATATTCTTCGCAACGAAACGTCAACATCTAACCACTGGCTTACATTAAAGCTGATCGGGCATAAAAGTAATCGCGATGGTATCGGTGCGGTAGTAAAGATTACGACGGCTAAAGGATCACAGTGGATCACAGTGACTACGGCTGGCGGCTATTTGTCTTCCAACGATCCACGTCCTCATTTTGGCCTGGGCGCAGAAAAGGTTGTGCAGAGTATCGAGATCAAATGGCCAGATGGCACGATTCAGGTTTTGAAGAACATATCGGGTGATCGCATTCTACAAGTGGAGGAACTTGAAGGGAAAACTAACGATGGCAGCCCGCACTAGCAGTTGTGAGGCACGCATTACCGACGCGCGAAGGTGGCTAAGTGGTCTGCTGGCGACCCTCTTCTGGTTATTAATACAACCGACCCGAGCGCAGCTGCCCACGAAGGGCGAGTACCCAGCGTCTGCACAAAAGTCGAACAGCGGCATGAGCAGCGGACCCGCCGCGGCAGCCGTCTACGATGCTCAACATCGCCCCATTACCGCGGGCGGGTTCGTTGACGGGGGAGTCGTGGTATTTCAGGACATTACCCAAGAAGCCGGTTTGGCGAGTTGGCGGCACACGATGGGAACAGCAAAAAAGAGTTTCATTATTGAGGTGAATGGTTCGGGCGTCGGCTTGATTGACTATGATAACGACGGTTGGCTCGATATCTATCTGGTCAACGGCTCTACATTGAACGCATTGGAGCACCGAGAGGAGCCTCCGCATGCGGCGCTATTTCACAACAATCATGACGGTACCTTCACCGATGTGGCCGAGAAAGCAGGAGTGAGGAATGATCGCTGGGGCGTCGGCGTTGCGATTGCCGATTACGACAACGATGGCTGGCCTGACATCTATGTCAGCAACTTTGGCGAAAACCACTTGTACCATAATAATAAAGATGGAACGTTTACCGATGTCGCTCAAAAAGCTGGAGTAGCGTTGGGCAATTGGTCCACCGGGCCAACCTTTGGTGACTATGATGGCGATGGGCGTCTTGACCTCTTTGTGCCTGGTTACGTCCACTATGATGTGGCAACTCCCCCTTTACCTGGTAGTGCGGTCGTTGCCTCGGCCACTTGCGAGTTTCGCGGTGTCAACGTGATGTGTGGCCCACGCGGTCTGAAGGGCGAGCCTGATCACCTCTTTCACAACAATGGAGATGGTACATTCACCGACGTCAGCGAAAGAGCGGGTGTCGCGGATTCCAACGGTTACTACGGCCTCACTGCTGTTTTTGCCGATCTAAATAATGATGGAAAAGTGGATCTGGTGGTCGCCAATGACTCAACACCGAACCACCTCTATCTCAATAACGGAAACGGCACCTTTGAAGACGCTAGTGCGCTGTCCGGCTATGCGCTAAACGAAAGCGGACGTGAGACTGCTTCGATGGGGATCGCAGTGGGCGACTATCGCAATAACGGGTTGCTGGATCTGTGCAACGCCGTATTTTCCGATGACTACAACCCGCTCTACCGCAATGATGGCGATGCGGTCTTCACCGATGTCAGTTATCAAGTGGGCATTGCCGTAACGACCATTCCTTTTATGGGATGGGGGACGGGTTTTCTTGACTACGACAACGACGGATGGAAGGACCTTTTCTTCGCCAATGGGCATGTCTACCCGGAAGTAGATGACAACGGATGGGGTACCACCTTCATGCAACGACCTCTGCTGTTTCGGAATTTGAAAGGGGAAAGATTCGAAATAGTCCCGCCGGTCAAAGACACCGGGCTGGCCCGCCTGATGAAAGCCAGAGGCGCCGCATTTGGCGATCTATTCAACGACGGCAAAATCGATGTTGTCGTTAACCAGTTGGATGACGTACCGATATTGTTGCGCAACGTCAGTCCGGACAAGAACCACTGGGTTGGAGTTAACCTGATCGGCGGCCCGAAGAGCCCCCGAGATGCAGTCGGAGCCACTCTCTATCTCACCGCCAACGGCATCCGCCAGCGAGGGGATGTGTTGAGTGGAGGAAGTTACGCTTCGTCGAACGATCAGCGGGTCCATTTTGGGTTGAGTGGAAATAGTACGACGCCGGCTGTCGAGATTCGTTGGCCCAGCGGCGCAGTCGAACGCCTCACTCTACCGGCGGTTGATCGCTTCTTTACGGTTGAGGAAGGCAAGGGAATCGTCGGAGAACTGTGCGGACCGTGCGCGACCTTCCCGACAGTCTCCCATGAAAGGAAATAACACGGCCAACATGCCAGAACGCAGATTGTTTCAGCCTGTCGTTCCGGAACGTGTTTCACTCTTTGATTTGGTTGCAGTCTGTGATTTTGTGTTTGTAAGAACTTCAAGGAGAGACCTACGCAAATGGGTTTAACCAGCATTGATTGGCTCATTATGGCCGTGTACTCCCTGTTTGTGGTGGGTATCGGTGTGGCATTGAAACAGTCAACCGAAGAAGGATGGCAGAGTCAGAGTACTTTCGCTGCAATGGATGGTCATCCGAGAAGAGACAGAATTCGGCTAAGCGAAATTCTGCCGCTGGATACGCTATTTTGGGGTAACCCGGGGCCAATGACTATGGCCTGACGGCGCGCTTCCGACCAAGCTATAAAAGCAGAGCTGTCCGAGCCCGCAAGCCGTTGCTGATTGATCCAGGTATAGTACGCAGCCATGTCGGCATCCACCAACGAACCAGGCAAGTCGAACTCCAAGGAGCTGCTCTTGCCAGACAGCATCTGGTTCATCGGCTGAAGTCTTTGGCGAGGGCCGAAGCGGACTATCAATGTCAAGGGCTGAGCTCGCCGAAGAGCCTCGCGGGCCGCCCATTGCGCAAAGGTCGTGCTGAAGATCTGAGTGCCTGACCCTTCGGTAAGCACGCTCAGGGCAAAGCGATCCATCACGGCGGCATTGCCGGAATGTTCCAGCCCGAAGTCAGAGGGCGAAAGACTAGCCATTCGTGTTCGAGCTTTCTCTGGGCCAACTCCCGGCGTCATCATCATCCGCTGAATCCGCTGCAGTAAACTATCCCGCACCTGCTTGACTCCGGCCCAGCTGATAGTGTCAATGGATGTGCTTCCACTTGGCAGTGGGTCAGCTCCATCTATGTAGATGTGAGCGAATGGCTCTGCATGCTTCTCGGCGCGTTCTCGAGACCATGCAAGCACTTCTATGAACCCCGACTCGGCAGTGACGTTATCGAAGAATACGCCCTGGGTACGAAGTTTTCGGAAGAGGAGATACCCAGGTTTCTCGAGCTCATTCGGGAAGACGACGATGCTGGTCCGCCGCATTGGCAGCTGTGATCCCTTGAATGAAACATCCATATAAGACGCGTAGCTGGTTGCCGCAGCGTGAAATGCGTCAATCTGATGGCTGGCCCAAAGATATGCGGTCATCGCTTCAGAGAACCCCTTAGGATCATTGACCCAATCCAGCGCGGCTAGTTCCGAAGTCATCTTCAGCGCGGCAAATTGCGAGACAATCTGTGCGCGCTGGCCGCTTTTGAGCGCCGCAAGGGTTTCAAGTTGCCGCGTGACCGTATCTTGTTCAGCAGGGAAAAGCCAGTCGAATTTCGCCAGCTGACCGAGAAGAGCAGCAGCCAGCGGGAGAGGCAATTCTCGAAGGCAAGCGAGATTAGATATTGCTTGATTACGTGCTCTTTCGGAATAGTGGGCAAAGCTTGTGCTGTTCAGTTCCGACGGCAGCACTAGACCACCTCCGGAAGCACTTTGCCTTTGGCGTAAGGAGTGTCGAAGCCAAGCATCTTTCCAACCGTCGGGACCAAGTCCACGGATTCAACTGGACGTTGCACGAAGGTTCCCTCGCGTGCGCCTACCCCTAAGACCATCATCCAAGTGGTGCGCGAAAGAGCGTCACCAGTGCGATGGTGCTGGAAACCATTGCCACCCACACTCAAATCCGAATCACGGCCGAAGTCCGGCAGGATGAACATTGTGGTGTTGTTCTGGTAATCCGGGTTGGACTGGATCGCACGCCAAAGTTCCAGGCATAAGCGATCTGTTCGCTGAATGCCCTCTATATAAAGGGAGTAGGTTCCGGAATGCGCTACATCGATGTCATGCAATGTGATCCATAGCAGTGAAGGGGAAACCTCTTCCATCACCCGCCGCGCAACGTATACGGATAATTCGTCTGCGCTACTCAGGGTCATGGCATGGTTGCGGAAGTCCTCCACGGACAGCCGCAAGACGTCTTCAAGCTGCTTTAGATGAAATTCGTCTTGAGTCAGGTTGGGGGCAAAATAAGGATCCTCGTAGTTATCGCGCAGCAGCTGAAGCACGTCTCCGATACGGTCAGAACTGGTCACGGCACCCAGCAGTTGCTTGGGAAGAATCACGCCGGCTCCGTACCCGGCGCCATAGCCCTTCGAAACGCTCTCACCCATGTGGGCAAAACCGCGGCTAGGCGAAACCACCCATGCATCAGCTGAAGGGCGGCGCAGGCCTTTTCGATAGTACTCAAATAATGTTGGGTGCGCGGGCGCCACATCGGCGAAGTTGTTGAAGGTTTCATAGACGCCCGTAGCCAAACTGGTAGTGGCGACATAGTGGCCTAGAATCCCGTGGTTGACCACTTGGGCAAAAAATGTACTTTGAGGCAACAGGGAAGTCATCAGATGAGGTATATTTTCCTGGCCTTCTGGTGCAAACGTCTCTTCATCGCGAGCTCCACCACCAAACGTAACGACAACGACCCTATGCTTTCCGGACGGGCTGGCGAACGCTCTTGACGAGATGCAATCAAGTAGAGTGCATCCAACCGCCGCTTTCGAAGCGAATCCGAGAAATTCTCTCCGGCTTAGAGCGACGGAATGCGACGTAGGAATCTCTACCGAAGCCGTTCGTTTGAGCAACATAGGTCTTGATGTCCTCTCTGGACATGCTGGACTAGCCAAGCCGGGGCTGCAATTCCGCACACAATTGTTCCCCGCATTGTAACGCCCGGCTTTGTGTGCAACCCCATCCTCTTCAGAAGCAGTTATCGAAAATGGTTGAGATCCCACTCTGGTCGCCAGGTAATGGCGAAATGATCGCTCTGTACTTCAATCGGTAACCAGACGTAGCGCCCATCAATTGCGTTTTGCGGCCGCCAGCGATCGGCAACGAAGATAAAAGCGCTGGATTTCCCGGCAACTGGAAGCACATAGGTACTCTGAGCGCCAAATGTAAGCTCGGCATTTTCTCCACGGCAGGGATTGCCTAGTTCCCTCCACGGGCCGGTAATTGACTCAGCTACTGCCGCAAAGGCCGGATTCGGCGCCCATCCTGTGGTGTGCGACCCTATATAGAAATAATGCCCGTTGGCCTTGAAGATGGCTTCACCCTCAAGTGCTTTGTGCGCCAATATTCGGGCGAAATGTCCAGTCGTATCGAGGTAATCATCAGTGAGCCGCGAAACGTGTTGTGTTTGATTCTCTTCTGACGTTGTTATGAGGTATGCCGTACCGTCATCGTCGGCAAACAGGGTCATGTCTCGCGACATCTCACCGTCAGGACGGAAGCTACGAAGAAACGTGTATGGACCCACCGGTTTTTTGCTTACGGCAACACCCGCGCGGGCTGCAGAGTAGCCCTGTCCCTTCAATTCCAGATGAAACCACATAACGTACGTGCTGGTCTTTGCGTTATACAGCACCTTTGGACGTTCGAGGATTGCGCCCGCGACGATGTCGCTGGTCGGATCACGTGAGACTTTAAGTGCAATGCCCTCGTTCTTCCAGTGATAAAGATCCGGGGACGAGTAACAGGAGATACCAACATTGGCGACATTTCCCTGGCGTCCTTCGGTCTTAAATTCTCCGAACCAATAATAAACGCCGTCCTGGTACAAAAAGCCAGCCCCGTGGGCATTAATGGGTAATCGATCCGCGTCATACCAAAGCTCACCCGGATGGAATGACGGCGGCTGATCAGCCACGACTGTCTTGGTAGACTGTTGAGCGATCAAAGTCAAACAGAATACCAACAGGAACAATATAATCATGCGCGACATGTGTCTATGGTGAACCGGGACTGCTGGCTCCTGCGACATAATCGGTAGGTGTGCAGCAACATGGGGTTTAGTCCCGCACTTCCGTTGTCTCTCCGAAAATTGGTTCCCCTACTGTTTTCAGGCGGTCGGTGGAGTCACCGTTCAGATCGAAGAAAACAACGGCGTTATCCCCCTTTTGCAGCCAAGGCCCGGGAACAAACAGCGAGAACTGCGGTCCGATAGACCAGAATCGACCAAGCGGACGGTCGTTGACCCAGAGCTGCCCCTTGTGCAATGCGCGCGTATCGAAGAAAGTATCTTCGGTTTTTGGGACGAGCATTTTGGTACGGTAGAAGCATGGGCCGCTGCATGCTTCAGACAGGAAACGGATCTGTGAGAGCCTATCCATCGGCAGAGAGTAGATTTCCCAATCAGTAGGCGTTTTGCCCCCAATCGTGACGCTGCCAACGATTCCTTTTCGCTCTCCACGAATAGCGGCCGTATAATTCAGTCGGCCGCTATTTTCGACTAGGATGTCTAGCGTACCCGCTGACCTTAGGATTGGAAGAGAAATCCGGTTTGTGCCAAGCCTACGGTCGAGGCTGCCTATCATTTCCTGGTTGATGTAAATCTGTGCATAATCATGCAGGCCGTCGATAACAAGTTCACCCCCATCACCTTCATCCAGGCCAGTGCGATAGAGAATGTAACCATAGGACTGTCCAATATCTTCCATTGTTAATAGGGTTTTGGATCTGACCGGAGTAGGAAGGTTTCTCCACAATGATGCGGATTCGATACCTGGTGCAACATCAAAGGTGGCGACCGGATCCTGAAAGCTGACGGTAGGAACCGGCACGCCCGTGCTCTTGCTGATCGCGTCGCGGAATAGAAAGTACTTCCTACGCGGCGCGCCCTTTTCATCAAGTGGCGCATCGTAATCGTAGCTCGTCGTGTCTGGTCTGAAATCTGTTCCGTCGCTGTTGGCCCCGTTCATCCAACCAAAATTCGTACCTCCATGAAACATATACAAGTTTACGGAATACCCTCGTCGCAGCATCCAGGCGAGTTCGTCAGCCTGCTGCTCGGCGTTTGAAACATGGTGCCTTCCGCCCCAATGGTCGAACCAACCATCCCAGTATTCACCGACCATGCGTAAACCTTCGGGGCTCGAGTGTTCCTGAATCTGGAAACTCTTGGCTGCGTCGCCGGACCCAAAGTTGATGACAGCCGGCAATCCCGGAAGCGACCCATTCGCCAAAAGATCAGGAGAATCTGCTGTATAGAGGACTTCTGCATTCATACCGCTTTTCTGAAAAGCCTCTTTCTGTTTCTGCATATACTTGTGATCGTCCCCAAATGAACCATATTCGTTCTCGATTTGGATCGCGATAATCGGTCCCCCATTTTGGAGAAGTAGTGGGTGGACTTCCTTGCCAAGACGATCAAACCATGTTTGCACTGCGGAGAGATACTTCGGATCATCAGCACGTAACATGAGCTCCTGGTTTTTCAATAGCCACGATGGATATCCGCCGAATTCCCACTCTCCACAGATGTACGGCCCCGGCCTGAGGATCACATAAAGACCCTCTTGCTGGGCTTCGCGTATGTATTCTGCAACGTCATTCTGCCCGCTGAAGTCGAAAACCCCTGGGCGTGGTTCGTTCACATTCCAGAACGCATACGTCGTGATCGTGTTCAAACCCATCGCACGTGCTTTACGGAAACGGTCTCGCCAGTATTCGCGGGGTACGCGGGGGTAATGCATTTCCCCAGCAATGATCTGGAACGACTTGCCATTTAAGAGGAAGCGAGTGCCATCTATAGAGGCTGTATCGATACCACGCGAGTATGCTTGTGGCGGAAAAACAAAAGCCACGAAAAGCGCACTGACTAGAAAACGAGAGTTTCTGAGGGACCTTCCTTTGATGGGAGCTCTTGCTGTATACGTATGCATTTGCGTTAGTATGGTACTTTTTCAAGTGAAACGCTGTCAACACCAATGAATTCCAAGAAAAAAAAGAAGTCCACGCCAGAGCAACGTACCCAAAATATGCGAACTGTGGCTCTTCGGGCAGGTGTCTCGAGTGCGACCGTTTCGCGCGTTATCAATGGTTTGCCCTCGGTCAAGCAGGAAACTGCCGAACACGTAAGAAAGATCATCGAAGAACTCAGGTTCATCCCCAATCCTTCGGCGACGACACTGAAATATGGCAGGAGCAACACTTACGGTCTGATTGTGCCGGATCTGACCAATCCGTTCTTTCCCGAGTTCCTCCTACATTTTGAACAGGTCTTAGTAGAGAACGACCATGAGATTCTGGTCGCAACAACGCAGTCGAGTGAAGAGAAGCTGACGAACTCAGTCCGTCGCATGATAATGCGGCGGGTCGACGGCGTCGTCCTGATGGCATCAGAGATGGACACACGTTCGATCGAGCCTATCTTCGACCATCAAATCCCGATGGTGACTGTGGACCGCCGCCGTGTTCATAAGGGCTGTGGCGATGTGGCGATCGCATTCGAAAATGGTTTTCGCGAGGCGGTCGTGTACCTGAAGGAACTCGGACACCGCCGGATTGGATTTGTAGGCGGGACTGAAGGGCTGACAACTTCCGAGGTTCGATTGCAGGCTTTTCAGCAGGCTCTTCAAAATGCAGGATTGATGTTCACGTCAAGGTTTGTGCGTGCCGCTGATTATCGAGTGGACGGGGCAGATGCAGCAATGAGTTCGCTGCTGAATGAGCCAGATCGACCAACGGCAATCATGACAGTAAATGACTTGACCGCTTTTGGAGTGCTCCGTGCGCTTCACCGAGCGGGGATCAAGGTTCCGTCAGAGATGTCCGTTGTTGGTTTCGACGGGATTCTTCTGAGCAGTGCGGTCCAACCTCCACTCACTACGATCGCGATCTCACTGAAAGATATGGCGAACCGCTGCCTTGAGGCGTTAGGTAAATTGAAAGCGGACGTCAGCAAACGCGGACCACTTTTGTTGGTGAACAGTAAGTTGCTGATTAGGGAATCCACGGGTCCCGCACCTCCAAAATAGTAACCGAATCCGGCCGCCTTCACGTCCCACTTGGCGTTAGCGCCAAATGAAATTCAGCAGCGCACAGGCAACCAAGAGCGATGTTGAGAGGAGAACGAGAAAGAGAGTTCGATCGCCGCCCAGCACTTCGCGCCCGTCAAGGACTAGTATCTGACCTTGCGTTTTCCCGGGAATCTGAGACCCTCTGCTTGCAAGCATTGCCACCACCAGTGTGGTACTAAACGCATAGATAGCCACGTGGAAATTCGCGGTCATGATACTCCCATAGGTGATCCAGTGGAGCATCACACCCGCCTGATGGAGCATCGCCAACAAGGTTCCGCTGAGAAATCCCGCCAGAGCGCCTTGGGCCGTCGTTTTCTTATTGATCATGCCAAGCAAGTAGACTGCCCAGAAGGGAGCACCAAAGACCGAGAAGATCAGCTGTACGAATTCCATCAGATTGCCAAAATAGAAGACCAGCGCGGATGCGAATACGCTGATGATCATTGCTGCAGCACTGGCAGAGTATCCCACACGCAGGTAGTGCAGTTCTGAGCGGTGTCTTTGCCAGTGGGCACGATAAATGTCTTCAGTCCACACAGCGGTAAATGCAGAAATATTAGCGGCCAGACCTGACGTGAGACTTGCGACCAGTGCGGCCAGGCCGAGTCCGAGCATTGTCGGGCCATAGATGATAGTCATCATGGCCGGAAGAGCCTGATCGTACCGTCGGGCTATGCCTAGGTTTGGAACAAATTGGGCCGCCGCGATTCCCGGCAGTACGACGATCAATGAGAAAACCAACTTACCAAAGCCAGCCCAGAGCGGTACTTGTCGCGCATCCGCGACCGTTCGCGATGCCAACGCTCTCTGAATCAGAACAAAGTCGGTCACCCAGTAGCTAAAACTGAGCACTAAGCCTAGCCCAATTACGACTCCGACCAAATCGAACGGAGAGGACGTTGAGGCTATCGGCAGGCTCGCCCAGAGGTGCCATTGTAAACTCTGCTGTGAGGTAGGAATTTTCGTGAGCCCTATGACACTCGCAAAAAGAGGCACTAGTCCTGCGAGCATCACGAGAAGTTGAAAGACTTCGTTGTAGATGGTCGCCCGCACACCACCGAGGAGTACATAGACAAGAACGACCAGGGCAGAGAGCAGTGTGCTGGCGATTAAACTGAGTCCTAATATTGCCTGCAGAACCTGTGACATGGCAAACAGATTAATCCCCGCCAGCGCGAGTACTTTGACGGCAGTGATGCACGCATTTAATAGTCGCAGTCCGCCGCTGTATCTTCTTTCAAGGTATTCGGGGACACTTAGCACGCCGCCCTTCATGTAAACAGGTATGACCCACAAGGCAAGAAAAATCATTGCCGGAATTGCCCCGATCCAATAAAAATGAAATGCCTGGACGCCGTATTTAGCAGCCATCGCGCTGAGACCCACAACTTCGAGAGCCCCACAATTGGCCGACAAAAACGCTGCGGAAACTATCCAAAGGGGAAGTGAGCGACTTGCGTTCAGGTAATCGCCGACACTTGCGGTGCGTTTTCGTGCAATCCAACCGATGAAGATTGCGAGGAGGAAGTAGATCGGAACGATGCTTAGACCCACAACGCTTATGACTGGTGTGTGCATTGACTCGTGTCAACCGACATTCGGCAATCTCTTAGAAGACAGATCGCCGGGGAAATCGCCTTGAACCAGAACTAGCGTCGGCCTTTGAAGCTCAGCACCGCGACGCTGGCGTTTGGCAGTTCAAACCATAGTCGCCGTCCTTTTTCTGTGGGCCAACGAAAAAGCGTAGCGGGGGCAAAATGGCATCTTCTCGAAACTGCATGCCACCCAGTAGTGCCTCGCATCCGTTGTGCAATCGCTTCGAAGCACGGTTGCGTCGCGGTGGATGCTTAGCCATTATCTTTGCTACTTGTTTAGGGTCTTGTCCTCCGCCGCCCATCCCACCCTGCGTGGCTACCATCGCAGTGAGAGCCCCACTTAAGTATTCCGGTAGATTTACGAGAATGCCTTCTTCTTCGCGATCGAAGCGCCTAGCCTGGTCATCGATTTCCAACTTGATCCCCATCTAAGTCATTTCGCTCTCGGAGAATGCGAAGGTGATCGCCCTCGTCACTCAGTTCGTAAAGTTTCGCTCGTGCATTGTTGAACGGGCGGTGCAGCACCATCATCAATTGTCCGTCGAACCTGTGAAAGAGCATGCCATGGCCTGAATCTCCGCGGACGAGAGGCTGCAATTGCTCCCAGGGCCCCTTGAGTTCGTCCGATTTCGACCGCGCAACCGTTTCAACATAGCCACTGTTGTCGTAGCTTGACCAAAGCATCAGCAGATGTCCTCCTTTGGTTCGAAAGAGTTCCGGACCATCGGTCACATAGTGATTCTCACGGACCGATGCACTGGCTTGTTCATCAAGCCAGGGAGCGTCCGATGCTTTGAAGAGGTAGATGGGAGGACCGACGGCCTTCGACAAGTCTTTAGCGAGAGGCACTGCCTCCATTGTGCCGTCAATCTTCTGGATCCACTCGTGAGCATAGATCATCCACGATTGACCAGAGCGATCAACGTATAGTGTCCCGTCCAGTGTCATGAAATCGGCAGGTGGGACTGGCGCATCGGTTTTTAAGAGCGTGAAAGGACCTTCGGGAGACTGACTGACGGCGATGACCGTACCGCGCATGTGGGTCGTGCGCCATACCGACGGCGGCGCGGCGATCACTTTTGCAGAACTATGCAGAGTGGTGAAAAGGTAATACGCGTCCTTGTATTCGTGGACTTCTGGGGCCCATGCCGGCTCGTCTGAAGCCCACGTGCCTTCGGGCAGAACGAAAACGACGAATGGTCCTTCCCATTTGACTAGGTCTTTGCTTCGATAGGCCACGGTGCCTGGGCGGTTCACTCCAGCTCTATGACCAAAGTTCGAGGTGTAAAGGAAATAAGTCTTGGTTGGGGCGTATGCGAGTATCCAGGGATCGTGCACTGGGATCTCAGACAAGTGCAGGTTTTGACGCACAACCCAACCGGACGTGCCCGTATTCGGCGAGGAGCCCGCTGAGTCAGCAGAACTCTGCGCATTGACATTTGCAAGGCTAAGAACAAGGCACACTGTCAGGAAGCAGAACGCGAAGTTATTTGTAAGCTGGTAGGGTTGGTGGTTGCAGCTCTTGTTGATCAATTCCTGTAGGAACGTGACTTGCTCTCTCTCTTGGGCTTGCACGCGGGACGCGTGCGTGACCGCCGAGACACGCAATTTCTTAATCATGTTCCTCACGAGAATGTTCCCCTAGAACCGTCCCATTACGACGCGTACCACCTGGGGCATCGTGTGGAAACGCAAACCCCGGTCAGTCTCGTCGCCGTTCCATAGGCGAATTGGTTTCCAGACGCCACTTTCATACATGCCTTGTTCTGCGGCAAGGAACTCGCTATGCATCCACGCTGGTTTCCCCGGCAAATGGAAGATGACGCTGGCGTCCACTCCTGTAACCAGAAATTCATCCGCTCCCAATTGCGCGACTAACGCGCTGCCGTGGGCTTCCTTAGTGCCTGGCGCTCCGCGCCCATCCGGCTGCGGAAATCCGAACGAGACGGTGGCCTGCCACTCGCCAAAGTCGAGCTCTTGCGTGACCTTTCCGGGCTCTTCCACTGCGGTCCTAATTTTCCCTGCGAACTCCATTTGCGCGATTTCGCGGTCCATCGGGGCAATCAGTGCATAGTTGTTCGCGTGAGCTTTCCCTGGTTGGTCGCCTGAGAGGTTCCATTCTGACTGGTTCACCCCAAACGGTGAAAACCCGATTGCCCCATGCCCCAAGGCGTAGAAAAAAAACTTCGCGAAGTTGTCACCAAAGCCAATCTCCGGGACCCACAGTGGATTATCCGGTCGATGATAGGTCCTCATAACTTGTTGAACAAACACAGAGTCGCCTGAATAGATATCCGGTCCGATCACATCGATGGCTGGCGCTAGCGCCTTCCACAAATCCAGCCTCTTCTGCACCGGCCCGCCGCTGGGGTATCCGATACCGGGCTCATCGAGTTGACGTTGCGGTAGTTCCGCACGCGGGTAGTCAAGCCATACGTTGATGTAATAGGGAATAGCGAACTCGGCTTTTCCCGCGACGGCTATTTCGTTCATGTACTTTGCCTGCTGATAGACTTGGAAAATCTCGTCCGCTTCTCCGCCGAAGACCTGGCTCCAAGTACCCGGTTGTTTGTGCGCCAGTGCCAGCAGCTCAGCGGGTACCGGCCCGGCGAACTCCCGGTTCGATTCCGCAGAAAAGTCCCGCACGCTGCCGATATTGCCCGATTCATTCTCCACCTGAATCATTAAGACTGTGTGCTGCTCGTTGTCGATGGTTTTTAGGTGCACCATCAACGCGGTGAAGGCGGCCTTGTCAGCTTCCAGGTTGTTGCGCGAATGCGAAGTCAGAACATCAATCGGCTCGCCATCGGCGCGAATAACGCGTGGGAACCGCTTACTGTCTCGCTTGACCCATGTCGGCACATAGTGCATGTTGCCATTCTTCCAAGTTCCGAACCACAACAGCACGACGTGCAGATTATGGGTTCGCGCGCCGTCCACCAGCTGGTCCACATTGGCAAAGTCGAAGCGGCCCTCCTGCGGCTCCATCTGCTCCCAGTAGACCGGCGCCTCGATGGTGTTCGCGTGCAGAGCCGCCATCGATTGCCATATCTCTGGTAATTCGCTTTGCCATGCGCTCGAGTTGTGGATCTGCCCACCCAGGATGAGATACGGCCGGCCCTCGACGAGCAGCGCATAACGCCCCTCCTGCTTCACCAGCTTCGGCGGCTCCACGGCTTTCGCCTGTGGCAGCACAGCGAGAATTATCGTTGAGACAAGGGCGAATCTTACAACATTGGAATCCGGAATATAGCGGATCTTTGCGTGAGACGAGCGCCTCCTTGCATGCTCATTACTGCTCGATTGATTCCAGCAAAAACTACTGCTCACTCGCATCTTGATCTCCTACTTGCTTGTGGTCGGAATGACCCAGCCGTTGCATCGCTGTTGCACATAGAGCAAAAAGTAACGAACGATGCGTTGCTGCAATCGGGTTCATTTACACATTCCAGCAATGTAATCGTATACATTCAAGGCAATGGGATTCTAATCCAACAGGGTGACCTCGTAAATGGGCAAATTCGGCAGGTTCAAGCGTTTGGATCGCAATCGCGAGTGCAGATGTACTTTCAACGACAGGCAGACGGGCGCGGGTAGGGTCCGGTTCAGACTGCGGTGTTTGTCTCAAACGACTTCGTTGCAAATCGTGCCGGGACGATCATGATTTCCTGCAGCGGTTTCACTCGACGACATTTCTGTTGTTGGATTGCGACTATCATTCTATAATGTATACGAATACATTTGAGCACACCCTTGTGATTCGCGAAGCGACACCGCGGAAACGTTCTTGGGGAACGGATGCTGATCGTTTCGGGATCGTCATGAGCGCTTCGGAAGAACACGAACTGGGGCCAAAGATGCGTATGCAGTCCTTAATCGCAAGCCCATTACAGTGCGGGAAAGAGCCATGATCGCTAGCGCATCAAAGGAAGAGTCGACGCGTCTTTGGCTCACTTCTCTTTTTCGGGAGAAATTTGGAACTTGCGCCACACTCTTTGGTGTACCAGGCCGTGTCAACCTCATTGGCGAGCACACTGACTACAACGACGGTTTCGTGATGCCGGCATCGATTGATCTTTGTACATGGGTTGCCGCTGCTGCGAACAACCGGTTGCGTAGGATCAGAGCATACTCGGACCTCTACGATGAGAAGATTGTTCTGTCTCTCGATGACCTATATGGCCCCCCTCGGGGCCACTGGAGTGACTTCATTCGTGGTGTTGCATCCACTGTGCAGCAAGCCGGTTATGGGCTGTCCGGAGCGGACTTAGTCGTTCACGGCGACCTCCCTCCTGGTGCGGGACTAAGTTCCTCTGCTTCCCTTGAAGTTGCCCTGGCCTTAGCTTTGACCAGTATCTCTGGAATCGATCTGCCCCGATTGGAACTCGTGAGGCTTTGCCAGCGAGCCGAGCACGAATATGTTGGCACACGCTGCGGCCTCATGGATCAGTTCGCGGTGGGTTTCGGGACCGTTGGCAGTGCCCTAATGTTAGATTGTCGATCACTCGAATACCGCGTGCTTCCGATACCACAAAGTCTCAGGCTTGTGATCTGCAACAGTATGGTTCGGCACAATCATGCCTCTGGTGAATACAACCTGCGACGCCAAGACTGCGAAACCGCAGTGAAGCTACTGCAAGTGCATTTGCCAGAAGTCAGCGCCCTCCGTGATGTTGCGATTGAAGATCTTGAACGACACGAGCGAATCTTCACCGAGCAGGTTTATCGGCGTTGTCGTCACGTAGTCACTGAAAACAACCGCGTGTTGAAGGCATGGTGTGCGCTTGAGGCCAACAACGCCGAGCGGTTCGGTCAATTCATGTATGAGTCCCACGCCAGCTTGCGGCACGACTACGGCGTGAGCTGCGAAGAGCTCGATTTGCTGGTCCATCTAGCTTCTTCCTGCCCTCGCGTTCTTCCTGCCCTCGCGTCTACGGCGCGCGCATGACGGGCGGCGGGTTTGGTGGATGTACCGTAAATCTTGTTCGCGCCGATTCCGTTACAGAATTTCAGTCCCGCATTGTCCAGGCGTACCGGCAGACCACAGGGATGACGCCCGCCGTTTACGCCAATGGACTAGTCCAGGCTACAGGCGCGTAGACAGCATCCGGAATTCCCAAACATGAAGATCCTCGTGACAGGTGCAGCAGGTTACGTTCCGCCGACCTGATTGCTGCGGCGAGCGATGACTTGAGCGGAGGTTTTCTGATCAACGAGGAGGCACAACTGATGCATCGACGGAGATTTCTTAAGGAAACAGGAACAGTCATCACAGGGGCGGCGTTGACGCGTTACGCCTTTTCAGGCGACAGCGCGCCGCCCGCGGACTCTGGGACGGGCCGCATCGTTCTGCCTCTGAATCGGAACTGGCGCTACAGTCCGACGATGGTTGAGGGTGGCCATGCCAAGGACTTCGACGATTCTCGGTTCGACCGCATTGCGCTCCCCCATACCAATGTCCGAGTTCCCTGGCACGGCTTCGACGAAAAGACGTACGAGTTTGTTTCTTTGTACCGCCGGCGGTTCAAGCTCCCCAGGGTTCGCGGCAAGCGCGTCTTCGTCGACTTTGAGGGGGTGATGACAGCTTCGACTGTCTGGATCAACGGTACGCGCGTAGGGGAGTATCGGGGCGGATACACACCATTCTCATTCGAGCTGACGAGTTACCTGGATTTTGACGGGGAGAACGTCCTTGCGGTTGATGTTGATTCAAGCGAGCGTGCCGACATTCCACCCTTTGGCCACGAAATCGACTACCTGACTTTCGGCGGGATCTACCGCGAAGTCGCGCTGCGCATAGTTCCGTCCACCTACATCGAAAATATTTTTACGCGGCCGAAGGACGTCCTGACCGGGACACCAAGCCTCGAAGTCGATTGTTTTGTTCAGCACACCGAACAAACATCGGATCTAACGGTTGAAGTCGAGTTACTCGATACGGACCGAGTGATCGCTAAGGGTGCGCTGAAACTGCCGCCAGCCCGTCCCGCTCCTGAACCGGTCCTCTATCAGGTGCGGCTTAGAAGCCTTCCAGCCATCAAGTTGTGGGACTTAGAAGACCGTGCCCTATATTCGGTACGGGTGCGTCTGCTGCGTGGACGATATACGCTCGACGAAGATTCTCGGCGCTTTGGATTCCGGGAGGCAAGATTCACTGAACACGGATTCGAACTCAACGGAAGAGTAATCAAGCTTCGTGGACTCGACCGCCATCAAACTTTTCCGTATGTCGGGCAGGCCATGCCTAGACGAGTACAGCGGCGCGACGCCCAGATCCTTCGTGAGAATCTGAGGTGCAACATTGTACGTACTTC
>WNGQ01001607.1_pt1 | contig 23339 bp, 24 predicted proteins | sample 5407661 | NCBI WGS metagenome assembly WNGQ01 (sample SAMN13153382, study PRJNA577476) | soil metagenome | isolation source: 60 cm soil or saprolite under Garry oak tree replicate 2 | place: USA:California | collected 2016-06-15 | reverse complement strand
GCATGTTCCACCTGTTCACCCACGCCTTCTTCAAGGCGCTGTTGTTCTTAGGGTCAGGCTCGGTGATCTATGCGATGCATCATGAGCAGGACATCCGCAACATGGGCGGGCTGTGGCGGAAGATTCCCTACACTTTCGCGGTGATGTGCATCGGAACGCTGGCACTGACCGGCTTTCCGCTGTTCGCCGGCTATTTCTCGAAGGACGCGATCATCGAATCCGCCTACGCTTCGCACAACCCATTCTCAACCTACGCCTATATCCTGACGGTCGTGGCCGCCGGTCTCACCTCGTTCTATTCCTGGCGCCTGATCTTCAAGACCTTCTTCGGCGAACCGCACGATCAGGAGCACTACGAGGCCGCGCACGAGAGCCCGCTCTGGATGCTGGTTCCGATCGGCGTTCTCGCGGCCGGTTCGATTTTCTCGGGCTTTCCATTCAAGGAATTGTTCGCCGGCCATGGCGTCGAGGAGTTCTTCCGGGAGTCGGTGAAGATGAACCCGCATATTCTGGAGGATATGGAGCGTATGCCATATCTGCTCGGACAGCTTCCGTTCGTGATGATGGTTCTGGGGCTGGGCATCTCCTACATGTTCTACATCCGCCGACCGTATCTGCCGGAGGAGCTGGCCAACCAGCAGCCGCTGCTCTACCAGTTCCTGCTCAACAAATGGTATTTTGACGAGCTCTACGACCTCATCTTCGTGCGTCCGGCGAAATCGATCGGGCGCTTCCTCTGGAAATTCGGCGACGGCTACGTCATCGACGGGTTCGGCCCGGACGGCGTTTCGGCGCGGGTGCTGGATGTCACCCGTAACGTCGTGAAGATCCAGACCGGCTATCTCTATCACTACGCCTTCGCGATGCTGATGGGGGTCGCGGGACTGATCACCTGGTTCATGTTCGGCTTTGGAGGCCAGTGATGACGACCTGGCCCATTCTCTTCATCGTCACGTTCCTGCCGGTGCTCGGTACCGCCCTTGTCTATCTGCTTGCGCGCGGCGGCGACGAAGCGGCCAACCGCAATGCGCGTTGGATCGCGCTGTGGACCACGCTGGTCACCTTTGCGGTGTCGCTGATCCTGGTTGCGCGCTTCGATCCGGCGCAGACGGATTTCCAGTTCGTCGAAAAGTCGTCATGGCTCGCCTCCGGCATCACCTATCACATGGGCGTCGACGGCATCTCGCTGCCGTTCGTGATCCTGACCACCGCGCTGATGCCGTTCTGTATCATCGCGAGCTGGAAGTCGATTACCTCGCGGGTGCGCGAATACATGATGGCGTTCCTGATCCTGGAAACGCTGATGGTCGGCACCTTCTCCGCACTCGATCTCGTGCTGTTCTATCTGTTCTTCGAGGGCGGCCTGATCCCGATGTTCCTGATCATCGGCGTGTGGGGCGGGCCGCGCCGGGTCTATGCCTCCTTCAAGTTTTTTCTCTACACGCTGCTCGGCTCGGTGCTGATGCTGCTTGCCATCATGGCGCTGTACTGGAACGGCGGCACCACCGACATTCCGACGCTGATGCACACGGCCGTGCCGCGTAGCTTGCAGACCTGGGCGTGGCTGGCGTTTTTCGCCTCCTTTGCGGTGAAGATGCCGATGTGGCCGGTCCATACCTGGCTGCCGGACGCGCATGTGGAGGCGCCGACCGCGGGCTCCGTGATCCTGGCCGCGATCCTCTTGAAGATGGGCGGTTACGGCTTCCTGCGCTTCTCGCTGCCGATGTTCCCGCTGGCCTCGCACGACTTCGCGCCCTTGATCTTCTCGCTTTCGGTGATCGCCATCATCTACACCTCGCTGGTGGCGCTGATGCAGGAGGATATCAAGAAGCTGATCGCCTATTCGTCGGTCGCCCATATGGGCTTCGTGACCATGGGCATCTTCGCCGGCACCATCCAGGGCGTTGCCGGCGGCGTGTTCCAGATGATCTCGCACGGTATCGTCTCCGGGGCGCTGTTCCTCTGCGTCGGCATCGTCTACGACCGCATGCATACCCGCGAGATCGCGGCCTATGGCGGGCTCGTCAACCGCATGCCGCTCTATGCCCTGGTGTTCATGGTCTTCACCATGGCCAATGTCGGTTTGCCCGGCACGAGCGGCTTCGTCGGTGAATTCATGACGCTGATCGGCACCTTCAAGGTCTCGATCCCGACCGCCTTCTTCGCCACGACCGGCGTGATCCTGTCGGCAGCCTACGCGCTGTGGCTCTATCGCAAGGTGATCTTCGGGGCGCTGGTCAGGCCGTCGCTGATGAGCATCAAGGACCTGACCTTACGGGAGTGCCTGACGCTGTTTCCGCTGGTGGCGCTGACCATCCTGTTCGGGGTCTATCCCAAGCCGGTGCTCGATATGTCGGCGGCCTCGGTCCAGCAACTCGTCAACAATTACACCACCGCGGTAACGGCCGTGAAGGCCGCCGCGCTGCTGCAATGATGTAGCAGGTTAGGAAACGCGCCATGAGCTTCGAGACCGCGGGTTATCAACTGCAGCCGGCGTTGCCGGAACTGGTGCTGGCTGTCGGCGCCATGGCGCTGTTGATGCTGGGTGCTTATCGCGGGCAAGGCACGACGAGGCTCGTCACCGCGCTCGCGGTGTGCCTCTTGATCCTGACCGGCGTTCTGGAACTGATGTTGCCGGCCGGCAAGCTCGTCACCTTCGGCGGCAGCTTCATCGTCGACGATTTCGCGCGCTTCCTGAAAGTGCTGGCGCTGATCGGCTCGGTGGCGACGCTCGTCCTGTCGGCGGAGTTTCTGTCCGATCCGTCGCGGCGGATCTTCGAATATGCGATCCTGGTGCTGCTCTCGACGCTTGGCATGATGGTCCTGATCTCAGCCGGCGACCTGATCGCGCTCTATCTCGGCTTGGAGCTGATGTCGCTTGCGCTCTACGTCGTCGCTACCAGCAACCGTGACAACGCGAAATCGACCGAGGCCGGCCTGAAGTACTTCGTGCTCGGCGCGCTGTCGTCGGGCATGCTGCTCTACGGTGCTTCGCTGGTCTATGGCTTCACCGGCACCGTCAGCTTCGCCGGCATTGCGGCGGCGGCCAAGACCGGCAGCACCGGCATCGTGTTCGGCCTGGTGTTCCTGCTGGCGGGTCTCTGCTTCAAGATCTCGGCGGTGCCGTTCCATATGTGGACGCCCGATGTCTATGAAGGCGCGCCGACGCCGGTCACCGCGTTCTTCGCGTCAGCTCCGAAGGTCGCGGCGCTCGCGGTGTTCACCCGCGTGGCGTTGACGGCGTTTCCGGGCATCGTCTCGCAATGGCAGCAGATCGTCGTGTTCGTGGCGATCGCTTCCATGGCGCTCGGGTCGTTCGCGGCGATCGGACAGAAGAACATCAAGCGCCTGATGGCCTATTCGTCGATCGGCCATATGGGCTTCGCGCTGGTCGGTCTCGCGGCCGGAACGGTCGAGGGTGCACAAGGTGTCCTCGTCTATATCTCGATCTATGTGGCGATGACGCTCGGCTCCTTCGCCATCATCATCGCAATCAAGCGCAATGGTCAGTCGTTTGAAAACATCAGCGACTTCGCGGGGCTCTCGCGCACCAACCCGACGCTCGCCTTCTTCTTCGCGATGCTGCTGTTCTCGCTGGCCGGCGTTCCGCCGCTCGCCGGTTTCTTCGCGAAATGGTATGTCTTCGTTGCCGCGATCAAGGCTGGACTCTTCACGTTGTCGGTCGTCGGCGTCCTTACCAGCGTGGTCGGCGCCTACTACTATCTCCTGATCATTAAGGTGATGTATTTCGACGAGCCGCTGACCAGGCTCGATCCCGTTCGTCCGGAATTGGGGACGGTGATGGCGCTCGGGGGGCTCTTCAACATGTTCTTCTTTGCCTATCCCGGGCCGCTGGTGAGTGTGGCGGCGGCGGCAGCGAAGTCACTTTTTTAGATGCCATTCAAGCTCGGGCCGCGCGCCGCTTCCGCCGGCCACCGTCTTCAGGCCTTCGACCAGATCGGCTCCACCAACGCGGCGGCCATGGACCGGGCGCGCGCAGGCGAGCGTGGCCCGGTCTGGTTCGTGACCACGGAACAGACGGCTGGCCGTGGACGGCGACATCGTCCGTGGGTCGCGCCGCGTGGCAACCTCGCGAGCAGCATTCTTCAAGTCACGGATGTCGGCCCCGCTGTCGCGGCGACGCTGGGGTTTGCCGCGGGGCTTGCGCTGGAGACCGCGCTGCGGCGGCTCAGCGTCGAAGTGGATCTGCGCTCGGGGCGAGCCGTCAGCTTCGCGCTGAAATGGCCCAACGACGTGCTGGCCGAAGGCAAGAAACTCGCAGGGATCCTGTTGGAAGCGGAAAATGTGCCGGGCGGGCTTGCCGTCGTGGTCGGCATCGGCACCAACGTCGTCGCTGCACCCGAGGGGACGCCGACGCCGGCAACGTCGCTCGCTGCGCTCGGCATTCAGATCTCTGCGGAAGGGCTGTTCGCGGCTTTGTCTGACGCATGGGCGGAATGTCTCGGCATTTGGGACAACGGTCACGGCTTCGACCAGATTCGAACGCTGTGGCTCGATCGCGCGGCGGGACTCGGGCAGGCGGTCGCTGTCACGTCCGGCGGCGCGACGATTGAGGGTATTTTCGACACGATCGACGGGCAGGGATGTATGATCGTCCGAACGCCGGCCGGCAGGCGGATGCCAGTGAGCGCGGGCGACGTTTATTTCGGCACCGCGGCATCGATAGGGGCGCGTTGATGGCACGGCCGGATGAGTTGAGCTTCGCGCCGCTTGGCGGCGTCGGCGAGATCGGCATGAACCTGTCGATCTACGGCCTCGGCAACCGACATCAGCGCGCCTGGCTCGCAGTCGACCTCGGCGTCTCCTTCGGAGACGAGGAGCACCTGCCCGGGATCGATCTGATCATGCCCGACATCAGCTTTCTCGAGAAGGAGCGGAGCAACCTCATGGGGCTCGTGCTGACGCACGCCCATGAGGATCATTTTGGCGCCATCATCGATCTCTGGCCCAGGCTGAAATGCCCGATCTACGCGACCAAATTCAGCGCCGCGCTTTTCCAGGCCAAATGCGAGGCGGAGCGAAGCCAGCCGAAGATTCCCGTGACCGTCATTGCCTCGGGCGCTCGGGTTGATATCGGGCCGTTCAATGTCGAGTTCATCCCGGTCGCGCATTCCATACCGGAATCGCACGCGCTCGCGATCCATACCGAGGTCGGTACGGTGCTGCATACCGGGGACTGGAAAATCGATCCGACCCCGATCATCGGCGTGCCCACCGACGAGCGGCGGCTACGGCAACTTGGCGACGCCGGCATCCTGGCACTGATCGGCGATTCCACCAACGCGGTGCGGGATGGGCGGTCTCCTTCCGAAACCGAGGTCGCAAAAACCATCGTCGAGTTGGTGAAGGCAGCGAGGGGCCGCGTCGCCGTGACTACGTTCGCGTCCAATGTCGCACGGGTACGGGCGGTCGCGGACGCCGCCAAAGCAGCCGACCGCGAAGTCGTCGTGGTCGGGCGCGCCATGGAGCGAGTTGTGCAGGTGGCGCGCGAAACCGGCTACCTCGACGGCGTGCAGAACTTCCGCGGCCCCGATTATTACGGCCATTTCCCGCCCGACAAGGTGCTGGCGCTGTGTACGGGAAGCCAGGGCGAGCCGCGCGCGGCACTGGCGCGCATCGCCAACGACGATCATCCCGAGGTGACGCTGAACCGCGGCGATTGCGTGATCTTCTCCTCGCGCACCATTCCCGGCAATGAAAAGGCGGTGGGCGGCGTCATCAACGGCCTGGTGACGCAGGGCATCGAGGTCATCACCGATCGTACCCATCTCGTCCATGTCTCCGGCCATCCCCGCCGCGACGAGCTGCGCGACATCATCGCCTGGACCCGTCCCCAGCTTCTGATCCCGGTTCACGGCGAGGCGCTGCATCTGTCCGAGCACGCCAAGCTGGCGCGCGCCGCCGGCGTGCCGAAGGTCCTGACCTGCCGCAACGGTGATCTGGTCAAGCTCGGGCCGGGCGACCCCGGCATCATCGATCAATTGCCCGCAGGGCGGCTCTACAAGGATGGCACCATCCTGGAGGACGCCAAGTCGCGCGCCGTGGTCGAGCGGCGCAAGATGGGATTTGCCGGTTGCATCTTCGTGGCGCTGGCCGTCACCGAAAAAGGCGAGCTGGCCGACGATCCCGAGGTTGATCTTGTCGGCATCCCCGAGAAGAATACGGCCGGCGAGGTTTTCGACGACATTGTCTTCGACGCGGTGGTTGCGACTGCCGAGAACCTGCCGCGGGCGCGGCGGCGCGACCCCGACGCGATGGCGGAATCGGTGCGCCGTGCGGTGCGATCGGCGGTCAACGAGCACTGGGGCAAGAAGCCGATGTGCCTCGTGCATGTTCTGGTGGTTTGATCAAGGCGCGTGTGCCGTAAAGCGCGGCTACCGGTTTGCGGTAGGAACATGCGCAAATGACAGGGAGCAACAGGATGCTGGGCCGGCTCAATCACGTGGCGATCGCGGTCAAGGATGCCGAGAAGGCCGCGAAAATCTATGGCGCGGCCTTCGGCGCAGATATCTCGAAAGCCGTGGCGTTGCCGGACCACGGCGTCATCACCGTGTTCGTGACCTTGCCCAACACCAAGATCGAGTTCATCCAGCCGCTCGGCGAGGCCTCCCCGATCGCAAAATTCCTCGAGCGCAATGCCGACGGCGGCATTCATCACGTCTGCTATGAGGTCTCGGACATCATCGCCTCGCGCGACACCCTGATCGGGGAGGGCGCGCGGGTGCTCGGCGACGGCACGCCGAAGATTGGCGCCCACGGCAAGCCGGTGCTGTTCCTGCATCCGAAGGATTTTTCCGGCGCGCTGGTCGAAATCGAACAGGCATAGAAGGTATGGCCTACACGCTCTCGACCGCGTTCGCGATCTACTTCGTGATCTGGTGGATCACGCTGTTCGTGACGCTGCCGTTCGGAATTCGCAGCCAGCACGAGGACGGCGGCGGTCCGCCCGGGACTGATCCCGGCGCGCCGGTCGCAACCCAGATGGGCCGCCGGCTGTTCTGGAACACGGTGCTTTCGGCGGTGATTTTCGCGATAGCGTTGTGGGCCTATTATGCCGGCTATCTCTCGATCGAGCGGCTGTCCAAGCTGATGGGGATCCCGTTCTGAGGAGTTTCAACGAAGAGATTATTTGAGAACAAGGCGGGTTTTGGGGGAGTGACATGTGGTTTCAGAGGATCGTCATTGCAGCTCTCGTGCTGATCGTCGCGGGGCTTGGCGCGGCCTTCTACATTGACTGGAAATTATCGGTGCAGGTTCGCACCATGAAGGCGTTTGTCGAGGGCTATGTGTTCACCGAGGCGGTTGCTGCCTGCGAGAGGGCGCAGAGCTCGACGCCGTTCAAGTGGGACGGCGGCAAGAGCACCTCGGTGGTCGGATTGAATTCAGTCAAGCTCGACAAATACACCGTCATCGCCAGCTACACGCTGGTCGCCGACGGCGTCTATTGCGACTACGATCCGATCAAGAAGAAGGCCGATATCGGATCGAGCTTCCTCGACCGGGAGTGAGGCCCAATTCTGAACTCCGGACGCCGCAGCAGATGACATCACAACAGGGGGCGGGCGCCCCGCCACAAGGCCAATACCGGATGCTGCGGGATGATGACCTGCGAGCCTATCTCGCAGGGCTTCCCGCGCTTGCCGCACGATTGGGAGGATCGCCGGCCGGCTGGTCCATCACCGAGGTCGGAGACGGCAACCTCAACCTCGTGTTCATCGTCAAGGGACCCGAGGGCGGATTGGCCGTCAAGCAGGCGCTGCCCTACGTGCGCCTTGTCGGCGAGAGTTGGCCGCTACCGCTGTCACGGTCGCATTACGAATATCTGGCGCTGACGCACCAGGCGCGACTGGCGCCAGGCCTTGTGCCGGTCGTCTTTCATCAGGATGAAGCACTCGCCCTTGTTGCCATGGAGCTCCTCGAGCCACATATCATCCTGCGCAAGGGTCTTGTGGCCGGAACCATCTATCCGAAACTTGTCGATCACATCACGACGTTCATGGCCTGATGCTGGACGCGGCGGCCTTTCCCACGATCGGCGCGGTGACGAAGGCGGCAAGCGAGCTGCGCAACTGGCAGCCGGATTTTGATCGGTGAGGGCGCGTCAACCGACTTATTCGACCGCCTTCGCCCGCAGCCTCTGCGCATAGACATTGATGACGAGAGCTGCGAGCAGAATGAGACCACGGATCAATATCTTCAGGAAGCTGTCGATGTTGACGTGGTCGAGTCCGTTGTTGAGGACCCCGAGCACGAACAGGCCGACGATCGTGTTGCCGATGCCGCCGCGGCCGCCGAACAGGCTGGTGCCGCCGACCACGACAGCGGCGATCGAGTCGAGCAGGTAGGTGTCGAATTCGTTCTGCTGTGCGCTGCCGAAATGCGCGACGCCGAGCATGCCGCCGATACCCGAGCAGACTGCGGAAATGACCATGACGCTGCCGAGAATCAGGTTGACGTTCAGCCCCGAATATTCCGCGGCCTCGCGGTTTCCCCCGACCATGTAGACGTAGCGGCCGAACCGCGTGTAGGTCAGGACGAGATGGCCGCCGAGCAGCATCAGGGCCGCGACGATCACGATCCAGGGGATGCCGCCGATCGACGCCGAGCCGAGCGTCGTAACGAGGCCGGGGACCTTGTAGGCGATCTGCCCGCGCACCAGCAGTGCCGAGATGCCGGCCGCAATCTGCATCATCGCCAGCGTCATGATGAAGGACGGGATGCCGATGACGGTCAGTCCGAAGGCGTTGACGAGACCGAGCAGGGCACAGAGCAGGATCGCGAGCAGGATCGCGGCCGAGCCGGGCATCGGAATATTGGCGATGTTCACGTAGGAATCCTGCTGCGTGAAATAGGCGACGGCGATGCCGGTGACGTTGGCGATGCTCGCGATCGAAAGGTCGATCTCAGCGCAAAGGATCACGAAGGTAAGGCCGACGGCGATGACGCCGGTGACCGAGACTTGGGTGAGGATGTTGCCGACGTTGTCGAGCGTCGCGAAGGAGGGGCTGGCGGCGGCAAAGAAGCCGGAAAGGCAGATCAGCGTCAGGAATGGCGCGATGTTGCGCATCTGGGAGCGCAGTATGGCCGCGAGCTTTCGCGGCTGCCGCTTCGGGCTCGTTGCAGAGACTGTCAGGCCGTCTCCAGACGTCATTTCGATCCCCTCATGCCGCTTCCAGGAGCCGGTCTTTGCTGATCGTTTCGTTGGCGAACTCGCGCACCACGGTGCCGCGCTTCAGCACGATGATGCGATCGGCGAGTGACAGCACGGTCTCGGGCTCGGTCGATAGCACGATGATGGCAAGTCCGCGCTCGCGGAGATCGCGGATGATATGGATCACATCGTTCTTTGCGCCGACGTCCATGCCGCGCGTCGGCTCGCACAGCACCAAGAGGCGCGGCGGATAACTGAGCCACTTCGCGAGCGCGACCTTCTGCTGATTGCCACCGGAGAGCATGCCGAGGTCGAGCTCGACGGCCGCCGGCCTGATCTGCAATTGCTCGACTTGCCTCGTGGCAATCGAGCGTTCGCGCGACGGCTTGAGAAACAGCGAAGAGATCCGATCGAGGATGCTGATCGAGATGTTCTTGTACACGGGCTCCTGGTGGAAGAGCATGGCGCGGCGGCTCTCCGGAACGAAGGCGATGCCGGCGTGCCGCGCATCGGCCGTGGTCTTGAACGTCTTTTCGTCGCCCGCCACAACCAGCGTGCCGCGGTCGGGCCGGATCTTGCCGAACAGGATCCGCGCCAGCTCGAGCTGGCCGCAGCCCATGAAACCGTAGATGCCGAGGACCTCGCCGGAGCGCGCCTTGAACGAGACGTCGCGGAGGCTGCGGGCGAGCGAGAGCTCAGCTGCCTCCAGCACCACCGGCCGGTCGCTCGCCGGGGGAAGGGCGATGTCGTGCGCGTAGGTTTCTTCCAGCGCCTCGCGGCCCTTGCCGATCATCGCCTCGATCAGGGCGGCTTTGCTGGTTGCAGCCGCCTCTGTTTCGGCGACCTTCCTGCCGTTGCGGAAAACGGTCACTTCGTCCGAGACGCGCAGGATGTCTTCGATGAAGTGGGAAATGAATACGATGGCGGTGCCCGCGTCGCGCAGCCGTCGCAAGGTTGCAAACAGGCGTTCGACCTCCGGCGGCGACAGCGCCGAAGTCGGCTCATCGAGGATGATGATACGGGCGCCGGAGAACAGGACGCGGGCGATCTCGATCAACTGCTGCAGGCCGATCGGGAGGTCGCCAAGCCGCGACAGCGGATCGACATCGATGCCAAACCGGGCGAGTTGCTCGCCCGCTTCGCGCGCCATGCGCCGCCACTGCACGAGGCCGACGCGGTTGGTCGGCTGGTTACCCAGGAACACATTTTCGGCCACCGACAGGTCGGGCGCGACGCTGAGCTCCTGGTGCACCATCGCAATACCGGCCGCGTGCGCGTCGCGCACCGATCGGAAGCGCGTTTCCTTCCCGTCCAGAATGAAACGACCCGAGAACTCGGTATGCACGCCGGCGATGATCTTCATCAGCGTGCTTTTCCCCGCGCCATTCTCGCCGACGAGACCGTGGATCTCGCCGGCGGAGAGCGCGAAGTCGACCCCACGAAGCGCTTCGACGCCGCCGAAGCTCTTCGTGATTTGCTGCAGTTCGAGGATGGGCACGTGGCCTTGCGGCATCGCAGGCTCAGATCAGGAAATGATCCTCCATCCACTGCATGCCGGCGGCATTGGCCTTGGTGACCACCGGTCCATCCGTCACGACGCTCTTCGGGATTTCCTTTCCGGTCTTCTCGCCCGTGGCAAGCGCGGCGACGCCTGCGACAATGGCCCCGCCATGGATGCGACAGGACGGATTGCGCACGGTTGCGAACATACGGCCTTCGCTCACCGCCTGGATCGCGGGCGGCATGGCGTCGACCCCGCCGATCAGGATGTTGGTGCGATTGTGCGCCTTCATGATGTTGTAGGCGGCGAGCGCCATGTCGTCGTTGTGGAAGAAGGCCGCGTCGATCTGCGGGTATTTGGTGAGATAGGTCTCCCACAGCCGCGCGGTCTTCGAGACGTCCCAGTCCGCCGGCTGGGTATCGAGCACCTCGATGTTGGGAAATTGTTTGACGACCGTGTCGAAGCCCTTGGCGCGGCCCTGCGCGCCGGTATGGCCGAGCGCGCCCTGCGTCATGATCACCTTGCCCTTGCCGCCGAGCGCGTTGACGAGCGCCTGGGTCACGGAGGCGCCCATGAACTCGTTGTCCGGCGCCAGGAACGAGTGCACGTTGATCTGGTCGAGCGGCGCGATCAGCGTATCCATGTCGATCACGGGAATGCCGGCATCGATCATCTTCTGCACCGGTTGCGTCAGTGTGCCGATGCCGAAGGCCTGAATGGCGACGAAGTCCCATTTCTGCGAAGCCATGTTGTCGATGGCTGCGCGCTGCTTGACGGCATCGAGCTGGCCGTCAAACCAGGTGACCTCGACGTTGAACAGCTTGCCCCACCATTCGGCGGCCTGCTTGCCTTGGGCGCACCAGGTCGCCTGCAGGCCCGCGTTTGAGAATGCGGCCTTCAGCGGCTTCTCCGAACGTCCCATTTCCGCAGCCAGACCAGGGCTCACACCAAGCCCGCCGAACAAGGCTGCCGCCGTGCCGGCGGTCGCCGCCGCATGAAGAAGATCGCGCCTGGTCGTTGAGGATTTTTCAGTGTCGGACATCGCTTGCTCCCTGGTGTCATTGCTTTTTTGCCGATCGGCGTCGCATGTACGCGCCGCGGTCAAAATAAGTGTCTCACACTCGGGCCGTCGGCGCCACCGGTCGGGAGCTGGAGCTGATCAAGAAAAAGGCGGGATTTCCTGCAGGCGGGACGCGCAACATCCGGTGTTATTGCACTGCCGTGCGCAGGGCAGCGAGATTGGGGCGTCAATTCAGGCTTGGCGTTAGTCAGCCAAAGAGGTCTGCGATCTCATTGATCAGTTTCTGCCACGCAGCCTCCATCTCATCCGACCAGTCCGGTCCGAGAAGCTCGCACAGCGTTGCCGCGATCACGCCGAAGAACGCGTTGAACAATTCGCGCGGTGTGCCGTAGGCATCGTGCGACAGGAGCTCGCATTCGATCATGCGGAAATGCCCGCTGCGTTCACCAGCAAAATCGAGGATCGAATCGATCGCGAAGGCCAGCATCGATCCCTTCACGAGATCGCCGCCATCGCGTCGAAACATTGCGTCTGCTTCCGGATGCTGGGCGAACAGTCGTCGATAGACGAGCGGCGTCAGATCATCGCAACGCTCGGCGGCGAGCTCGAAACTGTGCTGGATCGGGTTGCTCATGTCGGCGCTCGTGGTCCGAATATTTGCCGTTCGCCTTCGAGCCAGTGGTCCAACGGATAGCGAATCGCAAATCCGCTCGCTAGGATTGAAATCGCCTTCTTGGCCTGATCGGCTCGTCGCGTGGCGCCCCGACCGCTGCGCCAGTTCGGCACCATCCAAAAAAAGAGCAGGGCGCCAAGCCCTGCTCGAGAAATTGTGTCGACCCTGTTTTCCCGCAATTTTGTATTTGGATTTGATTGAACGGGCGACGCTGCTTTGTGCGCGTCAGGGCTCCTCCCGAGACTTGGACCACCAGAGCTGCCTCGCGACAGTCTGAGGTGGAGATTGGTAGACCAAGTTTTTCCTCTTGTCACCATTTTCGGCAACGATTGTTCAAAATTCCCGCAGTTTGCGTAATGATTGGGAATGACCTTCCCTGGATTGCATCGGCTTGCATCAGTTTATCCCGAGGTATGATAGTAGGTTCGCTGGTGCCTGCAAACGCGGCAAAAATCCTGCGCCGGCCAGCGCTCATTTCGGAATGTCTCGGCTTTTTCCTGCCTCTCCATGGCTTTGAGCCGATATCGCGGTTCGATCGACCTCGACTTCTGACGCCCGCGGTGATTAAGGTGGCGGCACTCGTGGTTTGCTGGTCCCGTTTTCCGTTCCGAAATTCGTTTGCGAGGGGCCTGCTCCGTATCGCGAACTTCGAAAGCGGTGCTAGCGCGGATAGGCTGATGCGACGGCGGCTGCAAAAATTTCTTCCGATCTTCCTGATCGCGCTAACGGTGCAGATCCTGGCGCCGATCGCGGCCGGTTGGACTGCAGCCCTTGCCGCGGCCGATCCGCTTGGTGCGGCCGCGATCTGCCATAGCGATCCTGCCGGGCTTCCCACATCAGGCGATCAAGGCGCCGACCACCGCGTCCACGACGGCCTCTGTTCGATCTGCTGCGCGGCGCAGGCGGGTGTGTCGCTCGATACGCCGCAGCCCCTCGCTGCTGCAATACCCTTCCGCCAGCCTGCGCGCGTGGTCTGGCGTGATTCGGCGCCAGAGCTTGCCTCGGCCCGCGCGGGCTCCAACGCGCAGGCGCGCGCGCCGCCGCATCTGACGTGAATCCGGCGGCCAGTGGCCGCCGTCCATTTGCACGTCAAACCCTTGCGGAGAAATCCATGTCTATCCGTTCCATGCGCGCGGGCCTGTGGGGCCTCGCCGCCGCGCTCTTTCCATCCACATCGGCACTTGCTCACGAAATCGTAGGCAATCGCTTCTTCCCGGCCACGCTCGGCATCGATGATCCTGGCGTCAACGACGAACTGGCCTTCCCGACCGTCGACAGTTTCAAGACCGGCGACAACCCGCCCGTTCGGCAGCGCGACATTTCCGGCGAGTTTTCCAAACGAATCACCGAGGACTTCGCGATCTCGTTCGGCTCGACTTACACCTTCCTCGGGGCGATCGATCCGACGACCGCGGGCGCCAACGGATTCCAGAACCTCGACACCACCTTCAAATACCGGCTACTCAAGAATATCGAACATGAGTTTGTGATGTCGGTCGGGGTCAGCGTCGAATGGGGTGGCACAGGTTCAGCAAATGTTGGCGCCGACCCCTTCAACACCTACACGCCGACGGTTTATTTCGGCAAAGGGCTCGGCGATCTCCCTGATACCTTGTCCTGGCTCAGGCCGGTCGCGATCACCGGGCAGGTCGGCTACGCAATTCCCGGGCGGAACTCGACCACAATGTTCAGCATCGACCCCGACAGTGGCGACGTCACCTCCGACACTGAATTCCATCCGCGCGTCCTGAACTGGGGCGCGTCGATTCAATACAGCATGCCCTATCTGAAATCCGCCGTGGTCGACCTCGGGCTGCCGGATTTCATCAATCATCTGATCCCGCTGGTGGAAGCCAATCTGCAGACGCCCATCGCGAACACCCTGACCTCGGGAACGCAGACGACCGGGACAATCAATCCAGGTGTCATCTGGGTCGGCAACACCTTTCAGGTCGGCATCGAGGCCCTGATCCCGATCAACCGGCAAAGCGGCACCAATGTCGGTGTGATCGGGCAGTTGCACTTCTATCTCGATGACATCGATCCCCACGGCATCGGCAAGCCGCTCTTCGGCAACGCGATGTCGTCCGCCAATCCGGTTGCGAGGAATTGATCATGCGCCATACACGTCTTAGTGCCATCGCGTTCATGCTCTGCTTCGCGAGCGCCGAGGTTCACGCGCATGCGATGCTCGACCACGCCGAACCGAGGGTCGGCAACAAAGTTGCGGGCGCGCCACGCGAGGTGATGCTCTGGTTCACGCAGAAGCTGGAGCCGGCGTTCAGCAACATCACCGTGACCAATGCCGCAGGCGAACGCGTCGACAGCGGCAAGACGCGCGTCAGCGGAAGCCAGATGTCGGTCCCACTGCGCCCGGGCGGCGTTGGGACCTACCGGGTGAATTGGCACGTGGTGTCGGCGGACACGCACACGACGGATGGCAGTTTCACCTTCCAGGTCGGCGAATAGCGACGGCAGCATCCCGCCGTTCACCTTGTAATGTAACGCCGCAAACAGAGGAGCAACCAATGCAAATGAGAAATCCGATCTTCAATCTGATCGCAGGGATCACACTGTTCGGCTCAGTGTTCGGCGGTCTGCTGGCCGCGTCCGCTCGCGCCGAGGACATCAAGGCCGGCGACCTCGTCATCAGCCAGGCCTGGAGTCGGGCGACGCCGGGGGGCGCCAAGACGGGTGGCGGCTTTCTCACCATCGAGAACAAGGGCAGTGCACCCGACCGTTTGATAGCGGTGTCGGGCGATTTCGCCGGCAAGATCGAAATCCACGAGATGGCGATCAAGGACGGCGTGATGACCATGCGGCCGCTCGAGAGCGGTCTTGCGATCGAACCTGGCAAGACGGTGAAGCTGTCGCCGGGCCGCTATCATTTGATGATGATGGATCTCAAAGGCCCGCTCAAGCAGGGCGACAAGCTGCCGGTTACGCTGGAATTCGAGAAGGCCGGCAAGGTGGCCGTGTCCCTCGACGTGCAGGGGGTCGGCGCGCCAGGCCCGGCGGCGAGCAGCGGCGGCAAGATGGAGATGAAAATGAAAATGGAAGATCACTCCGGCATGAAGATGTGAGGACACCGGAGGCCGCGGATCGGCGCAGGAAATTGACCCGCTGGGCCGAGGTCCGGCGGGGTCCTTTCATCCGGACGGTAAGCCCCGGTCATCCGGAAGTCCGTAGGTGGCGCTGCTCCGAACGGAAAATGGCAGGAAATCCGTAAACTTAGCGGCTTTTTCTAACTCTCGGTCTTGTGTTTTGCCGGCCGATCCGGTTTCACTGCTGCCGCACGTCGCCAGCATCTCCACCGATTCCTCCTGAGACTCCCATGCGATTGTCACGTTTTTTCCTGCCCATTCTGAAAGAGAATCCGAAAGAGGCTGAGATCGTGTCGCATCGGCTGATGCTGCGCGCCGGCATGTTGCGGCAGGAAGCGGCCGGCATCTATGCCTGGCTGCCGCTCGGCTTTCGGGTGCTGAAAAAGATCGAGCAGATCGTGCGCGAGGAACAGAACCGCGCCGGCGCGCTGGAACTTCTGATGCCGACCCTGCAGCTCGCCGACCTCTGGCGCGAGAGCGGTCGTTACGACGCCTACGGCCCGGAAATGCTGCGCATCTCCGACCGTCACAAGCGCGAGCTGCTGTACGGGCCGACCAATGAAGAAATGATCACCGAGATCTTCCGGGCCTATGTGAAGTCCTACCGGAACCTGCCGCTGAACCTCTACCATATCCAGTGGAAGTTCCGCGACGAGCAGCGCCCGCGCTTCGGCGTCATGCGCGGCCGCGAATTCCTGATGAAGGATGCCTATTCCTTCGATCTCGACGAAGAAGCCGCGCGGCGGGCCTACAACCGGATGTTTGTCGCCTACCTGCGCACCTTTGCCCGCATGGGGCTGAAGGCGATTCCGATGCGCGCCGAAACCGGCCCGATCGGCGGCGATCTCAGCCACGAATTCATCGTGCTCGCCGAGACCGGGGAATCCGGAGTTTTTTGCGACAAGAACGTGCTCGACCTGCCGATCCCCGGCGACGATGTCGACTACGACGGCGATCTATCGCCGATCATCAAGCAATGGACCTCGGCCTATGCCGCAACCGAGGACGTCCACGACGCTAGCCGCTTCGAGCGCGAGGTGCCGGCCGAGCGCCGGGTCAATACCCGCGGTATCGAAGTCGGCCAGATCTTCTATTTCGGCACCAAATACTCGGAGTCCATGAAGGCCCTGGTCGCCGGTCCCGACGGCGTCGAGGTTCCGATCCATGGCGGCTCCTACGGGGTCGGGGTTTCGCGGCTGGTCGGTGCCATCATCGAGGCCTGCCACGACGATGCGGGTATCAAATGGCCCGAAGCGGTTGCCCCGTTCAGGGCCGTGGTCCTGAACCTGAAGCAGGGCGCCGACGACACCGATGCCGCTTGCGAAAAACTTTATCGTGAGTTGTCGGCCAAAGGCGTCGACGTGTTGTATGACGACACCGACCAGCGTGCCGGCGCCAAGTTCGCCGCCGCGGACCTGATCGGCATTCCCTGGCAGATTATGGTCGGACCCAAGGGTCTCGCCGAAGGCAAGGTGGAGATCAAGCGGCGCAGCGACGGCGCGCGGGAAACCCTGTCGCCTGGCGATCTGGTGTCCCGATTCTAGAGATTGTCATCCCGTTGCAGGACCCCTGCATCGGGATTATCCACCGCGCGCATCCGGCAATGTGGTCAATACAGCCACATTTGGTCCGAATCATGGGATGATCGAACTATGGATGACACCATGACCGAACCTCTGGAAACGGCGCCCTTTGCGCCATTCGAATGGATGCTCTCGGCGCGTTACCTGCGCGCCCGCCGCAGGGAAGGATTCATCTCTGTCATCGCCGGCTTTTCCTTTCTCGGCATCATGCTCGGCGTCGCCACCTTGATCATCGTGATGGCGGTGATGAACGGGTTCCGCAAGGAACTGCTGGACAAGATCCTCGGCCTCAACGGGCATCTCCTGGTGCAGCCGCTGGAATCGCCGCTGACCGACTGGAAGGACGTCGCCGACCGGATCAGCCAGCTCCAGGGCATCAGGCTTGCCGCGCCGGTCGTGGATGGCACCGCACTGGCCTCTTCACCCTTCAATGCGTCGGGCGTGCTGGTGCGGGGCATCAGGTCCGACGATCTCAACAACCTCACCTCGATCGCCAACAACATCAAGCAGGGGACACTGGAAGGCTTCGATCAGGGGCAGGGCGTTGCCATCGGCCGCCGGCTCGCCGACCAGTTATCGCTGCACGCCGGCGACACCATCACGCTGGTCGCGTCGCGCGGCGCGGTCACGCCGATGGGCACGACGCCGCGCATCAAGCCCTACCGGGTGGCGGCCGTGTTCGAGATCGGCATGTCGGAATATGATTCGGGCTTCGTGTTCATGCCGCTGCCGGAGGCTCAGGCCTATTTCAACCGCAACAGCGATGTCACCGCGATCGAGGTCTTCACCACCAACCCCGACCGGATCGAGGTGTTTCGCAAGGCGGTGATGGAAGCGGCCGGGCGCCCGGTCTTCCTGGTGGACTGGCGGCAGCGCAATTCGACCTTCTTCAACGCGCTGCAGGTCGAGCGCAACGTGATGTTCCTGATCCTGACCATGATCGTGCTGGTGGCGGCGCTCAACATCGTGTCCGGCCTGATCATGCTGGTGAAGGACAAGGGCAGCGACATTGCGATCCTGCGCACCATGGGCGCCTCGCAAGGCGCCATCATGCGCATCTTTCTGATCACCGGCGCTTCGATCGGGGTGGTCGGCACCATCACCGGATTCTTCGTCGGGCTGGTCATCTGCCTCAACATCGAATCGATCCGGCAATTCCTGTCCTGGCTCACCAGCACCGAACTGTTCTCGCCGGAGCTGTACTTCCTTTCCCGCTTGCCGGCCGAGGTCGATTTCGGCGAGACCAGCGCGGTCGTGATCATGGCGCTGACGCTGTCCTTCCTGGCGACGCTCTACCCGTCCTGGCGCGCCGCGCGCCTCGATCCCGTCGAAGCGCTCCGGTACGAGTGAGGGACTGATGGAGCAGACGGCGGGAGATGTACCGGTTATCTATCTCTACGATATCAAGCGCCGGTACATGCAGGGAGAAACGCCGCTGACCATCCTCGATGGCGCCAAGCTCGCGCTGTGGGCGGGGCAATCGGTGGCGCTGGTGGCGCCGTCGGGGTCCGGCAAGTCGACGCTGCTGCATATCGCCGGTCTCCTGGAAAGTCCCGACGAGGGCGAGGTCTATGTCGCGGGTGCGCCGACCTCGCAGCTGTCCGACGCCGAGCGGACCCAGATCCGCCGCACCGATATCGGCTTCGTCTACCAGTCGCACCGGCTGTTGCCGGAGTTCACGGCGCTGGAAAACGTCATGCTGCCGCAGATGATCCGGGGCCTGAAACGGTCCGAGACCGTCAAACGCTCCACCGAAATCCTGAGCTATCTCGGGCTTGCCGAACGCGTCCGCCATCGGCCGACCGAACTGTCCGGCGGCGAGCAGCAGCGCGTGGCGATCGCGCGCGCGGTCGCCAACGCGCCGCGCGCGCTCTTGGCCGACGAGCCCACCGGCAACCTCGATCCGGTGACTGCCGAACACGTCTTTCATGCGCTGACGCAACTGGTGAAGGCGACCCGGGTGGCGATGCTGATCGCGACCCACAACATGGAACTCGCCGGCCGCATGGACCGGCGGGTGTCGCTGGTCGACGGCAAGGTCGTCGAACTCGACTAGCCGATCGATTCCATGAAACGAATCGATTCAAATTCCCCTCACCCCTGAGAAGCACGGCGACGCGAAGCGAAGCCGGTCGTCCCGAAGGATGAGGTTTTGGAAGGCGCCGATATGCGTCGCTCGTCGTCCCGGCGAACCGCCGGGACCCATAACCACAAGTGCTTGTGTTGTCCAAAGCCGCGGCTCCAGCCATCGCAATAATGCATATTGGTGGTTATGGGTCCCGGATCAGCGCTTGCACCGAACAGCGCAAGAGCGCTGCCGGGAGCTCGCTGTCCGGGACGACGATTGAAGAGTCAGAGATGTCAAACAGCAGAAACAGAAGCGCGCTCGCGACGCGGATCGCGCCCGAGCTTTGCCTGAAAATCTCATCGCCCTCATTGAAGAGGGCGCGGGGAATGCCGGGTGCCCAATGCACCCGCAGCCTGGTGTGCGCATAGTGGTATTGAGTATGCACACCAGTATTCACAGCGGAGGCACCGGAAACATCCGGCATTCCCCACGCAATGGTTTTAACAGCTTATAGCGCGCTCTCCCCGGCGACGAATTCCTCTTGCCACCGTCGCCTCGCGGATTGCATGGCATCCCACATCCCGGTTGGGCTGAGTGTGCCTCCGCGAGACTTGACACCAACAACGGGTGCCAGGACCACACGCCTTCGCCGTCCGCAACAATGCCGTTCGTCTTGCGCGCCTCTCTCGATCGCTCACGAGTTTCCCCGCCCTGCGACCTCATGCGCACACGACATCGTCGCGTCCACCGCATCCCGCCCCACGTTTCGTGACGATTGGCCGTAACGCCCCTCTGCATCGAGGCGGGATGCGAGCGATAAACCATATTTCTGATAAAACGAAAAGCGAAATTTTCTTCGCGCGACATCCGGACAGCGTGATCGCGTTGAATCACTTCCTGAAATTGGTTTTTTGGCGCACGCGATCTGGCTTGCCCGTCGGGCGCGGAAACGATGCAACATGCGTGCCCGACGGGCAAATCACGCGCGTCCGAGCGAAAACATCGGACTGGACGATCGAATCAACGAAAGCAATCGGTTCAAACTCTACGGAGAGCGGACTCAACTGCGTATCGGAGGCGTGTTATCTTACCTTTCGGGATGGGCATTTACCGTCCCAGCTTTTGGGAGGACATAGCTGTGAAAGCCTCGTTACTCTTCGTTGCGGGTTTGGCTATCGCCATTTCGTCGATTGCACCCGCTAATGCCGCCCCCGTTCATGCTGCTGCCAGTTGCCCCGGTGGTTGCGCAACAAGCGCCCCGCGGGTCGGATGCTCCTGGGCTGGTGGCTGGAATCCTTCGTCAGTGCCGTGCAGAAACCCACGCAACTTCAAATCCTACGGCGAGTGCCAGACGGGGCTCACCAAGCTAGGCAACACATCATTGGAGAAGTGGTGGTATTGCTCCAGTCTGGGGTTAACGAACTAAAAAAATCACATCAAGATGCGCTGAGGCCGCCCCTCAGGTGGCGGCCTCTTTCATATCCGGGCCAAGCCCGCGATGTTGCCTCTTGGCCCTGGGATCCTCAGTATGAAGGTTCGGGAGGGTGCCGATATGATTCGAACCAAGGAAACACTGACTCGCACGCTTCGGCCAATCTGAAGGGTTTGAAAGCTCTATTGGGCGTCCAGGGCATCGCGGAGCCACAGTGCTCTGGACACTTCCGCTTTCGGGGCACTGGGCACATGCCTTGACCTGCTGTCAGTCCGACCCGGTCGTGAATGACCCAGTGCCGACGTGCGTGTCTGGTGAATTGGGTCCCAATCTTGAGCTCCCACCTGGATTGATGCTAGCGTGCCACGCATCATGATGACCCGAACCCATATTGCCTCGGTCTTTTTCCTGAAGCGCTAACGGCGCGACCCGCACCGAGCGGGATGGAAGCATGTGCCTTGCCGCAGCGCGGTCGGCACACGTCATAGACCAAGTCAGCCCGACCACCCCGCTCTGCGCGGGCGATGGCGGCTGCATCAGCGATATCCCGGGTTTTCATGCCTACCCCTCAAGGTCGGCCGGCGCGCGCGCATAGCGGCGCGCGGCACCGGCGCACGCCGCCTTTAACGCCACAAACAGCAACGTTTCTCGCTCGATCGGTCCGTGGACTTGAATGGCTCTGCGCAGCGGAAATCGAATCTGACCTGAACGCATCGGTGTTCGAAATCGGCCACCGGGAAATTGTCTTTCGCGCACCCGTTGATCCCCGATTGCTCAAACTCGGCAGCATCGACGACCTGTTCCTCCTCTGTGGAAGAATAGACGAAATCGATCGCGGACGTCTCAGCCTTGCAAGGCTGGCAGCGGGATTACGGAAGCTTCCGCTGACTCGTTCACTTGCCACGGTCGAGAGACTGCGGCCGATACGCATATCGTCTGGCTTTGAGGTGATCGGGAGCTTTTTGGGGCGCCGGAATTTCAATCGCACCGAGATCGAATTCTGCGCGGGCGCCGCAATCTCCGAAATCACGGGCATGCCGTTTCATGACCATGATGCCGTCGCCTCCCCGGAGCGCGACGCGAGTTGGCGGATTCACATGAGAGACAGTCAGGCCGTTGTAGGCTTGCGCATTGCGCTTCGTCCACTTCATCGCCGCGACTACAGAGTATCGTCGGCGCCCGGCGCGCTTCATCCGCCGGTGGCATATGCGATGAACATGCTGAGCGGCGCGTATCCGGGCTGCCATATCCTGGATCCGTGTTGTGGAACCGGAACGCTGCTGATCGAAGCCAAGCGGTTGGTGCCGGACGTCATCGCGATCGGCTCCGACATTGATCGGGATGCCTTGCTGGCCGCAGCCAGCAATGGGTCGAATGCGCATTGTCGGTGGATCCAGGCTGATCTTGGACGTTTGCCGTATCGTGACGGCTTTGCTGATTGCGTGGTTGCCAACCTGCCTTGGGGACGGAAGGTCCATGCCAAAGGAGCCATCCAAGGGAACATGAGCTTAGCCGTGGATGAAGCCCTGCGCGCTCTCGCACCCAGCGGCAACGCCATCTTCCTGGCGTCGCGCGGGGAGAAGATTGTGAGGGACCGAGCGTTACTATGGTCTATCCCAATCAGACTGGCCGGTCATTGGGCGAACATTCAAATCGTGTCTGCGGGAGACAAGAACAGCAAACCTCCCGCATGCCTTCAGCGACGCTATGGGCGATCATTGCAGCGCATGTGGACGAAATATGGAAGTTCGCTGCCTTGAATGCTGAGTGTTATTCCGCTTTTGGCCCTTCGCGAAATTGCGCTGCACCGCAAACCTCGGACGCTGTCGGGGCACGGCGGACAGCGAGCAAGCCGCACCCATTCAATTTGGCTGAAGCTACCGACCAGTGTTCCTCGTCTGCCGATGGCGTGAGGCTTTCGGTTCGCCGCGCGATCACGCTCTGGGCTGACGCTCTATCACCGTTATCTTGAACGCGCCGGCGCTCGCCGCCGCATGCGCGACGGCCTCGTTGGCATGATCGAGATCGAAACGGGTGACGTCGTATTGATCGAGCGGCAGCGGCCCTGAGCGGATCAGGCCGATCAGCCTGGTCGCGGCGTCCGGCGGATACATCCACACGCCATGGATCGTCACGCAGTTGCGCATGATCCAGGGATAGGGCAGCTCGAGACCCAGCATGCCCACGCCGCCTATCAAGGCGACGCGCCTGTAAGGCCGCACCGCCATGATGGCCGCGCGCGCGACGGCGGCGCTGACGGTCGGCGGCAGAATGTCCAGCACGCAATCAATCGGCCCGGATGCGGCCTGCTTCATCCGCGCGCGAGCCTCGTCCTCATGACCGCCGAGCTTCACGGTTTTCACCCGGTTGCCGAAACGGCGCGCCAGATCGGCAAGCAGCGTCTCATTGCGTCCTGGTGCGACAACGCAAGCCGCGCCCATCGCGAGCGCGACGCTGATGGCGGCGCTGCCGAAATTGCCGGGACGAAAATTGCTGCATCACCCCGACAAGAGCCTGCTGCAGTACGAATATGCGAGCTTTCAGGCCAACGACGATGCGGCGTTGAAGCTCGTGATCTATACGCCGCTCTGAGGTGATGCGTCAGTAGGCCACGCGATGGACGCGGCGATGGTGCCGGCGATAGACGGGCTTCGGTGGTTCGGCCAAGGCGAAATAAGGGTTGACCTCGCATTGCGCCGAGCGGCCGCTCGCGGTGGCTTGGCACTGCGGGATCGACGTATAGCACTCGATATAGCTCGCCCGGCCATAGACGTGCAGGCAGACC
>WNGQ01003275.1_pt1 | contig 23365 bp, 14 predicted proteins | sample 5407661 | NCBI WGS metagenome assembly WNGQ01 (sample SAMN13153382, study PRJNA577476) | soil metagenome | isolation source: 60 cm soil or saprolite under Garry oak tree replicate 2 | place: USA:California | collected 2016-06-15 | reverse complement strand
CTGATCGCGCTATTCTCCGAGTGAAATTCCGCCACAATCCGTTTGAGTCCCTCCGCGCGGGCGATTTTGACCAGCCGTGCGATGAGTTCGCCTCCCAATCCCTGATGCTGGTACTGGTCGGCAACAACAACGGCGAGCTCAGCTTCTTCATAAAACGGCCTGCGCGACAAACGGCCCACGCCGATAATTGGCGGAACTCGTGAGTCTGTCCCGGACAGTTCGGCCACGAGCGCCATCTCACGATCGTAGTCAATGAAGCATTTGCGGACCAATCGGTCGTGAGCAACCCGCGTGTCGAGCCTAGCCATGTGGAAATAGCGCAGGTACACCGTCTCGTCGGAAAGCAGTTCATGAAACTTCGCCATCGCCGGCTCGTCTTCCGGCCGAATCGGCCGGATTGTTACCTTAACTCCGTTCTTCATTGTCACTGGGGAGACGTACTGCAACGGATACGGCCGTATTGCGGGTCTTGGCAGAGCCTCATCGTGGGTTTTCCGATCGACAAGAACAACACGTGCATCGAGAGCAAGGATTCCGTCAGGTGACGCGAGCAGCGGATTGATATCCAACTCTGCGATCCGCGGCAAGTCCACAATAAGCTGGCTGAACGCCACCAGCACACTCTTCAGTCCGTCCAAATCCACCTGCCGCCTGCCGCGAATTCCCTGCAATGCGATGTGAATCTTTGTTTGCTCCAGCAGTCGCTGGGCTAGCGTGGCATTCAATGGTGGCAACGCGAGAGCGCGGTCGCGATAGACCTCCACGAGCTGGCCGCCAGAACCGAAGAGGAGCACGGGGCCAAACACCGCGTCCAAGCTACTGCCAAGAATCAGTTCATACCCCTCGGTTCGAACCATCGGCTGAACCGTCACTCCCTGAAACGCTTCGCGTCCGACGCCCGCTGAAACCGAATTCTCGATCGAGCGATAAGCGTCACGCACTTCATGGGCAATTGAGAGGTTCAGCTTCACACCTCCAACATCAGTCTTATGCGTTACGGTTTCGGAATGCAGCTTGAGGACGACCGGATAACCAATTTGCGCGGCGCGTTCGGCAGCTTCCTGCTCGCTTCGCGCGATGTGGGTTGGGACCACGGGAATGCCATACAGCTTCAAAAGCTCTTTAGACTCAGCTTCCGTAAGAAGCGTTCGCCCCTTGGACAGAACGCCCCCGATCAGTTTCTCGGTCTTCCGGCGGCGGGTCTCGGCGCCAAGCAGTGTGTCCGCAATTGCCGGGGTTTCGTAAAGGCCACGGAGGTGCTCGCTGTAAGACCACATGTAGTTGAATGCACGGGCGGCCGTATCCGGATACGAGAATGTGGGAACGCCCGCGGCGCTCAGAATGGTCTCGCCTTCAGCCACATCTTTCCCGCCCATCCAACTGGCCAGAAGCGGCTTGTTATGTCCATGAGCGTAAGGTGCGACGTGTTTTGCGACTTCCGCCGGGTTCGTCATCCCCTGCGGAGCCAGGACAACCAGGAGACCATCACTCGCTGGGTCGTCAATTGCAATCTTCAATGCCTTCGCATAGCGCTCGGGATCCGCGTCACCAAGGATGTCGATGGGATTCGCGTGACTCCAGTGTGGCGGAAGAAATGCGCTCAAAGCGGTCTCCGAGTCGCTCGAAAGGGGCGCGAGCTTTCCTCCATTTGCAATCAGCGCATCAGTTGCGAGGACGCCTGGGCCGCCGGCATTGGTAAGAATCGTTAGGCGCGGGCCATGGGGCCGCGGCTGTTTGCTCAAGGTCTCCGCCATGTAGAACAAATCCGCAATGCTTTGGACGCGAAGAACGCCGCACCGGCGAAGCGCTGCGTCAAAGACTTCGTCGCTGCCTGTCAGCGCGCCGGTGTGTGAAGATGCTGCTTTGGATGCAGCCTCGGTACGCCCCGCCTTGATGAGAATGATCGGCTTGCTCAAGGCAACTTCCCGCGCGGCTGAGAGAAACGATCGCGCATCTCCGATGGATTCCATGTAAAGGAGAATGCTTTGTGTCTTTGGGTCCTCGCCATAGAAGGAGATTAGGTCTCCCCAATTCACGTCCAGCATCGAACCCGTGGAAACAATCGCGCTGAAACCGACCTGCTCCCGGAGACTCCAGTCCAGGATTGCCGTTAGCAGCGCACCGCTCTGGCTCAAGAAGGCTACGTTTCCTGGCCGGGCGATGTTCCTTGCAAAAGTCGCATTCAGGCCGATCCAGGGATTCATCATTCCAAGGCAGTTGGGACCCACAAGGCGCATGGAGCCGCGCCGGAGTTCTGCTTTGACCTGCCGCTCCAACTCCAGGCCCTCGGGGCCACGCTCCTTGAAGCCAGCAGAAATAACAATGGCAGAGCGCGCACCCGCGTCCACACATTCTCCTACCACGCTTGGGACGGTGGTTGCTGGCGTCACGATGACTGCGAGGTCTACCGGTTCGGGTAAGCCCTTGGCATTTGCATAGCAGCGGACGCCGAACAGCTTTGAATGCTTNNNTGATACGAGCCTTGAACCAGGTTCGTAACAATGGTCTGGCCCACACTGCCAGGTCGGTCTGTTGCTCCGATGACCGCAATGGAAGCGGGCCGGAAGAAACTCTCCAGAGCAGTGCGTTCCGAAGTAGCGGCATCTGTCAACACGGGCGATGTCATATTGCGTCTTTCCCCTGAATCCTTGAACTGGAAATGGCGGCAACTTTCACGGGCCAGCCCCTTGCTTACATCTTAACGCCCCAAGAAGTCTGGCTGAGGTGACAATAATCACATCAACTTGTGACGGAGGCTACATCGCGAATCAAGGTTTCACTCTTACGATGCAATTGCAGGCCCCGGGAAGGGTTGGTGTGTCGTCCCTTTTCAAGAACGAAAGGAGAGAAACATGGAAGCCCATCACGAGTATTGCATCAAGGCGTTCTGCTCAGGGCCCCGCAAGGGTGTTGTGCAGGCCGAAGCCGTCCTGCCTTTCCTATCGTTCAGCTCACCGCCAGAGTTTTTGGGGGAGCCAGGGCGCTGGACACCAGAACACTTCCTCGTTGCAGCGATCGCAACCTGTTTCGTCAGCACGTTTTCTGGCATTGCGGAGAAGTCTCGATTTGAATTTGCGTCTTTCCAACTCGACGCGGAAGGTGTGCTCAGCAATGAGGATGGCACCTGGCGTTTTACGGAAATCAAGCTGCGGCCCGTCGTCAGCCTCTGGAAAGACGAAGACCGCGACCGGGCTATCCGCTTGCTCGAGAAGGCCGAAAAATCCTGCCTCATTGCGCGAGCCCTTCAGTGCAAGATTGTCTTGTCCCCGAGTGCGATGACCGAACAGGAGTTAACCGTCCCGGCAAAAGTCTGAACGACGCGCCGCAGCAAAGTGTCAACGATTGCTGAGCAAAGACAAGGCTGCGCGCCCGGCCATTTCGTCGGATAACCAACGGAAGGAAACCTGAAAAGAATGGCGGGGACGACGAGACTCGAACTCGCGACCTCTGCCGTGACAGGGCAGCGTTCTAACCAACTGAACTACGTCCCCAGCCGTGGAATCAGCAACTTAGCCTAAATCATTGCAAACAATGCGTTTGCAAGATTTGCATACAGCGCACTGTTCGCCTGCGGTGCATACGGTAGCAGCTGTCCCTGCCAAAACCGCCCATAAACCGCCCATAAAAATCAGTGCGCTCATGCGGGATTTATCCTAACACAGATGCCTGCAACAGTCGAAGCCGAGTCCGATGAATCTTATTTTGGATTGCGAGCTTCCCAACTTCGGAGGTGGGTTCGATTCCCATCGCCCGCTCCAGTCACCTTGTTTCCCTCTAATGACTTAGCGATTGGTCGCGGCGGCAAAAGGCGGCATTAAAGAGCAAAACGAGCTTCGAGGGTGGCACCGCTAGCTCGCGCGAAAAGCCCGAAACACAATTCCGTACTTCGCAGAATTCTGGCTGCAGAGCATCGAAGTGCCGGCGAGCCCGCTGGGCTTTGCCCTGGCCCACAAGAATCCGTCTTCCTTTAAGGTCTAATGAATCGCCATCCCGACTCAATCGAAATTGTCGATTCGTCGAATGTCGTCGGTTGACCATTTGGGAAGCGCGGGCAATACTTACATCGTGCGTTCTTCCGCCGCGATTGTTTGCGCTGTTTCGCTCGTGCTGGGCCTGCTGTTGGCCCCCTTCACGCATGTCCACGCGGCGGCACCTGCGGCCGATCATCCGGGGCACGGATCCGCCCTCGTCCACAGCCATTTCTCCGCTCATGCCTCGCGCCATTCCGAGAACGCTTCCGTCAGCGCGGATGACGATGACGCTTCGGGTCCAACACAGCTGGACATCTTCAACTTCTCAACGCCCACGCCGACTACGATTCCCGACATTCCAACGACAGGATTCAGACTTCCCGAAGTCCGCGAGGCATTTGGACGAGTCACGGTTCCGACGGTCCGTGCACACGGTCCGCCTGTTCGAAGTTCGCCCGGCCTCCGAGCACCTCCCGCCTAGTCCTGCCTGAAGGCGCACGCATTCGTGCGCTCGCTTCCCAATCCAATCTGATCGTGAGGAGAGAACGATGGTGTGTCGCATTGGGCTGTGCGCTTTGCTCTTTTTCTTCCCGGGTCTCGCCGGCCCCACTCGATGTATGGCCCAATCGAAGCTGGGCTTGCAAGATGCAATCAATAAAGCCTTGGAATCGCGCGCGTCGCTCAAGGCCGACGCGGAGCGGATCTCCACGGCCCGGGGACTGAAGCAGCAAGCAGGCTTACTCCCCAATCCCGAGTTCCAGTTTTCGAACGAGAATCTGCGGCCCGGACAAACCTACTCCCAGGACGTGGATACGCTTGCCTACGTGACACAGCCGCTGGACATTCTCGGGAAGAGGAAGCAGCGCATCGCGGCGGCCGAAAGCGGCGTGAACCGCGGCCAAGCGGAATACGAAATGGCGCGTCTCGAGATTATTCAGCGCGTGAAGCTCGCCTATTGGGCGGCGCGCGGAGCTCAGGAGACTCGGGACTTACTAAAAGCCTCGGTGAAGGCATTTCAAGAGATCGTCGACTATCACTCGTCGCGTCTGAGTGTGGGGGCCATCTCCGAACAAGATTTTCTCCGTGTGCGCCTGGAAGCCGAACGCCTGCAGATCGGCGCGAATCTCGCGGCCATCGAAGCGACGCGTGCCCGAGTCCAGTTGCTCAAAGAGATGGGACAGACGGATTTTTCCGAAGTCCTGCTGACCGAACCGATGGACGCGAGCGCTACTCCGATTCCTGCTGTTGACATACAGCAGGTGCTGGGACGGCGCGCCGAAATGCGCGTCGCCACGGCGGCCGTCGCGGAAGCACGGGCCAAGGCACAGTTCGAAGAGGCCTCCGCTCGTCCAGACCTTAACCTTATATATGGCTATAAGCGGACCCAGCTTCCGGACACGCGCTCGGGAACGAACACCGCCATCGCCGGACTGCAGATCACGCTTCCCGTCACGAACCGAAACCAAGGAAACCGCGCGGCGGCAACAGCGGAGCTACGGCGCCAGCAGCAGCTGCTGGCCGCGACCGATGCGGACGTTCGCGCGGACTACTACAGCGCGCTTCAGGAATATGAACTCCGGCGAGGCGAAGTGGTGACCACCCTCGAACCGCTACGGCAGCACGCACAGAACATCGCGGAGATCGCGCAAGGCGCCTACGCGCAAGGCGGGACCGACTTACTGCGTTTGCTCGACGCGCAGAGGTCGCGCCGGGAAGCCGAACTCGCCTACGTGCAGGGCATGGTCGCTTACCAACAAAGCATCGCCAACCTGCAAGCCGCCGAAGGAGCGAATCCATGATGAGGCAACGGTTTTTGATGAGTGCTGTGCTTCTTTTCTCGGTAAGCGAAATCGCGTGCAACCGCGGCTCCGCCTCGTCCGCGTCATCGGAGCGCGCCGCACCGAATCCGCCCGCCAACAAAGGTGAAATTGTGCTCCCGGCCACGGAACAGGCGACCGCGGGAATCCGGACCGAGACGGTCGCGCTCAGCGAAGCGCCGGACGTCTTGCGTCTGACGGGCCGTATTACGCTCGCCGACGATCGCAACTGGCATGTCGGTGTGCGAACGGACGGTCTCGTGGCCGCGGTATATGTCGGCCTCGGCGACCACGTAAAGAAAGGGCAAGTGCTCGCCCGCTATCACGCCGATCAGGTGCATGACTTGCGCGCGCAGTATAGAAGTGCCGTGGCGAATCTTCACAAGGCGAAAGCAGGAGGAGAACTCGCGCAGCGGAACTACGATCGCATGCAGACGCTGCTGTCGCTCAAGGCGGCTTCGGTGATGCAGGTGGAGCAAGCCCGGCAGGACACGGTGACGGCGCAGGCCGAAGTGCAGAGCGCGCAAAGTGATGTCGACCGCGCGCGCGACCTTCTCGAACACGATCTCCACGTCGCCGCCGACATTCCGTCCGGCAGTCACGACGAGACCGCCGACCAGGTGCCGATTCTTGCTCCCGCAACCGGCTATGTCATCGAAAAACAAGTGACCCCGGGGAAGAGCGTCACCCAATCCGGCGGAGACACGTTTGTCATCGGCGATCTCGGGCAGGTGTGGATGCTGGCTTCAGTGCGTCCTGAACATCTCGCTGAGCTGCGGGTCGGTCAAACCGCCAATGTGACGCTGTCGGGCATTCCCGGCCAGCGCTTTTCCGGAAAGATCACGAACCTCGGCCAGGAGTTCGATCCTGCCACTCGCGTGATGCAGGCGCGAATCGTGCTGAACAATCCAGGCAACCTCCTTCGCCCGGAAATGCTGGCCAACGCGGAAATTACCACGGGCTCGCACAAGCCGACCGTGCTGGTGGTTTCCGACGCTGTGCAGCAGATCAATGGGCAGGACGCGGTTTTCGTGCGCAGGGCGGCCGACCGCTTTGCGGTTCGCGCGGTACGGATCGGCGAAACGGTGAACGGCAAGACTCCGGTGCTCGAGGGATTGCAGGCTGGAGAGCAAGTCGTCGTGCGGGGCAGTTTCATTCTCAAGTCGCAGCTGCTACGCGCTTCGATGGAAGGGGAATGAAGGAGCCATGCTGAATCGAATCATTGATTTCACGTTGGCGTACCGCTGGCTCGTTCTGGGCGCCTTCGCTGCCTCCCACGGAAGTCGAGCAACTCGTCACCTATCCGATCGAGCGGGCGATGCTGGGGCTGCCCAAAAAAGAAGAGGTACGCTCGCTCTCGAAACTCGGATTGTCGATGGTTACGGTCGTATTTGACGATTCGGTGCCGATGTACTTCGCGCGGCAGCTCGTGAGCGAACGCTTGCAGCAAATCTCGTCTCTGCTGCCGCAAGGAATCCAGCCGACGTTGGGGCTGCCGGCCACGGCCTTCGGAGAACTTTACCAGTACACGCTTTCGGGTCCGATGAGCGCGATGGAGCTGAAGGATCTCCACGAGTGGGTAATCAAAGGGCAGTTGCGCACCGTCCCGGGCGTTAGCGACGTGAACGTGTGGGGCGGGCAGACTAAGCAATTTCAAATTGTCGTCGATCCCGCAGTGCTGCAGCAGTACGGACTGACGTTGCATGACATCGCTTTGCGCGTGCAAGAGAACAACACGAATTTCGGAGGCGGCTACATCGAGCACGCCTCGGAACAGTACACGCTGCTCGGAAGCGGTCGCGCCACGTCGACGGACGATCTCGGAAATATCGTGCTGATGGCGAAAGAAGGGGCTGCGGTACTCGTGCGGGATGTAGCGCAAGTTCGTGTCGGCGCGGCGCCGCCGCAGGGAGCCACGTTGCGAAACGGCGAGACAGTATCGGGCACGGTCATCATGCTCAAGGGCGAAAACGGGAAGGCACTGATTGAACGAATAAAAACGAAAATCGCAAGCCTCCATCTGCCACAAGGAATCAAGATCGTCCCGTTCTACGATCAATCGTTCGTCATCGACGGCACCATCCACACCGTGGAGAAGAATCTCTTCGAGGGCTTTCTTCTCGTCACTGTGGTCCTGTTGCTGTTTCTCGGCAACATCCGCGCGGCGATCATTACGGCTTCCATCATTCCGTTTTCCATGCTCATCAGTTTTCTCGGCATGCGACTGTACGGCATCAGCGCGAACCTCATGAGTCTGGGCGCCATCGATTTCGGCATGATCGTGGACGGCGCGGTGGTGATGATGGAAAACTCCGTGCATCGTCTGGAAGAGCAACACGGGCAGGAGTCACCTCTCGAATCGGTGCGGCAGGCGACCTACGAAGTGGCGCGGCCGATGACTTTTGCCGTGGTGATCATCATTGCGGTGTACTTGCCGATTCTTTTTCTGGAGGGGCTCGAAGGGCGGATGTTCCGGCCGATGGCCATCACCGTATGCGCGGCGCTGTTCGGCTCACTGATCTTAGCGCTCACGATGATTCCCATGCTGGCTTCGTTCAGCTTCCGAAAAGGGTTGCCGCCGAAGCTCGCGCACCGGCAGGAACAGGGGTGGATGGCGCGCATGAACGCGAGTTACCTGCGGCTGCTGACTTGGGCGATGAACCATCGCACGCTGACGGTGGTTTCGGGACTCGCCGTGCTGGCCGTTGCGCTGGGTTCTCTTTTCTTCATCGGCACGGAGTTCATGCCGCGGCTCGACGAAGGATCGATTCTGGTCGAGACACGAAAGCTGCCGGGCGTTTCGCTGACGGACTCGGTGGAAATCAGCAAGCTCGTCGAGCAGAAGGTCCGTTCCTTCCCGGAAATTCAAGACGTAGTCATCAAGATCGGGCGCCCCGATTTTGCGACCGAAGCGATGGGCATCAATGAAGGAGACACGTACCTGCTGTTGCGCCCAACGAAAGACTGGAAGCGCTTTCGCAACAAAGCCGAGCTGATCGCCGCGCTCGACAAGGAGTTGAACACGATTCCCGGCGTAGCGTTCAGCTTCACGCAACCGATGGCCATGCGCATCGACGAAACGGTTTCCGGTGTCAAAGCCGATCTGGCGGTCAAGATTTTCGGCGACGACTTCCGCACGCTGAACAGCCTCGGCCAGCAAGCGTTGCGAGCGGTTTCCGCGGTGCGCGGCGCGGCGGACCCACAAATGGAAATCACGAGCGGCGTTGCGGAACTCTCCGTTCGCGTGGACCGCGCCGCGCTTGCGCGTTACGGGCTGAACGTGTCGGATGTGGAAGAGGCCGTAGCGGCCGGCGCTTCGGGGGATGTCATCTCGCAAGTCATCGACGGACCGAAGCGCTACACGGTGGCTCTGCGTTTGCCCGATCGCTACCGCACGGACCCCGACGCCATGCGGGACATCGTGCTGCGCGCTCCGGGCGGCGCACAGGTCGCTTTGAACCAAGTGGCGCGCATCGAAGTGACACGCGGGCCGGAAAAAGTGGACCGCGAGGAAGGCCAGCGCCGCATTGTGGTGATGTCCAACGTGCGTGGCCGGGACCTGGGGGGTTTTGTCGCGGAAGCGCGGTCGAAGATCGAACGCGAGGTCGCGCTGCCCACGGGATATTTCATCGAATACGGCGGACAATTCGAGAATCAGCAGCGGGCCACCCGGCGCCTGATGCTCATTGTTCCGATGGTGATCGCCGCCATCTTTGTCCTGCTGTACTTGACTTTCAATTCGGTCAAGCAGGCGCTTCTGGTCGTTGGGAACATACCGTTCGCGATGGTCGGAGGGGTTGCCGCACTTTGGACCCGAGACATGAATCTGAATCTGTCGGCCTCGGTAGGCTTCATCGCGTTGTTTGGCGTGGCGATGCTGAATGGAGTCGTCTTGCTCAGTTCCATCAATCAACTGCGCGAAGCCGGAGGGTCCGTGCGCGATGCAGTTCTTGGCGGAGCGCGGCGCAGGCTGCGGCCGGTTCTGATGACCGCATTTGTAGCGAGTTTTGGATTTATTCCCATGGCGCTTGCCACCTCGACAGGCGCGGAAGTGCAGCGGCCGCTGGCGTCGGTGGTCATCGGCGGGCTGTTCAGCTCGACAGTGCTAACGCTGTTCCTGCTGCCCGTGCTTTATGAGTGGATTTTCGGCAAGGCGGACTCGCGCGAATGGGATGTCCCAGCTCTCGAGTTCACTCCGTCTGAAAGTTGAAGTGTTTGATATGCCGCTCGTTGCGCGGCCCTAACGCATCGAATTGGGCTTCAATTCTGACAATTCCTTCAGGAAAACTTAAGTTGGATCGTCCGACGTACACTCCTAAGATTGCGTGGGTTGGGCGAATCCATGTCATTTGGCACCATGACTTGCGGTCGATAGACGCCGCAGGGTAAGGGGACCTGCTGTGCCTTTCTATGCAAATCGGAATGAGAAGCCACCTTACTTTCAGGCGTTTCTAGTTCTGCTGCTCTGTGTTCTGGCGCCGACTGAACTGTGCGCCCAAGTCCCTCAAGGGAGCATATCAGGCAGAATTACCAGCACCACCGGCGCTCAAATTGCGAATGCGCGTCTCACCGTCAAAAATACAGCGACCGGGGCGGCGAACGCGACCTCTGCGAATGAAGACGGCTCTTTTGCCATGCGCAACCTTTCACCTGGAATATACGAGATAACCGTCTCCGCGCCCGGATTCACTGAGGCAAAGAGCACAGTGATAGTTGGTGTTGACACGGACCAGGTAGCGAACATTGTCCTGCATCCCCAGGTCCCCAACGCGCCTGGCAAGGGGCAGGGGGGTACATCGGGAGTCAGCGGGACTGTAAGTTCCAAGAACGTAAGCGATCTCCCTCTCAACGGCCGATCCGCTTCCGATCTGGCGACGCTCGAGCCTGGAGTGACTAGTGCACGCACGCAAGCCAGTGGACAGGCACAACGCGGATTCGGAAACCAGATGACAATCTCAGGTGGCCGGCCGCGGCAGAACGACTCGCGTCTGGACGGGATCAGCGTGAATGACTACGTGAACGGTCCGCCAGGGAGTGCGCTTGGCGTCAATCTGGGAGCGGACGCGGTTGAACAGTTTTCCGTCCTGACCAGCAATTATCCGGCGCTGTACGGCCGCTCCTCGGGCGGAATTATCTCCGCTTCCACCCGTTCCGGCACGAGCAGTTTCCACGGCGACATATTCGAATACATACGCAACAGCTCTTTCGATGCGCGAAATTTCTTCGACACTGCGAAGCCGCCGTTTCGCCGAAATCAATTTGGCGGGTCGGTTGGCGGTCCCATTTGGAAGCAGAAGACATTTTTTTTCGCTGCTTACGAGGGATTGCGACAGTCTCAAGGAATCACGCAAGTGGATACTGTGCCCTCGCAAGCTGCTCGCGGCGGGCAACTATGCGCGCGGCCTGACTGCAGCACGACCACTGCAGTAGCAGTAGACCCTCAGGTCACTCGGTTTCTGAACGCCTTTTATCCGCTACCCAATGGTGCTTTGCTATGTCCATTCTCGTCGTGTGTTGCGGGAACCGGTGATACTGGGATTTTCACCTTTGCAGGCCAGCAGGTAACCCCGGAAAACTATTTTACGACTAAGGTTGACCATAGGTTTTCTGAAAGGGACCTGTTTTACGGCACGTACATGTTCGATAGCGGAAGCGTGCGGCAGCCCGATGAACTCAATGACAAGAGGGCGGGATACGATTCTCGACGCCAAGTACTCACCGCACACGAGGCGCACATCTTCAGCCCAAACCTGCTCAATGCTTTTCGGTTCGGTGTGAGCCGCGTAGTAGCGGTAACAGGCCTGACATTCCCGAGCGGAAATGCGCTAGTGGCAGACACGTCCTTCGGTACTGTCCCGGGTCTGAACGCTGCCGCTATTAACGTGCCAGGGGTTACGTTCTTCTCCGGAGGGCTGGGAACGCGGTCGAACTTCCGGTTCCATTGGACCTCTATCCAGGCTTATGACGATATTTCCTTTAACAAGGGGACAAATTCCATGAAGTTCGGGTTCGGTTGGGAGCGGATTCGGGACAATGTTTTGGCAGTTTCCGACACGGGCGGGGAATTCTCGTTCAGCTCACTGCCCGATTTTCTGACCAACTCGCCTTTCTCGTTGAGTGTGGCCCTTCCCGGCGCGATCACGGGGCGAGGATTTCGCCAAACGATTGTTGGGGCGTACGTGCAAGACGATTGGCGTTGGCGTCCGAACCTTACGATCAATCTCGGGTTGCGCTACGAAACGGCGACGGTGCCAAGCGAAGTGCATGCTAAGCTAACCGTTCTGCGAAAGCTCACCGATGCGCAACCTCATCTGGGCGATCCGCTGTTCGCAAATCCCACATTTCGGAATTTCGAGCCGCGCGTAGGTTTTTCCTGGGACCCTTTCGCCGACGCCAAAACGGTGTTGAGTGCAGGATTCGGGATGTTCGACGTTCTTCCTCTCCCGTATACCGTCATGTTCAATGAACTTTTTTCGGCCCCGTATTTCAAGCTTGGGGTTGCTACCGCCCTGCCTTCGGGCTCCTTTCCGAACGGCGCGTTCGATATTGCTGCGTCCTCGAATATCTTCCGCGAGGGTTACTTTGACCCTAGTCCTCGCCGGAATTACATAATGCAGTGGAACCTAACACTCGCGAGAGAGTTGACTCAAAATATCAGCTTGCGCGTCGGGTATGTGGGGTCACGGGGAGTGCACCAGCCATTTCGGGTGGAAGACGCCGATATCGTTCTTCCGTCCCTCACTCCTCAAGGCTATCTCTGGCCCTCGCCTCCCGGTAGCGGTTCGCGACTCAACTCCAATGCCGGACGGATTACCGCCGCTTTCTGGCAAGGCAATTCCTTCTACGATGCGCTCCAAGTGAAGGTGAAGGCGAAGGTCGGCAGCGGGGGAGAAATCGGGGGCTCCTACACGTGGGGCAAAACCATTGACACCTCGTCCGGAAGCCTGGTGGGAGACGAATACTCGAACTCGATCTCCAGCCCGTTATGGTTCAACATGAAGCTGAATCGAGGCTTGGCGGATTTCAACGTCGCCCATAACGTCGAAGTGAATTACACGTTTGAGTTGAGCATACCGAAATGGGCACACGGAGTGACGGCATGGGCGCTTGGAGGGTGGCAAGTAGGAGGAGTGTTCGAAGCAAGTACCGGAGTGCCGTTTACACCGGGATTTGCAGGGGATGCTCTGGGCGTAAAGAGCATTGATCCCAACATTGATGTCCCAAACTTGGTTTCCGCTCCGGGCTGCAGTTCGCTCGTCAACCATGGGGACCCGAACCACTACATCAAAACGAAATGCTTCGCCGTGCCAAACCCAATCACGTTGCGGGGAAATCTGGGGCGGAATGCGCTGATCGGTCCTGGACTCATAAATCTCGATTCGTCCCTGCTGAAGAACAACCAGATCAAGCGAATTTCTGACGCCTTCAATGTCCAGTTCAGAGCCGAGTTCTTCAATTTTCTGAACCATACGAATTTCGCACCGCCCCTGGACAACCGGAATATCTTCGATTCCACGGGAAACCCCATCGGCAACGCCGGCTTGATCACATCCACGCAGACGCCATCGCGGCAGATTCAATTTGCGCTGAAGTTAATTTGGTGATCGTTGCGGAATCATCTATCACACGTAACGGAGGGCGGCATGAAGAGAGTCTATCAGCTCCTCGTCAAGATACCTTCGGCGTTGAGTGCTCTCACTGCTGGGTACTTTGGAAAAGGGAAAAAGGGCTTTGATCGCTTTTAGTTGGCCGTTCCAGCTTGCCCCGACCAAGGCACTGAGATATGGATTTACACAGTGCAGGATTGAAGAGAGAAGACCTGACTAAGATGCACGAAGGAAAAGGCCAATTTCGCATTCTCGTTGTGGAAGACGAAGCGAAAGTGGCTGGTGCTCTCCGAGAAGGACTGGAGCGCGAGAAGTACGATGTTGTCGTCGCGCCAACCGGTGAAGAGGGATTCTTCTTGGTCAACGCAGAAGATTTCGACCTCGTCCTACTAGATCTCATGCTCCCAGGCCGCGACGGGCTCCAGGTGCTGTCTACACTGAGGAAACGCGGATTGCAAACCCCAGTTCTCATACTCACCGCTCGCGATGCAATCGAAGACCGAGTCGAAGGACTCGACAAAGGTGCTGACGATTACCTGGTTAAGCCTTTTGCGTTCCCTGAGCTTTTAGCGCGTGTTCGAGCGCTTCTTCGGCGGGGACGGGCGGAACAAGGTGCCTCGCTCAAACTGGCTGACTTGGAAATGGATGTGATGGGCCGCAAAGCCAGGAGGGGCGGGCACAGCTTGGAGCTGACTGCCAGAGAATTTGAGCTTCTCGAATATCTGCTGCGGCACAAGGAGCAAATCGTTTCACGAGAGATGCTGGCGCGCGGCGTATGGAAGGAGACTGCTCGGGCAACGCCGCTGGACAACGTCATGGACGTTCACATCAACCGGCTTCGCCGGAAAGTGGATGAACCCTTCGACCGCAAATTGATTCACACCGTTCGTGGTGTCGGATTCGTGTTGCGAGAGGAAGAATGAGATTCAGACCGCGAAACGTCCGTTCCCGATTGACGCTCTGGTACGTGCTTGTGCTTGCGAGCCTTTTGGCATTGTACGCAGGAGTTGCTTCCTTATTCTTGTTTTTGAGCCTGCGCGAGGACTTTGATCAAAACCTGCTCCAGGACCTCGAAACTGTTGAAGGGATGCTTGCAAAAGAGCCAAAAGGACTCGTTTCCCTCCATGCCAGTCATCCAGATGCGGCTGAACCAAGAATAGGCCATCTCATCGAAGTGTGGTCGCCGGAGGGTTCGCTCCTCTATCGAAGTGCGGCCTTGCAAAACCAGATATTGGGCGGTCCTCCCGGCCCGGACGAGGGCCAGCACGACCCCACTCCGACCACCACCCGGCTTCCGAATGGCACTCGAATCAGGCTAGCCACCAGCGTCTATCACATTGAAGACCAGCGAGTCATCCTCCGAGTTGCCTACAGCGAGGAAAGATTGTTGCGTGAGTTGGGCGAATTTGGACAGGTTTTGTTGCTCGGCTTTCCGATTGCCGTGTTGCTTGCAGGTCTTGGCGGCTATGCCCTAGCCCGCAAAGCACTCTCGCCCATCGATTCGATGGCCACCCAGGCAAAAGCAATATCTGCTGAGCGGCTGGGTGACCGCTTGACCATCGAGAATTCTCAAGATGAGTTAGGAAAACTCGGGACCGTCTTTAATGACATGCTTGGCCGATTGCAAGCAGCATTCGATCAACTGCGTCGCTTCACGGCTGACGCCTCCCACGAATTACGTACTCCACTGACCGCAATCCGAAGCGTTGGCGAGGTTGCGCTCCAGGACCAGAGGAGTCCGGCGGAGTATCGAGATGTGATCGGAAGTATGTTGGAAGAGGTAGATCGCCTGACGCGGCTCGCGGAGAGCTTGCTTGCGCTTTCCCGTGCCGACGCCGGGCACGTTCATCTTCAGCGTGAAGACATTCCTCTTGTCCGCCTCGCGAAGGAAGCCAGTTCGGTCGTCGAAGTTTTGGCTGAGGAGAAGCGGCAACAGATTGATATCGAGGGCGACGCAGACCTCCTCGTCTCTGTAGACCGGCTGATTCTCCGCCAGGCCATCGTCAATTTGCTGGATAATGCGATCAAGTATGCGCCCTCGGCAAGCCGCATTCTCGTCCGGGTACAGCTTGGGGCGAACAAACAAGTCTTCTTAGATGTCGTCGACCAAGGACCTGGAATTCGCAGCGAACATCAGCCGCATGTCTTCGACCGCTTTTACCGTGTTGACAAAGCGCGGACGCGGGAATGGGGTGGCACCGGCCTTGGACTGTCCATCACTCGCTGGGCCATCGAAGCGCACGGTGGTGGCATAACTCTAAAAAGCGAAGAAGGCCGCGGCAGCACGTTTCGAATTTCTCTGCCACTCGCGAAACATTCCTCTACGAGTCAGTCAAAAGGAGGGTCGTAATGAAAAGGATAGTGGGAATTCTGGTAGTGGTTGCCGCACTTTCGGTAGTGATCTGGGCGATTCTTGAATTTAGGGAGGGAAGATATTCCTCTTATGCATCTCAACCGGAGACTCCTGCGCCTCAGCAGTCCGCAGGTGCCTCCCTCACATACAACTTCGATACCGACGCAGTGGGGGGTATGCCGGCCAAGTTTCATAGTGCACGCACTGGGAAGGGAGCCGAAAGCAAATGGGTAGTGATGGCAGACCCTACGGCATCTTCAAAACCCAATGTTGTTGCGCAAACTTCAACGGACACGACCGACTATCGCTTTCCGCTTCTCATCGCAGACGAAGGCAGCTTCAAAGACCTTGAACTCAGCGTGAGATTCAAAGCTGTTTCCGGTGAAGTGGACCGCGCTGGAGGACTGGTGTTCCGGCTGAAGGACGCGAATAACTATTACATCGTCCGCGCCAACGGGCTGGAGGATAACTATAGGCTCTACCACGTCGTCGCGGGGAACCGCCGCCAATTTGCAGGTGCGAATTTCAAAGTCACGTCTGGCGAATGGCATGAGCTAAAGGTTGAGTGCATCGGCAACAAAATCATCTGCTACTACGACGGTGCCAAGAAGATCGAAGCGACGGACGACACGTTCAAAGATGCGGGCAAGGTCGGACTGTGGACCAAAGCGGACTCAGTCACTTACTTCGATGATTTGCGTGTGACTGCGAAGTAGGCGCACATGGCGATTTGAAGTAGGAAAGCGCTGAGGAGGATGCCATGAGGAAAGCAGCTTCAGTCACGGGTTTACTAATCGTTTGGTTGGCCGTGAATCCGGGCTTGTGGTCTCAAGACAACGACCGCACCAAACTTGCGAAGGCGGTGGCCGAAGCAAAAGTGTCTCTCGACCAGGGTCTGTCTGCCAGCACCCAGGTGGGCAAACCTATTTCGGCGAAATTTGAGATCGAAGATGGCGAGTTGCAGTTGTCGGTCTACACAGCTAAGGGCAATACATTTGCGGAGGTCGTGGTCGACACTAGTACTGGAAAGGTTGCTTGGACCGAACCCACCACCAGCGGTGGGGATTTCACCGCAGCAAGAGCGCAAAGCGAAGTGATGTCGAAAGCGAAGAAGTCGCTTCGCACAACCCTCGGCAAAGTCCTCAAGGGCAACCCGGGGTTCCATGCGGTGAGTGTGTTTCCGTCACTCAAGGATGGTCATCCGATCGCCGAGATTAGCCTCACAAAGGGCGATGAGTGGAAGACCGTGTCGGAAACGTTGGAATAGGTGTGTGAACGCTCGTTGCGAGTCAATCGAACAGTAGCAAGCCTGAGTTTTCGGTTTTTGGAGTCGAACACGAGGAGGTTCGTCACATGTTTCGTTTCATACAAAAAGGAATGCTGATCTTGTTCTTGAGCATTTGTTCCCTGTTTTCCAGTGAGAACGCTTTCGCACAAGACTTGCCGAGCGACTATCAGGACGTCCTCAAAGCTTTGGATCGCAAGGGGGACTTCAAGGCTGGCGTACTGAAGGTCAATATCCCACGCAACGATTTGAAGATGACGATCCAAGGAGTCTCCACACCCACGCCTTTTGGTTTCGGTGGCTGGGTTGCCTTGACCATAGCGACAGACGACAGCGATGTGATGATGGGCGACTTGGTGCTGCTCCAAGAAGAGGTGAATCCGGTCATGTCCGCCCTCTTGGATAACGGCATCGAAGTCACCGCGCTTCACAACCATTTCTTCTGGGACGACCCGCATGTTTTCTTCATGCATGTGCACGGTGTCGGAAAAGCTGCCGACCTCGCCCGCCGCGTGAAACCCGCATTGGATATGATCGGCCACGTAAAAGCGGCGGTGATTGCACCCGTGCGCAGCGGCGGCACACCGCTCGATACCGCGAAGCTTGCCAAGGTCGTGGGGCACGACGGGGAGCAATCCGGGGCGGTTTACAAAATCACTGTGGGGCGCGACGACCTCGGTATGAAGGAACATGGCGCGGCAATCAATGCACGGATGGGTCTCAACACCTGGGCCGCCTTCGTCGGGACACAAGAGGACGCCGTAGTCGCTGGCGATGTAGCCATGCTCGAAAACGAAATCACCCCGGTTCTGAAAGTGCTTTGCAAGAATGGTCTAGACGTAGTCGCAATTCATCATCACATGACGGAAGACCGGCCCGTCGTGATCTTCCTGCACTACTGGGGCAGAGGCCCGGCTGAAAAGCTAGCGACCGCCTTCAAGTCGGCTCTCGACCAGCTGGGCAAAGGCGCTCCCGCTCATGGGGGCGCACACTCGTAACTATATTGGGAGGTAGTGATGCAATCGAAATTGTTTTCTCTGCGATCTGCTGTTTGTGCATTTCTCTTAATCGGCAGCATGTCTTCGACAAACGTCTCCGGCCAAACACTCAAGCAAGTCGCCAAGTTCGATCTGCCGGGCCCGGGCGGAAAGCGCTTCGACTACCTCACGATCGATGATGACGATCATTACCTTTTGTCCGCTCATCTCGCCGCGGGACAGACCTACGTCATCGACCTAGGCACAAACAGGGTAGTTGCGACGATAGCCGACACGCCAGGTGCCGAAGGCGTGGAATACGTCCCAGAACTCAGCAAGTTCTATACGTCGAACGCGCATGACAACACGATCGGCGTGGTGGACCTGAAACAGATGAAGGTCGTAAAGAAGCTGAAGACGGAAGCGAAGCCGGACGGAAGCACGTATGCGGCACCGTTTCACAAGCTTTACGTTTCGGACGAGCGCGGGAAGGCAGAAGCGGTCGTCGATGTGACAAAGGACGAAATCATTAAGACCTTGCACTTCGATAGTGAAACAGGGATGCCGCAATACGATCCGGTCGCGCGCAAGGTGTACGTGAATCTGCAAGACCAGAACATTTTCGCAGTCATCGATCCTGCAACCGACGAAGTCGTCGGGCGGTATTCCGTCGGTCGCTGCCAGGGAAATCACGGAATGGCCCTCGACCCCGAACACCACCGTGCATTTCTCTCTTGTGAAGGAAACGAATTGATGACCGTGTTCGACCTAGACAAACACGCGCCGATCGCCTTCCTGCCGATGCCCGGCGGGCCCGACGTCATCAAGTTTGATCCGGGATTGAGCCGCATCTATGTCGCATGTTCCAGCGGGGCCATCGCTGTCTTCCATCAAGACGACCCGAATCACTATCGCAAGCTCGAAGACTTTCGCGTCCAGCACGCGGTGCACAGCCTCGCCGTCGATGTGAAGACCCACCGTGTGTACACGCCCGAGCAGGAAGAAGATGGCAAACCCGTCGCCCGGATGGTTGTCTATGAAGCGGTAAGCAATCGGTAGGATTCGCCACGATCCTTCACCAAAAGTCGCGACGACATCTGATCCCGATTGCGCTCCGGACCATGACGAGTGACGGGTGGCTTCTGTTCCTCACTCGATTTGCGCGGTTGTTCGCTTACGGCTCGCTCTCCGTCATTTTGGTCTTCTATCTGATCGGTCTGGGGCTCACCGAGGCGCAGACCGGCTTGGTGCTGACGCTGACGCTCGGGGGCGATGTTGTGGTCTCGCTTTTCCTGACGACCCGAGCGGATCGCATCGGACGTCGGCGCATGCTGATTGTCGGTGCGATTCTCATGGCTGCGGCCGGCCTGGCGTTCGCGTCCACAAAGAACCTGTTCTTCTTGATTCTTGCGGGCACGATCGGTGTCATCAGTCCGAGCGGGAATGAGGTCGGGCCCTTTCTCTCGATCGAACAGGCGGCGCTTTCTCATATCGTTCCGGCTACGGCCCGGACGGAAGTGTTCGCGTGGTACACGCTAGCGGGTTCGCTGGCAACCGCCCTCGGCGCGCTGTTCGCCGGTCTCGTCACACAGGCGCTGCAACACACTTCCACAACGCCTCTGGCGAGCTATCGCGCAGTGGTTCTGGTGTACGCGATACTCGGGATTCTCCTAGCATTCCTCTTCACGCGCCTGTCGACCTTTGTCGAAGTGAACCAGGTTCACGATGGTCTGGCCTCGTCAGTGCCCGCCGGAAACGTTTTTGGTATTGCGCGATCAGGGAATGTCGTCCTGAAGCTCTCAAGCCTGTTCGCCCTCGATTCGTTCGCGGGCGGTTTTGTGGTCCAGAGCTTCGCCGCCTACTGGTTCTATCTGCGATTTGGCGTGGAGCCAGGGACGCTTGGCGGCATTTTCTTCTTGGCGAACATCTTTGCGGGAATATCCGCGCTGCTCGCTTCCCGGCTTGCGACGCGTATCGGCCTGATCCGAACGATGGTGGTCACCCATCTGCCTTCGAACATTCTTTTGATTCTTGTGCCGCTGATGCCCAGTCTCTCGCTGGCTGTCCTGGTCTTGCTCCTACGTTTCAGTATCAGCCAAATGGACGTTCCGACCAGGCAGTCCTATACCATGGCCGTTGTTCCCGCCGAGGAACGGTCCGCAGCGGGCGGGTTCACCGGAGTCGCGCGCACGACCGGCGCGGCGATCAGTCCTTTGTTTGCGGGATTTCTCTTTGCGCGGCCTTCGCTGATCAACGCTCCCTTCTTCATCGCCGGAACCCTGAAAATCATCTATGACCTGCTTCTCTACTACTCGTTTCGAAAATGTAATCCACCGGAGGAGCGATAGCCGCCCGCATGCGGAAACAACTGAGTCCGTCCCGCGACGCCCTTGTTTGCAAAAGGCAGAAATGCTTTTGGCTGGTGTCAGTCCTTTTTTTCGGAGCCGCTTCGGCGCGAGGCACAGGCAACGACTCGCCCAGCGTGCAAGCGCTCGTACGACGATCGGTCTCGATGACGCTCGATGGCCGGTTGGACGAGCCGGTGTGGCGCGACGCGCCGGTATTGAAGCTCGTCCAACAGTCGCCAAAACCAGGAGAGCCCACGCGGTACGAAACCGAAGTTCGGATTGTCGTCACGAAAGACCGCCTCTATTTTGCTTTTATTTGCAAGGACCCGGATCCCGGCCGGATTGCCGTCCATACCATGCGGCGCGACGACGCAATGCGGGGAGACGACAAAGTCAGTATTTTGCTGGACCCCTATGGCGATCACCGAACTGGCTACTTCTTTCAGGTCAACGGCGCTGGAGCGCGGGCAGACGGGCTTGTCTCAGACCCGCAGAGTGTTTCGCTTGACTGGGACGGCATTTGGGACGCGCGGACTGCTAGGACTGCGGACGGGTGGTCCGCGGAGATTGTAATTCCTTCGCGGACATTAAGCTTTGCCCGGGGGCTCGATACCTGGGGACTGAATGTGGAGCGATACATCCCCCGCGAGCGGCTGACGCTGCGATGGGCTTCTCCGACGCTCGATTCCTTCTTGTACGACTTGAGCCGCGCTGGGCAGCTTACCGATATGGGAGAGTTGGAGCAGGGCAAAGGCCTTGAATTCAGTCCGTATGGCGTAGGAAAAACGAGGCAATCTTTCCCGGGAGGCGATCGCTCGTGGCAAGGGGCGGCTGGCGGCGAGGCGACGTGGAAAATTACGCCGCAACTCGTCACCGTGTTCACGGCCAACACCGACTTTGCCGAGACGGAAGTCGACACACGACAAGTCAATCTTACGCGTTTCCCTCTCTTCTTCCCGGAGAAACGTTCCTTCTTCCTGGAAGGGGCAAACCAGTACGACTTCGGCCTCGGGATCGGAGGCCAAGATTCTCCGCAGTTCATTCCATTCTTCAGCCGGCAAGTCGGATTGCTCGGTGGCCAGCAGATACCGCTTGATGCGGGTGTGAAGCTGAACGGCCGCGTAGGGAGGTGGAACCTTGCTCTCCTCGACGTGGAAACTAGGGAAACTGTGGTCTCGCCGGAAGTCGCAGCCGACCTTGCGCTTCCGTCTCAGGTAGTGCCCGGTACGAATCTCCTGGCGGCACGGGTCTCCTTCGACTTCAACGAGAACCTGCGCGTGGGTACCATCTTTACGAATGGCGATCCGGCGGGATTCCGGCGAAATACGCTGGCCGGCGTGGATGCCGTTTGGCGTACGTCGAAGTTTCGTGGAAACAAGAATTTGTTGCTCGGTGCGTGGAGCGCCACAACCCAGGGCGATGTCGGTCCCGGCAGTAAAATCGGCTGGGGATTCAAGATCGACTATCCGAACGACTTGTTGGATTGTGCCACGAGCGTCAATCAATACGGAGATGCCCTCGAACCTTTGCTCGGTTTCCTGCCGCGCCCCGGCGTTCGGCGCACGTCCGCCAGTTGCAGCTTCCAGCCGCGCCCGTCGAAAGTTGGTCCGTTCCGCTGGATACGCCAGGAATTCTTCGAGAATGACTATGTGCGCTATACGGACTCGAAAGGAATCGTGGAGTCCTGGTCCTACTTCATGGCTCCGATCAACTTGCGGTTCGAATCGGGCGACCGCTTCGAATTCAACTGGTACCCCCATGGCGAAACTCTGCTTGTGCCGTTTGAAATTGCGCCAGGGATACTCATACCTGTGGGCTCGTATGATTTCACTCGTTGGCGACTGGAAGCACAAACCAGCGAGCATCGGCCCTTGCAATTTGGGACAACAACGTGGTTTGGCACCTTCTACAACGGCCGCCTGACGCAATGGGAGAACTACCTCAGGTGGACGTCCCCAAAGGGGAAAGTCCAGCTCGACCTTGAGACGGAGAACGACTTCGCACGTTTGCCGGTGGGCAACTTCGTCCAGCGCCTCTGGTCCATACGAGCGGCATACGCCTGGAGCCCGAATCTCGTGCTGTCGAGCTTCATCCAATACGACACGGAATCGCAGAACGTCGGTACCAACACGCGACTACGCTGGACAATCAAGCCGGGCAACGATTTATTTGTCGTGTGGAACCGGGGCTGGCAGCGCATCGTGACCGACCCCCACGTCAGTATTGTCCCCCAAAGCGATCTGATTGCGATCAAGCTGCGATGGACGTTTCGCCTCTAGGAGCCTTCGGATGATTTCGAGGCCCGCACGCAACTCGATGTATTTCGCTGTCCCACTTCTATTGTTTTACTTGCTCACCGTCTGCTCGGCGGTATGCGCTCAGGCTCCACCCGCAACGTCGGAAATTCCGATCGAGCGTTGCGATCTCCTGCCCATCGTAAAAGTGCGAATCGACGGCACGGACATGCGCTTCCTGCTGGATACCGGGGCTACTTCGATGCTCAACCTAAAATCGTTTTCGTCGGGGCGCTCCAAGGAGATTCAAGTCACGTCGTGGAGCGGCACGGCCGCCACCAGCGCACGCGAAGTCTTCCTTCCGGAAGTGATGTTAGGCGACCACCGGCTACGCGACCTGCGGCTTCCGGACATCGATCTCAGTCCTATTGGAAATGCGTGCGGGGGCAAAATTGACGGCATTCTCGGCGCCGATCTGCTCGACAAGATGGGTGTAACGATTGATTTGAAGCGCCGTGTCGCCTCGTTGGCTCCACCGCCCGCCAATGCCAGCGCGCTCTACGAGCAAATGGAAGCAGCGATGCACCACTGTACGGCGGCATTCGAATCGGGCAACGCCCCCGAATTGGAAGAGTGTTTCGACCTCGAGATCGTGCTTTTTGCTCCGCAAGGTGAGTTTCGCGGCCGCAAGGAAGTGATGGAGTATTTGCAGCGCCGCTTCCTTCAATATTCCCCAAAGCTCAGCTACAACATGAACCTACACGACCTGAAAC
>WNGQ01006289.1_pt1 | contig 23367 bp, 10 predicted proteins | sample 5407661 | NCBI WGS metagenome assembly WNGQ01 (sample SAMN13153382, study PRJNA577476) | soil metagenome | isolation source: 60 cm soil or saprolite under Garry oak tree replicate 2 | place: USA:California | collected 2016-06-15 | reverse complement strand
ATTTTTTTAGCTTTAGTTGCTTTAGAAATAGCTGTTTCTTTAATACAAGCATTTGTTTTTACTTTATTAGTTTGTTCATATTTAAGAGATGCTATTGAATTACACTAAATTAAATTAATTTTTAATTAATTTTACGTTGTGACTCCAACTTAACACTCAATAAAAATTTAAAACACTGTTTACAAAGTAAATATTAAGTCTAACCTTAAATAAATACTACTTTATATAATTAAGGTAATATAAACACAACCCCCCACCCTCACAGCTGTGACCGGGTTGGGTGGGGAATATGTAATATAAATGGATTGAAATTTTTTTTTCACACGTGCTTATGCAGAGTAATCTTCAATAAAAAAAAAGAGCTACTCATCTTCTAACGTTTACTTAATTAAACAAAAATCTTAATTAATGAACATAAGATTATATAAGATTACAAATTTATTAAATCTAACTTCTTTTAAATTCCACAATTAAAATCTCTTATTATAGTGATAATTCTAATTTATCAATTCAATAAATTAGCAATTCCTGCCATAAATATAATAATAATTTTATTATTTTAATATTAATAATTTAACCATATCCCTAGTTGTTTTATTAAAATTATATCTTCTAAAGGATGTTAAATCTTCTAACAGCGGATTTATATGGGTTCTACCTATTTTTAATTTAAATTTAGGTAATGGTAATTTCATTAAACCTTTAGATTATATTATATGTTCTTATTTTGATTTCCTTTCCTTCTAAGTCCTAGATTAAAAACAAAAGTCAGTAAAGTAAAATAGGGGTCATTGAAAAGACTCTGCTTCTAATTAATTAGAAAGTATGATGTAAAATAATTAAGGTTACGTTATTATATAGCTAAGATTCCCGTTGTTAAATATATTTACTGCTACTGCTGTAAGTTAGGGAAATAAATAAGAATTTATTTTTTGTAATAGATGGAGAGGTTTAAGGGGGGTGGGTTACAAAATTATTCTTTTTTTTTTAATAGAAATTCTATAAACCAAGTTCTGTAAATTTACACTAAAAATTAAATAAATATCTTATAATTTTACCCATCCTAAGATATTTAGGCTCCCTCCCTAGTAAGGGAAGAGGCAATAAGTATAAATATAAATAAAAATCTAATAAAAAAAGGTAAAATATAGGATAGCAACTGGATTATTTATAGAGTTTCCTACATTTTTATTTTTAAATTATTCCTACGGACTCATCCTTTTGCTTTTTATTACTATAGGAATAAAAGCTCCGAAGGAGTAAAAGACTTTAACATAGTAACTACTACCTTACTTTTTTTACTTTACCAAACAGCGGGTGTCATATGGACTACTCTATGTTCTTATTTGTAATAAATATAAAATCAAAGGTGTAGGTAATCCGTTGTTAATAAATATAAAATAGTTAAAAATATAGAAAATTGTAACAGACTAAAGTGTTAAATATTTAATCCTTACTATTTTAAATATAGATCCCTCCCCTAATTTGCTTTTACTCCATGTGTGTCATCTTAGGTTTACCTCTTGATTTTGTTACTTACTAAAACTAAAAAGTAAATAACAAAAGAAATTGTCTACCCTCTATATAAAAAAGGAGACTCTTTCCTATAGATAACCGACTACTAGGCAAAAGTTCATTACATTAAGTGTAAGAAGGTTGTTTAAATTTAAAATAGTAATGTGGATATTTATTTCACTATAAATTATAATTTACTTTAAGTTTCCCACAAAATTAATTCTGTTAATTATATATTTTAAATTACCTATGGTTTTCCTTAATTATTAATAATTATATATTAAGAATTTCTTTTTTAATTGTAAGCCTATCCCACCCTATTCATAGGAAAAAAAAAGTATGGGGGTTAAAATTTTATCTTTTAAAAAGAGCAGAGATTCTTCCTACTCCTACGTAGTACGTGGTAAAGGTCCTAAATAGTCTTATGGAGTATAAATAGTAATAATCCAACCTTACGGATCCATTAAAAAGTAATAGTCCTCCCTACTCTGGCCTAAATAGTTAAAAGAGTTAGAGTCCCTATGGATCCCTATGGGGTGGTGGGGTGGAGAGGAAATAAAAAAATTATTTATAAAAATTTTGAGCTGATTTAATAGTAATAGAATAAGCTCCTTTTCTATTTTTTTTAGTAACAGTAGCAATATCTAAATAATTTACTTTTCCTGGACTAATAGCTCCTCTTTCGAAATTTTTAGTTGTCAATCTAGGTATTATAGGTTCTCTCATTAATCTACCTCCTATTTTTAAATTTAAACCAGATAAGAAAGCAGGTATAAGATTTACAGATTTTAAATTAGGGTCATTTAAAGTTTTAACTGCTTTATTAGAATAAATTTTATTAATAGCAATTCTAGATTTTTTTCTTTTATTTCTAATATTTAAATAAAGTAAATTAGCTAAAATATTAGTATCATGATAAGGATGATGTAATCTAATAAGTTGGAAAACAACTGCTTTTTTAAATTTTCTTGTCATTATTTCAATTATTAATTGAAATTTATTTCTAAAAACTTTAGCTAAATTAAATTTTCTTAAATTAAATAATAAACTTCTTTCTAAGTCACTTTTACCTCTTAATCGAGAGATTGCTTTTCTGACTTTTCTTTTAATAAAAGGGATTTTATTCGAAGAAATAGCTACTCCTTTATTTCTTGTTTTTAAATAATTTTTTCTTAAAGATGCAATTTGACTTTTTTTAAGTAAATATTTTTTTCTAAAGCTATTAAAGTATAAAATAGAAAATAATCTAAATACTTTTTTTTTTGGAATATTTAAATAATAAAATAATTGTACTATTACTTTATCTGGAGTATGTAAATAAACAGGTTTACTTATTAAACAATTTAAACTTTTAAAAAAATAAAATAATAATTTATTTATTTTAAACAAATCTTTATTTATATCTACCCCACCATAAGATGTCCCTCCCATAGAGATAGGAGAAAAGAAGTTATAAGCTATAGTTTTAGAATAATTAAATAAAATACCATTTCTTTTTTGAGTATCTGCAATAGGACTTATTCTTTGTAAAGTATTTTTTAAGTATTGATAAATTAAAGTATTTTTTTTATTTTTAATATTTTCATTATATGAGAAAAGTTGAATATAACCTGTTTTATTTAAAAGACTTTCTTTTTTTATTTCATTTATTTTAAGTAATTCTAATGTTGAATTTTCCCCTTTATTTAAAAGTTTTATTTGTCCACTTTGATTAAAGTCTCCATAGGGTCTATTTGTTTTTAAATTTCCTCTTGCCTCTGCTCGTAGAGTAGAGGTTAAATTTAGTAATTTATGTAATCTATGTAAAACAATACTTCCTTTTGTTTTATTGTTATTTTCGTAAAGTACTGTTTTTAAACTACTTTTTAAATTTTCTTTATTTGTTTCTACTTCCCCAGAGGGAGAGTTATTTAAAAGATATAATTTTTTTAATTCATTTAATTTTAAAGTTAAAGGATTTTTCATTTTATTTAAAAGTTTTATTAAATTTTATTTAATTTACTGTTATTTTTAGGTTAACACCATTCTTATATTTTATCCACCCGTTATTTTCCTCCACCTCCACTGACTTTGTTTCTCCTTCCCTACCCCTATGGGACAGAGGGAGAGGTTAATATTAAATTATATTTTTCCACCTTATTTAAGTTATCACTGATAGCATACTCCTATTTTTAGACTATCTTAGGCTACATTAGAGACCTTTCTCATGTTTACTTATCCAGCAAAAGAGACCTTCCCTATGGAGTCCTAGGACAAAGATTGCTTTTCTTACTCAGAAGTAAATACAGTAACAAAAATAAAGTATTTACAAATAGAATAAATAATAATAGTTCTTATGAAATGATAAGTGAAACAAAGTAAATAAAAGTAAGACAAGTAAAATAGTATATATTGAAATATAAAAATGATGTTATATTTTAAGGTTAATTAATAAAATTATATTAGTATACATACGTTCTAATAAAATTAATAAGTAATCTATACTTACTTTAAAGATAATTATTTAGTATTAAATGTATATCATAGTATGGGAGCTACAATCTTACTACTTACACTCCATATAAATCCATATAAATCCATAGGAGTTTTGTTTTATTAAAATAATAATCTCCCTCCCTATATGAGATATAGCAAAGGAAATAAGTAGCCTAGCCTTTTATTTTTTATTTTTATAATAGCGTATTATTTCTTTATATAGTAAGTTTACTTAATTTTATATAAATAATAATCCTCCCTATGGCCTATAAAGGCCTCCTATCTACTTTTATTTACAGAAATTGAAAATAATCTTATAATTTTGTTTTTATTCCTTATATATTTTTTCTTTAACTTTTCCTTTTACCTAAGCCTATATGTTAACTTATTTTAACAAATACAAAATAAATGGGGTACCTCCCTTATGGAATATAAGGATAGATTAAAAGTAAAAAGTCATAATAACTAAAATGGGTTTATAAAATAAAGGCAAGATAAAGTAAATATATTTTATATAGAAACTTAAATTAGACTTTTATAAATTTATAAATTTTATTTTATTTTTGTACATCTTGTAGGAATTGAACCTACATCTTATTGTTTCGAAGACAAATACTCTACCTAATTAAGCTAAAGATGTTTAATTTAACTTTTTAAACTAATAGCGGAGCCTATCTCCTAAAGCTAAGGGAGACTTCATTTAAGCCTTTATTTTTAACTTTTAAAAATAGAAAGACAAAGAAAAATTTAAAATAAGTAAGGTTATACTTTTTATTATTATTTTTCTATAAATTTTGCCTTTATCTCCGTAGGAGTATGAATAGGAGTAGGAGTAGGATTGACAAAAGTAAAAAGCAAAAATAAATTATAGAGGGTAGAATGATACTTTGAATAGAATAAATTAGCTTGAACATTTAAATTTTATAGGCCTTAAGAGGATTTGAACCTCTGTAAAAAGTATTAACAGTACCTCGCTTAAACCACTCAGCCATAAGACCTTATTTTTACAAATAATATATACCCTCTGCTCTCCATCCTATAGGATGGGAGACTATTTCTTAGCTCTAAAAAAAGGTAAGAATTAATTTATGATTTATATTTTTAATATTGACTTTTAAATATTTAACACCAATCCACTTTTGTGTTATTAAATTAAACAAAAACAAAATCCAAAGCAACCATTGTTTTTTTTTGTTTGAAAGATCCTCCACCCCACCACCCCATAGGGACTCTAACTCTTTAACTATTTAGGCCAGAGTAGGGAGTATTGCAGTTCTTTTACCGCTGTTATGGAAAGTTAAAAATAATCAAAAGTAAGTAAAGGCGATAGGATTAAATTATTATTAATAATAAAAAAAGGGGGTTACATTAAATAAATCCTGTTCCCCGTAATTGTAAATTTGAAATTTTATATTATTATGAATATAATAATAAGAAAGCCATCATTAAAGAGAATAATCCTGTTGCTTCAGCTAAAGCGAATCCTAAGATTGCGTAAGTGAATAATTGTCCTCTTAATTGAGGGTTTCTAGCTGTAGCTAAGATTAATGATCCGAAAACTGTACCGATTCCGGCTCCAGCTCCGATTAACCCAGAGCATGCTAATCCTGCTCCAATGTATTTTGCAGCTGCTAACATAATATAAAAAAAAGTATAATTAAAATAGCGTATAACATACTAAAAAAAATAATATATGACTCTTTACTCTAAATAGATTAGTACCCTTTTATATAAATTTTATTATTTACTCTTATCTTAATTATTTAGTAAATAGTAGGGTAAGACATACCTTAACCTTTTCAATTTAAAATTTTAAAAATCACTATTTTCAATATTTTTACTTTTTAAATTCTCTATAGGAAGGACATTTTGTTACTAATTTTTCTATTATTTTCAGAATTTATTTGACTTGATTTTGTTTTGTTTTGTATTTTTAGATAATATAAACTTTTAATAAAGTAATATAATATTTAAATTTATAATATTCTTTTATTTTAAATTTATCTATTTTCTTTGCTCTCCGTCCCATAGGACCCCATAGGGGGTAGGAGACTCTCCCTCTGTCCCATAGGGATCCCATAGGGATCCCTCACAACTGTGAGGGGTAAGAGAGGCAAGAGTTATACCAAATAACTATAATCACTATAATCACTATAATTCATTCCCTATGGAGGGGGTGAGTAATAAAATATAATAATAATTTTAATTAAACGTTATAGGATGAGTAGCTAAAAAATGAAGACCTGTAGATAAAGTATACATGAAATATAATATAGTAGTCCCTAAATAAAATAATTCAATTCTTATAATTTTTTTATTTAAACTAACATACCATTTTATATATTTATTATTGAAATAGTTTATGATTTTATCACTATTAATATAAACTAAAAGATTAACCATAAATGCTATTAATAAAATAATAATTAAAATACATAATATAAATAATATAATACTAATACCATATAATTGAGTTGCTAATAATTCATTAGAATAACTCACATTAACTGGCTTTAAAAATGGTATACAAATATCCATAATAAAACTTAATATTTTATTAGATAAATCATTAAGACCATTACCATCAGAAATAAAATTATTATTTAATACAGAACTAGATGCATTATCACCATCTATATATATGTGAGCAGTATCACTTTTTCCATCCCAAATAGTTTTCCAATTTTCAACCTGAGATCGTATATATTTAGGATCATTTATTACATTAAGTAAGTTGTTTACTAATGTATCTGCACCTATAGTACTAGCAACTACAAAAGCTTTAGAGCTAGGTGTTCCACCTCCTTTAAGTAAACTAATTCTTAAAGCACCAGTTCCATAAATAAAAAGACTTCTTATTCCACTAGACCAATTACCATCATCATGAATAACTTGTACATTCGTAGTGTGATCAATATTCTTAGAATTATCTACCATAGAAGTTACTAATTCATTATTAAAATGAAACTTAGATATAATTTCAAATAATGATAAAATAATTGATATAAAGTCATACATTAAAAAATGTAATACTAATACTATAATTATTAAATCCATACAACTTATAAAAAATTTTATATATTTATTATTAATTTTATAATTTTGTTTTGATTTTCATTTTTGTCACGTTTAATAAATGTTTTTATTTAAAATAATAGTTTTAAATTGTTTGAACAAATCGTTTTATCCACTCCCTACGGAGCAAAAGTAAATGTTTGTGTTTTTATTAAAAAAGAAATTTTAATAGTTTTTGTAAAACAATTAATTTCAGACACTTTTAGATAAAAGTTTTTATTCGTAATAAGGATTTTAAAATTAATTTAGTTATTTGATAATATATATAGATTTAATAATTTTAGTATAAAATATTCTGTCTTAATGAAGATAATATAATATAAAATTAAAATATTTTTGCTTTTACTTTTAATTATTCTATATTTTTAAATATGTTCTAATTTTATTAAAATATTGGGGTGTGAGGTTTAATAGAGGTAACTCAATTACCATTAGATCCTAAAATATTTCAATTACTTTATAATATATTGTAAAACTTATTTAAATAATAAACAATATTTTACTATGTAAAATATATTATCCATTTATTAGTGTGAAAGTATTAACAAATATTAATGATAATAGAGCTAATATAATAAAAACCGAATTTACAATTATATTAGTAATGTTGAAATTTAACTCTAAACTGAATGATTTTACTTAATTTTGGTAATTTGTGTTCTAATGAAAATTTATCTATTAAATAATTTCCTGAAATAGCAAATAAAATACTTATAATACAAGTAATAATAAACACACAACTTGTAATATTTATAATTAAACAAATTTCCATAACAGATAAAGAAGCCAAATATTCTTTAAAATTTTTTATTATATTAAAAATAGGATTATCTCCTAAAAATTTGTCTTTTTTATTATCTAAAATATCAATAATTTCTTGAGCTTTTGTATTAGCCTGATTAAATGTTTGATCAATTTGCTCTTTATATTTAGTATACAAACTAAGAGAAGAATCAGAATCTACACTAATATTACCTTCTTCAAAATTTTTAAAATACTTATTTTGAATACCTTTCAAATTTGTTAAATAACTAGTTAATTCTGTAATTTTTTCGATAAGTTGATTATTTGTGTCTTCATCTAAACTTTCTGAAATTTGTACTTGCAATTCTGAAATTTTATGTTGAACAAATTCAAAATGAGAAAGAATATCATTTTTAAATTCCAAAGATTCCAAAGTTTTTTGTGGAGTTTTAATTCGTTCAAACCAAGCACTATATGCTAAAACAGTTGCACCACCAGCAAAGTACTTCCAAGCTTGATTAAATAGCTTATTCATTATTAATTTTATATTTTTCTGGAATACCACCAGTATGCTTAATCTTAAATGGTTGATAATTTAATAAAATAGTTGGGTAATATACCTACTTTTATTTTCTTCCTAATATTTCATTTTAAATGTTTTATACGTTTCAGATATTTCTATCTACTATTATAAATAAAGAAATATTAAAATTATAAATTCTGTAAATAACATAAATAAATTAAAAATATAAAATCTAGATAATTGTGAAATAAAAATCATAAAACAAATTAATAATGTATATACAATTTATATCGATAGTAAAATTTTAATTATGCTAGATTTGATTCATAAGGATAATCAACAAGTTAATAAAATTGATTTTATTAAAAACGGTAGAATAATTGCCAACTGGACTGATACAATTATAGGTGAAAATAAAATTGTTAGAGATATTGGTAAATCAATTTATTATTATGAAAATATGGAACTAGTATTAATTAAAGTAATTAAGAAATCTAAACCAATTGAAAAAATTAAAATAAGTAATAAACCGCTTAGTAAAATTATAACCATGGATTTAGAAACTATATTAATTGATAATGTTCATGTGCCTTATTTACTATCTTGGTTTGATGGTAGTATAAAGAAATCATCTTTGATAAATAATTTAGATCCAGTAACTATTGATTTTTAGATACTAAGAATGATTAATAGAGCTGTTACTGATATTTGTATTAGAAAATATAACAACTATAAAATATATTTCCATAACTTTAGTAAATTCGATGGTTATTTCTTAGTTAAATATTTAGCTAAAATTGGTAATTGTGATCCAATTATTCATAAAGGTAGAATTATTAGTCTTAATTTTAATTATAATGATATTAATATAACTTTTAAAGATTCTTACTTATTATTACCTTCATCTTTGAGAAAATTAGGTAAATCATTTAATGTTGAAACATTGAAAGGTATTTTTCCTTATGGATTATCAAATATTAATTATAATGGAGAAGTACCTGAATTTAAATATTTCAATAATATAAATATTGATGAATATAATAAATATAAAGATTCATTTATTAATAAAACATGGAGTTTTAAAGTTGAAAGTAAAAAATATTGTGAATTAGATTGTATTTCTTTATTTCAAATTTTAACTAAATTTAATAAATTAATTTTTGATAGATTTAAATTAAATATTAATAAGTATCCAACATTACCTAGTTTATCATTCGCTATATTTAGAAGTCAATATTTAGAAGATAATTCTATTCATATGGTAAGTGGTGATATATCTAATTATATCAGACAGGGATATACAGGTGGAGCTTGCGATATGTATATTCCAAAACCAATAAATAATAATAAGATATATGCTTACGATGTGAATAGTTTATATCCATTTGTTATGGCTGAAAATAAATTACCAATTGGGAATCCAACATATTTCTCTGGAGACATAACTAAAATTGATAAGAATGCATTTGGATTCTTCTATTGTAATATAACTGCTCCTGATAACTTAAAACATCTTATAATTCAAACTCATGTTAAAAGTAGTGAAGGAGTAAGAACTATTGCTCCTCTAGGAACATGGAGTGATATGGTATTTAGTGAGGAAATGTATAACGCAATCAAATTTGGTTATAAATTTGAAATATTATGGGGTTATACATTTGAATCTGATTATGTATTTACTAAATTTGTTAATGATTTATATAAAATAAGATTAGATTATCCAAAGAGTGACCCAATGAATTATATAGCTAAAATTATTTTAAATTCACTTTATGGTAGATTTGGAATGGATGACAATTTTGTAATATCTCAAATTATGAATAAGGAAGATTATGATAAATTCGAAAAATTAGATATTGATAATTCAATATTTGATGTAATTGAGCTAGATGATAATTTATTAGTACAAGCTAAAAATCCTAAAGTTGAATTAGATACATTGTTAGATAATGCAAGTGAGACACATAATGTTAATATAGCAATAGCGGCTGCTATTACAGCCTATGCTAGAATACACATGAGTCAATTTAAAAATAATAATAATTTTAATTTATATTATAGCGATACAGATTCCGCATATATTGACTCACCATTAGATGAACATTTAATAGGTCCAAAGTTAGGTCTAATGAAATTAGAATGTATATGTAATGATGCTGTATTTTTAGCTCCTAAAGTATATTCTTTAATTACAGATAGTGGAGTAATAATGAAAATTAAAGGATTATCAAGTGAAGCATTATCTGAAATAACATTTGATGATTTGAAAGAGTTATTAAATAAAGACTATAAAATTGAAGCTAAACAAGAGAAATGGTATAAAGATATAAGTAGTGGAAAGATTAGTATTAAAGAACAAATTTATACTTTGAAAGTAACAGGAAATAAGAGATATTTAGTCTATTACAATAATAAGTAAGTAGCTATTAAACCTATACTATTAAATAAAAAGAAATTATTAACCCCCTACTAAAAGTAGCATAGATGTATTCCGTTTATAAATACATGCAAATAAAAACATTGTGTAACTTTTAAAATAAATATTTTATTATTTTAAGAGGAAAATAGCAAGAGAATTTTTATTAATAATATCTATCTTGTAAAAGATTTAAAAAAGAATGAATAAAAAACTTTTCAATTACGATAATAAAGCATTAGAAAAAATAATTAATTATTTACTTAATAATAATTTTTTTTATTTTATTTTAACTATTATTTCTTTATTATTTTCAATATTTATTAGTTTAAATATTGGTTCATATTTTGTTGGTTTTATTATTTCTTTCTGGATATATTATAAAAATAATAATTCTAATTTATTAGGTATTATTATTACAATTTCCTTTATAGTTATATATTATTATTTAACAGGACATGTTACAGGATATTTTGATGATTTAATAGGACAACATATTGCAATTGAGGTTATATTATTATATATGTTAATTTTTACAATTATCTTGTTTATTGCTTATATTATTAATGTAGTATTATTTATAAATAAGGATTATTTACTTAATTCTTTTGATAATAAATATATAAAAATTTATATAAGGTATCAAGCTTTTTTAATAAAAATAAGTTTAATAATATTTCCTATTTTTATTTTAATTTCATTATTTACATTAATTCATGGAATTATATTTTTATTAACCCATAATATTCCTTTTGAACAATTAGGTGTTGATTTACATGTTTTAGTTCCATCTGAAAGTAATTTAGATAATATATCTAATAGTAATATTGAAAATAAGAATAATATAACTAATACAAATGGTATAAGTAATATTAAAAATTAATTTATTATTTTACCCCCCTCTCAATATTCAAATAATTACAACATTTCAAATCTGATTAGATTAAATATTTTCTTCATTTGCTTTTGCCTTAATCAAAAGACTCCGAAGGAGGCAAAAGATAAAAGTGATAAAATTTATTTTTAATTTTAAATATGTTTTTTAAGTGTTAATTGCTTATGTTTTGGTATTTATTGTTAAATATAAAAGTGTAAGATGTCTTCTTCGTAAGTCTGTAAGAGTATAATAAAGATTTTAAATAGTTATTTTATTGCTTTCTTATCTATTTGTAAATTTATACTCATCTACTTTTAAATTTAAAGATATATTGTCAATCCTATGTCTACCTATTTTTTAACAAAAAAAAGGTAAAAGTAAACAAAATAGAGTTGGAAAGTTATTTTATAAGTAGGGTTATTCTCCACCCTCTTGCTTTTTTAACTTCGTCGACTTCGTTGCAAAAGGGAGTGATGATAATAGCTTAATTAATGAGTTGTAGTTTAATTTGGAAAAACACCATTTTTTGGTAGTGGATTATATCAGTTCGAGTCTGGTCAACTCAGTTAAATAAAATTTATTATCTAAGTTTTACTTATTACCTTTGCTTTTACTTTTGAGATATCCTTTGTTTTTATAAAAATATATAAAAAGCTAAAGAAAGAGCAAAAGAAAGAATCTCTCTTCCTTAAGGAGTAAAAGTGATTGAGTAGAAGTAGAAATAGTTAAACTTTTCCGCTATTATTAAAAAACAAATACTTAATACTCCTTCGGAGTCAGTGTAAGGTTTTAGTCTTTAAATAAACAAAATAAGGGGTAAGTTCCTTATTAAAAATTAGGTCTCTTAAGACTTAAGAAAGTCAAATAAAACAATTATTAAATGTAACAAAAATGAAAATAAAAAAAAAATTATATGAATCTATCTATAATCTTATTTTTAATAGGAATATTAGGGTTTATATTAAATAGAAAAAATATAATATTAATGATAATAAGTATAGAAATAATGTTATTAGCTGTAACTTTATTAATATTACAAATATCATATAATTTTGATGATAATATAGGACAAATATTTAGTATATATATAATATCAATAGCTGGTGCTGAATCAGTAATAGGATTAAGTATATTAGTAGCATATTATAGATTAAGAGGGACAATTTCATTAAGAAGCTAATGTATTTATCAATTATTATTTTACCTTTATTAGCTTCTTTAAGTAGTGGTTTCTTAGGAAGAAAAATAGGAACAACAGGTTCTCAAATATTAAGTTGTAGTAGTTTATTATTATCTTCAATTTTAATGACAATAGCTTTTTATGAAGTAGGAATTTGTGGAAGTTCAGTAAAGATAGACTTATTAAGTTGGTTAGATATAGATTTGTTAAGTATATCTTGGTGTTTTTATTTTGATCAATTAACAGTATCGTTAGGTTTAGCTGTTTTATATTGTTCAACTTTAATACATATTTATAGTGTCGATTACTTATCTTCTGACCCTCATATTCAAAGATTTTTTTCTTATTTATCTGCTTTCACTGCAGGAATGTTAATTTTAATTTGTGGAGGTAACTTTTTTGTTATGTTTGTTGGTTGGGAAGCAATAGGGGTAGTATCTTATTTATTAATTAATTATTATTTTACTAGAATACAATCTAATAAAGCAGCAATGTTAGCTTTTACAATGAATAGAGGAGGAGATATGTTAATGAGTATTGGATTTTTTGCTATTTTCCAAACTTTTGCTTCTTTCTCTTATTCTGAAGTATTCTCTTTAGTTCCATATATTTCAAATGATGCTATTTCAATAATTGCTTTATTATTATTAGGTGGTGCTTTAGCTAAAAGTGCTAATATACCTCTACATTCTTGGTTACCTGGTAGTATGGAAGCTCCAACACCGGTAAGTGCTTTATTACATGCCGCAACACTAGTAACAGCAGGTATTTATTTATTAATAAGAATAAGTCCCATATTAGAATATAGTAGTAGTGTATTATTAATAATAACAATAATAGGTTCAACAACAGCATTCTTTGCTGCAACTTGTGGTTTATTACAAAATGATTTAAAAAGAATAATAGCTTTTAGTACAATCTCTCAATTAGGATATATGATGATGGCTATAGGCCTAAGTCAATATAATGTGGCTTTGATGCACACTGTAAATCATGCTTTTTTCAAAGCTTTATTATTTTTAGGAGCTGGTGCTGTTATACATTCTTTCCATGATCAACAAGATGTTAGAAAAATGGGTGGTTTAATTAAATTTTTACCTTTGACTTATACTGTTATGTTAGTTGGTTCTTTAAGTTTATTAGCTACTCCTTATTTAACTGGATTTTACTCTAAAGATTTAATTTTAGAATTAGCTTTCAGTCAATATAGTTTTAGTGGAACTTATGCTTACATTTTAGGTAGTGTTACTGCTGGAATAACAGCTTTTTATAGTTTTAGATTAATAAGTCTAGTTTTCTTAACTACTCCTAATGGAACAAAAGAATCATATAAACAAGTACATGAATCAAATTTAGTAGTTGTAATACCTTTAATTATTTTATCTTTATTTAGTATCTTTTTTGGTTATATTTTCTCTGATTTATTTGTGGGTATAGGTTCTGATTTCTTCAAAAATGCTATTTTTATTCATCCTAATTCGATTTCTTTAGTTGAAGCTGAATTCTCTATTAATCCTGTATTAAAATTATTACCAGCCATATTTAGTTTCTTAGGTATGTTTACTGCCATTTTAATGTATCATTTATTTCCTAATTTCCTTATAAATTTAACTTTTGCATCTCCTTTTTTTATAAATATATATAAATTCTTTAATGGTAAATATTATTTTGATGTATTATATAACCAATTCTTTATCAGTAATGGATTAAAATTAGGATATACTATATCTAAAGAGTTAGATAGAGGAGTTATAGAATTATTAGGACCTTATGGTTTATCTAAATATTTAATTAATGTAAGTAATAATTTAGCTAAATTAGATACAGGTGTTATTACTACTTATGCTTTATATATAACTTTAGCTTTAATTTATTTAATATTTTTAGTTTTACAACCAGTATTTTTCTATTCTCATGAAGAAGTGAATACTATTATAAATCCAAACTTATTCTTTGAAGAATTTAGATTATTTATTTTAATTGTTATTTCTTCTTTATTTATTAATATATTTTAATATATTTTAATATATTTAATATTTTTAATATTTAACCCCCTACTTGCATACCTATATATTTACAGACCTTCAGAAACTACAATACTCCAAAGGTATCTCTTATCTATTATCTCTTATCTCTTATCTCTTATCTCTTAAAGAGCAAAGGATATCTATAGGTAAAGATAGGTAAAGATTTAATGAAAATTTATAAATATTAAAAATCTAAGATAAATACAATTACTTAATTAATTTAAAATTCTATACTTAAAGTAATGAATCCAGCGGACCTTCCCTATGGAGTCCTTGGACAAAGGTAATATTTATTATGTTTATATTTAAATTCTAAAATAATTGTTAGATTAAGTCTAAAATTTAAGTATTAATAATGTATTTCATCTATAAATACATAAAAATAAAAACATTGTATTCCTCTATTAACTATTTTATAAAAATAGTTTCTTTTCTTTTCATTATAATTAGTTCATATAATGATTTATATTAATTGTTTAATTAATTTAAATTAAACTCCTCCCTATGCCTATGCTCTTAATTGAGTTTATCCTGTTCGCACTTTATGCTTTGCATTTATTATATTTGAGATTGTAAAATTTTAAAATCTAATTATAAATTTTCTATATTCAGCAAAGGATCAAACATAGTAACAAGAAAATATATTTTCTTTATAGAGTAGAGAGCAGAAGAAAAAAGTGGAAAAGTAAAAAAAATAAAATTTTAAAAGTATCGATGACGATTTAGTAATAACATTAAAAAATTATTTAAATAAATGATAATAGAAAGTAATTTAAAGGGGTTATTAAGGAACAATAAAGCAAATTTATAAAAAAGGAGGTAAATACCAAATGCTTATATTTTAGTAAGTTTATTAGTTTTAATAAACCTAAACAATCCTGAAGTAAAACATTTTATTAAGGAAAGGAAAGGAAATCAACCGAGACTCCGAGAGTAATGGCGAGTGAAATCGGATTAGCTTAAATTGTCTTTATTAACTTGAAATCTTAATAAACCGATAACAAACAAAATAATAAGATACAAATATGTTATTTTGTACTAGAGAAGGTATTCGAGTCCTGTAAAGTTAATAAAAACAATTAAATAATTTAATTAAAATCTATTATTTATACATAGAATTATTTCAAATTTATAAAATTCTTATAAATTTTTTCAATTGTATTAATTGTAGTTTCTCCTCACTAGTTAAAATCAATTTTTCTATTGGTTTTGTTGGCAATTTTGCTAGGCTAGCAAAAGAGGGAAAAATCTTACTTTTTAAATAAGATTATTTTATTAAATTAGTAAAGTACGATGAGAGTTAACTTGTCGGAGAGTTAACTTGTCGGAATAAAGGGGAACCATCCTCTAAAGCTAAGTATTATAAATTTAGCAATAGCGAAAAGTACTGTAAAGGAAAAATTTGAAAAGCAAGTAGTATACTATAGACTTCAAAAACTAAATTTGAATTTTTAGAATTTTACTTTTAAATACTTAAAATTTAGTCTATGAACAGGTGAAATAGAACGTGAATTAGTAACTCTATAAGCAGTCGAAATTCTACTTAAATAAGATTTAAGAATGACGGCGTACCTTTTGCATAATGGGTCAGCAAGTTAATAGGAGTAGCAAGGTTAAAACCTTAGCGAAAGCGACTGGACAATATAAATATAAAATTCTTTATAAAAAGTTTATTAGTTAGTTCAAAATTAAACTTCTTATGTTTTTTTTTAATTTAGTGATGGGTTAGTTACTTCTATTAGACCCGAAGCCAGGTGATCTTACCAAGACCAGATTATAATGGATCGAACGGGTGAATGTTGCATAATTCTCCGAAGAGTTTTGGTAAGCGGTGAAATGCCAATCTGACCTGGTGCTAGCTGGTTTTCTACCGAAACATATTTAAGTATGATGTCTATCTATAAGATTTATGAAGGTACAGCAAGGCAATTCCCAACAAGTTTTATTTAAATTAATAATTTTTATTTAATACGTTTAGGTTGCGGGGACCTCGAAAATCTTACCTTTGGAAGCGAATCTCGGAATTACATAAATTGATGATAGATATTCAGACTGCTCATGATAAGTTGGGCAGTCAAGACGGAAACAGCCGAGAACACTGATCAAGGTCCCAAATGATTGTTAAGTGAAATTAAGGATGTAGCAATATCATATACAGCTGTGAAGTGAGCCTGGCAGTCGCTACTTATAATGATCGTACGTAACAACGCATCAGCAGTAACTTTAATTCTTTTATTAAAAGGGATTAATAAATGATAGTAGCACCGAAAATTTAACGGGTCTTAAACAATCAACCGATATCGTGTTGTTTATATTTAATTAAAATAATTTAGTTAAATATAATCTAGGTAGTAGAACATTCAGTTAAATTGATAAGTAAATAGTGTTTCATTATTTATTAGATTACTGAAGAGAGAATGCTGACATGAGTAACGTAAAAAATTCCTATAATGGAATTCGCCGAATACGAAAGGGTTACAAATTAGAAAGGTTAAACCGTTTTGTTTTAATGCGGCCTCTAAGGAATATAGCCAAAGCTATAACTGATGAGTATATAATAGAAAGTCCAATATTTAAAAAATGGACCAGGAAAATAATATTTATTTTATTATTCTTTAATTTATATAATAACAAATTATATTTATTGAATTTTATTCTACCGTACCCTAAACCGACACAGGTTCGTTAGTAGAGTATACTAAGGCGTAGAGCTAAAAGTTGTTAAGGAACTCGGCAAGTTCACCTCATAAGTTTGACGACAAGAGGTACCAAAAAAATAATTAAATTTAAATAATCAAAATTCTTTAATTTTAAATATCAGAAATAATAATTATTATTAAAGTAATTTAATTTATAAATTAACCTATAATTTATAGTTTCTTGAACAAAATTATAAAAAGTAAAAAGTTTATAGATATATTAGATATTTTATTTATATTTTTTGGTGGCACAGAATCGGAGGCCCCGACTGTTTACTAAAAACACAACACAGTGCAATCATTAATATGGTAGTATACTGTGTGAAATTTGCCCGATGCCATTAATATAAAAGAAGTTATGGATTAATTTTTAATCTTGTGACTGATTGAAAGTCTGGTTAATAGCGGTCTTAACTATGAGGATCCTAAGGTAGCAAAATCAGTTGGCCATTAAATGTGGTCCGGTATCAATAATGTAACGATGGTCTCACTGTCTCTACAACTTGCTCAGTGAAATTGAATTACGCGTGCAGATGCGCGTTGCCTCCAGGGGGACGGGAAGACCCTATGCAGCTTTACTGTAGTTAGTTATCATATGAATCTAGAACAATCTTGTATAATAGTGAATAGGTATGCCGATAGGCTTAATTTTTATTTTTAAAAATGTTGTGGAAACCTTAAATACAAGATTGGGTTTGTGTTTACCTTAAATATTATAAATAAAGGGAGAGTTGACTAATTGGCAGTTTGACTGGGGCGGTCGTCTTTAATAGAGTAGCAAAGTACATCCAAATATATCAAATTATAAAATAAAAATTTCTTTACTTTTTTAACTTTCAAAAGTTAGAGGTAATTAATTTTAAAACAGAAGAGTAAACTTAAATTGAATTATTTCGATAATGATAAATAAGGTCTAATATTAAAATATTTTCTTTACAATATAAAAAAATTATAAGGTATAGCTAGAAATTGAATGGAGATCAATCAACCAGTGAAGGGTTGCGCAGGGCTCAATGGCGATAAGCATACTTAACTGAAAGACTCAAAAGTCGCACAGATACGTAAGTAGGGCATAGTGACCCCTCGCTATAGTATGGGATAGACGGGGATCAATTAATAAAAGTTACGCTAGGGATAACAGGCTGATAGCCGACGAGAGTACACATTGTCTCGGCTGTTTGGCACCTCGATGTCGACTCATCCTATCCTCCGGGGGAAGAAGCTTGGAAGGGTTCGGCTGTTCGCCGATTAAAAGGGTACGTGAGTTGGGTTTAATACGACGTGAGTCAGTATGGTCCCTATCTTCTGGAGGGACAATTAGTAAAAAGAGGCAGACCTTCCAGTACGAAAGGACCAATAGGCTGTGTTTCTCTAGTGTACCAATTGTTTGTAAAGATTGTTAAGAGAATCTAAGTAACTTGAAGGCAAAAGTAAAGTAAAAAGATAAAAGTCCCTTTTAACCTTTTTTCTCCAATTTTTATTCTTAAATTAAAATTTAATAATTAATATGAAAAAAGTTCTCCCTTTTTCTAATGCTAATATTTCTTTATAAATTTTTATAATTAGAATTAGGACTCTTTAAATTTAAAGAGCTAAAGGGCTACAAGATATGAACGCATAGTTGGGTAGCCACAAACATTTTAGATAAGTGCTGAATGTCTATAAAGCAAGAATCTAACCTCTAGATACTAATACGATTTTTAAATTTTTAATTTGTACTTTATTTTGCTTATTTAATTACTTCGAAGAAATTTTAGGTAAAGGTTAAGTAAAAAAGGTTCATTTAAATTTTATAAATCGGTAATTAATTCTTAGATCAAGAATAGATAGGCTACAAATGTACGTATTGTAAAATATTTAGTTTAGTAGTACTAATTTATAAAAAAACTTAATGTTAATAATTGTTTTATTATTTTTTATTTTTATTTTATATTTACTTTAAATTAAGGTAAATAGGAACTAGAGTTTGCTTAACAGCGATTGACTTTCCCTTTTTCTGACTTTAAATTAAAACCCAAAAACAAAGGAGGCAAATCTTAAAATTTAAATTTATTTTATAATAATTTTATTTTACAATATTTTACTTGTTTACTTACAAAATAAACTTTACTTACTTCTACCTAGGTTTCTACGGAAAGACTAAGTAAGTATAGACTCTAAATTTTTTTTAGTTTTATAAATTAATCTCATAAGATAAGTAACGAGTATGCTGGAATTGGGTAGACAGGTGAGTTTTAGGAGCTCGTGAGTATCTCGTAAGAGTTCAAGTCTCTTTACTCGTAACAAAATATTATTTAAAAATTTTAAGTTTCTTATAAATAGTAGGTATTAGATAACAACGAACTCCTACTGAGATAAAGGCAAAAGTGTAAGTCCATAGGAAGGAAAGAAAAAAAGTGGAGATTTACATTTGCACTACTTAGAAACTAAGTAAAAGTAACGAGTGGAAAAGATTTAAAATTAAATAAAGGGCAGGTGATCCGAATGGTAATGGTGGTTCTCTGTAAAAGAATTGGTTAAAAACCGTAAAAGGTTCGATTCCTTTACTGCTCACATTTTTATTATATTTTTAACTTTTGCCTCCTTCGGAGTCTCCATCTCTCTCTACGCTATTTTTTTTTTATAAGAGAAAGAGACACATTTGTTTTTTAAACTCCTACATGATAAAGGTCCTCCGGAGTAAAAGCAAAGGGCAAAGGCAAAAGAAAAAAGGACTCCGAAGGAGGCAAGAGTTAATTTTTTTTATAATTATTGGCTTCACATTAAGCTAAATCTTAAACATATAAAATCTACAGTCTTTAAAAAATAGCAAAATAAAGATTAAAAGCAAAATAAAGTAAAAACAAAAGTAGCTGATGACAATTAGTTATTTAAAGTAAGACAGAGTAATAAAACAAAATAAAATTTAAAGGATATAATAATTATAATCAAAATCCTAATAATAAATAGGGAAGTGGTTATACTTTTTAAATTTAAAGGGCACTTTATAGTGTAAATTAAGATGAAAATAAAAAAAAATAAATAAAAGGGATAGGGAAGGCTTTTATTAGTTCTAGTACTGTAAAATAAAAATTTTAACTCTTGCAATTGCGAGTCTCCTACCCCTCACAACTGTGAGGGATCCCTATGGGACGGAAAGCAGGGGTAAAAGTAGATAATATATAAAAATTGCGATAAGCAAATAAAATACATTTTTATTTTATTAAAATAAAAATTAAAACTAGAGATGAATTTAATTTTGGTTCTGATTGAACGTTTTTCAGTAGTTTTAAGACATGCAAATCGTTATTCTAGAAATATAAATAAATTATTAAGTAAAGAATAAGGTGTAAAGGTGAGTAATGGTAAATAAGATCTCTTATAGACTTCTTAAATAGAGGATAGTTAATAAAATAAAAGTTTTATTAACATAACTTAGCTTAGTTATAAATAAAGGAAATTTTCCGCTATAAGAATTGATTTACTTTGTTTAATGGTAGTTGGCAGGGTAAAAGCCTCCCAAGCCTACGATCAATAGCCAAATTTGAAAGAAGAGATGGCCACATTGGGGAAGAAATAGCCCCAAATCCCATAGGGGATCTGCAGTCAAGAATATTAGTCAATGCTCGCAAGAGTGAACTAGCTAACTGAAATCCTAATTTCACTTAATCGTGCAATTATGATAAGGTAAGGGAAAAAAATGATAACACCTTACTATTAGTGTTGTCTAAATTACTGGTGCCAGAAGACTCGGTAACACCAGAAACGCGAACGTTAGTCGTCTTAAACAGGCGTAAAGGGTAAGTAGGCAGCTTTATAAAAATTTATGTTAATTTAAGCTATAAATATTTTAAGTTTACCTTATTTATTTAGTTTTTAATATAGATTGATTAAAAGCTAGAATCATATTGAAGATAAACCAAATAATACTTAAGTGTAGGGATAATATCCATAGATACTAAGTGGAATACTAATGGTGTAAACTTTTATCTACTAATGATTGACGCTGAGGAACGAAAGTGAGAACAGGGAATAGGATTAGATACCCAGTTACCTCTCACCGTCAACGATGAATGGTAGTTATTATTTTTGAATAAAAATTAGTAACGATGTTAACGCGATAACCATTCCGCCTTGAGAGTACGGTTGCAAAACTGAAACCAAAAAAATTAGTCGGTCTCGGAGCAAACGAAGTGAAGCATGTTATTTAATACGAAAGTACGCGTAAAATCTTACCAGTCCTTGTATAGCCAATTCCTCTTTTTTTTTAGAAGAAGTATTTTTGTAAATTTTTATTTATAAATTTATTTTTATTTTTAAATAAAAGACTGAATTGAGTGATAATTATATATAAAATACTTTTTATATTAAATTATTCGTTTACAGGTGTTGCATGGCTGTCGTCAGTCCGTATTGTGAAAAGTGAGGTTAACTCCACTAACGGACGAAATCCCTGTAGTTAATTTATACTTAACTATTAATGATTTTTAAATATTTTCATTTGGGGCTAAGACAAGTCCTTATGGCCCTTATGGACTGGGCTATAGACGTGCCACAAGAACTTTTACAATTTGACGCAAAACTTAAATTTAGATTTTATTATTTAAATTTATAAGGTTTAGCTAATCAGTAAAGAAAGTTAATTGTATTAATCTTAAGACGGATTGTTGCCTGTAACTCGGCAACATGAAGAAGGAATTTCGAGTAATCGTTGATTAGCAACGCAACGGTGAACAATGAATCCGTGATGAACTAACTGTCTGTCGCTGGGGAGAAATTCAGCTTGGGGGAAAGCGCCGCGAAGTAGATTTTAAATAAGGTAAAACATTATAAATAATAATATATTGGTTTATTATTTGTATATCTCTTTTTATTTAAAAATTGATTTGATTATTCATTTATTTGAATAGTTAGTGTAGTTATTCTTTAATTTATAATTTTATTATATTTTTTACTAGGTACTTAACTGCTTTTTTTAGGTCTAATTAGTTTCGACTAACCCATCTGAGTAACATCTCAAAAGTCATAGCAAGGTAGCTGTACTGGAAAGTGCAGCTGGAAATTAATTTAAATTAACCCCCCTCCCCATAGGGACTCTCCTTTGGATTTTACCTTTCTTTTGCTCTTTCTTTAGCTTTTTATATATTTTATTAGTAAAGGTATCTTTAAAAAATTGGAGAAATGGAAAGTTACTTTTTTAATAAATAGTTTTACTTTTTAAAATTCAAATTAAAGATGAATTGCTCAAGGCTAAAAAGTGATAAGTAACAGTGTAATTAAGTTCTCTTAATTCAATGGTTAGAATCACATTCTTCTAAAGTGTTTATTCTGGTTCGAATCCGGAAGAGAACTATAAACAATCTAAACAATCCATTTAATAAATAAATATTAAAATTTTAAAATTTTACTTTTGCCTGACTTATTACTTAATAATAACGGAGTCCTATGGTCCTATGGAGTAAATCAACCCTCCATAACTCCATAGGATGGTATAAATATAAACAATGAAAGGATAAAACACATAATTAAAACTAAGTTTTCATAAAATATATTTTATATATTAAATTATTCCCTTTTCCCTCTTCCATGTGCCTTTTTTATAAAATTATGAAATATGATATATTAAAAATAGCTCTTATCATTTATGCTCCAACAGATATTATATTAGATAAGAAAAATTAATATATCAAATAAGGTTAACACCGAAAAAAAAAATTAAAAAATGAATAATACAAATTTAATAAGAAGTAAATTTCAACATTTTCCTTTTCATTTAGTAGACCCATCACCTTGGCCTATTTTACTTAGTTTTTCTTTATTAAATTTAACAGTAGGTGCAGTAGCATATATGCATGGT
>WNGQ01009983.1_pt1 | contig 23379 bp, 18 predicted proteins | sample 5407661 | NCBI WGS metagenome assembly WNGQ01 (sample SAMN13153382, study PRJNA577476) | soil metagenome | isolation source: 60 cm soil or saprolite under Garry oak tree replicate 2 | place: USA:California | collected 2016-06-15 | reverse complement strand
ATCGTCTTGCTGGCGATGTTTCGCAGCAAAACGCCTGTGGGCCAACTGGTGCTGCTCTTCATCGCCCTGGGCTCCGTGTCGTGGCTGACAATGGCGCGGATCGTCCGCGGCCAGGTGCTTTCGTTGAAGAATCAGGAGTTTGTGCTGGCCGCGCGGGCTACGGGCGTTTCGACGACGAGAATCATCTTTCGACATCTGGTGCCGAACACGCTTGGCCCCGTGATCGTCTATGCGACGCTGACGATTCCTTCGGTGATGCTGACGGAAGCGTTTCTTTCGTTCCTTGTCTTTGGCGTGCAACCGCCACTGGCGTCCTGGGGCAGCCTGGCGGCGGACGGAATTCAAAACATTGGCATCTTTCCGTGGCAACTGATCTTTCCCGGCGTGACGATGGCGCTCACGCTGTTTTCGCTGAACTTTCTTGGTGACGGATTGCGGGACGCGCTCGACCCACAGATGCGGAAGGCGTGAGTTTGTCGATTGGTAACTTTAGGTTCGAGAATGTGCGATCCGAGATTCGAGACGCGATGAGCAAAAGCAAGGGAAAGCTTCTCGAAGTCAGAGACCTCTGCACGTACTTCGAGACGGAAGACGGAACCGTCAAAGCCGTAGACGGCATCAGCTTTGCGCTTGAGCGAGGCGAGACACTGGGGATCGTCGGTGAATCCGGCTCAGGAAAATCCGTAAGCAATCTTTCAGTTATTCGTCTGATTCCCACTCCGCCGGGCGAGATTGTCTCCGGCGAAATTATCTTCAAGGGTCAGGACATTCTCCTGCTCACGGAAGACGAGGTGCGCAAGATCCGCGGTCGGCGGATTGCCATGATCTTTCAGGATCCGATGACGTCGCTAAATCCGTTCATGAAGATCTCCAGCCAGCTGATGGAGATTACCCAACTGCATCTGGGTTATGACAAATCGCGAGCTTACAATCACGCTATCAAGATGCTGGAAACGGTTGGCATACCCGACGCGGCCGAGCGCGTGGACAGCTATCCGCACGAGTTTTCGGGAGGCATGCGCCAACGGGTGATGATCGCAATGGCTTTGTCGTGCGAGCCTGAACTTTTGATCGCTGACGAACCAACGACGGCTCTCGACGTCACAATCCAGGCGCAAATTCTTGAGCTGATCAAGAAGCTCAAGCAGGACACGGGCACGAGCGTGATTCTCATCACGCACGATCTTGGGGTGGTGGCCGGGATGACTGATCACGTTGTGGTGATGTATGCGGGCAAGGTTTTTGAGCAGGCGCCAACGCGTGAGTTATTCGCGGCGCCGGGGAATCCTTACACGAAAGGGCTGTTGCGTTCAGTTCCCGATCCCACGGACGAGCAAGGAAAGTTATATCAGATACCTGGACTGCCTCCCGATGTCGCGCATCTTGGACCCGGCTGTCCATTTGCTCCGCGTTGCGCTCGCGTCGAGGAGATTTGTCGCAAAGAATTTCCTCCGTTCGTGCAACTAAACGCGAATCACTTTTCTCTCTGTCACTTTGCAGGTGACGTCTTTGACGAGTCGCGCAAGGAGAGCGACAGCACAATTGAAACGGAGCAGTAAGCTCCTCGGGTCGCAACGCCGCGGGAACTTAATATGAGCACTACACCAGCGGACATTGAAGTACGGCGAATTCAGCCATTGCCATCACGCAGTGGAAGTGGTGAGCCGTTGATTTCGATTCGTGATCTAAAAGTACAGTTCGGTAAAGTCAAAGCAGTTGATGGCGTGACGCTGGATATTTTGGAAGGCGAGACACTTGGACTCGTCGGGGAGTCAGGCTGCGGAAAATCCACACTGGGCCGAGCGATTCTGCGTCTGACAGAACCAAGCGGCGGTCAGGTTTTGTATCACAATCGCGATCTGGCGCATCTATCCGTGAGAGAGATGCGCGAGCAACGTCGCCACTTGCAGATCATCTTTCAGGATCCCTATGCTTCGTTGAATCCGCGGATGACGGTGGGGCAGATTGTGGGCGAGCCGCTCGATACGTTTAAGTTGGCGCGAGGTAAGGAAGCAGAGCGGCACGTGCAGGAGTTGATGGAGACCGTTGGGCTCAGCAAACGCTTCATCAATCGTTATCCGCACGAGTTCTCTGGAGGCCAGCGTCAGCGTATCGGTATTGCGCGCGCACTCGCGGTCGATCCGCAGTTCATTGTTGCCGACGAGCCGATCTCCGCCCTTGATGTTTCAATCCAGGCACAGATCATGAATCTACTCGAGCGGCTCAAACAGGAAAAGAACCTCACCTATCTTTTCATCTCTCACGACCTGAGAGCGATTCGCCACGTCTCGGATCGGGTGGCCGTAATGTACCTCGGTAAGCTCGTCGAGATTGCCGAGGCAAAGACGATCTACCGCGACCCGCTGATGCCCTATACGAAGGCTCTTATCTCTGCGGTCCCGGTACCAGATCCAGAGGTTGAATCAAAGCGGCGCCGAATTGTTCTCGAGGGCGATGTGCCTTCGCCGATAAATCCCCCGTCAGGCTGCCGTTTTCACACGCGCTGCCCTTATGCGATCAAGCAATGCAGAGAAGTTGAACCAACTCTGGTGGAGATCAAGTCCAACCACTTTGCAGCCTGCATCAGAATCAGTCCCGATCAGCCTGACATAGACATAGTTGCGCCTGGGGACGCGCCGGGGCTGCGCCAAGCGGGACCAACCCTCGCCTGATGAAGTCCGAAAGCCGCTCCAGTAGCCGGATTCCGCTCGTCTTTCGCGGCGCTCATTGCGTGAAAGCGCTTGCCTATTAGTCATATAGCACTAACGTAAGTTGTGATCTCTGCGCTGAGGGCTGTGTAAGCTAAGTGACAGACTCTTGTGTGTGTAAATTTCCGTACTTATACTGAGTTCTTGAACGGAATGCTGCTGCTTAGTAACCATTTTTAGCCATAATTCTAATGCGTAAAACAAAGCTCTCAATGGTTAAGCAATCGCCCAAGCCCGGGCGCGAAATATTACTGGAGCTCCCGGCTGAGGCTCCGGCGGGATGGGCGGATGCGCAGCAAAGCCTTTCGGACGCATCCGGCCTATCAATGCTCCTGGTTAAAGGTCACCAACCTCCCGCGCTGGTTGTCTCGAACAACAACTCGATTTGTCAGGCCATGCAATCCTCGCCCGCACACGCCCACCTTTGCGATCCTTATTGCGGCGACGCGCATCGCCGCGCGACGAGCGCAAATGACGTCACGCAATACCGTTGCCATGCCGGCCTACACTGCTTTGCGATGCCTGTGCAGATTGGCAAAAAGCGCGACCTTGCAGTGATCGGCGGGCGCGCGTTCTTGTCTGCTCAGGACTATCGCGAAGTGATCGAACGATTTCGCGTCGGCGATCTGCAAGACCTGGTCAATAAAGATCTGTTTGCCAACGTCATCTTTGGTGTGCGAGGAGACCTTGAAGAATTGGCTAACAGTGTGGCCAGGGCGACGAGCGATTTCAGCGCAGGCTCTTCTGCGTTGGCAACTGCTCCGCCAGAGCGAGTAGCGGAGCCACCTAAGAAATCTGAAACGGCGGAGGGCCTGGCACAAGAAGTTCAACGCCTGAGGGGCGAGTTGGAGTATCAATCGCGGTTTGCCGAATCGCTGCAGTATTTTCTGGAGCGAATCAGTTCAACCGATGCGGAGAAAACTTATCTAGCGATTCTGACGAATTCCCAGGAACTCTTGCATGCAGAGCGGGCTTCGCTGTTGGTCTTCAACGAAGCAACGAATGAGCTTACTGTCAAAGCAGCCGTGGGCCTGACGACCGAGGTCGCCGAAGTCTCACCGATGCACCTCGGCGAGGGTATCTCCGGCGCAGCGCTACAATCCGGGCGGCCGACAATCGTTGCGGACCTGGAAGCGGCCGGGATCACTCCCGCGCCGCCTGAGAGACGCTATAAGACGAAGTCGTTTATTAGTTATCCGATCATGATTGGCGGTCGAAAAATCGGGATCATTAACTTAACCGATAAATCCGGCGGCGCGCCTTACGACCTGGTAGACGCCAGCCTCCTGGAGATTATTGCTCCGCAAGTCGCCTTGGCGTTGGAGCGCGCCGAGTGGCAGGAAAAAGCCAATCAGTATCAATTGATGTCGATTACGGATCCGCTGACAGCATTGCCTAACCGGCGTTATCTGGAAGAGCGTTTGACAGAAGAAGTGAATCGCTCGAAACGCTATGAGTACGCAATGAGCTTTCTAATGATCGACATCGATGACTTCAAGTTGTACAACGACCGCAACGGGCATCAAGCCGGCGATGTTGCCCTGCAGATTACCGCGCATGCCCTGAAAGGCTCACTGCGTTCTGCGGATGTCGCCTCGCGTTACGGTGGTGAAGAGTTTTGCATACTCCTGCCGCAGACGTCGCTAACTGAGGCGGGCGTAATCGCGGAACGTATCCGCGAGCGAATCGAGCATACGAGCTATCCACATGCAAAGACGCAACCGCTGGGCGCTGTGACCATCAGCCTCGGCGTGGCGGCCTTTTCGCCGTTTGTTAATACCGCAGAACAGATTATTTGGGCCGCCGATCGGGCTCTCTACGACGCGAAAAACCAGGGCAAGAACAAGATTGCCTTCTATCAAGACGCCTTTCTGAGGATACCTAAGCCCAATGAACGCGGATAATCTCGGACACAAGCAGCGGCGAGTTCTAAGCCGCGTGGGAAGAGATGAGTTCGTCGGTCGCGCCGCCGAGCTGATGCAGATTGTGTCTCATCCGTATGGTCCTCAGGCCCGTGGTCTACTCCTGTTGCTGGAGCCTTCCGCCGGTGTCTCTGAGCTTTTGCGGCAAGCCTACGACGATCTTTTCAACCAACGCGGAAACATCATTCCTATCTATTTTGCGTTGCCACGAGACGAGACCACGGCGGTCAGCACCGCGATCGAATTCCTCAATACGTTCCTACTACAGTACCTGGCGTTTCGCCGCGACGAGCCCGCGCTCTGCCAGTCATCAGTAACGCTGCATGACCTGTTGGGACTGGCGCCGCCGACGGATTACGAATGGATCGAGCAGTTGGTTGAATCATACAACCGCGAACGCTTTGGCAATGACGATCGAGCATTGATCCGCTGGTGCCTCGGGGCTCCGCAGAAAATTCCTACGGCGATCGGTCGAGCTTTTGTGATCCTCGATGCCGTGCCGTTGGCCGAGCCGACGGGCGGCGGCCCGTCGCTTGGCAGAGAAATAATTCGCGTTCTCAGCCGCTCGAATCTTCCTTACGCAGTCGCCGGCCTGCGACGACAACTGTTGAACGCGGCCCACGGAATTCAACGCGACTTTGATGGCATCGACATCATCCGCCTTGAGAAACTAAGTGACGAAGACGGGCGCGCTTTGGTGGAGCGTGTGGCCCAGCGACAACAGGTTCGGCTGAGCGAGGAAACACGAGACTTGCTCGTCCAGCAATTCCAGTGCAGTCCGTTTTTCATCACGGCTTTTATGCAGGCCGCGCGCGAACGCAACACGCCACTAACCAGCTACCTTGCCTGCGAGCAACTCTACGTCGACGAATTGATGGGCGGACGAATCAACCGCTACTACTCATCCTTGCTTGAGGAGATGGCGTTCAAACCAGAAACGCGCCGGGCGCTGGTCCGCGTCCTTTACGAGTCTTCCACGGCCGACACGCACCGGTCTTCGTTTGAAGCCTGGAAAAAGCGACTTCGTCTGGAGATGGACGAACTGGAGAGAGTTCTGCGTACATTGCACGTGCAGGAGTTCATTACCTGGGATGGCAGCTCCATTGAAGCTGGCGGCGGTTCGCTGGTGTGGAAGGACTACTTGAAAACCCGTTTTCGCCTCGGGATTGAAAGCGACCCACGCGCGCTTGTCGTAGCCGAAACAATAACCGAATCGTTGAAGCGTGCGCCCCACACTATGGCAAGACACTACCGGCGTGCCGCGGCGATCGGCTTAAGCGAGCTGTTAGCCAGGTTTGACTGCCAACGTGTACCTGCGAGCTTGTTCGATTACCAGCGTTTCAGCAAAGCTTACAAGGGCGCGACGCCGGAAGAGATTGGCGACGGCCTTGACGCGGAAACCGATCTGACCAGATTACCGCAGGTGGTCCATGTCGCAAGCTGCGCGTCTTTCAGCCCTGACCTGCAGCAGTGCGACGAAGAGCGTTGCGTTGTGGGCCATGCGTTCAAGGGCGAGAATTACACCGACGCCAGCGAGGTCGTGTGGCTGGCGGCAGAGATAGATTCCAAGGTGCAAATCGATCGCGAGCTGGCGGCCGCCTGGTGCGAACGATTGGACTTGCTCGCGCGCCAATTGGGTTTTGGCAGGATTCAGATATGGCTGATTGCGACGGAAGGCTTTTCGTCAGAAGCAAGTGAACTGCTCCGGGAACGGGAAGCTTACGGTTCCAATCGCCAACAAATTGAACTGCTTACAGCGCGTCTGAGTGAATCCACAGCGCCGGACAAAGAGACCTCCTTGACCAACGAGTTTGAGATGACCGTGCCGATGGGTGGAGACAACGAGATGATCGTTGCGCATACAGTCGAACAGATTGCTCGCCGGCTAAATTTCAAGCCCGAAGCGATTAACCAGATCAAACATGCGGTGGTCGAAGCTTGCATCAACGCCTCGGAGCACAGTCTTAGCCCGGATCGAAAAATCCATCAACGGTTCCGCAGCGATCCTGATAAATTAGTCATCGTCATCTCCAGCCGTGGTATAGTGCCTGCGAGCGTAGAAGCGAAGAATGGAGAGAAGGCCGCGGCGAGTGAAAGCGAGGACACCTTGAACAGGCGCGGCTGGGGACTCAACATAATAAAGACCTTGATGGATGAAGTTGAGTTTGAGCGCGCCGACGACGGCACCAGCCTGCGCATGACAAAATACTTGCGGAACTAGAGTCCGACAAACTTCAGTTTGTCGTTTCTTTGTTTCGCTGCCGTCGCTTCGTAAGCAAAGGTTGACGACAAACTGAAGTTTGTCGAACACACTCTGGGTTTTGAATTAAGCGTAGCAGGAGGGAGCTACCGCGTGGGAGACCCAACCAGTTTATCGGTACGCTCGCGTTGTGTGGGCACCACGGCGGTAATCTATGCGAGCGATTACCTGAACAAGCTGAGTGGCGAGCGCATCGAGCGTGAATGTAAGCGTCAGCTCGACTCAGGTTGCCGCGCGCTGGTAATTGATTTTCGCGACACAGAGCTGGTCAATAGCATCGGGGTCTCAATTCTTTTGGGTGTCATCGACGTGGCCGAAAAAAATGGCGCGCAGGTAATCTTTTCCGACGTAAACAATCAAACGGCGCAACTGTTTGAGATGCTTGGCCTCACGCGTCACGTCGCGCTGGCGAAAGATGAGCAGGAAGCCTTATCCTCAATAACTAAGTTCGCGACATTCTCAGAACCGGCCGGTCACTAATCTTTCCGTATGGAACCAACGACGCAAAAGCTTGTTCACACGTTTGGCGCGCTTGCGGATTTGGGCCAGGAGATAACCGACTCGAACGATTTCAGCCGGATGGTCCTGACGTCGCTACATCTGCTTCTGGGGGCGCTGGCGATTCGGCGGGGCGCGATTGCCGAGTACACGGGCGATGAAAGCGCGCTGAAGTTTGTGGCCACGCGGGGGATAGATGACCAGTTTCCCAAAACGCTCGCGCTTGATGATCAGGCGAAAACGGGACTCTTGAAACGTTGAAGACTGAACAACCGGCGCTCGATCAACTGCTGGAGTGTTGCCCGGCCTCTACTGAAATTCGGTTAATAGCGCCAATGGTTGTGCGTAGCGAACTGGTTGGGGTGGTACTACTCGGAGACAAAGCAACGACCGAGGCTTTTACGCAGGATGATCTTGAGATCATTTCTTCGATGGTCCGCCACATCGGCGTCGGTATTCATACGCACCGTTTGTTGGAGCAGGTAGCGCAGCGAGCCGAAGAGAACCGGCGATTGTACGAGGACCTGCGCGCTATTTATCGTGACACCGTGCGCGCGTTTGCCGCGGCGATCGATATCAAGGACAAGTACACCCAGGGCCATTCCGAGCGCGTCGGCAAATACAGCGAGATAATCGCGCGCGAAATGGGCTGGGGCGAGGAAGAGGTCGAAGGCATCGCCATCGCCGGCTACCTGCACGACGTCGGCAAGCTGGTCGTGGAGCGCGACATCATTAACGCTCCTTACGCGATTGATGCGAAGGAGTCGAGCGAATTGAACCGCCATCCGATGGCCGGCTACGACATCCTTTCGCCCATTCATCATCCCTATGCCGACATTCCGCTAATGGCCAAGTATCACCACGAGCGTCTGGACGGACGCGGCTACCCGGATGGATTGACCGGCGATCAGATTCCATTGGGCGCCAAGATCGTTTCGCTCGCAGACTCTTTCGACGCGATGACCACCGACCGGCCTTACAAGCGGCGTCGTTCATTCGAGGATGTAATCGAAGACTTTCGCCGCAACACCGGCAAGCAGTTTGATGTTGAAGTTGTCGTCGCCTTCTGTCGCGCGCTTTTGAAAGAGATCAACGGCCAGACGAAGGACCGTCGCATCCTGAAGATGCTGGGCAAGAACTACATCGAACCGGAACAAATAATCCCTTTGCTCATCGAACTCATCAACGAACTCGATCCTCAGAAGTCTTCCGTGGCAGCGTCCTCCGCTTGAATAGGCCACAGATAAACACGGATCTCACAAATCTGAAATAGTCATCTGAATTAGTCAGGCTGTTTTCTGATCCGTGCCACCTGCGTTCATCCGTGGCTGGACCGGCTGCTACTTCGGCTGGATGCGGAGGACGAAGCTGCAGATCGAGATCTTTTCATCGGGAGCCACGGACACGCGCTCTCCGCGAGGAATCTCCTGGCCGTTGATTAGAGTTGGGTTGCGACCTTTGGCTACCAGCCAGTAGCTTCCGTCGCAATCAAGCGTGAGTGTCGCGTGAACGCGGCTGACTTCGGGGTCGCCTTTGATTGGCAGATCAACTGAAATTGTTCGCGAGCCGCGACCAATCGTGATCTCGGACTTGGTAACTGGAACGACTACTTCGCGCACGCCATTGCGCCACAATTCCATGGAAAAGAGAGTAGTGACTCGCGGGCGAACGACCGTTTGCTCGCCTTCGGTGGTTTCGGCCACCGCCTCGGTGGGAAGCATGGCAAATTGCGATTGCGACAGCGTTTGATCGACACGTGGCGTGACCATCGTGTGCCCGCTCTCGGTTTCGTCCCAAACTGCCTGAACACGAAACTGTCCCTTTTCCAGAGTGCCGTCAATCCGCAGCTCAACGGCAAACGACTTGGCTGCCAACGGCGTTGAGCCGCTCAGCTCGCGCGCCCTTTCCGAAAGCACGTGAAAGAGTCCCTGCTCGAGACCGCGGCGCTTGTCGCCTTGCCACTCCTTGTCGTCTTCGGTGCTGAGATAGACGATGTACTCGCGGGGAATGTAAGTGGGGCCACCCGGCGGCGTGAACATCTCCTGCTGCATGACGGCCTCGACCTCGCGCGCGACGCGGACGAGAAACTCTTCCCAGACGCGGCGCGGACGCGACTGCTCGTCGGCGGCTTCGAGCAGATCCTCGCCGCTCTCGCCGTCGATCCATTTGCGAATTGATTCCAGCAGGCCCATAAGAAATCCGCGGATAGGGGCGAACCTACGTGTCCGCCCGTTTTCAACCAGGGGCGGACACATAGGTCTGCCCCTACAAGATCAATCAAGCTTCAAATACTTCTTGTTCACCCAGCCGCGATCCGCCGTGTATGGATCCGATTTTGGCCGCGCATGTTCCAGTACTTGCACCTCGTACCAGTTGTTGTTAACGCTCAGGACGCGCACGCGCGAACCGTTTTCCGCCAAACCGACGGGTTGATTGTCCGTGCTCGGGTCGCTGCGCAAGTTTAGATCGGTCGTCGTCACGCCTTCGCGTCCAACGATAAAAGTATTCGCCAGCGCCGGTATATCAATCAAAGGATTCCAATGCGAAGTAACATAACGGTGCGTCGCTAAAAGCATTCCGGAAAAAGCCAGAATGAGAAACGCAGCGACGAGGAAACGTCTGCCTCGGCTCGTAACTTTGGGTTGGCCGTGCGGCGGGCGCGCGTTTCCGTTCAAGGCTTGAGCAGTGCGTGCCGCCCGCTGATCCGGAAGCGCGGTGATAATTTGATTGGCGTTTGGTCGCTGAGCAACATCGGCTGTGGCCGGTTGGGCCATCCGGGCCTCGCTAACGGGCACAACGATTCGCGGTCGCTGAATAAAAGGCGCGCCGGCGGAGATCGGCTCGGCGATTTGTGATGCCGCGAATTGTGGCTTGGGTGGAGCCTGAGTGATCTCTTCGGGCTCGACATTCAAATCCGCGGTGATTCGTCGCAGGGCCCCCGCATCCGTTGATGCCGGCAACTCTTGTGTGTCCGGCAGAGTTGCATCCGCAAGTTCTTCCCAAAACTCCTGAACCGTCTGGTAGCGATCTTCTGCACGACTTTGCGTGGCGCGCTCAAGCACACTCAGCACAGGTTGCGCCCAATAATGATCGCCGATCACTTTCGGCAGCTCGGTTATGGCGCGCTGGGAAAATCGACGCGGCGGCTCGCCGGCAAGCAGTGAGTAAGTAGTCTTCGCAAGCGAATAGATGTCGGCTGCCGGAGTGAGATGCTGGCGTCCCGCTAACACAGATGCGGTGTCTAACTGGTCTGTTTGCATCAGCGGGTTGTGCTCAGGGGCCGAGTAAATGTTAGTGCCCACGCGTGTAATCGCACCCTCGGTAGCCTCCAAACGCGCGACGCCAAAGTCGGCAATCTTCACGGTTTCTTTGTCGGCTGTGAGCAACAGATTTTGCGGTTTGATGTCGCGATGAATCACGCCGCACTTATGCGCGTGCGCCAGTCCAGAGCAAACTTGTTCGAGATAGAAGATCGCGCGTTCAATCGACAGAGGATTGTTCCGCGAGAGCGCCGCCATGTCTCCGCCCGGCAGGTATTCCAGAACAAGGTAGTGAAACGTCGTGCCGCCAAGATCGATAGCCGTCCCGTGTCCGAGGCGGCTGATAATATTTGGATGCCGAACGCGATCAAGAGCTACGGCTTCGTTTTGAAAGTTGGCGACGAGCGTCCGTTCGAGTTCGGCGTCAGGTGCTTCCTGCAGGAGAAGATTAAGCGCTTTGACGACCACGGTGTCCGGGGCGTCTTCGAGCGCAGCGTTGTCGTGGGCTTTGTAGATTTCGGCATAGCTGCCGCGCCCCAAACATTCGAGGACGTCGTAACGGCCATCGAGTCTGCACTGTTGGAGTCTGAGTTCCGCCATCACCCTACCTGGTATTACTGTTTGCCGGTTTCGTTACCATATCGTCGTAATGCGTCAACGCTCGCTGTATCCCCTTCTTCGATTTCAAAGTTACCGCAGCCAGCGCCAGCGTTGCCTCTTTCCTGATATTCGTATTCGTCGGACTGGGAGACTGGTCAGCACGGATGATCGCCTGCTCAAGCGCGTTGCCGGCCTCGTCGTTTTTGCCCGTCAGCAACAACGCTCGGCCATAAAAATACAAAAACTCAGGATCCGTTGAATCGACTGCATTCGTGATCTTCTGACGCGCCAACTCCGCCGGCAATTTATTAGCCAACCATGCCGCAGGCACTTCGTCGATCTCGCGCCGCGCCCTTTCAAACTCCAGGAGCGGATCTTGCGGCGAGGGACTTGGCTGCGAAACGGGCGGAACCACGGCGGGTGTGCTCAAGCCGAAAGGCAGCGAGCCCTTGTACCGTGTGCCGCCATAAAACGCGGCGCCAACGCCGGCGATGAAAAGGAGAAAGATGAAGAAGCGCGCGGCCGCTCTTCCGGCGCCGCTGCCTGGGGCATGCGAAGCCGAAGCGTTAAAGGTTCTCTCGCGCGGTTGTTTGGTCTCAAGCGACGCTGTCGGCGTGGGAATCAAAACGCGTGAAGTCAGCGCGTCCTCGGTGATATCAAAGGGATCTGACAACCGTGTTACCTGTTCTTCGGCGACGTTCGCGCGGGCCTGATTCGAGGGCTCGAGCGAAAGCGTGCCCTGATCTTCCCACTCGCTCCGGTCCAGCACCGGCTCGCCGAGGCGAACGACTACGGCCGTCAAATTGTCTTCCGCGCCGCGTTCGTAACAACGTCGCTTCAGTTCTGCGCAGACGGAGGCAAGGTCATCATTCTCAAAAAAAAGTCCTCTTAGCTCGTTGTCAGTGATATGCCGCGTAATGCCATCACTGCAAAGGAGAAAACACGAGCCGTCGGCAACTTGTATCGTCTTCAGATCGACCTCGACAGTTTCCTCGGCGCCAAGCGCGCGGCTGATGACGTTCTTGCTCGGATGATTGGCGGCCTGCTCCGGCGTCATGCGGCCGGCGCGCACCTCTTCTTCGACGATCGAGTGGTCTTCTGTCTCGCGAACCAGTCTGCCTTCAGGAGTCAATCGGTAGAGACGCGAGTCACCGACATGGCCGATCGTGGCGATGTTTCCTCTCAGATGCAGCACAACGATCGTGGTCGCCATCATAGAAAGTTTCTGATGTTCGTGCGACATGCGATGGATCGATGAGTTGGCTCGTTGAATCGCCAGCTCCATCAAGTCTTCGATGTCGGCGCCATCCACCTGATGACGAAAAGCTTCGTCGAGCACTTCGATCGCCGTTTGCGAAGCGACCTCGCCGGCCTCAGCTCCGCCGACGCCGTCGGCGACCGCAAAGATGCGGCGCTCAGCGTCTTCGAGAAACGAGTCTTCGTTCAGCGGTCGTCTTTCGTTGAGACCGCGATCTGTCACCGCGGAAGAGTAAAGCTTGGTTTGACTCATGAGACCGCCTCCGGAACTTTTGAACGCGAGGTGACCCGGCTGGCGAGCATTTTGTCACGCGCATTGCGGTGAGAAAACGCCATCAGCATTCCCAGCATGGCAAAACTAGTGATCAAACTAAATCCGCCATGGCTCACGAACGGCAGCGTAATTCCGGTCATCGGCAAAGCGCGTGTGATTCCTCCCATGTTGACTATCGCCTGAAAGCCGAAGAACGCCGTCAGGCCGGCCGCGCAGAGCTTCGTAAACATATCACGCGCATCCAACGAAGTGCGAACGCCGCCGCTGATCAGCAAAATGATCGCGAGAATCACGACCGCGCCGCCGGCAAGGCCCATCTCTTCGGCAATCGACGCGTAAACATAATCGGAGTCGGCAATGGGAACTACTTCGGGAAAGCCGAGCCCAAGACCGCGACCTGTCGCGCGTCCGGACGAGAGACCAAACACCGCCTGCGCCGGCTGGAAGGCGAGCTTGTTGAACCAGATGTCGACGTTAACCGTTTTCTGCAGGGCCGGACTCTGATCGGCGAGTTCTTTCAGTCTCGGATCTTTGTTCAGCGCTTCCTGATAATCTTTCCGCCACCAGGAAACTTCCGGCGAAGGCGGATCGAAACCGTCAAGCCACAAGTGGAAACGCTGCTGAATGCGGGCCGGAAGGACAGAATCAATCGGACGAGCAATGGTTGGAAGCAGGGGGACCTTCTCCTGAATATCTCGTGGCAATGCGCCCACGACGAGGATCGCAATCACAATCATAACTGAGCCAACCGAAAGGAGGAGCTGCGGCCAACGGCGCACGGCCACGAGATAGAGAGTAGCGTAAGCGCCGGTGAAGATCAGCATTTGGCCGAAATCCTTCAACGCGAAGAAGGGAATGAACGGCATCATGGCCATCGCCACGAGCGGCACCACGTCGCGCGCGCGCGGAATGCCCCAGTACGTTTCTGCCAGATCCTTGTATCGCGCCGTGAGGATGCCGGCGAAGCCAACCAGAAACGGGATCTTGGAAGGCTCCCAAGGTGTCATGTTGCCGGCAGCTTTTCCTGCGCTCGACGTGATAACGGCCACGGTTAGCGGTACCAAAGTCAGCAGCACGATCAGAAAACTATTTCGCTGCAGCATTAGCAGAAACCGATCGTTCACGCAAAAAGAATAGGCCAGGGCAAAGGCGATGAAAGACAGAATGGGAATCCAGGTATACGTTGCGGTCAGCGCGTTCCATAAAGTATAAGTCGATTCTTTGCGCGGCAGACTGTCGAGTTCGACCGGTTGTGCCGGGGTTGGCGGCAATCCCATCATCTGCTTCTTCGCCGGATCATAGTTCTCCATGATGTAACGGATGCGGAGTGCTTCGGTTTTCTCTGCGCGCGCGGCAGCTTTTTTGGGGGCGTTATATTCAGGATCGCTATAGAGGCGATACTGGACCAGCAAGCCGACGGAGAAGAGAAGTACCGCGGTCGTAAATAACGTCCAGTTGCCGGCGAATCTCATCACCCGCGATAACCAGAGCACGAGAAAAATGATCGGAACATACATAAACAGATCGCGCGCCGCTCCGATGATCGAGGTCTCGTAACCGCGTAGCAGCCCCGCACGATGAATCGCCGCATAACCCCCGATCTGGATGATCACGATCAGCAGGATGATCAGAAGATGTGATGATGCGCGGTTCTTCATTGATTCCTATTCTTACCGGCCATTCGGAGAAGCAGAAGGCCGCGGTTGGCGCTTCCTGATTACAGCGGGTGCTTGGGCGCCTGCGGTAGCGCCGAAATAACCGAGGGCCTTTGCTTTCAGAATGAGTTGGGCAGCAATGGGAGCAGCATTTGTGCCACCGTAGAAACTGATGCCCGGTCCTGGACCCTCAACCAGCACAGCCATCGCCAGTACAGGTTTATCCAGCGGCGCAAAACTTAGATACCAGGCATCACTGCGCAACTTATCCGCAAAGATTGTTTCCTCATGTTGCCCGATGACGTTGCCTTTCCGATCGCGTTCAACTACCAGCTTCGTTTTCGGTTGCCCGGTCTTTGGATCGTAGAGTGGGACTTGCTTCTGCGCTGTTCCTGTCTTGCCGCCGCTTCGAATGCCTGCAGCCTTGACAGGTCCCATGGCTCTATCGCCGGTTCCCCCTTCAGTGACTAGATTCATTATGTGGCGGATTTCGGCCGCCTGCTCCCGCGTTAGCACCTGGCTGAAGGCTTCCGGAGGACGGTCGTATTCAATCCTCGGCTTCATCAGTTTGCCTTCGAGATTGGCCGCCGCCGAAACCAGCAAAGCCATCTGGAAAGGGGTCATCTGCGACGCGAGACCCTGGCCGTAGCCTTCATACATCAGTTCGCAACGAGTGGAATGCGGGCCGGCCTTGAGCCAAGCCTCGGTGGGCGCGATCGCGCGTTTGATGCCGTCAGTGCTGGCGTTCCATATTTCTGGTTCTCGCCGGCCCTGCCCGTCGCCGCCCGTGCTGTCGTAAGCGCCCAGGCCCAGCAGCCTGGCCGTGTCTCTGATTTTTTCTCCACCCAGTTGCGTTCCGAGATAGGAAAAGTAGATGTTGCTGGAATGTTGATAAGCGGAATCTATTCCAATGTCGCCGCAGGCTTCACAGGCGCCATTGTCATCCGTGATGGTTTTGCCGCAGCCCTGGGGGGAGAATCCGCCGCTCGTATTGAAACGAATGTTCTGCATACCGTTGCGAAACGCCGTGATCATCATCAGCGTCTTGAACGTCGAGCCCGGCACGTAGTATTCGTTGAGCGCGCGATTCACGAGCGGTTTGTCTTTCTTGTCGTTATTCAACTTGGTCCACGCTTCGTCGTCTACAACGTCTTTCAGGCTGTAAGAGGGCTCGCTATAAAGCGCAAGCACTTCGCCGGTTTGCGGGTTCAACACCACGACCGCACCATGCTTTCCCTTTAACTGATCGACGACCGCCTGTTGCAGATCTCGATCTATCGTGAGTCGCACATCGGAATTGAACTTGTGCTCGATGCCTTCACCTCTTACAACCTGGAAAGCCTCCGGCAACGCGCCACTCTGCGTACCAAAGAGCGCCCGCTCGAGTCCTGGATCGCCATAATCCGAACCCAGGATATGGGCCATTGCCTTGTCCATCGAATATTCCCGCGCGATGTCGCCCGCGGGATCGCGGCGATAGAACGCGAAAGCGCGATCCAGTTTTCCGCTGCGGTCCAGAATCCAGCCGCGCAACGTTGATTCGGAAAACCGTCGATTGCGGAGATCTTTATAGCTTAGCTCCTGGAACTTTTCGTTGCTGCTTGCCGCATAGCGAGCCCAGTAGACGTGAAAGCCGAAGACACCAATCGCCAGCGACACAAAAAACCAGCGCAAAGCATGCAGGCCTCTGTTAGTGGTAGTCGAACCGAGGCGGCGCCTTACTGCTTTTGGAAGATCCTGCGGTGCGACTGTCGTGCCCGCTGCGCTTCGCGACCGGCTTCTTAATAGCGAGACCAATAAGAGAAGCGCTATCAGAAAGAATCCGCCGACGTACACCAGCGTAAAGAGAGCGGGCATCTTCTCCGGAACTGGAGCGACCACAGGTGTGGGTGTTGGTGATTGCAGTAGAAGCAGGAGTGACATCGTCAAGCGTCGCTTTTGCGGAAACGAACCTCAATATCCCCGAAGCCGACTACGTCGCCGTCCTCAACTGGCCGCGACTCGCCGTAGGCGATGCGCCGACCATTGATGTAAGTGCCGTTGGTGGATCCGGCGTTCAAACGGAGTTCGTTATCAGAACCCCGGCCAACATTCAGGCGGCTGCCACCGGGTTTGAAGACGAGCGGAATCTCGCGCGTTCCCGCGCGCAGAGTCACGCGAGCGATTACGTTCACGTCCGGCGCGGTCGGCTGCGCCGCGGGCGATATTCCCGCTTGGGCGGCGCGCTTCGCCTCGTCTTGCTGTCTCAGTTTCTCTTCAAACTCCCCGAAAGTCGGATCGACGGATATGCCTGTGGTAAAGATGTCGACCTCAGTCTCGACGCGCACGGACGCGAGGGTACGGTAGCGGTGATCGTTGATGTGGTCGATTGCTTCGGCCAGAATCTCGTGCTCCAGGTCTTTCAGGATGTCCGGCGGCGCTTCTGAATGTGTGCCCCATTCGAGCTTGAGTTTCATCAGGTGAGGGGCGATGCGCCCTTTTGCTCCTTCGTTTCGCACGCGCTCGTCGATCAGCCGCTTCATCCTTTCGACCAGCTTTGATGTAGTGAGCCCGCTCTTAGGCTCGACGGTGCGACCAAACTTTCGGTCAACCACGTCGCCCATGTTTTCGAGCACTTTCCGCAGAAGCCGTTCGGGCAGCGCCTCTTCGCGCTTCTTCTTTGGCGGGGACTTTGGTTCTTCAGTCATTCAGCTAACAATACGAGTTCGGTCTGGGGAGGGTTCGGTTGCCGGCCAGCCAACCAACCGACGACAAAAACGCAGCCCTGTCGTGACTGCGCGCAAGGGAACTGCACTGCGTACGGGCTTATTCTAGCTGAAACCGGGTCGCGGTAGTAGGGCCGGCCCTAGATGGTGCAAGTTGCCAGATTAGGCTTGAGCGAAAACATGATCAGGCTCATAATCCCAGTTGAGATAAGAACATGAGCGAAGACCCCACGCAACATTTCCAGAACGGTGATTTGCGGTTCATCCGTGAGCGGCTTGACTCTATCGACTCGCGCTTGGCTACCCTTGAGGATCGAGTCGACCGGCGTTTACAAGAGACGCGGCCGATTTGGGAGAGCGTGCTCGAGCAGTTGAAAGATATGAACGTGAGGCAAGCTAAAATCGAAAACGAGAACAAGGATTTCAGACGGATGTTTCGCTCAGCCCTTTTCGGATCTGTCGCGGGTCCAGGAAGACCTTGAGGAGCGTGTGGATAAGATAGAGGGACGTCCTTTGCCTCAGTAGCTAACTAAGAATAGAAGAATGTTCGAACATGAGAACAGCTTACCAGTTAGCCATGCCCTGAATGGCGGCGGAAGCTCAGCCCTCCACGAAGAAGAAAAACAAGCGTGGGAAACATTGCTGTCCGTCACTCTTGAAATAAAACAGTCCCTTCAAGAAATCGGCCGCAAGCTGGATGCTCACGACCAAAGTTTTTCTAAACGCTGACCTTTGCCGCTCTCTGCCGCGCCGCTTCGTAAAGCAAAATCGATGCGGCTACGCCAACATTCAGACTCTCAACTTGGCCGTGCATTGGAATCTTGACGACGGCGCTTGCGGCAGACACTTCCTCGGCCGTAAGGCCGGTTGATTCCGGACCGACAATCAAGGCCCGCGACCCCTGCCAATCAATCTCGGTGTATAGAGTCGAACCTTCAAGATCAGCGCATATAGTTTCAATATTGCGCTCGGAGCACCAGGCGAGAGCCTGTGCATAAGTCGCTCCGGTCCAGATAGGCAAACGAAACGTCGAACCCATCGCGCCCCGCAAAGCCTTAGGCGAAAATGGATCCGTGTTATGCGCGGTGGCGATTGCTCCCGTAGCGCCCGCGGCTTCAGCCGTGCGCAGGATCGCGCCGACATTTACCGGATTGTTGATGCCGTGCATGATTACGATCAAGGGAGCGGTCCCTTGGGCGTTTTCAAACTTCGCACGAACCCAATCGGGCCGCGAAGCGAGCAAGATGATTCCCTGCGGAGTTGTGGTGTAAGAAATCGAGGCGAGTAATTTCTCGCTGACGCTCGCCAACCTTTCGCAGACGCGATCCAGCTGCTTCAAGAATTTTGCGGCTCTTTCTTTTCGCGCGATCTCTTCCGAGAAGACTACCGCGTCGATCTTCAACCCCGACGCCAACGCCTCTTCACAAAGTCGCAAACCTTCGACGAAGATTAGCTCCTTCAGCTTGCCGTCGCGGACGTCACGCGCGCGGCGGAGCAGGGAATTATCGCGACTGGTGATATGAATCGGTTTCAAGTTTCAGGTTCCAGGTTTCAAGTTTCAGGGCTTCAAATTTCAGGCTTCAAGTTTCAGGTCGTCAGAATCGGAGATCTTAAGACCTGAAACTTGAAACTAGCCAACTTCAATTTCCGCCCAGATGGGCCAATGATCGGAAACATTCAATGGACGCGCGACACCCCACCGGTTTACTTTCACGTCGCGCACAAAAATCCAGTCGGCATGAAGACGCAACCCGGCCCCGCGCCAGGTCGCCGTGCCGGTTGGCAACGGTGTCGTATAGCCACGCGATTCCAGAAGGTGACGAGTCTCGACGCACTTCCTTTTTGAGAGCGTGTTGAAATCGCCGAGGATGATCGTCGGTCCCGCCGTCACCTCGGCGTGCGCGAGCATCGCTTCGAGTTGCGCCAGTTGTCCATTGGCTGCTCGCCAGGCGCATTCATGCCACGGCAGATCGATTCTTGTGACGTTTTCGAGGGCCAGGCGACTCAGCAAAGCGACGCCCGTATCACCCTGGTCATAAAGCGCGATCTGTTCCTCAAAGTTGAGCCACCATTGACGTGCCTTTGGTAGTACGCCATGCGGAATGCCGGCGGGCACATGCACCCAGTTCATGTCGAGTTTCGTTGCCAGCTCGCGCGCAACGTCATGGCCGCCGGCGCGGCCAGTCTGCTTGTCGGCTTCCTGCAATGCTAGAATGTCCACCGGCGGCAGCAGCAATCCATCGTTGAATGCGTGCGCGGCCGTATCGATATTTTGAGCAATCACTTTTGTTCGCCTGCGCGGCAGGTTCAATCCCGCGCGACGCAGCAGGCCGCTGGAGATCAGATACCGGCCTACGCCGTAGCGGATGTTGTAGGAAGCAATGATAAGTTTGGAGCGATCTGAAGACGTCGAACCTGACGGTCTGACCTCGCCGAATTCGATCCGGTCCGACGCTGCCAAAAAGGGAATCGTTGTTTCAACTGCCGCCATCGATCATCATATTTACGCGAAAACGCGGATAATACAAAACCAGACGGATATTATTGATGTACCACAACGTAATCGCCGCAGTCGATGATATATTTTTCGCCGCGAAGATTCGCGCCGTCGCGGAGCATCTGGGTGTGGACGTACAGTTTGCGAAAAGCGCTGGCGCGGTGATCGAAGCTGCGCGCGCGAATGAAGGATCCGTAGTGGTGGTCGATCTCCACTCACAGAAATGTCAGCCGCTGGAACTGGCGCGTCAGCTCAAAGCCGACGCCAATCTCCACTCAGTAACACTGATAGGTTTTTTTTCACACGTAGAAACCGCGTTACAGCAGGCGGCAATGAACGCCGGTTACGACCACGTGCTACCGCGATCGGCCTTCACGAAGAACCTGGCGCAGATTTTGAGTGGCGAGTTTTGAGGGGAACAGTTGTATTCTGAATTAGCTTACCGCGGCCGGCACGACCACTTCGTGAATCGCTCGCACCTCGCCAACCAGTTGTTCGTATTGCTCGAGCGTCAGTGCCTGCGCGCCGTCTGATAAGGCTCGCTCGGGTTGATCGTGGACCTCGACTATCAGTCCGTCGGCGCCTACAGCCACACCGGCGCAAGCAAGCGGAATGACCATGTAGTTCTTTCCGGTTCCATGCGAAGGATCGACGATGACCGGGAGATGTGAGATGCGTCGCACCGCCGGAATGGAAGCGAGGTCGAGTGTGTTGCGCGTGTGCTGCGCGAACGTGCGTACGCCGCGCTCACAAAGCACAACTTGGTAATTGCCTTCGGACATGATGTATTCGGCAGCCAACAACCACTCGTCCAGCATTGCTGACAGGCCGCGTTTCAAGAGGACAGGCAAATGCGAGCGTCCGGCGCGCTTTAGCAGCGAAAAGTTCTGCATGTTGCGGGCGCCAATCTGAATCATGTCGGCGTAGCGCTCAACCAGATCGACGCCGCTCTCATCAAGCGCCTCCGTGACGATCTTCAAGCCGTAAGCTTCGCGAACCTCCGCCAGGATCTTCAAACCCTCTTCGCCCAGGCCTTGAAATGCGTACGGTGAAGTGCGCGGCTTGAAGGCCCCGCCGCGAAAGAAACGCGCGCCGCTGCGCCGGACCATCTCCGCCACGGCGAAAGCCTGCCCGTGGCTTTCGACGGCACAGGGCCCCGCAATAATGGCCAGTTCGTCACCGCCGATTGTTGCGTCGCCGATTCGCACAACCGTTTTCTCTGGTCGCAGGTCCAGAGTGATCAGTTTGTACGGCTTGCTAACGCGAATCGCCTCGGCGACACCGGGCAGACTCTCGAAGCGGGTTGGATCCACGGCGCCTTGATTACCGGTAATCCCGATAGCTGTTCGGGTAGCGCCAGGCATTGGGTGTGGCTTAAATCCCAATTCGGTGACGACCTCGCACACGTGCGCAATCTGAGCGTCCGTGGCGTCGGCTTGCATTACTATTAGCATGGCTTTCTTATACCCTCAAGAATGATGAAGAGTATAGCATCCTGGGGCGTCGGGACATCCTGTCCGCGCTCCCAGCATCTACATTCTCTCCGGAACACTAATACCCAGCGTGGCGAGGCCTTTGGTCAACTGCCGGCGCGCGATGTTTGCGGCAGCGATCAAGATGGCGCGTTTGGTTGTATTCTCCTCGGCGATAATGCGATGACGATGGTAAAAAAGATTGAAGGCGCGTGCGAGATTGAAAGCATACTTTGCCAGGTTCGCGGGCTCGGACGACGCGGCGCATTGAGCAATGACCTCTTCGGTTCTTTCGGAGAGCATCACGAGCGACCAGACTTCCGTGCCGGTTTCGCCTTCCAGGGTTTGCAAAACTTTCGACCTCAACTGATCATCGGTTGCTGCCTTCTCGATCAACGCTTCCGCTTCAAGACGGGCTTGGTTATCAAGTTTCCGAAAGATTGAGTTGGCGCGCACGGCGGCGTACTGGCAATATGGTCCGGTCTCGCCCTCAAACGAGAGCGCCTCTTTGAAGTCGAAAGCGATTACTGAGTTGCGCGTGAACTTCAAAAGGAAATAACGCAGCGCGCCAACTGCAATCTCATGCGCGGTCGCGCGTCTTTCCTCGACAGACAGGTCTGGATGACGCGATTCTACTTCCCGCAGCGCGTCGGCCTCCAATCGATCGATCAGATCGTCGGCCTTCACGCCAAGCCCTTTCCGCCCGCTCATCTCGATGAAAGGCCGCGCCCGATCTTCTGCGCTCAACTCGATGCCGAGTTCTTCACAAGCGGCGGGCGACAAAGCCACCATTTCGTACGCAAGGTGAACGCTGGCATCCTTGCCGACTTCCGGCACGATCGCCGCCACGCCGCGCGCTACGATCTCCTGTGGATACGATTGGCGTGAATCGATCACATTGTAAACTCGTGCACCAGCACCGAACTCCGGACGCTGGCGGTCTGATTCTTTACCGGGGTTTGCCGTGGTTGTGACCCACGAGATATGACCGTCGGCATAAGTGCGAAAGGGTTTGTAATGAAAATCGAGCCCGAGCCGGCCCAGCTTCCAAAGTTGGTAAGCGATGTCTTTGCCCGTGTAGGTCACTGTGCCGTTTGAGCGCACGATGATCTTGTCGGCTTCGTGCTCGTCAGTGCCGGTGTGTGATTCAAAGGGCATTACCCAGCAGCCTTTGGTTCGCCCTTCGCTCTCAAAACGAATAACGCCGGTCTGTTTCATCAACTCGAAGGCGCGCTCCCAGAAATGCAGGTGCAAAATCTCTGACTCGCGCACCAGCAGATCGTAACGGATGCCGAGCCGCTCCATCGTGTCGAGAATGCACTGGACATTGCGAGTGGCAACATAGTCAGCAAGTTCCGCCGTTGGATTGTTTCCTTCCTCGAGCGCATGAAGAATCTCATTCCGCAATTTCAGGCGTTCGGGATTCTGCTCGCCATTCGGATCGCCGTTCCGATAGAACACGCCAACCTTCGTGTAAAGATCCCAGCAGTAATAATCAAATGAGCGACCGACGGGAAGCGACTGGTCAAGAGCCTTGATCTCATCGAGTGTCAGATGCTCGATGTGCATGAACCCGACCACCACATCAGCCACCTGTACCCCAGTATTGTCGATGTAATTCTGTACTTCCACCCGCTCGCCCGCAGCCTGTAGGATGCGCACGAACGTGTCGCCCAACACTGCGTTGCGCACGTGGCCGATATGCGCGGCCTTGTTGGGATTGATGCTGGTGTGCTCGACCATCTGTTTCGCGCGTGCTTCCGCCGAGGCCGACGCCGAGGTCGTGCTCGCGGCTTCCGAAGAAAAAAGAGAAAGGAGGTTAGCCCGATCGAGAAAGACGTTGATGTAACCCGCGCCGGCGATTTCGACACGCGAGACTTCTTCAATTGCTTCCAGGTGCGGTTTCAGTTGTTCGGCGATTGAACGCGGTGCGAGCTTTACGCCGGTTCCTTGTTTGATCAGTTTGGCCAACTCAAACGCGACGGGAAAAGCCAGGTCACCCAACTCCGTGCGCGGCGGCGTCTCGGCGCTCACCTCTCCAAGCTCAACACCGAAATCCTTAAGCGCGGCCGCCCGAATGCTATCTTTCAGTTGTTTTTGAAGCTCAATCAGCGTCACTTTTGATCCGGTCTCTGATGTCTTTCTGCAAAAGCCGAAAGTATAGCCCGTACCGAACCGCGAGCGTTAGCGCGAGATCGGGCCTGGTTGGGAAAGTTGGTCAGGATGGGGCCCGGGGGCGAAAACCCGCTACTGGGCAGCGACGATGAGGTG
>WNGQ01006031.1_pt1 | contig 23379 bp, 15 predicted proteins | sample 5407661 | NCBI WGS metagenome assembly WNGQ01 (sample SAMN13153382, study PRJNA577476) | soil metagenome | isolation source: 60 cm soil or saprolite under Garry oak tree replicate 2 | place: USA:California | collected 2016-06-15 | reverse complement strand
GGTCGGCATACCTGAGATTGGCCTCCCTCAGATTGGCCTGGCTTAAATCCGCAGCGCTCAGATCAGCTGCGGCCAGATTGGCCTCACTCAAATCGGTCCCGGCAAGCCTGGCTTTGCTCAGGTTTGCATTGTTGAGATCAGCCCTGCTCAAATCGGCCCCACTGAGGTCGGCCCCGGCGAGATTGACTTCACCCAGGTTGGCCTCGCTCAAGTCAACTCCGTTCAGCTTGATCGCTGTGTCGGGATGCTCTGCTCTCCACCTGTTCCAGGTCGTGGCTACCTCCTGCTTTAACAGGTCCACCTGTTGCTGATTTGCCATGATGATTTCCCTCCTCTTCAGCGCGTCTCAAAAACAGCTCTGGTAGGACTGCCTGGAGGTGATCTTGGAAAGGCTGGAGCGGCTTGTCCCGCTGCACCCCTATCCGACAATACCAGCAGGGTTTGCTGGCCTCTTCTTGCGCCTGCATGTCTCCAGGTCACCTTTAAGGGCCGATGTATCGTGCCCGCCGCCTCCTTGCATGAGCCACAAGCGACGCATCTTCCTTGCGTTAGCGACAAGGGAGGCGTAGCCGAGACGTCGCGTAACGCATTTAAAACCTGCGGAGACGTGGCGTCATGCATTTCGAGTCCCGATTTACCGGACAGCCGCATGTCTCTCACGCCTCTCACGCCCCTCCTGACTGCCCCAGCCACAACCCGCCGTCCCCGCCCATTCCTGGCCTCTGCATGGGCATGTCCGTTGACAGGAGCGGGACGAGGGGGACGGACCTCCTCAACCGGGTCGTCCTCGGCCTCTTCTTGCATGACTGCCGTCAAACGTCGCTGTACGAGCCTTTGGCGGGTCGCCCCTGCCTCCTGATACACCACCTCGCGGATCATCTCGCGAGGAAAGGCATATCCCTCAAAGCCCCGCGACTCTTCAACCTGTGTCCCCTCACAAAGCAATCCATTGCCCAGGAGCTCCTCCAGGGCACGCAAACCCTCTTGCTCATCGAGCCGGGCCACCTGAATGAGTCTCTCGAAGGTCAATCCTTGTCCCAGCGCTGCCCCGGCCACCAGTAGCGCCCAGGCGGACGGGGTGAGCCTGCCGAGTTGGGAGCGGATCAGCTCACGCACGCTCGCCGGGATCAGATCGCCGACCGGTATCTGCGCCAACAGCCCGGTTCTCAGCACCAGCCCCCAGGAGCCATTCCCCTGAAGCGAAGGGAGAAGGATCTCGCGCTCGAGCAGTTCTTTGAGGGTCTCGACCAGGTAAAGCGGGTGCCCCTCAGTCTGAAAATAGAGCCAGTTGGTCAAGGGCACCAGAACATTTCGAAATGTGGAAGCTTCCCTTCTCATTACAGCCCTGCTGACGGGACGTAGACACGCAGGACCCTGTCTGGGAGACAGGTAATCGTTGCAAGGCTGGATTGATGCCGAATTCTCGGGGCAACCGCAGGTTGAGCCCTTGTTCCCCACCTCCAGTGGCTGCTCTGCCCATGCAAGCTCCTGCACGAAGCGCTGCGTCTCTTCTTGTGTGAAAGCAGCGAGGAGCAGTGCGGTCAGCGCAATGCGCGTCCGCTTGAGGGCCAGCAACCAGGTGGACTGCACGTCGGTGAAGTTCTCAGTCCCCGTGCGCAGGTTGAGCAGCAGAAGGACCGGCGCGGGCTGTTCGGCGAGGCTCCGCGCGAGGTAGAGCACCAGATCGAGCGTCGCTGTATCCGCCCATTGCATATCATCGAGCACGAGCACCAGGGGATGCCGTGCGGCCCATATCTGGACGAGACGAGCGGTGACTTCGAACAGGCGATGGTGCCCGAGCGCCTCATCCGTCGAAGGAACGGGTAGATCGGGATAGCGGTCGCGCAGTTCGGGCAGCAAGCGGGAGAGTTCGGCCAGCCAGACATCGCTGAGGAGATCATCGGGGGCATGTTCTTGCTCCAGGCGGAGGCGCAGGACATCGATGAGTGGCTGGTACGGGAGTTGCCTTCCGGTTTGCAGAGCTCGCCCCACCAGCACATCGGCCCCCTGCGCCTGTGCCCAGCCGAGAAACTCGCTGGCCAGGCGCGTCTTGCCGATCCCTGCCTCTCCCTGGAGCAGCACCAGTTGGGGCTGTCCCGCATACGCGCGCTGGTAGCACTCGATCAAGGTGCCGAACTCGGCTGCTCGTCCCAGCAACGGGCCGTCCAGCAGGTTCGCCGGTGGCTGTCCGGGTGAAGCGTGAGGCGGTAAGAGACGGCGAGGCTGCGCCGGACGTACGGGAGCGGCGTGGCGAATGCGTTTGGCCAGCGCCACGGTCTCGGGTTCCGGCTCGACCTGCAGTTCGTCAGCCAGCACGGCCCGGCCGTTGGCGTACGCGCGTAAAGCCCCGACCCGATCTCCTTGAGAGAAGCGCAGTCGCATCTGGCGCCGGTAGCCCTCTTCATTGAGGGGATCGAAGCTCAGCCAGCGGCTCACGGTCTCGATGGCGCGCTCCCCATCTCCCGCCCGTTCGTACATTATCGACAAGGCATCAAAGAGTTGGTGCACGCGCAGATGCCAGTACTCCCGTTGTTGGCGCGTCCAATCGTCGAAGAATTGTGAGTCGCGCAGCGTGAAGCTTGCCAGGAACTGACCTCGGGCCTGGCGCGTGGCCTGCTCGAGCTGTGCCAGCAACTCTTCATTAGTCTGGCCCGTGAAAGGCTCAACACCGCGCCCTACCTGCTTGCTGGCAAATTCGACGAAACGGAGGTCCAGGATAAGCGGGCTGCCCTGATCGAATCCAAGCGTCTCGCGCTCGACCAGCAGGTGAGCCCGCTCGCCTGGTCCGTGAGTGCGCTCAAGAACCTTGCGCAGCTCGAGCAGGGTAGCCCGTAAGGCAGCCCGCCCATGCTCCGCGTCCAGCTCCGGCCAGAATGATTCAGACAAGGTTTTGCGTAGGTGTGTTCCACCTTCCACCGCCAGGTAGACGAGCAGGGCCAGCGCCTTGCGCGTGGAGAAGGTGAGTGTGCGCTCACCGTGCTTCACTACCGGCGTACCAAGCAGCGACAATTGTAACTGGCTCATCGTGTGCTCCTTTTGTCCACAGGACGATAAACGACAGAAAAGGTTCTGCACCATTCCCCTCAATCATGCGTCGTGATCACGGCTTAACTTTGCAGGCGACCCTGCTGGTAGAGCCAGCGGACAAACGCCATCCGCTTGTATTCAGGAGTGGCCTCGTGATAGGCACCTTGCTGATAGAGCGCTTTGACTCTGAAGAGGCGAGCGACCTGCTCGCTCGAAAAACCCACGTGCTCGAGATCCCGAACCACGGTCATGGTCGGGAACTGCTCTTGTAATTCCATAGTTGTCCTCCTGTGTCTCTCTGGCTCCCCGAGCCATCTGGTGCAGGCTGCACGACTTGCAACACCGACATCAAACTCAAACATTTTCCTCTTTCAAGAGTATAGAAGCATGCGCAGGGAAAGTCAGCGTACATCAGATGGCATATCACTTCAATTCGCTTCACTTCTTGGGGCAGGCACCAGGAGAGCCTGTGCAAGATGCTCTTCGTCTGTCCGCAGGGCAATCGCCTCTCCATTTTCAGGCGTCTTAGAGAGCGTCCGCAGGCAGAAAATGTGCTATGATAGAGGGAGAGAATTGAAGAGGTTGACCAGGATCGCTTGGCTTTGCTCCCGGTTAACTCCGGACAGGCGTTGACCCGCTTGGAGGGCACACCCAACAGTTACCAGTATACCGATGTTCCCCTATGGAAGTCACCGTCCATTGGATGACATCTCACTTCATATCGCTTCACATTGCTTTAATCTGGAGAGTCACGCGGAAAGGAGGCCTCGAGCTTACCTGTGTGGCGACTGGGATGTTACGCATCTTCGCCCAACGGCGCGAACGTCTGGACGACTTCATACATGCCTGGCTCAAACGTGGCGATGGCTAGCGCCTCCTGGAGAAACGGAAGAGGGGCGGGGTCCTGGCGCATGGCTTGATAGTCTTCGACGCTTCGCCACTGGGCATACATCGTGACCTTCGTCCCGTCGATTCGATGGAGACTCGCCGAAACAAAGCCAGGCGCGTGGCGTACTGAGACCTCTGTTGCACGGGTGAGGAGCTCAACAAGCCGTGGCTGATTGGTGGGGTCAACCGTGAAGACATTGATCAGCGTCACGACGCTGCTCTTCGTGGATATGTGGATCATGAGGTCCGCTCCTTTTCAGTGGAATGCATGACGATTTGCAAGCAATTCATTTTCCAAGCATGTTTTCTAGTCTCTGTAGCAGTGTGCCCTTAGATGGTGAAGAAAAGCGTAGGGAGATGCGTAAAATAGATTGCACATTCGTATCTGAAAATGTAGCCTCCTTGAGGTGAGATGCTAACAGTGCATGAGCAAGTTGCTCCTCGTTGGTCAGAATATGTGCTATGATAAGGGAGAAAATTGTAGAGGTCAGATGGAGTCGCTTCGCCTAGCCTTCCATCCAACCTCAGACAGGCGTTGACGCCCTTGGAGGGCGCACCCGCTCGTATCAGTATACTGGTGTTGTCAGGGGAAGTCACCGTACAGCAGATGACGTAGCACTTCATATCGCTTCATAGTATTGCGTTCCGCTGGGTCACGCAGAATGGAGATCGCTCGTGAAGAGATACTCTTACAGTGAGCGAGACTATGCCTTCGGTCAGCTGATCCTGACGCTGCGCACCAGCATTGGCCTAACACAAGCCGGACTGGCCGACCGGCTTGGCATTTCCCGGCGCTCGGTGGCAGAGTGGGAGGCAGGCAGCAGCTACCCCAAAGCTGAACGCCTCAAACAGCTCATTACCCTGGGGGTGCAGCAGCACGCCTTTCCCGCCGGGCACGAGGAAGAGGAGATCCGCGCCTTCTGGCGTGCGGCACGTCAGAAGGTGCTGCTGGATGAAGCCTGGCTCCAGGAACTGGTCGCTCCTCCTGCGCCCGTCGCGCTTTTCCCACAAGCCGAGACGCTGGATGCCCACGCGGGATCGGAGCCCGCCGCCTTCCCGCGCGTCGATTGGGTGGGAGCGCTGGACGTGAGCCACTTCGCAGGCCGCGAGGTGGAAGTGGCCGAACTGACCCAATGGATCGTGCAAGAGCGCTGCCGCATGGTGACGCTGCTAGGTATGGGGGGCATCGGCAAGAGTATGCTTGCCTCCTTCCTGGGTCAGCACCTGACTCCCCAGTTTGAGGCGGTGCTCTGGCGCTCCGTACGCGACGCCCCTTCGTGTGAAGACCTGGTTGCCGACTGCATCACGTTCTTCTCCGAGACGCCGCCCGCCGCATTCCCCACGTCGCTGGAGCAGCGGATCAACCAGTTGCTGGCACGCTTGCAGGCTCATCGCTGCCTGCTGGTGCTCGACAATCTGGAGACGCTCCTGGCCAGCGGTGACCGCGAGGGCAACTACCTGCCAGGCTACGAGGGCTACGGGCGGCTGATCCAGCGCCTGGCAGAGTCGGCCCACCAAAGCTGCGTGCTGCTCACCAGCCGTGAGAAGCCCAAGGAGATCGGACCGTTGGAAGGGATGCGCGCGCCGGTGCGCTCGCTCCGTCTCGAGGGGGTGGACGAACGGGCCGCACAAGACCTGCTCATCGACAAGGGACTCAGCGGCACGCCTGCCGCCTGGCAGCGACTCGTGGCCAGTTACGCGGGCAATCCCCTGGCCTTGAAGATCGTGGCGCAAGCGGTCTCGGACCTCTTCAGTGGGGATCTCGACCGGTTTCTGCAAGAAGGGGAACTGATCTTCAACGGCATCCGACCAGTGCTGCACCAGCAGATGGGGAGGCTCTCGCCCCTGGAGCACCTCCTGCTCACCTGGTTAGCCGTGCTGCGCGAGTGGACGCCGCTGGACACCCTGGTGCAGGTCCTGCATCCCAGGGTGCAGCGCGCGCAGATGTTGGAGGCCCTGGAGGCGCTCTCGCGACGCTCGCTGCTGGAGCGGGGGCACCAGGCGACCTTTAGCCTGCAATCGGTGGTGATGGAGTACCTCAGCGATGTGCTGGGCGAACGTCTGGGCGAGGAGATCGTGCTGGACAACCCCGAGCTGCTGCGCCGGGTGGCCCTGGAGCAGGCGCTGGCCAAAGACTATGTCCGACAGACGCAGGTGCGCCTGCTGGTCCATCCCCTCGTCGAGCGGCTCCGCTCCGAGCTGGGAGCAGACGCGCTGGTGGAGGCACATCTGCTGCGCCTGCTCTCGCAGTTCCGTTCCGAGGATGAGGCCTTGCAGGGCTATGGTCCCGCCAACGTCATCAGCCTGCTCAAAGCACTGCGCGGCCACCTGCGCGGCCTGGACCTCTCCCGGCTCTCCATTCGCGGGGCCTACCTGCAAGGCGTCGAGATGCAGGATGCGACCCTTGCCGGGGCCATGCTGCACGAGGTGGCCTTCACCGAAGCCTTTGACGCGGTCCTTTCTGTGGCCGTCAGCCCCGATGGGCGCTACATCGCGGCGGGCAGTAACAGCGGGCAGGTACGGATCTGGCGCGAGGAGGGAAGGGTGGCGCACCTGACCATCCGGGGCCATACCGATCGCGTGGGTGCCATCGCCTTCAGCCCCGATGGAGAAACGCTGGCCACCGCCGGTTGGGACGGCACCGTCCAGTTATGGGATCTGGCCAGCGGAGCAACCATCTGGACGTTACAGGATCACAACGTTCCAGTCACCTCCATTGCCATGAGTCCCACCGGGAAGCTGATGAGCGGGAGTTATGATGGAGCCATGCACCTTTGGGATCTAAGAGCCGGTACACAACTGTCTCGTCCTCAAACGCAGGGCGGGGGAATTCTGACACTAGCCTGGAGCACGGATGGACACCTGCTTGCGAGCGGCGGGCTCGATTCCGTCATCCGGCTGTGGGATGCGGAACAGGGTGCGCTGCTACAAGAACTGCACGGTCATCGCGACCAGATCAACAAGCTGGCCTTCGCTCCTGCTACGACCCTCCTCGCCAGCGGCAGTAGCGACCAGGCGGTCAAACTCTGGGAGGTAGAAACGGGCGCCTGCCGTACGACGCTTAAAGGACATACCGGCGCGGTGATAGGGCTTGCCTGGGCCCCCGATGGCCGAACCCTGGCAAGTGCCAGCTACGACACGACGATTCGGCTCTGGGACAGCCAGAGCTGGCAGTGCCGCCACATCCTGCAGGGGCATCGTGATTCAGTCACGTCAGTTGCCTTCATGCCCGGGGGAGATCGCTTGCTCAGCGGCAGCTTTGATCGCACCGTGCGCACGTGGGAAGTGATGAGCGGACAGAATGTGCGCACGATGCACGGCTATGCCCTCGCTTTGTTCGCGCTCTGCTGGAGTCCAGATGGGCGCTTCTTACTGAGTGGCAGCAGCGAGGCGACCCTCACGCTCTGGGATGTAACCACCCGGACACCTGTGCGGGTCCTGCGCGGGCATAGCCAGCAGGTGTATGCCGTCGCCTGGAGCCGCGCCGGAAACCGCATCGCCAGTGGGAGTTCTGATCACACGGTGCGCCTCTGGGATGCGCAGACGGGCGCCTGCACGCATATCTTGCGGGGTCATACTGCGACGGTTTTCAGTGTGGACTGGAGTTTCGATGGGAGCTTTCTTGCCAGCGGCAGCTTTGATCGAAGCGTACGTCTCTGGGATATGCAGGAAGGCTCCAGCCGGGTGGGAAGTGAACAGACCGGACCGATCTTTGCTGCCGTGTGGTCCCCCGATGGCACGCTCGTTGCCAGCGCCGGTGAAGATGGGCTGGTCCTGGTCTGGCGAGCGACGGATGGCGACCTCCTGCGACAGTTCGAGCATGCAGGGTTTGTCAGCGCCCTCTCCTGGAGCGCCAACGGTGATCAGCTGGTGAGTGGGGCAGTTGACGGAGAAAAAGGGGTGTTGTCCATCTGGGATGTGCGACAAGGCGGACTCGTGCGAACGTTAGAAGGCCATAGCGGGTCTATCTGGGGCATCGATTGGTCTCTTGAACAAGATATCCTGGTGAGCGCGGGATCTGATGGCACCATCCGCTGGTGGAATCCGGAACAAGGCGTGAATCTCGCGACGGTCCAGGCTCACGACGCGTGGGCCCGCGCCGTTCGAGTCAGCCCCGATGGGAAGACGGTCGCCAGTTGCGGGGAAGATGGCGTCATCAAGCTCTGGGATATGCAGAATCACCAGAATCTCGCTACCTTGAGAGCTGATAGGCCGTATGAGCGGCTGGATATCAGCAACACGAGTGGACTGACGAACGCTCAGCAGGCGGCGTTGCGAGTCTTAGGCGCTTCGAGCGCGGATAATGCAACACCTCTATTGTTTTGATCTCGCTGTTTTTCATTGTGTTCGGGAGGTGCGAGTCGGCGTGCAATGGCTGATGAATTTTCCCAATCAAGACCGGCATTGACCTGTCATCCTGAGCGCAGCGAAGGATCTCTGCGTGGCGAGCGAGATCCTTCGCTGCGCTCAGGATGACATTCCCGATTCCCGATTCGGTTGTTAAAATTCATCAGGGCAAGGTCCACGAGATTCCTATTGGGTAGTATCGACTGGCTGCGCAGGTGGAAGGTAGCCCTCAACGCGGGTCAGTGGACTCCGCACAAAAACGAGCGAAAGTCCGACCATAAACACACCCAGTACGCCAAAGACCAGGACCACATTTTTCACCTGGTCTATCACCAGCCCTCCCAGTATGGTACTGAAAGGGACGCTGAAAATGGCCAGCACACTCGTAAAAGTCAGGACACGCCCAAGGAGCTGATTAGGCGCGATGGCCTGCAGAATACTGTTAAAGGCCACATCAAAAAGGCCGATCAGCCCGAACATCACCCCGAAACAGAGCAGGTCAACCCAGTAGAGCCGTGTAGCAATCAGGGCCAGTACACTCAGGCCAGAGAGCAGTATCGAGCCAAGCAAGATCAGGCCGTACGAGAGACGTTTATGCAGTAAGCCGGCCGAGAGCATAAAGATGACCGCTCCAATTCCGGCAGCGGTGAAGAACAGGCCGACCTGGGCGTCGCTGGCAACTAACACTTGTTTGGCGTAAAAGACGATCTGCGGGTACAGGACAGCCACGGCCAGATTGGCTAGCAGAGCGAACAGAGCCAGAGTCCGTACCACCGGCTGGGCCAGGACGTAGCGCAGTCCGTCGAGGATGTCCCGGCGCAGGCTGGTCTTTGGCCGGGCCTGGGGAGCAACCGCGTTAAAGCTGGTTTTGACCAGGGCCAGTGAGAGTGCTGAAACGACAAAGGTGAGCGCATCGCACCACAAAACCGCCTGCAAAGAGGTGACAGCCAGCAACAGCGCTGCCAGGAATGGTCCGATGATGGTGGCGAAGGGAGTGCTTGCCCGTATGCGCCCATTCGCCTTCACCAGACTATCCTGGGTAACCATGCTTGGAATAGCGGCAGTGGTTGCGCTCTGAAAGCCAATCGTCAGCGTGGAGTTGATGAACGTGACAAGGTAGATCCACCAGATCGGTACATGTCCGAGCAGCGCCAGCAATGGCAACACCGCAAGGACAACCGCGCGGCAGATATCCAGGCCGATCATCAAGCGCTTACGGTTCACTCGATCCACCCAGGCACCAATGAAGAGCCCAAAGAGCGGGTATGGTACCCACGTAGCCGCAGAGGCCAGTCCCAGGTCTAAGGCCGAGCCGCTGAGTTTGAAGACCAGTAGGAGCAGTGCCGTACTGCTGAGCGCACTGCCAATTTGTGAAATGATCTGACCCGTCCAGAAGATCCAGAAGTCACCTGCTCTTCTCCTGGAAACGGCCAGCATATTTTGTGCCATCATCCGTTCTTCTCCTCGCTCTAAGCTCCTTCAATAGAGTATTGTATACCCGATGAGAAGGGGTATCGTCATCCTCGTGAAGCGGTGTGCGGGATATTTTCTCCTTGTCCCTACACTCATACACTGCAAGCATAGTGGGAGAGCGTGAAAAAAAGAGTTGGGAGATGCGTAAAATAGATGACTCGGTACCAACGGGTGACTGCGTCCTTTAGAACGTGTGAAACGTATGGATAAGAGAAAGGAGTCCGCATCATGTCGGTAGAACAGGCCCAGGCTGGACCAACGCAAACAGCAGACCAGCGCAGCGTATGGATAGTATTTAGCGGGCTGATGCTGGCCTTGTTGATCGCATCGCTCGATCAGACCATTGTAGCAACCGCTTTACCGACCATTGTGAGCGATCTCGGTGGGTTGAGCCAGTTATCGTGGGTGGTCACCGGATACTTGCTGGCCTCGACAGTTTCCACACCGCTCTGGGGGAAGCTGGGTGATCTCTATGGGCGCAAGCGACTCTTCCAGGCGGCGATTGTCATCTTCCTCGTCGGTTCTGCGCTGTGCGGCCTCAGCCAAAACATGGCCGAGCTGATTCTTTTTCGCTCCTTGCAAGGGCTGGGCGGTGGCGGGCTGATTGTGCTCGTCCAAGCCATCATTGCAGATATCGTCCCTCCACGTGAGCGCGGGCGGTATCAGGGCCTGTTTGGTGCAGTCTTCGGCCTCACAAGCGTTGCCGGCCCCCTTCTTGGAGGCTTTTTTGTCGATACCCTTTCCTGGCGCTGGATTTTCTACATCAATCTCCCCATTGGCGCCCTCGCCCTCCTCGTGATCGCCCTTGCCCTGCCCGCCTCAGGCCAGCGAGGTCAGCACACGATTGACTACCTGGGTACTATTTTGTTGACTGCCGCGGCCAGCAGCCTGGTCCTGCTCACCACCCTTGGCGGGAGCATCTATCCATGGGGATCCGTGCCGATTATTCTCCTGGCCATTGCCGGGGGAGTTTTCATCATTGGCTTTGTCGTTGCAGAACAACACGCCGCCGAACCGGTCATGCCGCTCCAACTCTTCCGCAATCCTGTGTTCTCGCTGTCCTGTGCGATTGGATTTGTGGTCGGGTTCGCGCTCTTTGGCGCGACAACCTATCTGCCGCTCTTTCTCCAGGTCGTGAATGGCGCTTCCCCCACGAATTCTGGTCTGCGATTGTTGCCGATGATCCTCGGTGTGCTTCTCACTTCTATCACCAGTGGGCAGCTCATCAGTCGCTGGGGTCGCTACAAAGCCTTTCCGATTGTGGGCACGGCGCTGATGACGCTGGGCATGTTCCTGCTTTCGCGAATGAATGAGCAAACGAGCGTGCTCGTGTCCTCGCTGTTTATGTTGGTATTGGGACTGGGTTTGGGCCTGGTGATGCAGGTGCTGGTAATTGCCGTCCAGAACGCCGTGGATTACCGCAATCTTGGCGCTGCGACCTCTGGAGTGACGTTCTTCCGTTCCATTGGTGGCTCGTTCGGCACGGCGATCTTTGGTGCCATCTTCTCCAACCAACTTGCATCACACCTCTCTTCCCTGTCTTCCTCACTGCCGTCCGGTTTCACTCTCAGCACTGCGGAGAGTGTGGCGGCGATCCAGCATTTGCCAGCAGCCGTGCGTGCTGTGGTGGTGCATGCCTATGTGCAATCGCTTTCGACCGTCTTCCTGGTGGCGGTACCCGTTATAGCTGTGGCATTCATATTGTCCTGGCTGCTGCCTGAAGTACGACTTCGCACGACGACCCAGGCGACCGATGTAGGACATACCTTCGCCATGCCAACGGCACGCTCGTTCCCAGGAGAGCCTGGCACAGCGATTCCACGTGCCAGCCGACAGGCTGACTCCTTCCATCGAGTCGCTTCTGCAGAAGAAGCTGGTCACCTTGACCGCACAGGCAGATGGTCAGGCAGGTGATCAACTCCAACTCACAGTTGCCGGGCAGCAGACCCTCGATAGATTAACCACCGCCTCCCACGACAGTCTTGCCGAACTACTTGACGGCTGGTCGCCCGAACAGGAAGCGGAGCTTGCCACGCTGCTTCGTCGGGTGGCAGCGGACCTGTTCAGTGAACAGAGCAGTAAAGAGTTAGTCAGCGCATCTGCTTGATCTGCATATCTATTTTGTCGGCTGGAGAAGATTCGCTACCACAGCCGTCCACCCGGTCTGATGGCTGGCGCCTACACCGCGCCCGCTATCACCGTGGAAGTACTCGTGGAATGGAATGTAATCGCGCCAGTGCGCATCGTGCTGAAAGGTCGAACTGGCGCCAAAGACCGCCCGGAGACCCTGCTCGTCACGCAAAAAGATGTGTGTGAGACGCCGCGAGAGTTCCTCCGCCACCTGCCCTAACGTCAGTTTCGTACCGGAGCCGGTCGGATATTCTACCAGGAAATCATCGCCATAGAATTGATGGTATTTCTGGAGCGCTTCGACCAGCAGGAAATTGATGGGAAACCAGATCGGCCCGCGCCAGTTGGAATTTCCCCCGAAGGCTCCGGTGGTTGATTCGCCCGGCTCGTAATTCACAGAAAAGTTCCCATACCTTGTATTAAGCTCATAGGGATGTGCCGCGTGATACTTGCTGATCGAGCGAATACCGTAGTCGCTCAGGAATTCCTGGGGGTCCAGCATGCGTTTGAGGAGAACTTTCAGATCAGCGCCGCGCACGAGGGCCAGCAGAGAGTAGTCTTTTCTCTGGTCTTTCTGGCCATCCTGCCATCGCGCGATCAGGTGTGGGACATAGGGACGGTTTTCCGCAAACCAGCGCATGCGCTCATCGAGAAAGTTTACCACCAGGCTTGTTTCAGCCGTTTCTACTGCCAGCAGGGGAATGAGCCCGACCAGGGAACGTACTTTCAGCGGAAGCTTCTGGCCATCGGGTAAACTCAACTTATCGTAGAAAAAGCCGTCTTCGTTATTCCAGAGTCCCAGGTCACTCTGTCCCTCACCGTAGATGGCATCTGCGATGTAGAGGAAGTGGTCAAACAACTTGGTCGCCATGTCTTCATAGACCGGGTCTGTGTGGGCCAGTTCCAGGGCCATCGCCAGCATGCTCACAGCAAACATCCCCATCCAGGCAGTGCCGTCAGATTGTTCGAGCACGATTCCATCGGGCAAGGTAGTATTGCGATCGAAGACGCCGATATTGTCCAGTCCCAGGAATCCGCCTTCAAAAATGTTATTCTCCTCCTGGTCTTTGCGATTGACCCACCAGGTGAAGTTGAGCATCAATTTCTGGAAGACGCGCTCCAGGAAGAAGGTATCGCCTTTTCCCGTGCGCTCCTTCTCCTGCTTGTAGATATGCCACGTGGCCCAGGCATGCACGGGCGGATTGACATCGCCGAAGGCCCATTCGTAGGCGGGTAACTGGCCGTTGGGATGCATGTACCACTCGTGGAGCAGCAGGAGCAGTTGTTCCTTCGCGAAGGCGCTATCGACCAGGGCCATCGCCACGCAGTGAAACGCCAGGTCCCACGCGGCGTACCAGGGATACTCCCAGGTGTCGGGCATGATGATAATATCGTTGTTGCTCAGATGCCGCCAGCCCCGGTTGCGGCTGCGCTGGGGAGGTGGCAGCGGGCCGGCAGGGTCGCCACGCAGCCATTTATCCACATCGTAGGAGTAGAACTGCTTGCTCCAGAGCAGGCCGGCCAGCGCCTGTCGCTGCACAGCCAGCGCATCCTCTGTCTGGGTCGTACTCACCGACCGGTAAAACTCGTCGGCCTCCTCAACGCGCGCGGTGAAGACCTCAGCTGCGTCGTCAAAAGGCGCACCTGGTCGATTGGCGGACAGGCGCAGTAGGATAGTCTGTGTGGCGCCCGGCGCAATGACGAGGCGATAGTGAGCCGACACTTTAGTGCCAACGCCCCGCGGGTTGACTTTGCCCTCAGCTCCGTTGACCACCGTCTCATGGATACCGTCTTTGACGAAGGGCGCACGGCTCTGGATGCCCCATAGTCGCTCGGCGTTAGATTCGTTCTCGGTAAAGAGCAGGTCGGGCGCTCCCTCACAGGCCAGCCAGTAGTCACCCAGTTCGTGATGCTGGGCATGCACGAGACGAAAGTCCGGTGCTTCACCCGCCGACCCCGCTTCAGCCTCGGCGGTCAGCACAGGTCGGCGATCATCATAGCCCCAGGCCCAGGTGTTGCGGAACCAGAGCGTGGGGAGCAGGTGCAGCGCCGCCGCCTCCGGCCCGCGGTTAGTGGCGCTCACGCGGATCAGTACGTCGAGCGGGTCGACCTTGGCGTATTCCACGCTGACATCGAAGTAGCGGTCCTCCGTAAAGATGCCCGTATCTATCAGTTCGTATTCGGGTTCCTGACGGCTCCGATTGCGATTGGTAGCGACAAGATCGGTATAGGGGAAAGCGCGCTGTGGGTATTTGTAGAGCGCCTTCATGTATGAATGGGTCGGGGTGTTGTCGAGAAAGAAGTAGTATTCCTTCACATCTTCCCCGTGGTTGCCCTCAGAGTTCGTCAGTCCGAAGAGCCGTTCCTTCAGAATAGGGTCGGCTTCGTTCCACAGGGCCAGGGCAAAACAGAGCTGCTGCTGATCGTCGCTAATCCCCAACAAGCCGTCTTCGCCCCACCGGTATGTGTGCGAACGGGCCTGGTCATGCGGGAGGAAATCCCAGGCTGTCCCGCCGGGCGAATAATCCTCGCGCACAGTCCCCCATTGCCGTTCGCTGAGGTAGGGTCCCCAGCGATACCACGCTTGCCCGTTCTCATGCGCTTCCTGGAGTCGATGTTGTTCTGTATCTGACATTATGTTCGTCCTCATGCAAGAGTATAATAGAATGCTCTCAGCATAGTGGGAGAGCGTGAAGAAAAGCGTGGGGAGCTCCATAAAACTTTATACTGCACCGCGTTTTGTGCAGGTATGATTCGCTTTCATCGCATCCGGTTCTTCCAGATGACATAGGTCGGCCATGACATGTTCCTCTTCTTTATCTGCACAGCGAGCGCTACTCTGCATAGTGAGCGACAATCTCCATAGTATCCATGCTCGGATCAAGCTGCTTCGTAATGCCATCGAGCAGTCCGAGGGCACGCCCGACCAGCAGCAAATCGGTGGGAATAGTGCCGGCACTCTTGCCGATCTGCATGCCGACCTCTACCGCATCAACGTCCCCCGCCGTCTCATCAGATCCGCCTGACCGCAAAGCGGTAGACGCGCTAGCGTCGGCAATCCTGCCCGGGGGGCAGGCAGGAGAGCCTGGGAGGCTCTCACACAAGCGGTGTGGATTGATGCCGTCACGAGCGCAATTCGCTCTTCAACACTTTGCCCGTGGCCGTCATGGGCAACTCCGTACGGAACTCGATGAGACGTGGATACTTGTAGTCGGCCATATTCTGTTTCGACCAGGCCACCAGTTCGACTTCTGTGATGGTCGCACCATCCTTGACAATAACGAACGCTTTGACCTCTTCCCCATGACGATCGTGCGACACACCGATGACGGCTGCCAGGCTCACTGCCGGATGCGTCATCAGCACCTCTTCGATCTCGCGTGGGTAGACGTTGAAGCCGCCGCGAATAATCATATCCTTCACTCGATCGACGATGTAGAGATAGCCATCTTCGTCGCGCCGCCCAATATCGCCGGTATGGAACCAGCCATGGCGCATCGCTTCGGCGGTCGCGTCGGGGCGCTTGTAATAGCCCTTCATTACGTTGTGCCCCCGGATAGCGATCTCCCCCACTTCGCCGGTACCCACGTCCTGGTCGTCCGCATCGACCAGGCGAACCTCGACGCCCCATACGGGAAAACCGATCGAGCCGGGCCTGGCTTCGCGGTCCAGACGATTGAAAACGGCGATAGGGCTGGTTTCGGAGAGGCCATACCCCTCCAGGATTTTGACGTTGAACTTCTCGTTAAAGGTCCTCATCACCTCCACCGGCATGGCCGCTCCTCCCGAGATAGTAACGCGCAGGTTGCGGGCGATTTTCTGTAAGTCGTATTTGTCGGCCCCTGGGTAGTTGAGCATAGCCCAGTACATCGTCGGCACGCCCGCGAAAATGCTGATGTTCTCTTCATCCATCAGGTGCAAAGCAGCATCGGGACTAAAGCGTGGCAGCAACACCAGGGTGGCCCTGTTGTAGATGCCCGCGTTCATCTGTACGGTCTGTCCAAAGGAGTGGAACAGCGGCAAGGTGATCAGATGCACATCGTGGTCGGCTCTGGGGTATATGGTATCGGAGAGGCGGGCGTTGAGGAGCATATTCAGGTGGGTCAGTTCTGCCCCTTTGGGCTTGCCCGTCGTCCCACTGGTATAGAGAATGACGGCGGTATCATCAGGACTCGTCGCAACCGCTTCGAAGGTCGTTGGCTGGTCGCGCATCAGCATGCCGAGTGTTGTTGCCCCTGGGATGGAGGATGGGGCGTCGGGCTCGTCGGGCTCGTCGGGCTCATTGGTCATCAGGAAGAAGTGCTGGCAGCTTTCGACCTCCTGGAACGCGGTATAGCCCAGCTGACCGATGGGAAGATCAGGCGTGCCTTCCTGGCAGAAATAGGCCTTCGCGTCTCCATCGGTCAGGTGATAGACGATTTCACGCGTCTTGAGCAGGATATTCAGCGGCATGACCGCCGCACCGGCTTTGAGGATGCCATAGTATGCGATTACGAAGGATGGCACGTCCTGGCAACTGAGGGCAACCGTATCTCCTTTCTGGATGCCTGCCTGGATCAGCCCATGAGCTACCTGGTTGGTGGCCGCGTTCAACTGTGCATACGACATTCTCGTTTCCCCGCAGACAATGGCGGTGCGCTCGGGCACTTCCCGCGCGCTGTCTTCGAGGAGGATGGCAAGGTTTAACATGTGTGCTCTCCTTTTCTTTCTGTATCCACTTTGTATAGAAACAATGCTATGCGAAGTTTCCCTTACCTATCGGCAAGATCTTTCGTCCAGCGCCCCATCCATTCGGTTTGCGCGTTGATAATTGCCTGTCCGCTTACCCGAACAGTGTGGAGCAGGCGCTCATCAGCCTGGGAACCGACTTCAAGGAGCGGCCCGAGCTGCTGGACGAGTTGGAACCAGCCCTGCCAGAGGTGCTGTTGGGTCTCTGTCCAACGCAAGAGCAGCACCTGGGCCTGTTGCACGTTCTTGCGCAGCTCAGTCGGACTTCCTGATGTGACCTGGACGCGCCCGGTCCAATCACGAAGCCACCTGTCCTGGGCATCCAATGTCTCTTGCACCGTCGATTGCCAGGCCTTCACAGTTTCGCTCCAGACCATTTTGCGCGATGGTTGCTCGGTCCCCTGTAAAAGGTCCAGCCAACCTACGAGCATCTTCTGCTGTGCGTCGGCCCAGGTTGTCATCAGGGTTTCTTCCGGGCTCTTTTCACTCATTGACTTGATCTCCTTTGTCGTTCAGTCAGTGTGTCGTGTGCTAGAGCTAGTATAGTTGACGAGCGTTGAAAAAAGCGTTTAGCGAACTGGCCCAGGAGAGAGACAAGCGTTTATTTTGACATATTTGTCTGTATGGAGAAGAAAGCCGTCCATTTCATATGAAACTCGCGCCGATTTCATATAAGCAAAAGTTTTATGGTTCTTCCCACGCTTTTCTTCACGCTCTCCCGCTAAACTTGAAGTGTACCACTGTAGTGCCAGCGAGAAAATATCCTGCACGGCTGTAAGACATCTGAACTGGCAGGATTAGGGGTGACCGAGATCCTTACCTGGCTGACGCAGGTCGTCTAGCGAATCTGAATATTCACACAGGTTGATCCTGAAAGGAGAAAACTATACCATGAGCACAAGCACCATCACCACAAGGGATGGCACCACGATCTTTTACAAGGACTGGGGCGCGGGCCAGCCCGTTGTCTTTAGCCACGGCTGGCCCCTCAACATGACCGGCGCGGCGGTGGGCGCTCCAGCCAGCCCTGGGACGGCAACGACATGGACCACTACGCCGACGACCTGGCAGCGCTCATCGAGACGCTCGATCTGCATGATGCCGTGCTGGTCGGCCACTCCACAGGCGGCGGCGAGGTGGCCCGCTACATCGGCCGCCACGGCACCGCACGCCTCGCCAGGGCCGTGCTGGTCGGCGCGGTGCCCCCGCTGATGCTCAAGACGGCGGCCAATCCCGGTGGCCTGCCCATTGAGGCGTTCGATCAAATCCGTGCCGGCGTCACCACGGATCGCTCGCAGTACTACAAGGATCTCAGCGCCCCCTTCTACGGCGCTAACCGGCCGGGTGCCAAGGTGTCGCAAGGCATTCGGGACATGTTCTGGCTGTGGTCGATGCAAGTCGGTCTCAAAGGCGCACTCGACTGCATCAAGGCCTTCTCCGAGACAGACATGACGGAAGACCTCAAGAAGTTCGACATTCCAACCCTGATCATCCACGGTGACGACGACCAGATCGTGCCGATCGGCGACTCGGCCCTGCTCTCCTCGAAGATTGTCAAGGGTGCCACCCTGAAGGTTTATCCGGGCGCGCCCCACGGCCTCATGAGCACCCACAAGGAGCAGTTCAACGCCGACCTGCTGTCCTTCCTGAGGTCCTAGACCTGCTAGCGCCGTTGCAAGGTTCTCCAAGGACCCTTTCCCCTGGTTCGGGGTAGTAGCTTGCTTGCGGACCGGGGGAATCCGGGGACTCCGTCCTCCTCGTCTGAAGGCATTGGAATGGACATAGCTGGCATGTCCCTGGCTGCCAGAGCAGTCGCAGGCATCTCCATAAAGGGGCGCATCATGCGGAGGCAAACCTCCGTAGCGCCTCTACCGATGGGACGAAGTAATAAGCTCCGCTGACAGCCGTCGTATACCTGGTCAAGGCATCACGAATGCCATCCTCAGCTCCCGCCATACGAGCGAGCATGCGCGCCAGGCGCTGCTGATCGCAGCTGAAGCCGATAAACATCGTCCCATGCTCGGTGGCCGTGCCGAAAGGGGTATTGCGGCGGAAGATATGTTGTTCTACCCCATTCTCTTCGATCACCGTGCGAGAGACATGGGATTGGGTGCCGCGTACCTCCTCGTCTAGCTCTGTACTCGTGTCTTTGGTTCGTCCGATGACCTTCTCTTGCTCCTCAACCGGAAGCGCATCGAAAGCGGCGGCATCGTGCATCCATTTCTGCACCAGGACCACGCTCCCACCCGCACCTGGAGACCCATCGGGAATCAATGCCACCTCGGGCGCCTCGGAGAGAGGGGGATTCTCGGTCCCGTCGATGAAGCCGGTTAAGTCCCGGCTCTCCTTGTAGGTCCACCCGGCTACTTCATCAGTGAGGCGTGCAACCGGCGCGAGCGCCTGTATCGCTTCTCGCGTGACATCGAAGACTTTATGGTAGGCATGGCCCGCCACCCACAACCACAGGTCATGCTGGGTAGCGGGCATCGTGTACCCATCGACGCCACGCACCTCCTGCTCGAAGTCCGTTACCCCTGCTGCCATCTCCTCGGGCGCAACATGCGCCCACAGTGACGGCCTGAAGCCGACCACCAGGTTCACGCCTCCGGTCGTCATGCGTGGTTCCTCCACGCTGGCAATCAATTGAACCAGCGTGAATTGGCCGCTACGCTCATGCAAATCGAACTCCAGATAGGAGTGCGAGCCTGTCCCCAGGGCGAAGATCCCACTTTGTGCTACATGCATCGTCCTTCCTCCTGTGAATGAAAGCATTATACACTACCCTGAGCAGTATTTCTTCTTGCTCATCCGTAATGTTATACCACCGAAACGTAAGATCTGGCGATCCTCTGGCGAGCGTGTGCTAGGCCGGCTCCGCGTCGGTAGTGTGCACGTGCTCCAGGGTCGTAAGCGCGTCCATGAAAGACGCGCCTGCGGGCATCCCCGGCCGCCGCGTAGACCACCTGGCGGATCTTGTCGGCGGCAAAGTAGTAGGAAACCTCTTCCCTCCCCTCTCGCCAGTGGCTGGACTCACGCAGCAGGAGACTCTGCAGAGATTCATCCAGGGCGACGAGTCCATCCTGCGGTGCAAACTGGGCGACCTGGCAGAGTTCCTCAAAGGTGAAGTCATGGCCGAGGACCGCCCCTGCTACCAGGAGGTCACGTGCAGGGGACGAAAGTCGGGCGAGGCGGCGCTGGATCATCTCGCGCACATCCGAGGGAAGCATGCCGTTCGGTGGAGTGGCTTCGAGGATCGAGGGCTGCGGCTCAAATACCCAGCCTCTTCCTTCGATCAAGCGGGGCAGCAGGACGCCTTGTTCGAGCAGTTCCTGAAGCAGTGCCCGCAGATAGAACGGCTGCCCGTTGGTTTCTGAGAACAACCACACACCAAAACGCTCAGGGCAGATGCCGCTTCCGGTGGCGTGGACGTGCTGGGATGAAGGCTGAAAGTTAGCATGTTCTCCCTGGCACGATAGTTGTGCTGCGTCTGCATGTGCGAGTTCGAGAACGATCTGGAGGGTGTCCAATGAGGAGAGGGTCATGAGGCGGCTTACTTCCGCCCCTCTTCCAACAAAGGGGACGTTGAGTAAAGGTCGCTCGGTCGTCGTGGATCTACCAGCCCCGCTGTGCGCATCGCGATGAGGAGAACCGTTGCGCAAGGTAAAATCCTGGAGGAAGCTACCGCGGTAGAATACTGCGGCGCTTTGAAGATAAGCATTCCCTAATTGCCAGCCACCTGCTGATGAGCATACTTTTCCTGAGTGAGTGACGAGCTGGCTCTTTTTCACGCATCTTCTCACGCTTTTCTTCACGTTCTCCGATTAGACTATGAGCGTACTCGAGCACTGCATAGCAGAGTGGACTCCGTTCCATGTGTGATCACGTGGTCAAGCGTTCTCCAGTACATGGGGCAAGCTGGTGCAGTGAAATGTCCTTGTCCACGAGTACGATTTTCAAAATAGAAAAGCTCCTGATCATCATATTTGCAGAAGACCTTTGAGCATGTTTTCGTAGATTCGGTGATTGTTCAAGCAGTGAAAGAAGACACGTATGGATGCTCACAAGCAATCGCAAATAACACGTGACACGCTGGCTCCGTCGGGGTTCACCCAGCAAGTTGGGGCAGTTCTCAGATTTGTGCAACAACAAGTCGGCGGGGAGGTCATCGTCGGTGTCGCCATCACCAATGTCGTCCTCTGGGTGCTGTTGCGACCACCGGGTGTCCCAGGGATCATGTATCTGGGTGAGATCTTCGCCACAACGGCGATCGTCCTGTTGTCGTGCTCCCTTGTGCTCGCGACCCGGGCGCCCTTGCTGGAGCGCTTCTTCGGGGGGCTGGATCGCATGTACCTGTGGCACCGCTGGAGCGCCGTGGCGGGTGTTGTGCTGCTTCCACTTCACGATGCCCTGGTCACCAGCGCGCCCGATCCGAACCTGAACGAGCTTGGCAGTGTGCTTGGGCAGGTGGCACTGATCGGGTTAGTGGTGCTGTTGCTGTGGGCGCTCGCTCCGAGACTGTCCGCGGTCATGCGCCGACTCCCCACGAATGTTCAACGCTGGTTCATGCAGTACCAACGCTGGTTCACGCTGCACCGGCTGACTGGTCTCTTCGTCGTGACCGGGCTGGTCCACGGTGCTCTGGTGGACCCCGTCCTGCGGCGCTCGACGATCCTGCTGGGGTGGTATGCTGCGGTGGCGGTAGTCGGGACCGCGGCATACGTGTACCGGGAGCTGTTTCTGCGCTTCTTCTCGCGGCGGTGGCAGTACGACTATACGGTGAAGGCGATCAATCGGCTGGACCCCAGAGCACTCGAGGTCGTGCTTGCTCCCACGGCCCGACCCCTGCAGTTTGTAGCGGGGCAGTTCGTTTTCGTGCACTTCGGGGGGAGCGCCGAGTGGGAACGGCACCCCTTCAGCGTCAGCAGTGCCCCGCAGGAACGCGATCTTCGCCTCTCGATCGAGGCGCTGGGTGATTATACCCAGCACCTCTCGGACACCCTCCAACCGGGGGCACCGGCCATCGTGAGCATTGCGTTTGGTCTGTTCGATTACCGTCAAGGAACCCTTGAGCAGGTGTGGATCGCTGGCGGCATCGGGATCACTCCGTTTCGGAGCTGGATACGTGCGTTCCCCACAGAGCAACAGATGGAGTTCGACATCGACCTGTACTACACGGTGCGTACCGAAGACGAGGCGCTGTTCCTCGACGAGATCAGGGCGGCGGCCACACAGCACCCCTCCTTCCGACCACACATCATCTACTCCCAGCGCGACGGGTCCCTCACCATGGAACACATCGTCGAGACCAGCGGTGGTGGGACGATCGTCGCCAAGGATGTCTACATGTGCGGTCCCAGAGGGATGGTGGAGAGTTTCCAGCACTCACTGCACAAACTCGGTGTGCCGCCCATGCACATCCACTTTGAGCAGTTCACCTTCCGGTAGAGCGCTTAAGCTTTTGTTTTAACCATTCGGAGCCGAAAGGCCTATCAGGCGTTTGATGTAATAGAAAGGAACTTATTCTTATGCAATCGCAGGTGATCGTTCCCCTGGATGGATCAGCTTCCGCAGAAGCTATTCTGCCTCATGCCCTCCTGTTTGCACAACGAGGGCGGAGCATCCTGACCTTGCTCCAAATAGTTACACCATCCGGCTTGCCCGGGGTCAGGGATCGGATGATTCCTGATAATTGGTCTGAGGGCGAGGAGATATGGGGGCAGGACTATCTGGCATCTATGGTCAGGCGTCTCCAGTCAAGTGGCGTCACGGTACAAACGCGGCACCCGGAAGCGTCCCTGGCCGGGCAAGCCATTGTCTCGTATACCAAACACCAACCGCAGACGCAATTGATTGCGCTCACGACGCATGGGCGCAGTGCTGCCGGTCGCGCTCTCTTTGGAAGCGTTGCCGAACAGGTCTTTGCCTCTGTCTCAACCTCTTTGCTGCTGCTGCATCCTCCCAAGGGGGAGCACACTGCCCCCGGACCTATCGTCAGTACCTCTTACCAGACCATCATTGTCCTACTCGATGGCAGCGTAGGAGCAGAACTGGCCCTGAACCAGGCCACGAGCCTGGGCCAGGAGTGTAGGGCCACCCTCGTTCTGGTTGCTGTACCCCCTCGTCCTGGAGAGGAGATATTCATCGCAGATGAAGAGCAACCTATCTCCGACTCGCTTGAGGATAAGGCACACCTCCTGCGAACAACGACCGGTCTGCGCGTCGAAACTGCGACCGCCACTAAAGAGCCGGAGGCGTTCATTGAACGGATCAGTGGGCACAGGCCGAACGATCTGCTCGTTGTGGCAACACGAGAGCAAGCGCTGTATGGGGCGGAAAAGTTCCTTCGTCACAGGAATGTGCCGGTCCTGCTGCTGGCTAAATACACTTAAGAAGCAACATGCTCACCAAATAAGCTCATCGGGTGGTTCAGAAAGAAGCTGTACAGGATCTGTGAGAGGTTTGGCCCAAGCGGATCGGTAAAGGTTCCGTCTGGGCTTCCCCCTGTCCAGACATGACCCGCGCCGATAGCTACCCAGTATTCCTGAACCTCATAGCCGGTGGAATCGTCCCAAATCCTCTCTATAGTGGGGTGGCTGGCGGGAGGTGAGGCAGTGATGATGTGCGATGGGTTCACAAAGCTGGCATCGTAGCGTCCGTGCGATGCCAGGTGATCAGTCTGCATCCATTGCTGAACAACCAGATCACCATTGATGGGAGCGACGACGGGATCGGCGCTTCCCTGGAAGACCACGGTTGGCACCACGCGAGCGTAGCTCCCCATCGCCT
>WNGQ01001639.1_pt1 | contig 23420 bp, 21 predicted proteins | sample 5407661 | NCBI WGS metagenome assembly WNGQ01 (sample SAMN13153382, study PRJNA577476) | soil metagenome | isolation source: 60 cm soil or saprolite under Garry oak tree replicate 2 | place: USA:California | collected 2016-06-15 | reverse complement strand
TCCAGCTGGGCGGCGGGCTGGTCTTGTTCGTACCTGCGGCTGGGGAATGCGGCAAGGTGGCCCCGGCTAGAAGTGGCCCTTAACGTGCAGGTAGACCAGGAATACGGCTAGAGCGAAGCCAAGCCATCCAATCACAGCTGCTTTCACGAGCGCTGGCGGGATATAACAAACTTCGAAGGGCTCGCTGGGCTCGGCGTGGTATGGCTGAGCACCCTGCACCGCCGCCCTGACCTGGCTGACCGAGGTGAGGATCTTCGGTCTTGCCCGGGGATGTGATGCATGTCTTGCTTGTGCACTGCCGCGTGCGGTAAGTTCGCAGTTAGTTCGCAGCCAAGCGGTAGCTACCCCGATTCGTGCCTTCTTGCGTCAGCCGAAGGCTGACTGGCTCATTGCGGAGGGGACAGGTTCCGTCTGGCTCAAGCTCCCCGGCTCAGCTCTCCCCCCCGGCTGGGTCGGGGTTTTGCGTTCACGCCCGCCGCATCGGGAGCCTAGTGAGCGCTGCGCCCGGGGGAGGGGATCGCGGTTTTCCAGGTTGGATACGGCAGCCTTTTGATGTAAAGCCCGATCACGGGGCGCGACCACACCAGCCAGCCACCGCCGTTGGCCCGAGCACGCCGGGTATGCGCGCCTGGCAGATGTGTCGCCGGCACGGCCGCCCACGCGCAGCCGGGGCACGGTGGCGATGTCAATCTCCCCGGCCACGGTGACCAGCGCATACCCCATCTCGCGGCGAACGCTGATGGTAAGTGCCTACCGGGTCGGGGCGTCTACGATCCAGCGGGTGCTGAAGCGGCTGCGGATCCCGCCCGCACCGCAGCGCAGCCGCACGACCTGGCGGCGGTTCCTGCGCACCCAGGCCGCCACCATGCTGGCCTGCGACTTCTTTCACGTCGACTGCGCAGCCACCTTGCGCCGCGTCTACGTGTTCTTCGTGATCGAGGTCGGCAGCCGGCACGTCCATGTCCTGGGCGTGACCGCGCACCCGGACCGGGCGTGGACGGTACAGCAGGCACGGAACCTGCTGATGGACCTGGGGGAGCGCGCCGCCGGGTTCCGGTTCCTGGTCCGGGACAGGGCCGGGCAGTTCACCGAGGCGTTCGACGCGGTGCTGGCCGGGGCGGGGATCGAGGTGGTGAAGATCCCCGCCGCGCTGTCCGCGGGCGAAACGCTTATGCCGAACGCTGGGTGCGCACCGTCCGGGCCGAGGTCACTGACCGGATGCTGATCGCTGGGCCCCGGCACCTGCAGGCGGTCATGGATGAGTATGTCACGCACTATAACCAGCACCGCCCGCACCGGGCCAGGAACCTGCGGTCACCGGACTGCGACGACATCACCACATTTCTGTCTTACAGAACGTTCTTGACGTAGGCAGGACGTAGGCAGAAAGAATAACTACGCTAACCGCACATCACGCGCGGGAAGCACCCCCGCTTAGCAATCGTTTCGCGCGCTATTGCACCCGGAAAGGCTTTCGCATTGTGGTGATACCCGTGAACGGGCTGCAGGCAGACGCCGGCCCGGCCGCAGGACACCCCACTGTGGTGGGACGTCCGCGACGCAGTGAAGCGGGCAGTCCCTGGCGTCGCCGCAGGCGCGCGGCCATTGGCGTTGGCGTCGTCATCGGGTCGTGGGCTGTAATCACGAGCAGCGGAGCGGTCAACACCGACAACATCCCGACGGTGGCGGCCGTGGTCCACGGAGCTGCCGACTCTTGGCAGGATCTCTTGTCGAGCCTTGGGGCCACTCTGGAGAGCTGGGCTCTCGGCCTCGCCATCGCAACGGTCGCCGGCGTCACGCTTGGCCTGCTCGTCGGTCTCTCGCAGTGGGCCGATAGCGCCACCGACGTCATCGTCCGGATGATGCGCCCGCTGCCCTCGCTCGCACTCATTCCGCTTGCCATCTTGGTCGCCGGCCTCGGCGTCAAGATGACCTCAGGTCTGGTAGCGTTCGCCGCCTTCTGGCCGGTGTTCATCAATAGCCGCTACGCGGTACGACAGATCGAGCCGCGGCTGCTGGACTCCGGGCGGGTGGTGGGCCTGGGCCGATGGGGACTCATCCGCCGTGTGGTGATCCCGGCTACCGCGCCGGCTATCGCGACGGGTGTTCGAATTTCGGTCGGCTTGGCCATCGTCGTCACGGTGTCAGTGGAGCTGGTCGTCGGCACGGGAGGTCTGGGCGGATATGTTCTCGCCGCGGAGCAGAGCGGCGCCACCGGACAGATGTACGCCGGCGTGGTGATGGGCGGAATCCTCGGATGGGTCCTTAACCTGCTGTTCCTTGCGGCTGCCCGTGTCCTTATGCCGTGGCAGGCCGCGGTCGGACGGGGGTTGGGATGACGGCGGGTACGCTGCCACGCGGTCGTCGGAGGGGCCGATCCCACGGTTGGCGGCGTTCCCTCGCCCGCCACGGGGTCGGTTGGCTGGGTCTCGCCGTCGCTATCGGCGCCTGGCAGCTGACGGCGATCGCCCTTGACAAGACCGTGTTCCCGACGTTCTCTCGCTCGATCTCCGTAGTGGGACAGCTGCTAACCGGGAGCGTCCTGACCGGAGACATCGTCCCGTCGGTCATCCGGGCTCTGACCGGTTTCTGCATCAGCGCGGTCCTCGGTGTGCTCGTGGGTCTCACGCTGGGATACGTCCGCTGGCTTGGCGACTACTGCTCGGCATTCATCGACTTCCTACGTTCAGTTCCTTCTCCGCTGCTGATCCCGCTCGCGATCGTCTTCCTCGGTTTCGGCGCCAAGATGGTGATCGCCGTGATCGTCTCGGCGGCTGTGTGGCCGGTGATCATCAACGCGTTCGATGCCGCTCGCCGCATCGAACCGTTGTACCTGGACACTGCCCGTATTTGCGGACTGCGCGGATCTGCTCTGTTTCGCCGTGTGCTGCTCCCAGCGACGTTGCCGGACATATTCGCTGGTCTTCGTATCGCGCTTAGCATCTCGTTGGCTGTCCTGGTCGTCGCCGAGATCCTGGGTGCCAGTACGGGCATCGGTTATTTCATCCAGAACGCCGAGCAGACCTTCGCGGTGCCGCAAACCTACGCCGGAGTGATCGTCCTAGCCTGCCTCGGCTGGCTCTTCGACACCGTGTTCCTCGTCCTCGAGAGGCGCCTGCTCGCCTGGGAACGGGGACTTTCTGGAGGACTGCGTGTCTGATACCGCCCCGTCGCCCGCTCAAGTTACGGCCGACTTGCCGGCATCCAGCTCGGCGTTGCTCGAGGTGTCGGGTCTGTGTAAGAGCCTGCCGATCGCCGACGGCACGGTGCTGGAGGTGAGCCGCGACATCACGTTCACCCTCAGAGCGGGTGAGTTCATGTCCATCGTCGGCCCTTCTGGCGCTGGCAAGACGACATTGCTACGCATCGTCAGCGGGCTGGTCCAGTCGGACCGCGGCTCGGTCATGCACCGGGGCCAAGCTGTCCGGCAGGTGCCGAGCTGGCTGTCGGTCGTCTTCCAGGAGTACAACAAGTCGCTCTTCCCCTGGCTGACCGTCCGCAAGAACGTGATGCTGGCCGTGCACTCGCAGCCAAGGGCGGAAGCCCAGCAGCGGATGGCAGAGGCGCTGAACCTGGTGGGCCTCTACGACTTTGCCGATCGCTATCCCTGGGAGCTATCCGGGGGAATGCAGCAGAGGGTCGCGCTCGCTCGTGCCATGGTCAGCCACCCAGAGCTGCTGATGATGGACGAGCCATTCGCGTCGGTCGACGCGCTCACCCGCGCCAATCTCGAGGACATGGTGCAACGACTCTGGGCTGAAGCGGGCTTCGCGGCACTCCTGGTCACCCACGATATCGGTGAGGCTGTGTACCTCAGTGACCGCGTCCTGGCGTTGTCGTCGCGTCCGTCCACGATCCTCGCGGAAATACTTGTCGACCTCCCCCGGCCGAGAGATCGGGCCACCCGCGCGCTGCCCCGTTTCTATGAGCTCTGCGACCACGTGTTGTCCTACATCGAGAACCCGGAGGAGGCGGAGTCCGCAGCGGCGCCGCAACACCCCTAGCGCCTATAACCCGGCCGACGCTAGTCGGCCTTGCCCTCCTGACACAGAAAGGCGGTAGTCGGCGGTGATTAAGTCCATCAGCGGCAGTGCATCTTCCAGACCTGTGGTCACCCGTGCTCTACTGTTCGTCACCGGCGTCGCGCTCACCGTTACTGGTTGCGGCACCAGCAGTTCGTCTGCCAAACCGAGCGGCGGTGCGGCTGCCGTTACCACCATCACGGTGGGCATCCCGGCGGCCATCACCGCAGATGCCGTGCTCGTCGCCCGGGATAAGGGTTACTTCACGCAGCACCAGCTGAAGGTCAACGTGAAGACACTCAACGGCGGGGCTGCGAACGTTCCGGCTCTCCAGGGCGGCGCCATCCAGATCGCGCAGTCCAACGTCCTTTCCGAGATCCAGGGCGCGGCCCAGGGGCTCGCGGTCCCCTGCTTCGCGGGCGCGTTCGCGCTTACCCCTACCGGGTCTTTCCTCCCCTTGGTCGCGAGTGCCAAGTCGGGCATCACGAAGCCCGCCCAGCTGGCGGGCAAGACCATCGCGGTCAACGCAACTGGGGGTGTCAACCAGCTGCTGACCGATGCCTGGCTCGCCCGGCAAGGTGTCGCCTACAAGTCCGTCCACTACATCGGTATGGGCTTCCCAGACATGCCCGTGGCGATCGGCTCCGGTCGAGTTGATGCTGCCGTCTCCGTCGAGCCGTTCGGGACGGAGATGCGCCAGCAGGGGGCGACTCTCCTGTCCGGCTATCTGGAGTCGAACATACAGGGGAGTCCCACCTTCAGCTGTTGGAATGCCACCGCAAGCTGGCTCGCGAAGAACCAGAAGGTGGCAGCTGACTTCGTGGCCGCCATTCAGCAGGCCAACGGCTTCATTAACAATGAGCCCGGTCAGTTCCGGACATACCTTGAGAAGACAACGAAGATAGCCCCCAAGGTCATTCAGGCGCTCTCACTGCCCAACTTTACGACGGCCATGAGCAACGCGGATGTGACGGAGTGGGAGGCGGCGGGCCATAAATACGGCATCCTCACCGGGGGCGCCGTCGACCTGGCGAAGGTCTATCAACCCGTGGCCGCTAGCTGACGAACACGAATCCCTGGTGGGCGGCGCGGCGGGCCCGCTAGTCACACCGGTACCGCTTCACAACCGATCGCGTGGTCTCTGAGCCGCGGATTCACGATATTAGTTTCTCTGCCCAGGCGCCCGGCATCTCGCCGCACTCGCCCGCGTGGAGAGGGGAGCGAGATGAGAACCAGGCGTGTGCCCGGGACCGGGCTTCTGGTTATGGCCGTTACGCTGCTGGCCGCCGGGTGCTCGACCGGCGGAAGCGCGGCGGGCACCCCCGGCGTGGAAAAGCCGGACCTGACCGTCGCCGTGGTTCCGGCCGTGGATTCCGCGGGCTTCTTCGTCGCGTTCGAGGAGGGCTTGTTCAAGGCCCAGGGGCTGAACGTGACCTTCAAGCCCGCCATCAGCAGCGCGACGGTGATCGACCAGCAGGCCGAGGGCAAGATCGACATCACCGGCGGCAACTACGTTTCATACATCCAAGCGCAGTCGAACTGGGACGCGGGGATGCGGCCAAGCCCGTCCAGGCCCGGCGCCCTCGCCGCCAACCTGGACATCTTCGCCGAGGGATCGCGGCTGCAGCCGGGAGTCCTGGGCCTGTACACGATGCCCGGCTCGCCGATCACGACCATCGCGCAGCTCAGGGGGCGGACGGTCGGCAACAATGCGCCGAAGAACCTCTCGTACATGCTGGCTGCCTCGGTGCTGGCCGAGCACGGGATATCGCCTGGCGACGTGCACTTCGTCGTGGCCAAGGGCGGATTCCCCCAGATGCCAGCCGAACTCAAGGCCGGCGCCTTCAATGCGGTCGTGTTGAACGAGCCGTTCGGCAGCATCGCGGGAATGGCCGATGGTGCCGTGCTGCTGGCCGACTTCGACCAGGGCGCGACCACGAACTTCCCGGTCGAGGGTTACGTCGTGACCAAGCAGTGGGCGCAGAAGTACCCGCGCACGCTGGCGGCGTTCTACAAGGCACTGGAAGAGGGCCAGCAGATCGCGGACACGAACCGGATAGCGATCGAAGCCGCCTTCGAGAGACTGCCCAGCCCGCTCGGCCTGCCCAAGGACACCGCGGCGATCATGTCCCTCGAGAACTATCCGGTCAGCACGGGCCCGGCCGGCAGCGTGGACACGGTGCAGCTGAAGCGCGTGGTGGACGCCATGCAGCAGTTCATCGGATTCGGCCAGGCGTTCAATATCGATTCGATGCTGATGGGCGGCTGATCCTGTGGGGCTCGGAAATACGATTCGGGGTGGTGACCTGCGTTCTTCCGTGGTAGCGCGGGGTGGTAAGGCGGCGACGTAGTACTGGTGGGTGAGTCCGCCGAGGACTTGTTTGCGGCGGATCCGGTGCTCGGCGAGGTTGGCCGGTTCTGGTGGCCGGGTGTCGGCTTGAGCCGGGGTGAGCTGGCCGAGGGCGCGGTGGGGCCGGGCGGTCTTGTAGTGCAGCAGGTACTCGGTCAGCACCTGGCGCATGTGGTGCTCATTGACTACATGCGCGACCCGTGGGGCAGCTGGATCGAGTATTTCACCGACATCGACCAGATCAGCGAGAACTGGCAGGGGCGGGACTGGGATGTCCCCCCGGCGGTGTGGTGCCCGATGATGCCGGACGATTTCCGCAGAACCACGAACCGAAACCGGAGTAAACCGCACTGGCGGCCCCCGGCGACGGGTCACACTGCTGGTGGGCTGACCAGGCGCGCGTCCGGGTGGCAGAGGTTCACTTCAGATATACCGAACGGGCGGTGGCGGCTCTCCCGGCCCATGTCAGATGTAATCCCCTGCCGCGGGGTCGTCACGGCACGGTTCATGACAGCCGCCAGCGAGTGTCCGGGTTGTGCTCGTTAACCCGGAGCCGTGGGCACGGGATAAGCGTTCCGATCGGCGCACGAGGTAGTTCCAGACCTGGTCGAGCGCCTGGGGATGGTAGATGTGGTCGCGTTTCGAGAAAGCCTCGGGTGCGTCGGACCAGGTTGGCCAGGATCTGAACCCGTGGGTGATCCACTGCTGATGGGCGGCGCGTTCGAGCAGGACCGCGGCAACGGTGGCGACCTGGAGGGTGGGCCCGGCGGTGACGATGCCGTGGTTGACCAGAAACACCGCCGATGCGGACCCGAGATTGGCAGCGACCCGCTTGCCGAGGTCGCAGGTGAGGATGAGGTCGGCGGTGTCGGTGAAGCGCGGCACCTCGGGCGGGACGAAGTAGGTGGCGGCGTGGCTGACCGGAAGCAGCGGCTGGCCAGCCGCCGCGAGGGCGACCGCGTACGGCGAGTGGGCATGCACGACACCGCCGACGTCGGCGCGGGCGGCCATGATCTCGGTGTGGATGGGATACTCGCTGTGCCGGCCGCCGGTGCCCTCAAGGACTTCGCCGGAGGGGCTGACCAGCTGGACCCGGTCGGGGGTGATCTCCTCCAGCCCCCACCCGCTGGCCTTCATCCACACGCCGCGACCGTGGGGATCACGGGCTGAGGCGTGGCCCCAGATGAGGTCGCCCTGGTCGGTGTGGCCGAGGATCCGGGAGGACAGTGCGACGAGTTCCCGGATGCCGGCAACGGCGGGTGAAGTGGTGTTCTCGTGTTCATGGGTCATCGGTCGATCAGTCAGTCCTCCGGTGACGTTGGTGGTCATCGATCAGCGCTCCTGTCATCGTGCCGGCTGGTCACTCGCGGCTCAGCGCCATAGCTTGCCGTTTAACCTGCCTGGCTGACGTCCGGCTGCTTTTGCCGATCTTGGGCTGGTGTGCCCGGCGTGTCGTTATGCATGAGTATGGCCTCCGCGTGATCATGTGTTCTCGCCAAAGGCAACGATCACGAACGAAGGCCGTGATGGACAGCTTGCTAGGGCATACCGCTGATGTCGAGTCCCTCGCTGTGCTGTCGCGGTTCCGCGGCTGAGCCACCGCGCGGCCTGGCTGGATCACGACGATGACCTGCCGGTCATCGAGGGAACCCTGATCCGCCTGCAGGTGGATCACCTGCCCGGCGACCGTGATCCCAAGGCAAAGCGCGAACGCGCAGGTTAAACGGCAAGCATAGAGCCAGTCGGTGTCAGTGAAATCGGTGGGCTCCCGGCGGGCGAACAACTCGTTGCGCAGGTCGCGGGCGAGGCCGTCAACATGCCAGATGTCGCCCCAGATGCGGGCGGCGCGCTGGACTCGCGCGGTGCGGGGGATCCGTTCGGCCTGATAAGCATGGAGAGCCTTGTCCGCCGCTGTGGCGTCGATACCGGCGGCTGGCAGGTGCTGGGTGATGGCGTCGGCGAGCGCGGCGGCGTCTTCGATTGCCTGGCAGGCACCCTGGGCGAGGTACTGCAGCATCGGGTGGGCGGCATCGCCGAGCAGGGCCAGGCGGCCGGTCACCCAGGTACCGATCGGCTCGCGGTCGTACATCGGCCAGCAGCGGTTGCGCCACAACGCGGCGAGTGCGTGCCGTACCTGGGGGCAGGTCACCGAGAAGACCTCGTCGAGCTCGGCCGCGGTGCCCCACTGGCTGGCGCCCGCCTGGTAGGCAGGGCTGCGGAACACGGCGACCTGGTTGTACATCCGTCCCGCGCGGAGCGGGTACTACACGAGATGCAGCCCGGGCCCAAACCACACCACGACATCGGTTCCCGAGGCCAGCTCGCCGATCTGGTCGATTGGGACGGCGCCCCGGTAGGCGACGTACCCCGAGCCGACCGGCTCGTCTTCGCTGACCAGCCTGCGCAGCCCGGACCGCAGCCCGTCCGCTGCCACCACGACCGCGGCGCGGTAGCGGGTGCCATCCGCACAGCGGGCGGTGATCTGGTGACTGTGGTTATCGACCGCGGTGACCTGCTTGCCGGTGGTCAGCTGGACGCCGTGCCGACGGCACGCCGCCACGAGGATGTCTAGCAGATCGCTGCGGTGCACCACCACGTACGGGCCGCCGTAGCGGCGCCGGAAGGCGTCGCCGACGTCCAGATAGGTCAGTTCCCGCCCGGTGAGGGCGTCGCGGAACAACAGCCGGCGTGGCAGCACGCCTGCGTCGATGACCTGCTCCAGGACGCCGAACTGGCCGAGGATGCGGGTCGCGTTGGGCGCGAGCTGCAAGCCGGCGCCGATCTCAGACAATTCGCCGGCCTGCTCCAGCACCCGGACCCGGCGGCCCTCGCGCGCGCATGCCAGCGCGGTCGCCAGGCCGCCGATGCCGCCGCCGACGATCAGGACGTCATCGGCATCGCTGGGGGCTGCTGTCATCGATGGCCCTCCTTCGCGAAATGGGCGGTCACAGCCAGGGCCGATCGCCGATCTGGGTCCACAGCGGGACCAGCTGGGCGGAGTCAAAGTCGCGATACAGCGCCGCTAGTGCGGGCTCGCCGGGTGACGGTGCCGTGGAGACGGGAGGGTGAGATGTCTGCGTCACCCACCACACAATATGAATCGTTCTGTCGATTGGGATAGCCTTTCTGCTGTGAAGAATAAGCCGATGTACGCGATCGGGTCGGTCGACCACGCACTTCACCTCGCGCAGTTGCTGCAGCAGGAGGGGCCGCTGCGGGTCACTGACGCTGCCGACAGGCTCGGCGTGTCCGTGTCCACCGCCCACCGGCTGCTGGCGATGCTCGTCTACCGCGACTTCGCCGAGCAGACGCGGGACCGCCGCTACGCCGCCGGGCGCATGCTACGGCCCGCCCAGCAGTCTGAGGCCCCGCTCGCGGCGCTGCGGCGGGCCGCAGCGCCGCACCTGCAGGCACTCACCAGACGGGTCCGGGAATCCGCCAACCTGGTGATCTTGGTCGGCACCGAGGTCCGGTTTCTCGCCACCGTGGAATCCGATCAGATCCTGCGGGTCGGCGACCGGGCTGGCCTGGTGCTCCCCGCCCACCAGGCCTCCGGTGGCAAAGCCCTGCTCGCCCTGCTGCCCCCCGAGCGCGTCGACGAGCTTTACCAGGCGACCGGCGACGTGGACCTGCAGCAGCTGCGCCGGGAATTCGCCCTGGTCCGCAAGCGGGGCTTCGCGATCAACAACCAGCTCACCGAACCGGGGGTCACCGCTGTCGGCGTGGCCGTTCACGACCCGGCTGGTCAGCCGAACGCCGCAATCTCTATCTCCATGCCCAGCGTTCGCTTCCACCGCGACCGCCTCACCACCTGGGTGAACGAGCTCATCACCACGGCGGCCGTGATCGAGCGCGACCTGCACAGCCACACCGCCCATTCCCCGGCGGACGTCTCCCGCGCCGCGCCGGGCCGCGAGAGCCAGGAGGCGGCAGGCTAATCAGGCGTGGTTCACCAGCGTCCCGGCGGGATGGGCAGGCCACGTCATGGGCTTGCCCGGTCAGGCACGTCAGCGCAGGCGGCGAGAGCTTGCTGGACGTGGCGGTGGATCCAGGCAGGATCGGTAGGGAGCCTGCGGATCAGCCGCCGGAAGAACAGCGGCCCGATGAGAGCGTCGATGAAGTCTTCCTCATCGAGTCCCGCAGGGAGCTCCCCGGCTTTCTTCCCGCCGTCGATGATGGTGCTGAACGCGCCGCGCAGGCAGTTCATGAATCTCTCATAACCCTCGGCCAGGGCCGCGCTCGCATCGACGGCGGCAAGCGCGGCGGGCATGATCGAGCCCCAGCTGCTGGCGCTCAGGGCGGCGGCGATCTCCTGCAGCGCAGACTCCAGCTGGGCGGCTGCGGGTTCCCCGGAGGCGGTGACAAGGAGGAGGGCTTGCTCCTCGATCGCCTCCTGGAGAAGGGCTTCCCGGGTGGCCCAGTTCCGGTACAAGGTGCTGCGGGCGACGCCGGCTTGCTGAGCGATGGCGTCGAAAGTGGTAGCCCCGATCCCCTGTCGTCGCAGGACGGCAAGGGCAGCTGCATAGACCCGGGCCCGGGTGCGGGCCTGACGCGGATCAAGACGCCCCCCGGTCTCCTTCACCACACCATTATGCAACAGAAGTGTTGCACAGTACCTCCCACGCACACTGGCCCGCCTGCGCCGGCCCGGTGCTGGGAGGGCAGCCCGCTATGAGGTTATGCGACAGAGTTGTTGCATAAGCTGCGATCCGCATATATGCTACACATCTGTTGGCCGCGCCGGATAGCTGGCCGGCCGGCTGGCGCGCCCTCGGGCGAGCTCTCTGTAGGTCCGGCAACGGGCGCCGAACTGGTAGCTGTCTTTGGCTTCCGCGATGAATTTTCATGCGGTCTCCACATGTTCTCCATCCGGCGTGCATTGGCCCGCATTGACATGTCACGGGATGCCGTGCAGGCTTACGTCCGGTACGTGGTTTTCGTTGGTGTTACCGCGGCGGCAGTTGCGGCTATTGGGGGTGGACCGTGGAAGCCTCGTCGGCCCCGCGTGCGCCTGATCAGCTCGGCCGCATGCGGTTGTTCATATCCTGGTCAGGCGGACGCAGCCCTCGGCTCGCCATGGTATTGAAGAAGTGGCTTGAGACACACTTTAAGGGCGACGGGATCAGCGCGTTCGTGTCCTCCGAGATCCCAAAGGGCAGCCTGTGGCAGCCCGCGGTCAACGCCGAGTTGCAGCGGGCTGACGCTGGGCTAGTCTGCCTGACGGCCCAAAGCCTGGATTCAAACTGGGTGCTATTCGAGGCTGGTGCGCTTTCGACCGCGGTCGCATTGAACGCCGGTGAAGCGCGGATCTTCACCTACCTGCTCGGGGTGGATCCGGCAGACCTGCCAGGCCCTTTGTCGGTCTACCAATCGACAGTGGCGACAATGGAGGACACGCTCCTCCTGATCAACAGCCTTCTCGGCTACCTCAACATCGACCAGATGGACGCCGGAGCCTTTGCCCCCGTCTGGGACGACCTGTGGCCGACGCTGCAGCGGATAGAAAAAGAACCGGTCACGAGCATCTTTCCGGGCCTGGATGGCCTGTTCGACCGCAAGACCTTCGACGAGCCGGTGGACGAGTGCACTGACCAGGCCTGGTTCCAGCGCTACGACGGCACCGTGGCGACCCGTGACGCGTTGCAGGCGAAGAGGGAGCTGGTAACAGCGGAGTGCGATAGCCAACTCGCCGACCTGTACCGTAACCTGGTGGCGGCCGTCGACGGCTACGCCATGGAAATGAGCGCTTGCTTGTTCAAGACAGAGAAGTTCAAGCGGGCAGACGACGGGCGCCTCGCGATCCCGCGCGATGTGCGGGCTGCTCTGGAGCGGCGCCGGCTGAACGTTCGTCAACTGGTTGCTGAGATCATCGACAGGCGTTAGCAGCCCTGCCCTTGCCGAAAACCTCATCCGGGCAGCTCATGCCGCATGTTGGTACTCATGGAGCACTCCACCGAGTCGGTTGCGTCGTCGTATATCGAGGCTGGCGAGTTGGTCAGGAACCACGAGCGGCACGGGCAGTGGTCGGAGCGGGCGGGCGGTGGCGTCCAGAATCCTGATTCTCCGGCTGGCGTGCTCGATCACCGCGAACACGTGCAGCCGCGCCCCGGACAGGGTGACCGTCTCGAAGAAGTCACAGGCCAGCAGGGCCTCCGCCTGGCAGCGCAGGAAACCGGGCCACGTAGTGGAACTGCGCTCGGGCGCGGGGTCGATCCCAGCCTCGTGCAGGATGTCCCAGACGGTGGAAGCGGCGACCCTTACCCCGAGCACCAGCAGTTCGCCGTCACCCGGCGATACCCCCACCCGGGATTCTCGCGGACCAGTCGCAACACCAAGACGCGGATCGAGCGTACGGTACGCGGCCGACCCAGGTGCCGGGGCCGGGACCGCTGGGCGTGCCGGCGCGACCATATCGCGGTGCCAGCGGAGCACGGTATCCCGGATGACCGTCCGCCTGCCGGGGTACCCGGCGGCCCGCCGCAGGCCTTCGACAGGCATACCAGAGGCCCACGCAGGGATTCCCGGTCCCGCTGCCCGATCAACTAGAGACGAGAAGGCAGCACGACGACGTCCACGTAATCCAGACGCTGCAGGTCAGAACACATGACACAGTTTTCGGCACCCACAGGATCAGGGCCAGCAGGTAGTAGCTGGAGGATCTCGGCGCGTCATAGCCTGCGGGCGACCCCGCAGAAGTGCATCACGTCCGACACCTCGCCGGGTTCGGCGAGGTCAGGGCGCCACCGCGGACACGACACCACACCCGGCTCAACGAGTTCGGTCCCCTCGAAAAACAGGCGCAGTTCCGCACGGGAGCGCAAGCACATCGGGGCGGCCCCGCTGGAGTTCCAGAACTCGAGCGCGACGGCCGCGGGCTCAGCATCGAACTCGGTGGTGGGATGCGAGATCGAAATGTAGCTCCCAGACGGGACGGCGCCGAGAAGGTGACGCAGGATCGTCCGCGCTTGGCCCGTGTCCACGATGAAGTTCAAGATCCCCAGCATCATGATCGCTATGGGCTTGGAGAAATCAAGCGTTTCCGCCGCCTTCTCCAAGATCTTGCCCGGCTCGCGGAGGTCAGCGTCGATGTAGTCGCACACGCCATCCGGCGTGCTGGTCAGCAGGGCTCGGGCATGCACGAGCACAAGCGGATCGTTGTCGACGTACACGATCCGGCACTCGGGCGCTATGCGCTGTGCGACCTCGTGCGTGTTGTCAACCGTGGGAAGCCCGGCGCCGACGTCAAGGAACTGCCGGATGCCCTGCTCGCGAGCGAGGTACCGCACGGCGCGGGACAGGAAGTACCGGTCCGCACGCGCCGAACGCACCAGCTCAGGAACATAGGCCAGGATCTTGTCGCCCATCTCCCTGTCGACCGGGTAATTGTCCTTCCCGCCGAGCCAGTAATTCCATATCCTCGCCGAATGCGAAATGGTGGTGTTGATCTTCGGCTGTGCTGCACCAGAATCGGCCATCTGCTCGGTCACGGGATGATCTCCTGCGGTGGTTTGGTCCGAAGCTTATGAAGTAAGCTACCTGCTTCCTTCCTCTGTGTACTCCTGTCACGGATTCATGATCGCGATCCGCTCTTCACCACCGCGTTCGGGGAGGTGTTAAGGCCGAAGGACTGCGGATCATCACCACTATGCCGAGGGCGCCAAGGATGAAACCTTTGGTTTCACACTGAGCCTTTCCGCGCAACGGGCTGTGACGGTGGGTAGCGGCAGGGTGGAACCCGGTTGCCTGTCCACGATCTGATCTCCCGTCACCTTGACGCGAAGCCCCTGGTAGCAGTGAGTCTTGCCTGGAGATCCACCACTGCCGGGGGGCTTCGCGAGTCCGGCGTCCCAGACGATCCGGTCCTGCTCCATCTCGGGCACGACCCCCGGCCCGGCGGCTACGTGCAGTGACGCCCCGTCAGCCGGTGCGCGGAGGCTGCCGTCGCCTCCAGCCCTATGGGCGGGCCTCCTGATCCGCTGCCGCGTCGCGTGACGGCGGTGGGGTGGTGATGACGACGAGGGTCGTTCATGGGTCCGGCGAATCCCAGGGCTTACGGAGGCGCCAGGCAGCGCTCTGCGGCGCGGTGAACTGCCTCCTGGATCCAGTGGCATACGGCCAGCGCCTTGGAAGCGGACCGCGCTGGCTGGCGCGACGTCGCACATCACGTCGCGTGGAGGAAGCCCGCGCTGATCACACGGTGCGGGCTCCGGGCGGCACGCCGGACAGAGACGGGGAGTGGCCCGGACCCGTCTTCATTCCGCACGCGCGCCACTGCCTACAGATCCATGCCCGCCATAATGTTCGGCCAGCGGGCCGTCAGCAACAGATTTTCCAGGAGGCCGCGGTCGGTCACTCAGACACGTAAGTGGCCTGGCTGGCATCCGGCCGGTGCCATGCTCTGGCAGTAAGACCTCGCGGGCGGCCATGGGCCCTGGGCATCCAAGGACATTCCCGCAGCCGATGACCGAGCCTTGCCGCGCAACGGCCGGCGGCCGCAGGAAGCGGCGTGGCGGATCCCGTTGCCTCGTCCATGATCTGACCATCGGTCACGAAGGAGCCAAGCCCCTGGCAGCAGGGTGTCTTGACGAGAGATCCACTACTGCCGGAAGGCTTCGCGTACCCACTATCCCAGACGATCCGATCACCTTCACCTGCGCGCTCGAAGCGCGGCACGAGACCGTGTACGTCCTGGCCAAGCTCATCCACGAGCACTGCGAACGGACCGGCACCCGCCGCGGCACCCGGGCGCCCGGCCCGTTCCGCCACGCGGTCATGATGTTGCGCTGGTTCCCCGGCGGCACCCGCGTACGGCAACTGGCCGCGGACAACCACATCGGCAAGACCACCTGCTACGACCGGCTACACGAGGCGACCGGCCTGCTCCCCGCCCTCGCCCCGGGCGTACACGAGGCGATCCTCGCCGCGGGCGCGGCCGGGGCCACCCACCTCAACCTCGACGGCACCCTCATCCACACCGGCCGCGTCGCGATGAAGGGCCCGAACGACGCCGGCCTGTGGTGGAGCGGGAAGCACAGGCACCACGGCGGCAACGTCCAGGTCCTGGCGGACCCGGCCGGCTTCCCGATCTGGGTCTCCGGCGTTCGCCCGGGACGCGAACACGACACCACCTGCGCGAAGGCTGCACCCGGGTTACTCGCCGCCCTCGCCGTGTGCGAGAGCGAGTATCAGATACTGACGCTCACCGACCTGGGCTACCTCGACGTGTCCCCGGCGATCCGCCACCCATTCAAGAAGCCCAGGGGCGGCGAGCTGACCGAGGCGCAGACCACGTACAACACGCTCATCCGAGGCCTGCACGGCAGCGCTGTGGACCGAGGAGGGCACCTTCGACGCCGTCCCCCACCTGCGGATGCGGGGCCGGGACGACATCGCCGGCATGGTCCACGGCGACGGCCACCAGAGCCTGATCCGCAACGGTTGCGGCCACGTCCTGACAGTGCCGCACGTCGTAGTCGACGGCGACCACGCGACCGGCCGCAGCTACGCACTCCACATCCGCTGGGACGCCGACGCCGGCCAGTTCTGGGTGGCCCGGGTCTCCGCGAACACCTGGCGCTGGGCGCGCACCCCGCAAGGCTGGCGCATCGCCGAGCGGATCAACGCCAACCTCGACGGCACCCCCGGGCACCGCGAGATGCTGGCGCCGGACGCCGCCCGCACGACGGCCTGAACGGCGCCGGCCATGCCGTCGGGAGAGTATCGCCATCTGGAGGAAGATTGAAGATCGGATTCATAGGCCCGGGCCGGATGGGACGGCCGATGCTCGATCGTCTGATTGCCGCGGGTCACGACGTCACTGTCCTGGTGCGCCGTCCGCAGGCCCAGGCGGCTGCGGAGGCCGACGGGCTGACCTGGGCCGGCACGGTGGCGGCGACGGTGCGCGACGCTGATGCGGTGTTCGTCGTGGTGCTGACGGACGAGCTGGTGCGGTCGGTGTGCCTGGGCCGGGACGGTGCCATCGCGGCCATGAAGGCGGGGGCGGCGCTCGTCCAGCACACGACCTGCGATCCCGCGACCGTGGAACTGCTCGCCGGGGCGGGAGCGGACCGCGGGATCAGGGTGCTCGATGCCGCGCTCTCGGGTGGCCCGCACGACATCGCCGCGGGCAGGCTCACGCTCTGGGTGGGCGGCGACGAAGCCTTCTTGGAGGAGATGCGTCCGCTGCTCGAGACGTACGCGTCACCAGTCATGTTCGTGGGGCCGGCCGGCCACGGCCAGCGGGTCAAGCTCGTGAACAACGCGCTGTTCGTGGCGCAGGTGGGCCTCGCGATCGACGCGGTGCGCCTGGCGAGCTCGCTGGGGATCGCGGAACAGGCGATCCTGGCCGCCGTGCAGCACGGCAGCGGCGCCAGCCGCGCCCTGAGCATCGTCGCCAGCGGCGGGTCGGTCGACGCGGTCGCGGACCGTCTGGCGGACTTGATGCTCAAGGACGTCACCATGGTGCGCGAGGTCGCGCGGAGCGCGGGAGCGGACCTTGGCATCATCGGGACGGTTCTGTCATCAGACGCGGTCGACAAGAAGGTGCTCCATCCGGCCAGCGCGGATCATGTCGGGCCAGGCGGTACAGGAGGCCGGCCGATGACCGCGGCCACTGCCCGTTCGGGATAGATGAATTTAAATTTTCCCGAACGGACGGTGGTATCAGCCCGCAGCGATGCGGGGTCTCGGTGTCTTCTGTTCCGGGAACCGCTGCCAGGGAACCAGTTCGCCGGCCGCGGGTTCGGGGCAGTTCATCGTGGTGGACACCACGCGGCCGCGCGAACGATGGGAGCTTACATGACCGTCTCGTTTCATCTCAGCCCGGAGCAGGAGCAACTGAAGCTCGGTGCCCGTCAGTTCGCGGAAGAACACCTGCGTCCGCTCGCCGCCGAGGTCCGCAAGGAGCCCGACCCGCTCAGGCGAGCCCTGCTGGCACGTCCAACGTTCGAAAAGGCGGTCGCCGCAGGATTCCTCAAGGGGCTCATCCCGGCGCCGTTCGGCGGAGCGGCCGCCGGCGGGGTCGAGGCCTGCATCCTCATCGAGGAGTGGGCCTGCCACAGCCCCGACTTCGTGATTTCGCTAGCGGGACCGCTCATCGCGCTCGCGCCTGTCTACGAGGCGGGCACGCCGGAGCAGATCCAGCGCTTCGTCGCCCCGTTCCTGGCCGACCACGGCGCTCCGGCTGCCGCCATGGCGTTCAGCGAACCGGAGGGCACCGCCAACTTCGCCGCGCCACCGCCGGCGGAGGGCCTGCGCACGACCGCGGTGCCCGACGGCGATTCATGGGTCGTCAACGGCCGCAAGGCGTGGGCCTCCCATCTGGCCGGATGGGACGGCAACGGCCCCGACGTGATGACGATCGTCTGCCGCACCCCTGGCGGGGTGTCTCTTATCGTCGCCGAACGCGAGCATCTGGCCGGCCATATCGAGGTGGAAGAGCACTATGACCTCGTCGGCCTCCGGGGCTGCATGACGTCGCGGATCCGCCTGCACGATGTGCGCGTTCCGCGGTCGAACATCCTGGGCGCCGAGGGGCAAGGTGTCCAGCTCACCTACAATGCGTTCTGGGCCAGCGGCGCGTCGATCGGCATTTTCGCCGTCGCGGCGATGCGGCAGGCGTTCGACGTGGCCTATCATTATGCGCTGACCGAGAAGCGAGGCGGCGCGGTGCCGATCATCGAGCACCAGTCCGTGGCCGATGTCCTCGCGGACGCAAAGAGCCGGATCGAGGCGGTCAGGCTTCTCGCCTGGCGTGCGCTTGATGCCGTGATCGCGCAGGACGCAGCGGGCCCCGAACTGGCCCTGCACGCGAAGATCTTCGGCTCGGAGATGGGAGTCGAGGTCATCAGCCGGCTCATGAACGTCGTCGGCGTCCAGGCCTACGACAACAACTTCCCGCTGATGGCTTACCTGTCCGAGGCCCTCGCCTACCCGATCATCGAGGGTAGCAATACCGGCGTGCGTCGCCGCCAGCTCCAGGATCTGTTCCGCACACCTGGATACAACCCGCTCAGCGCCTCTGGAATGGCCTGAGCGGCGGGCTTGCCCAACCGTCCCCGCCGCCCATCTCCGATCCGCCGCTCGGTTACGTTTTGTAGTATGATGCATACAAGAGGTAACGGCCGCTATGAGGGGGCGCTATGGCAGGGAGCAACACTTCACGGGCCAGCCCAACTACGGGCAAACGGGTGAGACACCAGCCGCTCCGCCCCCTCTCAGCCGTGATCCTGCTGGTCGTGGTCGGGGTGGCGGTCGCTTTGTCGCTGATCACGCGGAATGTTGTCCGGGACCAAGAGGGGTTGATCTTGCGTGAACGGACGGCAGAGGTGGCTGCCGTGGTCGGGAGCGCGTTCGCAAGCGCCCAGTCCTCCCTTCAGTTGCTGGGGGAAATCGCCCGTTCAGATCAGGGCCACCCCCAGTTGTTCGCCGACGCGGCGCGAGCGGTGACCACAACGAGCACCCAAGCGTGGCTGGTGACCACACAGAGCGGGACGGGGGTGAGGGTGACCGCGGCAGCGGGCAACGGTCCCGCTGCCGGGCAGGCGGTCTCCGGTGATCAGGGACAGCTGGCTCGCCGGGCCCTGTCGGCCAGAGGGCTGGTATCGGGCTTGGTGCGAGATGGCGGCACCCTTCGGGTTGCCTTCGCACTAGGTGGGGCTGCGGGACCCAGGACCGTGGTCTGGCAGGAATCAGCGATCTCCCCGACGACTCCAGTCCGGTCAAGCCCGACGTCGCCGTGGCGCTCCTTGGACATCGCGATCTACCTGTCGGACCGTCCCGACCCCTCAGCTCTCGTCGTGACGACCACAAAACACCTGCCGGCGGCGGGCTTGCAATACCCGTTCCGCGTCGGAGCGGATACGTGGCTGATCGTTGCCAGCAGCCCCCAGCCCCTCGTCGGGTCGCTGGCCCAAGATATGCCGTGGATTATCCTGGCATTTGGCGCGGTCGCCGCGGCGTTGATAACTGCGGTCATCGAGACGCTGAGCCGACGACGGGACTACGCCGCTGCGCTGGTGGAGGAGCGCACCGCGTCGTTGCGGAGCGCGATTGCCGAGCGTGAGACGGCGCAGGCCAACCTGATCCGCCAGGAGAACATGGCGGCCATAGGCCAGCTGGCCGCGACGGTAGGCCACGAGTTGCGCAACCCGCTTGCTGTCGTCACGAACGTCCTCTACCTCATGAAGGCGGGGACGAAAGCCGCCGCGGATGAGCCGATTCACCGCCACATTGCCACCGCCGAACGAGAGATCTCAGCGGCCACCTTCATCGTGGCCGACCTCCTCGACTTCTCCGCCGGCCGGGGACCGATCCTCGCCCCGGTGGAGGTCTCCGATCTGGTGGCTGAGGCGCTCTCGGTGGTGCCCCCGCCCGACGGCGTGCAAGTCGTCCAGCGCGGCGAGCCGCAGGTTGTCGACGCGGACCGTGATCAGATCCGTCAGGCGCTTCTCAACCTCATCACCAACGCCTACGATTCGATGCCCGGCGGTGGCGTGCTGACCATTTCTACGACGTCGGGACCAGGATCAGCGCAGATCACGGTGACCGACACCGGCATGGGCATGGACGAAGAAACCCGCGACAGTATCTTCACCCCGTTTTTCACCAAAAAGACGCGAGGGATCGGCCTTGGCCTGGCCGTGACGAAGCGCGTCGTCGAGGCCCATGGCGGCACGATCGCGGTGCAGAGCACTCCCTCGGCGGGCAGTTCGTTCACACTTACGCTGCCCGTCCTCGCCGCGATGGTGAGTGTGCCCCAGTGAACGGGCTCGCCGAACTGAACGGGCCCGCGGTGCTGGTGGTTGACGATGAGGTCGGTATGCGCGACACCCTCGTCGCGATCCTCGAGCAGCATGGCTATCGCGCCTGGTCGGCCCCCGACGGCGAATCCGCGTTGGGTGCCGTCCAAGAGAAGGAATTTGACGTGGTGGTGATGGATATCCGGATGCCAGGACGCGACGGCGTGTCGGTGCTTCAGGAGATCGGGCCGTCGCCACCCCGGGTCATCTTGATGACTGCCTACGCTATGGAGGACCGGCTGCGCGCCGCGGCCAGTGCAAGCGCCTTCTTCGCCGTACTCAGCAAGCCGTTCGACCCGCGCAGAATGCTGAGCCTGGTGGCCGACGCTTCCCGCGCTGACAAGTGAGCATTTCGCCACCCCCTGACGCAACGCCTGGGCCGCCCGTTGTCCACATCGTCGATGACGATCCGGGTATGCGGTCGACTGTCGTCGAAGTCCTCGCTCTGGCCGGGATCGCAGCTGAGTCTTTCGGATCCGGAGCGTCTGCACTGGCGAACCACGGCACTGACCGGCCGGACCTGGTGATAGTCGATCAGCGGCTGCCCGATACGACGGGGATCGCCCTGTCGACCTGTTTGAAATCCGAGGACCCCGACCTGGCGGTGATCCTGCTCACTGGGTACGCATCCGCCGATAGCGCCATCGCCGCTGTCGGCCTGGTCGACGACTATCTGACCAAGCCGGTCCTGCCAGACGATCTCGTGCGAAGCGTGAACGCTGGTCTGGAGCGCACCCGGCTCCGCCGCGAGAACCGCCGTCTCGTGGCCCGTCTGCATGAGATGAACTCCGCTCTCGAGGCGACCGTGGCCGAAAGAACCCGTGCGCTCGAGATGTTCACGTATGCGGTCGCCCATGACCTGCAGGCTCCGCTGCGAGCGATGGACGGTTTCAGCGCGGCCCTGCTAGAAGAGTGCTGGGACGTTCTCGGCGAGGCCGGCCAGGACTACGCCGGGCGAATCCAGGCCGCGAGCGGGCAGATGGCGAGGCTCATCGCCGCCCTGCTGGACCTTTCGCGCGTCTCGCGGGCCGAAATGCACCTCCGAACGATCGATCTCGGCGCCGAGGCCAACCGCATCGCCGGGGAACTCCAGCGCGACGGGCCGGACCGCTGCGTCCGTTTCGTCATCCAACGCCCTGTCTGGGCGCTGGCGGACCACACCCTGATCTGCACGGTCCTGCAAAACCTGCTGGACAACGCCTGGAAGTACACCTCCCGCCGGGACGATGCGCTGATTGAGTTCGCGACGATGCCGGCCGGGGACGCCCTCGTGTGCTGTTACGTGCGCGACAACGGCGCCGGCTTTGACCCTGCCTACGCCGGCAAGTTGTTCACCCCGTTCCAGCGGCTGCACACGCCCGGCGAGTTCCCCGGTACCGGCGTCGGCCTCGCCAGCCTGCGCCAGATCGTGGAGCGCCACGGAGGTCATGCGTGGGCCGAGGGCGCAGTCGGCGACGGCGCGACCTTCTACTTCACCCTCGACGCGAAGGAAAGCGCATAACGAACCGAGTCATCCGGCCGGCAGAGGACAACCCCGCGGCACGTTCCCCCAGCGACGCCGACCCGGCGGCGGACGGATGTCGAATCCCATCGAATATGTAATCGAAGGATTCGTTTAGTTGGCGTATCATGATCACCTGATGGGTATTCTGCCTGCTGTGACGGGTACGGATTCGGCTGGCGGTGTGCAGGTCATCGCCCGGGCGGCGCAGGTGCTGCGGGCCCTGGAGAGCGAGCCGCAGGGGCTGAGCCTGGCGCAGCTGGCGGAACGGGTCGGGCTGCCCAGGTCCACCGTGCACCGGATTGTGACCGCGCTGGCGGCCGAGGGTCTGGTCGCCAGCGTGTCGCCGACAGGCCGGGTCCGCATCGGGCCAGAGTTCGCGCGGCTGGCGGCGGGAGCGGCCGAGTTCTGGCGCCCGGTCGAGCCGTTCATGCGGCGACTGCACGACCAACTCGAGGAGACAGTCGATTGCGGAATACTGGACGGCAACCAGGTCCGGGTGGTCCATGTGATCCCGACCACCCGGCACATGCTCCGCGCGATCGCCGACATCGGCCAGTCTTTCCCGCTTTACTGCACCGCGAAGGGCAAGGCGCTGCTCGCCGCCCTGGACCGGCCGGCCGCGCTGCGCATGCTGCCGTCCGTGCTGCACCAGTACACGGCGCACACGCTCACCAGCGCCGCGGCGATCGAAGCGGACCTGGACAAGGTGACGGAGACGGGCGTGGCTTACGACCTCGAAGAGGCTACGCTCGGTATCTGCGCGGCAGCCATCGCGGTCAGGGAACCAGCCGGGATGCTGCTGACGATCTCGGTGGTGGTGCCTGCCCAGCGGTTCCCGGGCGCCAGGGCCGCGATCACAAGCGCCTTGCAGCAGGCGCGGGCCGACGCGCTCGCCGCGTTCAGCGCCTTATTGGGGTGTTACGGGGTCTACGGGATCTTACCGGGTGACGCCGACGTGGACGACGGCGAGCGTGGCCGGCGCGTGGCCGAGGTTACGCCATGCGTGCCGGGTCGCGTTCTGGATCACCGTGTCACCGGGACCGAGCCGGACCATCGTGCCGTCGTCGAGGTCCAGCCAGATCGCGCCGTCGAGCACCAGCACGTAGTCCACCGAGTCGGTGGCGTGCATGCCCGGGTTGCCCGGTGGCGTCCGCCGGCAGCCCGGGGACGGTTGACCAGAGCATGGTGGTGGACATGCCGGGCACGTGCCGGAAGTCGTGGGTCCGGGGCGCGGGACCGTCACTGACCACCGTCGCCCGGCCGCTGTGATCATGACCGGTGACAACGCGGCGGATTTTCACGATCAAACCCTTATCAGGCCGAACGGAGTGGCGCCGCCGCCTCGGCGAACGCTCGCAGCTCACCTGGGATGTCGTCGCCCATCGGCCCGTAGAGCACGCCGCGCGCGCCCCAGGCGGCGATGTCCGATAGCCCCGCGCGCACCTGGCCCTGGGTTCCGCTGCCGGTCGTGCGGGCGATGAGCTCGCCGGTGACGAACGGCCGGTCCAGTTCGGTCAGGTCGATGAGGTGCGCCCGGTGCAGTTCCAGGTGCCTGCGGTTCTCCGCGACCTCGGCGAGCGCCTTGCCGAACGCTGCGCACTCCGCGGTGTCGCCCGCCACGCCGAGTTCGCCGAGGTGGAGCTGGAACGCGGCGTACGGCCCGGCAGCGGACAGCACCCGCGGGTCGTCATAGCCTTCACCAGGCGCCAGCACGGTTCCGTAGTACAGCACCTGCACCTGGCCCA
>WNGQ01006523.1_pt1 | contig 23425 bp, 21 predicted proteins | sample 5407661 | NCBI WGS metagenome assembly WNGQ01 (sample SAMN13153382, study PRJNA577476) | soil metagenome | isolation source: 60 cm soil or saprolite under Garry oak tree replicate 2 | place: USA:California | collected 2016-06-15 | reverse complement strand
GCTTCAACCGCCGCATCTTTATCGGGTTAGTTAAGCACTAGACACTGAGCTTCTAAGCAGCGTCCCCTTTACTAGGTTCCACATGAGAATCTAGTTGAGATTCGTTGGTGAACTGGAACAAGTTGGTTTCGGCAAGAGCTCGAATGAAGAACGAAAGTCCCTCGATTTTTCCTAGCGATCTCCGATGTCATAGATATTCTTCTTTTCTCGTCCTCGACCCAGCTTTCTGGGATGCCCACGTCGCGGGCACGGGCAATCGTGCGTTGCCCGATGAGTCATCGGAGATCCGGTGTCGAGGTGACCGTAGCGATTACGGAATGAGTTTCTAATCTCTGCAGAGCTAGTTCGGCTCGTTGAGGGCGTCTAGAATTCTCTGGTGCGTCTCGCCAATCTTCTCAACGCGAGTATTCAAGAGAATACATCGGACGCCGAACTTGGAAATCATCCGGCGGAAGAACCACTCCTGCTTTGAATGGTCAAGCCGTAACAGGTATGGGTTATACCAAGACTCCTGTCCCATCTTGCCCCACATCTCCTTCGGACCCGCACCGGGACGAATCATATACTCACCCCTTCGAAGTACCTGTATTGCCTCGTCCGCGTTGAGACGAACCTCGTTCGGGCTGACCTCATCCCTCCTCAACAATACTAGGAGTTTGATCCTAGCCTCGTCCACGATCTTCGAGGCCCCGTACAGCTTCTCCCGGGGGACGAGGGCCCTACTATTCCCGAACGCGTAGTAGCACCATTCCCGCCCAGAGTCGAAGACACAGGTATCATGGTTTAGCTTGCAGCCTGTCTCGCCCTCTGTGAAGTCGCAGTCAGCCTTCTTCATCACTACGTTCTCGCACTTGCTCTCGTCGAACGTCTTTCTCAGCCACTCCTCCCGCAACTGGGTCTCTGTTCTCATGTACAGGCTCTTCTCGGGCTGGCGTCCGACAAGATACCCGAGCTTGTCCCCCTCGTCATGGTTAATGTAAACCCAGTCATCCCCCACAATCCTGCCATTAGGCAGCTGCATCAGCCTGAACGCCTGCGTCGTCTTTCCAGTCCCGGTAGGAGCGACGATAATGGCTCCCTTCCCACCAACATCTACGCATGCTCCGTGAATCGAATGCGTGTTATGTTTCTCCTCCAGCACGGCCGCGGCCATTCCTAGGGCCCAGCTCTTGCACTGCCCATAGTACTCAGTGTTGAAAAAAACCGACTCGTTAGTTTCCGGACAATAGTAGGCTGACGGCTCAAGACCGGGCACCCCATTTGCGGACAAGATACTCGCATCGACATAATGATGGGACGCCTCGTTCCAATTGAGCTTCCAGAAGTCGAATTGATGACGACTATTTCCCCAAAACTCCACGGTGACTCCGTTCAGGTTTGCTTTGGAGCGGAAGGATTCACGCGACCGGAGTTTTCTCTCTGCGAGGTCTCTGAGTTCAGCGAATTTTGCTCTAGGAACGTTTTTGTCGCTCTTTGCGCGCGACGTCGAAGCAGTTGCGTAGTTGTCGAATTTCACTCAAGTTCTCCTCTTGAGTGCATAGCTGCAATCGCTTCAAAGATGACCTTGGCCCCAACGGCGGCCGTCTGTCCCGTGTCGAGGGCCGGGGAGACCTCAACCAAGTCAAAGCCTACGAGATTTCCAACCATTGAACTGGATACAAGAGTCAAGAGCTCATCGGTTGAGATACCGTCTGGCTCAGGGTTACCGACACCGGGCGCATAAGCAGGATCTAGGACATCGATGTCGATCGTCACATATGAATGACTAAAGCTGGAGAGGAACGTGCTGATCCTCTTGCCAACCTTGACTAGACCATCCTTGCGAAGTTCAGCTGGAGTAATTATTTCAACTTTCGACTCTCTGCAGAAGTCTAGCTCTGGCTTAGAGAAGGCTCGAACACCTACTTCCATGATGTGGTCCGGTCCGATCTCCTCTGAGACTCGTCTCATGAATGTTGCATGAGAGAGTTTCTCGCCTAGAAACTCGTCTCTCATGTCGAGATGTGCATCGAAGTTGACTACGCCTACATTTCCCGAGATTGATTCCACAGCGGGTTTGGTTATCGAGTGTTCCCCTCCTGCCATTATTGACATCTTACTTCTGGATCTCAGCTCAGTAACCACGGCTCTTACTCTGTCAAGTGTGTCGTCAAGTTTCTCAACAATGTCCACATCTCCCATGTCATGGACTGGTACTCCCTCAAGGTCCACTCCCGTTCTTATGCTGTATAGTTCAAGGTTCGCGGAAATGTCTCTCAAAGCACTTGGGCCGAGTCGTGAGCCGGAACGGAATGTGCTGGTCTTATCATAGGGGACTCCGAAGAAGACAAACTTGGCCTGATCCAACGCGGCGGAGACGCCTGTGAATGGTGTTCGTGGAGACAGATAGAGCTCGGCTCGGCTCATGGAGGACAATTGAAAAATGACTCCGAGATTGTAAAGCTTATTTCGTCGCTGAGTTCGCCTCATCCACAGAGACCAGCAAAGAATGTCTCAGTCTATGTCAAAATCCGATACGGGAGCTGAGGCCGCCGTAATACGCCCTTGGGGTGTTTCTTTCTCTTTTGCAGCGAGCGCGATTGCGGGAGTCTACTACTTGGTTTACCCATTGTTGCGGGACGTTAGCCTCTACCCTCTTTACAGTCTTGGAGCCCTGACATTGCTAGCAAGCTATGGTCTCTTCAAGATGAACAGGTGGGGAGGGTGGCTTGGTGCAGTTCTCTACCCTGCACAGATTGTCGCACCTGCCTTTGCGTTCTTAGCGATAATTGAGGGCCCTGGCCTAGGATCCGATTATGCAGTCATCCTCTTCGCTGCCTCCCTGGTACTGCTAATGTTCCTCGCGACACTATCCTTTCTTTTTGTTTTGGATAGACGTAAGGATTTCAAGTAGACAGGATCGGTTCTGCTGCTTGAGTCTTCCCCGGGCTTTCTGGGGTATCCTCGCCAGATGACTTCTTGTCGCGGCTGGTCGCATAACACATTGGACATGATGTCGAGGCATGTCGTCTCCCGTATCTGACTTGCACCAGTTGGAATCCGCATTCCTTGCAGAATCGACCAAGAATCGTAAGGCTTCCGATTTGCGGTAAAGGCAGAGCGAACTTGCAACTGGTCTCCCATCGCCCTTTGCATCCAACAAACCGCTTTCCAGTGTTCCTGTTTCGAACGATGGTTAGGGTGGAGCCGCAGCTCGGACATGGAGTCTTGAATGATACTGCAGCTTCCTTTTGGGCGCTCAGGGCCGCTCTCAGTTCGCTTCCTAACTTCTCCTGATGTTCGACTAGGCTTGTCATTACTCCTCGCAGATGCTGGATCGTGTCCATCAGAACCAATTTGCGAGAGGTTTCTTCTGCCCGCACCGTTGCCATCGAGTTCTCAACCGCCTCCGTTAGCTTAGCGTCGATGATCCGATGGCAGTACTTTTCCATCAAAGAAGTGACTGTCATTGCAAGCGGAGTTGCTGTTAGTTTGGTTCGATCCACATAATCACGTAGGTAGAGAAGCTCGATTATACCGGCTCGTGTCGCTTTTGTCCCGATTCCTTCCTCCTCCATTCTTCGGAGCAGGCTCAGTGGGCTGAACCTAGCGGGAGGTTGAGTGAAACGCTCTCGCGCCTCAATACTGGTTAGGGCGATTTTGTCGCCCAAGTGAAGGCTTGGTAGCGCACGAGTTTCGAGTGATGCGTACGGTCTATAGGATTCTATCCATCCAAGTTGTTCAGCGGTTTTGCCGATGAGGAGGAAGACGTGGCGACCGGTTTCCAGTAGTGCTGTCTGGGTCAGATAGGTTGCTGCCTGCGCAAAGGTAGCGAGAAATCTCTTTACAATCAACTCGTAAAGTTGTTTTTTCGGATCATTGGACTTGAATCTTGGTGCCTGTCCGGTTGGATAAATGGCTGGATGGGCTTGGTCTTGTTTGAATCCTTGGACTGGATGGAGGTCACCTTTTTCAAGAGTCTTCAGTGCATGATACTGATAATCGGCCTGTGAGGCCAGATCTCGGAGAATACTCGCGTATCCGATACTAGGTGGAAGTTTCTGACTGCCCGTCCTGGGGTAGGAAATGAGCGCATTAAGATACAACTCTTCAGCCACCGCCAGCGTTCTTGAGGGGGAATAACCGAAGTGTCGGAACGCTTCCGACTGTAATCCCGACAAGTCAAAGGGATATGGAGGCTTTTGCTCCACATAGTCGGGGGCGATTTCCCGCACCGACAGAGTCCGGTTGTGGCAGTCTTCTATAATCTGGCTTGCTTCTTCCGGTTATGGCACTCTTCCATGATCTGGCTTGCTTCTTGATAATTCTCGATTTTTCCCCGCTGATAATCGACCTGGTATCGTTTGTTGTGACATTCGACCTCAGCATCTATAACCCAGTAAGGAATCGGCAAAAAGTATCCAATCTCTTCCTCCCTATCAACCACAAACTTGAGAGTGGGTCCTTGCACTCTGCCTGTACTCAGTGTTGCATAGCCAGCACCATCTTGAAGGATTGAATTCGTCAAGACTCGAGATAGATTGATTCCGTAGAGCCAGTCGAGTTCGTGCCTGCACCTACCGGACTCGACCTCTGAATCGCCGAGACCGCTGCCAGACTTGCGGAATGCTTGTCTAAGCTCGCGTTCAGTCATAGTGCTGAACCTCATTCGAGACGATTGTGATGCTGGAGCATTGCAAGCGTACTTTAGTATCATATATCCGATCAATGAACCCTCCGTGTCGTAGTCACACGCGTTCACAAAGTGGTCAGCAGTACTGGCAAGAGTCTTGATGGTGCTAATCCATCTGGAAAACCTGGCCTGAGTATGCCTTTGCTCGTTCTTGGGCTCCCAACGATTGTCCCATATTGGAAAGAGTCTCGAGTTGGACCTTCCTTTCGACGCTACTGAGTAGAGGTGTCCAATGGCGGAGCAGACTGTTACATTTCCTTGTCTTGTTCCGCATTCAAAATATGGCACCCCTTGTTGCTTAAGCTTTCGAGGTATGCGCTCCTCATCGATTGCCTCGGCAATCCTTGTGGCAGCGCTGGGCTTCTCACATACTACAAGTGTGTTCAACCTGGCCATCGACCCATGTTTCTTGAAAGGAAGGAGACAACCTCTTTGACCTCTTTGCCAGTCTCAGCTCGGCGTTGCAGCCTCACCAAGTATTCATCGATCGCAATTCGTCCATATGCACTGGACCAGCTTTGATATCCATCAACGACTAGCTTGAGAGCCTTTGAATGCCGCCCGCAGTAATCAGCGACCTCCACATCGGTGGAATTGCAAATCTGACATCTTCGTGGACCGTTACTCAGAGTCAATGACTAGATCTTCCCTATCCGGCCTGATGCGACGGTATAAAGAACAACCCGACGAATATGGTTGCCGCAGGAATGTGACTCGGAAATGAATTTGGCAGCCTCAGCACTTCTTGGGTAGACAAGGATATCTCGGATCCAACCGGATCTCCTTCGGAAACGCGCACCAGTTGCCTTGTTCTCGCACGAGCTGAGTTGTAGCATTCCGGACGGAAATCAGTGATAATCCAAGGTTTCATATACTGTTTTACCGCCGAAGTTGACAGATGCATATTGGCGGACAAAAGAGCAGTACTGCTTGTGGTAGACGGGATGGCAGACCGTCCCCTTATCGACCACGACTACAAGACCCCTCTCGAATATGCGAACACTCCAAACATGGACAGACTCGCGAAGGCCGGTCTTCTAGGCCAACTGGATCCTATTGCCCCAGGTATAAGACCAGGCAGCGACGTTGCCAACTTGGCGCTTCTCGGCTACGACCCGGCGAAATACTACACTGGACGAGGCGCCCTTGAGGCTATGGGAGCAGGATTCAACCTATCCCCAACCGACGTAGCTTTCAGGTGCAACTTTGCAACTGTCGACGACGACTTTCGCGTCGAAGACCGTAGAGCAGGCAGAATCAGGAAGGGAACATCAAAGCTGGCAAAGGCCGTGAACGAGATCAAGATTGGCAGCGTGCCCGGAATCAGAGCAAGCTTCAAGGCGACTGTAGACCACCGCGGCGTACTCGTATTACGAGGAGAGAAAATCTCGCGAATGGTATCTGATGTCGACCCTCAAGAGGAAGGACTGAAGATCGGCATTGCGAGAGCACTCGACGGAAGCGAGGAAGCGAAACGGACCGCGGCAGCAGTCAACGAGTTCGTCAAACGATCACATGAAGTTCTCAGAGAACACCCACTGAACAAGGAGAGAGCGGACGATAAGGAGAATGTGGCAAACATAATACTGACACGGGGTGCCGGCACGATCCCAAACTTACCGAGCTTCAAGTCCATGTTCGATCTTCGATCAGCATGCATCTCGGGCACAGCAATGATTCAAGGACTAGCAGCTGCCGCTGGGATGGAACTCATTGATGTGAAAGGCGCTTCAGGCAGCATCAATACGGACTATGAGGCAAAGGCCAAGGCCGTGATGGAAGGGTCCAGGGACAAGAACTTCGTGCTTGTCCACGTAAAGGCACCAGACATCGCAGGTCACGACGGCGATTTCAAAGCAAAAGTCAGGGCTCTCGAGGAAACAGACACTCTCGTCGGCCACATAATGGACGAGGTCGATATCGGTCTGAACTACTTCGCCCTCACCTCCGATCATGCGACCCCAGTAGCCTACGGTACTCACACGGGCGATCCAGTTCCAGTAATAATAGGGGGACCAGACGTTCCCGCGAGCAGGGCTCTAAAGCTTAGCGAGGCGACTGCTGCTCGAGGAAACCTGGGTAGAATTCGAGGATTGGACCTCATGCCGATTCTGACGGACCTCGTCGGACGAAGCAGACTCTACGGATCGTAGATCTTCGCGATCCTCCATTCCCCGTCTCAGCCCATCACCTAGCTCTGGCTACCCATTCTGCACTAAACATGTTCAAGACGCGCTATGAAGTAGCCTGCGGTTTTGTCCAGATAAGGATAGAACCTTCTGCATTCTCCGAGCCCACTCATTCCCGCTGACCCAAGATCGGGACTCAGCGGTAACGTGACGGTTTCCATTTCCGGATGGGCTCCCAGGAAAGCCGAGATTACCTTCTCATTCTCTTCGAGCGTTAGGCTGCAGGTAGAATAGAGTATCCGACCTTCTGGGGACATTAGACGATACGCCTCGTCGAGCATCCTTGTCTGCAGCTGAGAGTAGCGAGATACCAACTCCGGAGTGAGATGCCGCTTCATCTCCGGATTACGATCCAGAATTCCTGTTCCAGAGCAAGGAGGGTCTAGCAAAACGAGTTCGTATGGGCCCATAAGACCGAGCCTTGTTGCATCACCTATGATGGGAGTCGCAATCTCGACTCCCAGTCTATTCATCTCTCTCGCCCAACTCTTCATTCGAGAAGCTGAATAATCAACCGAGACAATTTCGCCAGAATTGCGCATCAATTGGGCTACCGCCGAAGTCTTAGCCCCAGGGGCTGCACAAAGATCCAGAACAGACTCACCAGGCTTCGGTCCAGCCGCTACCACTGCACAATAGGATGCCAGATCCTGGAACTGCAATAAACCACTTGAGAGAAGACGAGAAAAGGAGGGGGGTGACTTGCCCACTCGAAATACTCCTGGCACTGAAGGGATAGCTTCGAACACGTTTTCCAGACTTTTCGCCTCCCGAGGAAGGGTGAGATCTTGGGTGTGAAGACTGTTGACTCGAACGTAACGTGGCCTAGAGGGGTTCGAGAGCAGCATGAGCGCTCGTCCCCGGCCAAAGGTTCGAGTGCAATAGTTCACCCACCAAAGCGGGTTATGAGTCTCGCCGGCAATGCGATCCTGGTCCTTCCCTACGCCGAGCTTTTGGGAGGGCTCATACGTCTGGGCAACACCGAGAAAATATTCGAGGTCGCGCCTAAAGCCATCTGGGGACAAGAGTCGAAGACAACCTATTGTTTCAGACGACGGCGTTCCCCCATCAAGAACGATTACAGCAGCAAGATTCGCGAGACACTTCTGCCTCAGGCTCATTTTTCCAGGAAGAGCTGCAGAGACGATCCGTTCCAGCTCATCCCACCTCTCTAGGGTCGCTCTAACTAGTCTCAACGCTCTGTCACGGGTCATCCGTGGATCTTCGCCACGGTCCAGGGACATCTCGACTGCGGATCTTTCGCTGTGACCGGCTCGTACGAGTAGCAGTGAGTCTAGCGCAACTCTCAATTCCTCACAATGGTCCGAATCTTTCAAGGTACAATCGCGTTAGCTGTCAGTGTTCAACTGATTCATCTATAACGAACAGGTATCGGTCAATCCTTTTAACCAATAAACTGCCGAGGCCTCTCACTCTAATGATGTCCAGTCTCGACCAGTATGTCGTCGCGCCTCCAACTCCTCCTCCTAAACATATGGAGGACCCGAAGGTCGGACTGGTCCAGCAGCCAAGCGTCCCATTCAACCTCGGAGACTGTTTCTTCGTCGCAGCAGGATATGACGGGGAGAAGCGGAGCGTTTTCATCAAACTCTACGAGCCTCAGACACAGAAGATCCACTTCTGGTATGATAATACGGGCCACCTCCCTTATTGCCTCTCAAAGAAATCCGCCGTAGACCTCCAGAGAGTCGCCCAGCTCACATCACACCCCGGGTTCCTCCGCCTTGAGAAGGCCAATAGATTCGATGCGATTGAGGGAAAGGAGATTCCAGTAACCGTAATCTATGCGAAGGACCCTCTCTCCATCGGCGGACGCCCAGTAGGATGCATTCGCGACATTATCACTGCCTGGGAGGCGGACATACGATATGTTGAGAATTACATCTACGACCGCAAGCTCGAACCTGGAATGACATATTCGATAAAATCAGGTGATCTAAAGCAAGCTGAGACCCTGCCCTCGCTCACTGGAAAAGACGAGTTCCTCCGAGAAGGAGACGAGGTCTACCAGAAACTCATGGCACGTTGGCTCCGAATGCTAGAGGCGCCCTTTCCCAATTATAGAAGAGTCGCTTTCGACATTGAAGTTCATTCCCCCTTAGAAACCCGTGTACCTGACCCAGCCGAAGCAGAGTACAAGGTCATATGCGCTAGCCTCTGCTCCTCTGACGACATCCGACGCGTCCTTATCCTCAGAAGACCCGGCTATTCCGAAGAATCAGTCGATGAGATTACCACATTCCAAACGGAGTTCTTCGACGCCGAAGAGGACCTAATCGCTTCACTATTCAAAGCCATCAACAGCTACCCCTTCGTCCTAACCTTCAACGGAGATGACTTCGACCTCCGTTACCTCTTCAACAGAGCACTGAAAATCGGCTTCACCCGAGACCAGATTCCCATAGAACTGGGAAGAGAGTCCGCCGGCCTAAAGTACGGCGTTCACCTAGACCTTTACAAGTTCTTCTTCAACAGGTCAATCCAGGTCTACGCTTTCAGCAACAGGTACAGAGAAGTAACACTAGACGCTATCTCAGAAGCCCTGCTTGAAACGGGAAAATTAGAGATCTCGGCTCCAGTTTCCCGGCTATCCTACACCGAACTCGCCGAATACTGCCTACAAGACTCAGAACTCGTAATGGACCTCACTACATTCGACGGCGAGGTCGTAATGAAGCTAATCACAGCGCTTTCACGAATCAGCTACCTTCCTATGGAAGACCTGACCCGTCAAGGTGTCTCTGGCTGGATCCGGAGCATGATGTTCAAAGAGCACCGGAGCAGAGGCTACCTCATCCCACGACCAGAAGATATCAAGAACTCTAAGGGAGGCACAAGCACCATCGCCATCATCAAAGGGAAGAAGTACAAGGGCGGAATGGTGGTTGACCCTGTCCCTGGTGTGCACTTCAACGTCGCGGTATTGGACTTTGCCTCGCTGTATCCTTCTATTATGAAGACTTGGAACCTCGGATATGAAACGATCCTCTGCCATCATTCTGAGTGTCGGGGGAATAAGGTTCCAGATACTAATCACTGGGTTTGCACTCAAAGGAAGGCTATGGAGAGCCAGCTAATCGGGTCGCTGCGTGACCTGAGGATTAGGTGGTACAAGCCGCGGTCCAAGGACAAATCCCTGTCCGCCAACATGCTAAGCTGGTACCAGGTTGTGCAGAGCGCGTTGAAGGTGGTCTTGAACGCGAGTTATGGTGTGTTTGGTGCCGACAGATTCTCACTCTATTGTCCGCCTCTGGCTGAGTCAGTCGCGGCGGTCGGGAGATACTCTATCACTAACACTATCAATGAAGCCAAGAGATTGGGAATAGAAGTGTTCTATGGAGACACTGACTCGATATTCCTAGGCACTCCCTCTACAGGAAAGCTCGAGGAGCTAATTCAGTGGTCCAAGAGCAAGCTGAGTATGGAGCTGGAGGTTGACAAGACGTACCGGTACGTGGCGCTTAGCAGCAGGAAGAAGAACTACTTGGGAGTTCAAGACGACAACAGAGTCGACATCAAAGGCCTTACCGGAAAGAAGCGGCATATTCCTGAGTTTCTGAAGATGACATTCACAAGCCTCGTATCGATCCTCGGACAGGTAAAGTCCCCTTCTGATTTTAACGAGGCTAGGACGAAGATCCGAGACCTGGTAAAAGAGTCCTACGGCAAACTAAAGTCGAGAAAGTACTCGTTGGACGAGCTGGCGTTCAACATGATGATTGGCAAGTCCGTGGCGGGCTACACGAAGAACACGCCGCAGCATGTGAAGGCTGCGCAACAGTTGACGAGGACAGGGGCCGAGATAAAGGCCGGTGATTTGGTCAGCTTTGTCAAAGTCGTTACTGGAACGGGAGTGAAGCCCGTGAAGTTGGCAAGTCTACAGGAAATAGATGTGGGGAAGTACACTGAGTATATTCGCTCCACGCTCGAGCAAGTCCTTGACGCGCTTGAGATAGACTATGAGGAACTTACGGGTGCGAAGAAGCTTGAGTCATTCTTTCCGGGGGCCGTATTAGATGATTGAGATTCTTCCGATTGAGGGAATCCCCGATGTCTCAAAGGGCGACAATCTTGGAAAGCTCATTGTGTCCAAGTTTCAGACTTCCGGAAACGAGATTCGAAAGGGCGACATAGTTGTTGTTGCGCAGAAGGTCGTTTCCAAGGCTGAAGGAAGAACTGTATCCCTCTCCAAGGTCAAACCGTCAAAGTTCGCTTCCGAGATAGCCAAGCTATCAGACAAGGATCCTCGGCAGGTGGAGGTAATCCTTCGAGAGTCTGCGAAGATAGTTCGGATGAAGGATGGTCACTTGATTACGGAAACCAAACATGGTTTCGTCTGTGCGAACTCGGGGGTGGACACGTCAAATGTTGGAAAAGGCTCAGACACTGTCACTCTTCTCCCGGTTGACCCTGACAAGTCGGCAGCGTCGATTAGGAGCGAGATCATCAGAGTAACCGGGCTGGATGTTCCCGTGATCGTCACCGACACTTTTGGCAGAGCTTGGCGGCTCGGACATGTGAACTTCGCAATAGGGATCTCGGGAATGAAGCCGATTAGGGACTATAGGGGAACACGTGACATGTACCGCCATATGTTGCGCGTCACGGAAATGGCGGTTGCGGATGAGCTGGCAAGTGCAGCAGAGCTTGTCATGAATAAGGCCGACAGAGTCCCGGTTGCTGTAATCCGGGGTTATTCCTTCAGAAAGGCACTTGGGACCGCGAAGGAATTAGTCAGACCAGAAGAACTAGACCTATTCAGATAAGCCCTAGATTTGCACAACGACCGCAGCCGGTGAAATGCTTGGTGTTACGTCGGGCGGTGACCCAGAAGACTCTAAGGTCCAGCAGCCATCTCCTATCGGGAACGTTCCGACCGCCGGAGAGGCCGGATCACGACGCGATCTGCCAGGAATGGTACCCCCTTTTTGAGAATCGATTTCTATCTGGAACCGTTTTAGGCGATTTTTCCCTTGAATCCCGCGGAATCGGCGTGGATCACGATTTTCGAATCGGGAAACATAGGTACTTTCGTGCGGGCCGAATCGGCGGGTATAGAATGGGCTCTCAAAACGCGATTCAGGGCTGATTCTGGGCGATTTGAAAGTGGAGTTTTGCAAGGATTACATTCACTCGATTTGGATTGAAAGCTTAACGGGGGGCCATTATTGGCTTGAAGCGATTTTGCCTCTTGATAGGCTCTGGATGCGCAAACGCAATTCTCCAGTTACGCGGTCCTTCTGGAGGAGTCCCGCCCCGCAAGTTCCAGCACGACGCGTCTGCCGGGACAAATGGTTCGGGGACCCAACTAGAGTTCAGTGAACCAATTACCTATGTGGATTTTGGAAGGCTTTTCATAGTCGCAACTCCGTTCCCCCGGTCCGGCTATCATGAGCAGGAAGATCAAAGTTGCCCTAGCCGGGGTAGGTAATTGTTCCTCAAGTCTCGTTCAGGGAGTGGAGTATTACAGGAACACCAAATCAGGCCTTAGAGGTCTGAATTATCCGACCATTGGAGGTTACTCAGTTCAAGACCTAGACTTTGTTGCAGCTTTTGATATTGACCGGAGAAAAGTTGGGCACGATTTGTCGGAGGCAATTTTCGCACAGCCCAATAATGTGAGGAAAATCGCGCAGCCAATGAAATTTGGGGTCCAAGTTGAAATGTCCCAACCATTGGATGGAATATCTCCCGTCGCTGGGGAAAAGATCGAGCCTAGCGACTCCAAAGCTGCAAACGCGGTAGATGTTCTCAAGTCATCCAAAACTGATGTGCTCGTTAACCTCGTGCCCACTGGGGCCTCTAAGGCTAGTGAGATGTATGCCGACGCTGCCTGGAAAGCTGGATGCGGTTTCGTTAACGCGACGCCGGCCAAGGTAGCTTCTAAACCGGCCTGGCAAGCGAAATACAAGAAGCGGATGTTGCCCTTGATTGGGGATGACATAATGGACCAGATTGGTTCGACAATTCTTCACAAGAACTTGCTCTCAATGCTGAACGATAGAGGAATGCACTTCGACGAGACCTACCAGCTGGACATCGGAGGAGGGACAGAATCAGAAATTGCTCTCGATAAGAAACGCTATGAGATCAAGCGGGCGATTAAGACTTCGGCGGTTGCAGCCACAGTCCCCTACGAGTTCCCAATTGTGGCAGGATCCTCAGACTTTGTGGACTTCATGGAGAATCGGCGAACCAGTTACTTTTGGATTCGCGGGGAATACTTCGCGGGGACAGAATTCACGATGGACCTTCGGCTTTCATTGGAGGACGGACCAGCCTGCGCTGGAGTTCTTGTGGACGTGATTAGGATGATGAAGGTCGCTGTCGAGAACAGGCAAAACGAGCTTCTGTCAACGGTTTGCGCCTATGGATTCAAAGCACCTCCAAAGAGGCTAGACGCTGAAGCAGTGAATGCGAGTGTGGGACAGCTTGTCGGCTATAAGAGCACAAACAGATCGAACGGAACATCGTCCCGTCGGAAATGAAATCGTATAGGGATTGGATTTCCAAATCCTCAAACGAACGGAATACTAGAATAATCCTCGCGCTAGACCTTGACGGGACTGGCCCGCAGAGGCTCTTCGAGAGAGGAAAAAGACTTCTAGAGTCTACTCTAGACAGTTTGTGCGCGGTGAAGCTGGGCCGCCAGACAATCCTTAACCTAGGCATGGACCGGACGAGACGCATCCTCAATCTGGCCCACGAGGAGGAAATTCCCTGCATTGTGGACGACAAAATAAGCGATATCGGAGAGACCAACAGGGCCATTGCAGAAGCCTATTTCAGACTGGGGTTTGACGCCCTGACAGCAAGCCCATTCGTCGGATGGCTAGATGGGCTGCAGCCGCTTTTCAAAGCCTGTCACAACAAGCAGAAAGGAGTAATCATTCTATCATACATGAGCCACTCTGGAGCCGTCGACGTGGCTGGCCGCAAAGTCATAGTGGGAAGCGGTAGGAAGCCAGAGCTCCAATACTTGCTCTTCGCAAGAAGAGCACTCCATTGGGGTGCTGATGGACTGGTTGTAGGCGCTACGCGCCCGAAAGCTATCGAGGCTGTACAGAGAATCGTGGCCGCCAGGATACCTGTCTACTCTCCAGGGGTTGGAACCCAGGGCGGGAGCTTAGCCAGAGCTGCTAAGGCGGGAACCGACTTCTTCATTCTCGGCCGAAGCATCGCAACAAGCGCCCATCCGGAGAGAGTAGCCGCTAGTTGCGCTAAGGAGTCACGGGGCTAGCCCGTCTCAGGACGCCAAAGCTCGCGCTTCAGCAGATCTCTAACAGCGGTGCGAATCGCGTCGCTTCTATTATGGTAGATGCCAGCCTTAACCAGCTGGTCTAAGTCGGATACCAATCTCTCAGGCAACTTAACGGTGACCAATTTCAAAGCGACATGACCTTACGGTATTATCCGACTCGGCTGGGCTCTTCGAATAAGGATTTCTGACCTCCCCGATTACCGATAACGTATTTATCCTCGAACAAGAGAGAATGGAATTCGGTCAGGATTTTGGGCGGCGCCAAGAAGAAAGGTATGGCACAGATGGAGAAGACTCAAGGTGGGCAGGACAAGAAAGAAGAAGCTCCACAGCAGCAGAAGAAAGGAAAAGGGAAAACAGTTGCGGAGAAGCGTCCTCGCGGACTAGCGGCGCCTGATGTATCTGATCCAAAGCTCGTATCTGAAGTCCAGAAGATGGGAGCCATAACACCATTTGCCCTCGCCTCACAATTCAACCTCCGACTGAGCGTCGCAAAAGACCTCTTGGAGGATCTTGAGCGAAGAAGGGTCGTCAGGCTTGTTGGCGGGAACGCCCGAATCCGGATTTACCAGTCAGCAGCAGCCTAGGACTTCCTAATTTCTATCATCGTACCTTCTTTGATACTCCGGAACAGCTCCAGCCCTCCGGTCACTCTACCCAGTAAGTTTACTGGACTGTAGGGCTTGGTTGGGCCAAAGAATACGCAGACTGCATCACCCAAGGGCCAGTACCCGATGCTGCCCACCTCCATTGTTGACCGGGGCTTCTCAGCTGGAGCTTTCACTGGGACCTTGAAGTATACTTCTTCGCCATAGATAGCGGCTCTACCTTGAACGGGCAGCCTCCTCAACAATGCATCGGCAGTTCTAGGGGACGCGAAGCGGTAAAACTCGGCAGTAGAATCTCCACGACCTTCAATTACAAACAAGACCCTAGGTCTAGAAACTTCGACCGATCGGTCTTGTGCAGAGATACTCATCCTAGCCGTTGATTAGTCAACCAAGCTATATAGCTCGCGGAAAGCTCGAAACCCGCCGCCGAGTCAGATCATGAAACGTGTGATAATCATGGGTGCAGCGGGCCGTGATTTTCACAATTTCAACGTTGTTTATCGTGACTCCCAAGAGCATCGAGTGGTCGCCTTTACTGCCGCTCAGATTCCAGGAATTGAGGGCCGAACCTATCCCCATGAACTAGCCGGAAGGAATTACCCTAACGGGATCCCGATCTATCCCGAAGAGGAGATGCCCCGACTGGTTAAAGAGAATAATATTGACCTTGTCTTACTTGCATACAGCGACCTTTCGGATGTTGAAGTTGTGCACAAGGGGTCGATAGCCATGGCTGCCGGAGCGGACTTCGCAAGACTACCGTTTCTCGCAAGATCACCTCGGTTCTCAGAAAGCATGGCAAGAAGGTCGTTGTGATTCGTCACCCCATGCCCTATGGCAATCTGTCAAAGGAGGTCTGTCAAAGATTCGCCACGTTCGAGGACCTTGACCGGAATGACTGCTCGATTGAAGAGCGCGAGGAGTATGAGCCGCACATAGAGAATGGCTTCGTGGTTTTTGCCGGAGTCGATTATCAGCTAATTCTGAGAGAGGCCGAGAAAGAGGCTGAAGTCATTCTTTGGGACGGAGGGAACAACGACATCCCCTTCATCAAGCCTGACATTCACTTTGTGGTCCTAGACCCCCTGCGAGCCGGGGATGAACTCTCGCATTATCCCAGCGAGTTAAATGTTCGAATGGCAAATGTGGCAATAATCAATAAAGTAAACAATGCCGACCCAAAGAGCGTAGAAATTGTTCAATCCAACCTGAAGATGACAAACCCGGACGCGCGAGTCATCAAGGCAGCGTCCGATATCAGCATCGACAAGCCCGAGCTCGTCAAGGGCAAGAGAGTCCTCGTAGTAGAGGACGGCCCAACTGTGACACATGGAAACATGGCATACGGCGTTGGTTTTCTGGCCGCAAAACAGTATCAAGCTTCACAGATAGTTGACCCTAGGAAATCAGCGGTTGGGATAATGGCATCTACATTCACTAAATATCCCCATTTGCAATCGGTTTTGCCAACCATGGGATATGGTCAGCAACAGATCCGGGATCTAGAGGTAACCATTAGCCGTGTTGACTGCGACAGCATAGTAATCGCGACACCTGCTGATATTCGCCGATTGATCAAGTTCTCGAAGCCTACAGCAAGGGTGAGTTATGAGCTTCGGGAGACCGCTGGGCCGACGGTCGAAGACTCCTTACGTTCCGCGAAGATCATCTAGTCACCAGATTACGATATTGTCTTTCTGAGAGTCTCTGCAATATATTCCACGTCGCCGTCAGAGACACGCGGATGAACCGGGAGAGAAAACACTTGCCTCGAAGCCTTCTCCGTCTCAGGCAGTCTCCCCCTTCGTGCCACGTTGCCCTCCCGGTATAGTGGAGTTGAGTGAACCGGGCTTGAGTAGTAAACGCCTGCCTCAATGTTCTTGCTCCAGAGCCTGTCAACAATCTTGTTCCTCTTGGCCGCATTCACACCACGAAGTCGAGTGGTATAGAGATACCAACTGTGCTTGAATCCATCAGGCTCCCTTGGAAGAATCAGTTTTCCCGACATACCTAGCTTCTCTGAAGCGATCTCTGCATTCTTCCGCCGTCTTTCAAGGAAAGCCGGCAGTTTCTTCAATTGTGCGTGACCTATAGCCGCACAGACCTCTGTCATGTGATAGTTGTGCCCAATTCTCACCGTCCAGTATGGCCTCTGCTCTCCATGAGACCTGATCATGCGCAGTGCATGAGCGTGTTCGTCATCGTTCGTAGTCACCATTCCTCCCTCACCCGTAGTCATGTTCTTTCCCGCGTAGAAACTAAAACAAGTCATGTCCGCAATCGACCCCACCTTCTTCCCGTTCAGCAAAGCACCATGCGCCTGAGCCGCGTCTTCGATCACCACAATTCCTTTGCCATGTGCGAAGTCCATGAACGCTGAAATGTCTGCCGGAAGTCCGTACATGTCCGTCGGAAGAATCGCCTTCGTCTTCCTAGTGAGTGCCTCCTCAACACTATCGAGCCTCAAGCAGTAAGTTTCCTTGTCAATATCGGCGAACACCGGTGTCGCTCCTGTCAAGAGGACGGCGTTCGCAGCACCAACAAATGTGAAAGAAGGAAGAATTACTTCATCTCCGGAACCGACATCAGCGGCCAGGAGAGCCGCGTGCAAAGCTGCCGTTCCATTCACCAAGGCAACGGCGTGCTTTGCGCCGAGAAACTTTGCAAAGCTTCTCTCAAACTCGAGGACTCGAGGCCCCATTCCACTCTTGTCTGTGAGCACTCCGCTGCGGAGAACGTCAACTACTGAGTCGATCTCTTCCTTTCCGAGAAATGGTTGATTGATTCTAATGAGTTCTCGCAATTCTTAGTCGGGAAGCTCCTAGTTTCGTCCTCGACCTTCGTGCAGGCTAAAAGAGTTCGTACCACCGAGCTTGAAAATACAAATCTGTTACGAATGTTAAACGAGAAACTTTTGCACCGCATCTCCTTGATAGGTTCAGGGCAGCCACACCGCGAAGTTACTTTGTCCTCAATCAGACCGGTCTGACCTTCTTGCCTAAAGAATACCTTTTACTCCTTCTCTGATATACAAGTGGAGCATCTTTCGTGGCAACTGTTTAGTCCTAAGAAACGCACTTGTTGTTAGGTCCTTTTCCAATTTTACAATTGGAGTTTCTTCGCCTGAAATAGTCTGAAATGAACCTGAATTACTCCGTTTCGTCACACATCACCCCTGAGGCCGTTTTTACTTGTTATTCAAACCCTGAGCGCTTGACAAGATTTATAGCACGCGCGATTCGTTTCGCAAATCGCTACACAAGGAGATACTGGAAAGTTGTCATTTGAGCTCGCAGGACAGTCTATAATCATTCTGAAGGAAGGTACGTCAAGGAGCCGCGGCAAGGACGCCCTAAGAGCGAACATTACGGCCGCTAAGGTGATCGCCGAATCGGTGAAGTCCTCTCTTGGCCCAAAGGGAATGGACAAGATGCTCGTAGACGGTTTCGGCGACGTTACGATAACGAACGACGGCGCCACGATTCTCAAGGAGATGGAAGTCCAGCACCCCGCAGCGAAGATGATGGTTGAGGTCGCAAAGACCCAAGATGACGAAGTAGGAGACGGGACAACGACCTCTGTTGTTGTCGCTGGGGAACTCTTGCGAAAAGCAGAGGAGTTAATTGAACAGAATATTCACCCGACCGTGATTGTTGATGGGTATAGGGACGCTTCGGACAAGGCGCTGGAAATCCTTAACGAAATTGCGGTCAAGATCGACCCGTCCGACAAGGCTACCCTGCGAAAAGTGGCAGAAGTCTCACTCGCAAGCAAAATCCTCTCAGAGTACAAGAATGAGATGGCAGAGCTCGCGGTGAATGCAATCCTGCAAGTCGCCGAGAAGACGGGTGAGGGCTACAGGGTCGACATTGATGACGTCAAAGTTGAGAAGAAGCCAGGCGAATCTCTATCGGACACTTCACTAATCAAAGGCATTGTGCTTGACAAGGAAGTCGTTCATCCCGGAATGCCGAAGAGAATCGAGGAGGCAAAGATCGCTTTGGTTGATGCTCCGCTGGAAGTAGAGAAAACAGAGTTTGATGCGAAGATCAACATCGAGAATCCTGAGCAGATGAAATCGTTCCTCGACGAGGAAGAGAAGATGTTGAAGACCATGGTCGATAATGTAGTCGAGTCAGGCGCCAACGTTCTATTGTGTGAGAAGGGAATTGACGATGTGGCCCAGCACTATTTGGCGAAGGCCGGAATTCTAGCAGTGAGGAGGGTAAAGCAGTCGGACATGGAGAAACTGACCAAGGCTACAGGTGCGAGAGTTGTCAGCAACCTGAACGATCTAAAATCGGCGGATCTCGGAAACGCACAGATTGTAGAGGAGCGAAAGGTTGCCGATGACAAGATGGTCTTCGTAGAGGGATGTAAGAACCCCAAGGCTGTAACGATTCTTGTCAGGGGCGGTAGTGAGAGGCTTGTGGACGAGGCGGAACGGTCCCTTCACGATGCGCTTTGTGTTGTGAGAGATGTTGTTCGAGACCCCAGAGTTGTTGGAGGCGGTGGAGCCCCGGAAGAGGAAGTAGCCCGAAGGCTGAAGGAGTATTCGCAGAAGCTTTCAGGAAAGGAGCAGCTCGCGGTTATTGCATTTGCCGATGCGCTTGAGGTTGTGCCGATGGCCCTCGCAGAAAACGCGGGACTAGACCCAATCGACATTATGGTCCAACTGCGTGCTGCTCATGAGAAGGGTCACCTTTGGGAGGGCGTAGACCTCGTTGATGGCAAGACCGCGGATCTCAAGGAGAAAGGAATTCTTGAGCCGCTCGGCGTGAAGATGCAGGTTGTGAAGTCGGCTGCTGAAGCAGCTGGGATGATTCTGAAGATCGACGACGTGATAGCTGCGGCTAAGACCAGGGACGACAAAGGACCCCCGAAGGATAAGGACGAGGGTGGCGAAGAGGGAAGCAGTGAGTTCTAGGGAACAGGACAACATAACCATCGGTCCTCCCAAGCTCACACGCTTCGAGAAGGCAAGGGTTGTAGGTGCCAGAGCTCTGCAGGTGTCGATGGGAGCACCTGTTCTACTAGATTCGACCGACGCATTAATGTCGCCAATCGATATTGCGCTCTTGGAGCTTGAAGAGGGCGTACTGCCAATCAGCATCAGGCGATCATTGCCTGACGGGACCAGTCAGAACATTCCCCTGAAATGGCTCATCCAGCTCCCTCAAGACCGAAAGACTAAGAGTCGACGGGAACTTTAGCGCCTCAAACCAGCCGGTGACCTCTTCCGCATCCGAACGGGAGAGCGATGAGCGGTTTGCCTGGAAAACGGCTCTAGGGGTCATGCTGTTCTTCTCTCTCGTCACAGTAATTCTGAGACTCTTGGGCGAATTCCCGTTCCAAGACGTGTTTGCGGTGGCCCTTGTGGGAATCCCGACGGTTGTCCTTCTGGTCGGCTGGCTAAAATGGAAACCCAGTATGTCCTAGGCGGGCTGCCTGCCCTGATCTTGCAAGGGCAGTCTCGTACTCATGAGATTGGCGTCAGCGCCATCATGATAGTAGTGTGACACTACTCGGACCGTGTCGAACCTCATCTGCTTGTATAGCCTTACAGCATCCTCATTTGCAACTCTCACCTCTAAGAAACACTCCTCTGCCCCGTGAAGCTCCAGAGCCTTCAACGACATGACTACGAGTTCTCTTCCGATGCCCTGTTTGCGATGGTTGGGCATGACAGCCACGGATACAACGTGCCCCTTTCGCACCATTCGGAATCGTCGGACGTCTGAAAAACCAAACTCAAGTCGGCACATTATGTAGCCGACGACTTCCTTGTTGACCTCAGCGATTATGAAGGCCTCGGGACAGCTCTTGTAGACTTCCATGAAAAAGTAGGGGCTGTAGTTCTCGGGGAGACAGACACGGTTAATCTCAATCACGCTGGAGAGATCTTCGGGGCGAAAAGGCCGTAGAAGAAAAGGCGTCTCCAGCAAATTGTATCTCGCAAACTTCTAATTCCATCGCGTATAATATCTTGTCGATAGTTGCTGCTATCCGATTTCGCGAGACAACACGTTTAAATCGCTACCGGCACCGCGACCGATTTTGAGACCGGCGTCCATCCAGATGAGCGACCCCATCCCACGACCTGAACCGGTACCCCAGACCACGGTATCAGTCTATGTGGGTCCTTCTCTAGAGTCAATTCGGTCCATCGCCGCGACATACTTCAACGTGAAGGATGCGTTCCTAGACCCTTACGGTGTTCCTACCGTCCTCGTTGCAGCTGAGCCGGTTAAGCAGAAGTTTGGCGCTCTAATCAGACAAATCGCAGGTCAGAATCTCGTTGCTGCAATAAGGGGTCATGGTGACACGTTAACACTGAAGTTCTTTCAAAAACCGCAGATGGGTCCACCGAGAAAGTGGATAAATGTGGTGTTGTTCCTAGCAAGCCTTGGCACCGTCTTCTTCGCAGGTTTCATACTTTGGAACGCGCTAGGCGACATAATCGCTCCTTCGGCCAATCCTTACTCTGAAGGAGGGGTCTTCGCCATTGGGCTTATGGCAATCATTGGACTCCACGAGTTCGGGCATCAAGTCGCAACTAGATATCACGGGCTTGACGCCACGCTTCCGTATTTCATACCAGGTCCTCCATACCTGGTTCCCTTTGGGACCTTTGGGGCTGTGATTTCGCTAAGGGAACCACCTCATAACAGGGACCAACTATTCGACCTGGGTTTGAGCGGACCACTAGTGGGTTTCGCTGCGATGATTGGGGTATTCATCGCGGCAATAGTCTTCAGCTATCCGTTGTCCGGGGCCCAAGTTGGAGACCTGATGAATCGCGGTGTCACCTTCGGCAACTCATGGCCAACGGAACCCCTAATCTTTTCACTTCTAGACAATCTAGCGCCCGCACTGAGACCGGACCTGCTCTCTGCCAGCTCGAACTACAGCCAACTTTTCTTCGCTACTCAAATCGGAGCACTGCTCACATTTCTCAACCTCATCCCAGCATGGCAACTAGATGGAGGCCACATCTGGCGGGCCACTTTCGGGGCTGAGGGACACAGAATTGCAACCATTCTTGGGATATTCGCACTATTCATCCCTGCGCTTTTCAACTACACCGGATTCATCGGATTCGCCGTACTATTGCTGATCTTCATGTCATTCTCCCGAAGAGGACTCGCAGGAGTCGAACCACTCGATGACGTGAGCCCGATAAGTGACTGGAGGAAAGTCATGTTCATTTTCGGCCTGGTTGCTCTCTTCTTATCATTCTCGCTCATCCCGTTCTAGCCTCGTTCCTTGCAATCGCTTATTGACCTTCCAAGTGCGAGAAGATTCGTAAGAGAACTCCTCAAGCAGACACGCGGAGAGAAGACTGCCTCGCTAAGTCTCATCAGCACGTACGCTTCGTGTTCCTTCGAACTCTCGCAAAAGTTCGCGTCCGACCTAGGCATTCAGATCACTAATGGAGAAGTCCGACTCCCCCGCGAGTCGCGTCTAGAGGTAGCGAGGGCGGAGGCAAGTCGAGGCTTCGCGCTCGAGGCAAGCAGATTTCTTGAATGGAAGGACTTTGAGCGACTCGCCGAGAGCTGTCTAGAGGAAATGAGCTTCGAGACACAGAGAGATGTCCGTTTGAAAATGGATGGTAGACGCTGGCAAATAGATGTAATAGGCGTAAAGGGCGAATTGTTGGTCTGCATGGACTGCAAGCACTGGGCCCCGCCGATGTCCCCTTCTCGATTCAAGAATCCTGAGGCACATCAAGCAGAAGCGACAAGACTCTACGCAGAGAAACTTGCAAAAGAGAAAAACTCGCAAGTCACATCGTTGCCTATTATTCTGACTTTATTCGAGATGCCCCAAGAATTTTCGGAAGGGGCGGTTATCGTAGATGTTCAGAAATTCCCTAGTATGCTCCGAGACTTGACCCCCTACACTCCCAATATGCCCTTCCATATCGTTGGTCCAGAAGATGGGGGAAAACCCTATCAGGCATAGCGAGATGCCCAAGTCCGAAATGAGACTGGTTGTTGTAGGAGCGGGTACAATGGGATCCGGAATAGCGTACTCCTCAGTGAACGCAGGACACGAAGTCGTGGTAGTGGAACAAGACAAGAAGCTCTTGGAGCAAGGCATGAAAAGGATCTACGATTACGTCGATAAGGGAGTATCAAAGGGAATCATTGATTCAAACGCGGCCGCCAAAATGAAGTCGAAGCTACGTGGAACCGTGGATTTCCCTGAAGCATGTAAGAACGCCGAAATCATAGTTGAAGCCGTCTTCGAGGACCCAAGAGTCAAAGAACAGGTATTCGCAACCTTGGACAAAGCCAGCCCTCCAGAGACCATAATCGCATCCAATACCTCCTCCATCAGTATAACCAAGCTAGCATCAGCGACAAAACGGCCAGGCAAGGTTCTAGGACTTCACTTCTTCAATCCAGTCCCGACAATGAAACTTGTCGAGGTCATAAGGGGCGAGCGAACATCGGAGGAGACTCTCATGGACGCGTCGAAGTTTGTCCAATCCCTTGGAAAGACAGTCGTCCACTCTGCTGATAGAACAGGCTTTATCGTGAACAGATCTCTCATGCCGTTTCTCAACGAGAGCATCAAGTTACTAGACGAAAATGTGTCATCGAAGGAGGATATTGACAAAGCCTTCGTTCTCGGGACAAATCATCCAATGGGACCACTCCAATTA